>ERZ651768.3417-NODE-3417-length-10633-cov-2.825028_pt1 | contig 10633 bp, 5 predicted proteins | sample MGYA00514754_ERZ651768 | MGnify/ENA metagenome assembly ERZ651768 | reverse complement strand
GAAGGTCGGGAGATTCTCGGGCTTCTCCCGGTTTTGGGGTGGCGACGGCGAGATGACCCCAGAGCTTGGTTCTGGGGTGTGGAAGGAAGCAGTGAGATCGAAGATGGTTTTTTCGTTCTGGGAACCTGTTACTCGACGTTGGCAAAATGTGCGACCGTCTCGGATTGTCTCGACGTCGTAGTCAATGTTTTGAATCCCGTCGCCTCCACGAAGGAAAAGCGCATGAACCGAGTGAAGACGCCGTTCAGGATCCACGGATCGGTAAGCGGCGACAATTGATTGGGCTATTTGGTGGCCTCCGAAAAGACCGTATTGGCTGTGCCCCGAACCAAGTCCAACGAATCCCTGATCACCTCGTTCGGAGAGGTCAAGGACATCAAGCAGGCCGTTGATGGGATCGTCCACAATGGAACAGGCTGCCAGAAGTGAACCGATCTGTCGCCTCGCTTCAAAAGCTCTCATAACCGGGAGGAGGAACGAACCCGCCTAGCTCACGTTCAATGAGCGATGCGAAATGGATGGATCTTCGATCATGTAAATGCGGGGCCACTATTTGAATGCCCACCGGTAAACCTTCAAGGAGACCGACTGGGGCAACCGTGCTGGGTAGATAAACACTGCAACTCCAGACCGCCCAGAACAGTTGGTCAACTACGGGTTCTTGCCTCCCATCAATTTCGATGGTGCGATCAGGGCGCTCCCCTTCATGGTCGTGAGGGAAAGCCGTTGAAGCAGCGGCTGGGCAGAGAAGGAGGTCGAACTCGTCAAAATATGCTGCCCATTGCTGTCGATATCGTTCCCGCTGCTGGTGAAGCGCTAACCATTCATGGTGGGTCATATGGGCGGCGTGATCCACCAAATTTCGGTAGGTGCGCTCTCCGCGTTCCCAAGCTTGGTGTCCGGTCAGCGCGAGCTCGCATGCTTCGTCGTCGATTAAAACCCCCATCGCCGCTCGCAGCAACAATAAATAGTTCTCAAAAAATTCCACTTGGTCGATTTGCGGGCTGACACCAGCCACTTGCACCCCTAAACCCGCCAGCTGGTCGACTGTGTTCTGAAGATGATCGATAAGCGGTGTAGCGGTTTTACACGCGGGTGTATCAAGAAGGACACCAACCCGATATTCATCCAAGGATTCTCTTGTCGGGTTCGGCAAATCGACCCTGTATCCGGCGGCATCTAATCCAGTGGGCCCAGCTAGAACCGATAACGCCACATCAAGATCCATAGCGCTTCGAGCAAGCGGTCCTACTACCGCAATGTCGATGACGGTCTCCACCCCGGGAGCTGCGTGTCCTTGTTGAGGTATCAAATCCATCGTGGGCTTATGGCCGAACACGCCGCAATAGTGGGCCGGATTCCGGATGGAAGCACCGATATCGCTGCCAATTTCAAGTGCAGCCATGCCTGTCGCCAACGACACAGCTGACCCCCCTGAGGAACCACCCGGAGTTCGATCTACATCCCAGGGATTGTTAGTGCAGCCGTATATGTCATTGAAAGATTGCCAATCAGCAAGCATGTAAGGCACGTTGGTCTTTGCCCATATGACAGCTCCTGCGCCAAGTAAACGTTCCACGGCAGGGCTATCCGTGTCAGGAAAATTGTTGATCCATTCCGGATTACCCCAGGTTGAGGGTGTTCCAACCCAGTCGTAGGCCTCTTTGATTGTTACTGGCAGCCCATGGAAGGGTCCCCACGATTCCCCTTGCGCCGTGGCTTCGTCGGCAGCGAGGGCTCGAGTTCTCGCTATCTCGATTCGGATTTCAGTTATCGCGTTGACTGTTGGGTTAAAGATTTCGTATCGAGCTATGGCTTCATCGAGCAATTCTCGAGCACTGGTTTCGCGTGATTTGATCAGCATCGCTAATTCTGACGCGGGCTTCAACATCAAGTCGGTCGACATGGCCCAAACCGTAGTTCGTTTCAGGGAACAACAAGACGGAGGGCTTCACTCGCCGCACCTAGAAAATGGTGAATGTCGGCGTCGGAAGTGGCGAGATTGACGCAACCCATGCCGTAGCCACTGAGGTACACCTCGCGCTCAAGTAACCGATGCTGCAGAGACGTCATGACAGTCGTTTCGTCGCTATTGAGATGCGCATCTCGATAACTGCAGATCCTTCGTTGGTGCGGGTGAATCCGAAACAACGAGCCGGCGCCTGTCACCTGCCATTCGATCGCACGTTCTTCAAATAGACCTTCCAGCCCTTGGCGTATCTGATTGCCAATGTCATCCAAGCGATCAAAATTTGGGCCTGTGAGTTCGCGCATGCAGGCGACTCCCGCGGTCATCGTTACCGGATTCGCGGTATAAGTCCCGCCCGACGGCACGGCTGCGCGGTCTCCGTCCACCGCAGCAAAAACTTCCATAACATCAGATCTTCCCCCGATCGCACCAACGGGAAACCCGCCACCGATGATCTTGGCCAGGACCGTAAGATCCGGGTCGATACCGTGAATCGCTTGTGCACCCCCGTGCGCCAAGCGAAATGAAATCACTTCGTCAAGGATCAGGAGGGCGCCAACTTCTTGAGTTGTTGTTCGGAGGGCTTCGCTGAACGTTGGATCGAGAACTGGCATACCAACTCTGGATGGCATGAGGTCACAGAGGACCGCTGCCAGACGCGTCCCGACCCGTCGAATCGTTTCAACTGCGCCGTGCGCGTCGTTGAATTGCACCACAACAACTTCATCGGCAAGAGAGTCTGGGGCACCTTGGGCGTAGGGAACTGTAGACGGAGCGTCAGCTAGACCCCAGTTAGATGGATCGGACCCCAGGCTCGCTTCAGCATGGTCATACGTGCCGTGATAGCTGCCCTCAACCTTGATAATTGTAGGGCGGCCGGTGAATGCTCGAGCCGCTTTGATCGCCCCCATTACCCCTTCGGTACCCGAGTTACAAAAGCGCATCTGCTCACAACTCGATATTCGACTACAGAGAATTTCTGCAAGTTCGATTTCTGCTTCGGTCGCCATCGAAAAAGCTGTCCCCCTACCAAGCTGCTTTCGTACGGCTGCTTCGATCACTGGGTCAGCGTGACCCAGAATGATTGAGGTGAAATTGTTGTTGCAATCTAGATAACGGTTCCCGTCAACATCGGTAATCCAAGCACCCTTAGCGTTGTCGACATAGATGGGGTGAGGCCGAATTATCACGGTGGATCGCGACACCCCGTCTGGAATGACTGCCAGTCCGCGTCGGTGAAGTTCGGCGGAGCGAGACGTCGATGCTGGGTAACCATTGCCCATTTCGACAGTCTCGCAGGTCAACGCGCGCGATGATCGATACCTATGACACAGTCTGAAACACCTCCAACAGTGGCGAGCGGACCTGAAACTCCTTGGCGTATCGGTGTTGATGTCGGGGGCACGTTTACCGATCTTGTGCTTGCTGACTCACGAGGCAAGACATGGGTAGCGAAGGTTCCTTCAGTGCCTTCCGATCCGAGCCAAGGCGTTCTCGCGGCTGTTCAGCGAATCGCTGTTGACCTAGGTCTCCCTAAATCGGAAGTACTCAGCCAATGTTCTCTATTCGTTCACGGTTCTACCATCGCAACGAACACGATGTTGGAGGGAAAAGCAGCGAGTGTCGGGTTGATCACTACAGAAGGTTTCAGGGACACGATCGAAATTCGTCGTGGCCTTCGGTCTGACCAGTGGAACCATCGAGCTCCTTATGCACCGGTGCTAGTTCCTCGTTACCTTCGGCGCTCAATACCGGGGCGGATCGACGCGGATGGAAGTGAACATCAGCCGCTTGACACTTCTTCGGTGTCTAAAATTCTCTCCGATTTTGAGAACCAGCAGGTAGAAACGGTTGCAATAGCTCTGATGAACAGTTTTGTGGATGATCGTCATGAGCAGCAACTAGCTCAGGTAGTCAGAGAACATTGGACGAAGGAGTGGGTGACTTGTTCGGCAGAGGTCTCACCTCTGATGGGTGAATACGAGAGAAGCTCTACCGCCGTAGTTAATGCGGCTCTTTCTCCTCGAATCGTGAAGTACCTCCGTTCGTTGGATGCTGAGCTAACTGCCCAAGGTCTCGCTCGGTCGATCTTGTTGGTTCAATCAAATGGGGGCGCGGCCTCGGTTGATCAACTAGCTAACAGACCAGTAAATCTGCTACTCAGCGGGCCCGCAGCAGCAGTCGGTGCTCTCAATCTGTACCGACGCGCCGTCGATCACGCAGGCGTGGGTGCGGGAGACGAAGGCAATCTCATTTCAATGGAAATCGGTGGGACTTCCTGCGATGTGCTCCTTATGTCTAACGGTGAAGTGGCAACACGCGACGATGTGGATATTGCCGGGTATCACGTGTCCACTCCCGCGATAGATATTCATACGGTCGGTGCGGGAGGCGGCACGATTGCCGGAGTTGACGGGGCGGGCCTTCTTTATGTTGGCCCCGAAGGAGCCGGAGCCGATCCAGGACCGGCCTGTTACGGCAGCGGAGGGACCTTGCCTACAGTCACCGACGCTCATCTCGTCCTGGGGCGTTTACGCCCCGGAAAATCTGCAGGAGGAACCCTCGATTTAGACCTTGATGCCGCTAGAGAGGCAATAAATATTCATGTTGCACAAAAGCTTGGCATGTCGATCGAAGAAGCCGCCGCCGGCATCATCGAATTAGTCGAACAGCATCTATTGAGCGCCGTTGAGCACATTTCGATCGAACGCGGGCATTCTCCTAGACGATTCACGTTGGTTGCGGCAGGTGGTGCGGGTCCCATGCACGGCGCCAACGTTGCTGCTGGTTTGGGTTGCGCTCGAGTTCACGTACCTCGAGACGCCGGTGCCCTTTGCGCCATTGGGATGCTGCACGCTGATGTCCGTCAGGACTTCACGAGGTTCTTAATGGGCTCATTAGACGAGATGCCAACTGGAACCATCGAAGAGGGTTTCGATTCTCTCACTAGTCGGGCGCTCACAGTTATGGCGAACGAGGGGTTCACAGAACCCGAAGTCAATCTCGACTACGAAATCGAGTTACATCATCCCGGGCAACTTTGGTCCATCAGAGTGGGGGTAGAAGCACAAGCATTTGACCCTCAGGCGACAAGGTCGGCATTCGAGGTCGAATACCAACGTCTGTACGGTCATGTGCAAGACGATGGAATCATCATGGTCTCGTCTCTTCGTTTAACTGCTCGAGGTTCGACCGGTGATGTTGAGATCGCCGGAGGTACCCCGTCCGAGGGTCTACCAGCTCCCATTGATATGCGCCCAGTCTGGTTCCCCGGAACGGGATGGGCGAAAACAGCAGTACACGACGGGTCTCTGTTACGGCCCGGAGATCGCATCGACGGACCAGCCCTAGTTGAGGAAGCCACAACAACTGTTGTAGCCCGACCAGGCGACCATTTATGGGTGGATACTTCAGGTGATTTCTTTATCGACGTCGCGCAAACCGATGACAAGGTTGAACATCGCACCGGGGAGATGGACCCTGTGGTCTTGGCGTTAATGCAAAACCGGCTTGATCAGATCAGCCGCCACATGGGTTGGGTCATGACCCGAACGGCGCGAAGCACCATATTTAGCCAAAGCCACGATTTCAGTTGCTTCATCACAACCCCAGACGGAACCCTGGTCGCTAATGCTGACGGAATCCCGATTCACACCGGCGGTGGTGGGTTCGCTGTTCGCGCTCTTCTCGCCAAATATGGCGACAACCTGCGGGTGGGCGACGTCTTTCTTTTGTCTGATCCGTATGTGGCGGGTGGAAATCATTTACCTGACTGGGTGATCGCTCGACCAATCTTCGTTGGAGCTACCGAGCCTTTACTCGCAGGGTTCTGCTGCAACAGAGCACACCAGTCAGATATTGGAGGTGGGCTTGCCGGCACCTACAACCCCGAAGCAACCGAAATATGGCAGGAGGGAATTCGTCTTCCAGTACTGCGACTTATAGAGGAAGGCAGGGTCAGAGAAGATCTCTGGGAGCTTCTACTCATCAACTGCAGAACTCCCGAGCTCCTCGATGGCGACCTCTTGGCGATGCTGGGCTCTACTCAAATCGGAGGCGAACGTGTGGTCGGCTTAGCAACCGAGCTAGGCATAGACGCATACCTCTCCTATCTAGACGGCGTCCTCGATCATGCTGACCGACGCATGCGTTCAGCAGTGCTCGCTCTCCCTGACGGCATTTACTTTGGTGAAGATCACACCGACAACGACTGTTTCGTAAAAACAGATATCGCCGTACGAGTAAAAATGACGATCGACGGAGATCAGATAAGTGTCGATTTCTCGGGGACCGACTCCCAAATCGACGGCTTTAAGAACAGTTCAATTGCAAATACGTACTCGTCTGTTTTCTTGGCAATTTCCTCCTTTTTCGACACAAGCATTCCTCGCAACGAAGGCACCTACCGTTGCGTTTCGATCAACGCGCCTGAGGGTTCGATAGTCAATGCGCTACCACCTGCCCCGATGACTATGAATACGGTTTATGTCGCACATGAGATCGTTATCGCAGTTTGGCAGGCATTGGCTGCAGCCGACCCGACCCGAGCATGCGCGGCGTGGTCCAAAACCATGCACGGCCACGTTGCCGGTCGGCGAGATGACGGATCCACCTGGGTGATGTACCAGTGGCACGCTATGGGTACGCCTGGTGCGACAGCTGAACGCGACGGGTTTGCTCAAATGGGTCACCTCATCACCCTCGGCGGTCTTGATATGCCAAACCTGGAGTTTCACGAACAGCACTATCCGGTTCGTTACATCTGTCACGAACAACGTTGCGACAATGCTGGTCCTGGCGCCATGCGAGGTGGGACTGGCGTTCGCTACGAAGCGGACATTCTCGAATCGGCGATTTGGTCGTTCCGAGCTGAAGGACTCGATACTCCTAGCGGACACGGCGTGCAAGGCGGAGGCACCGGCGGCGTTGGGCTCGAATGGATAGTCCCAGTCGATGGTGAAGCATTTATTCCCCCCAAGTACGGAGTCACCAAACTTGGTCCTGCGAGAATGATCGCGGAAACACCTGGTGGCGGAGGATGGGGCGATCCTTTTAACCGAGATCCTGATTTAGTGCTGCGCGATGTGCGAGATGGGTTGGTGTCTCCGGAGGCTGCGCGACGCGATTACGGGGTGGTAGTCACTCCGAATCAACGGTCATTCGACGTAGTCGCGACAGCAGCCATGCGCGGATCGAACACAATTTAGCGATCATTAGCTGATGACTGACCCCGTAATCCTGGCCCTTGACGAACTACAAGCGGACTACGACATTGTTGACTGTGACCCTGATCTGGCGGACACCGTTCAGTTTTGTGATCGCTACGGTTACCGGCTTGAGGAAAGCGCTAACGCAATCTTGGTTGTCGGCAAGGCAGATCCGCGGGTGTATGCGATGTGTGTGGTGCTTGCCACAACCCAGATCGATGTGAACAAAGTGGTGCGCAAAAAACTTGGGGTAAAGAAAGCGTCATTTGCGTCGCCGGAGGAAACAACCCAGATGACTGGCATGACGCTGGGTGGCGTAACCCCATTTGGTTTGCCGGGAACGCTGCCTGTATGGATCGACAGCAAAGTAATGAACTGCCAGCGCGTCATTGTCGGTGGTGGATCGCGAAACCGAAAGATTTACGTCGACCCTCGTAGTTTGGAAGCACTGCCTTCGGCAGATGTCATCGAAAACCTCGCTAAGCAGCCGCCCGCGAGCACGTGATTTGGGTTTACGATCGGTACAAGTGCGAAGGAGTCGATATGTCGGTCGTTCTAGTCCATGGCAACCCAGAAACCGACGCTATCTGGGATCCACTGCGCACTGAACTGGCGCGAGATGACGTCATCGCTCTATCCCCTCCAGGATTTGGTGCACCTCTTCCCGAGAACTTCGACGTCACTAGCGACGGATATCTGCACTGGCTTGCGCTAGAGCTCGAAAAACTCGACGGACCGATCGATTTAGTTGGTCACGATTGGGGAGGTGGCCACGTCGTTCGCCTCGCCATGACTCGACCCGATCTGATCCGTTCATGGTGCACCGACATCATCGGGATCTTTAACCACGAATATGTGTGGCACGACGCTGCTCAAAGCTGGCAGGGGCCGGACGGAGAAGCCGCAGTTAGGGCCATGATAGATCTACCCGAGTCAGATCGAATCGCAATCTTCGCCCCCCTGGGCATGGGCGAATCGGTAGCTAGCAAAGTTGCGCCTTGGATAAATGACGACATGGGGAAAGCCATTCTTGGTCTGTATCGCAGTGCCTCCCAACCAGTGGTTGGAAATCTCGGCGAGGCGTTACAGACCGCCGCCGAACGTCCAGGTCTGTGCATCCTTGCGTCAGAGGACACCTACACAGGCGGCGAAACGCTTCATCGGCAAGCAGCGGATCGATCGGGGGCAGAAGTCGTTGTCCTCGAAGGTTTGGGGCACTGGTGGATGTGTGAAGATCCGACTCGGGCTGCAGAACAGTTGAGTCTCTGGTTCGACAAGCAAGACTAGGCCCGGAGCGGCCATGAAAATTCGGAGATTTCTGCGACGCCGCCTCGGGCAGAAACAACCAACCTTGGTATCTGAGGTTGCGGCGAGGTGTAGTCTCGTTCCTGCTCTCAAGCAAGCACAACAAACCAGGGGACATTCATGGCGTCACAGGGTTCAATCCTAGGCAATGCAGTATTGAGGAAGGAAGATCCCGGTCTCTTGACCGGTTCCAACTCCTACGTTGATGATCTAGATATTGATACGGCTCAGATCGTGTTTGTCCGTTCAACCATGGCCCACGCTTCCGTGCTTGATGTTGATGTCAGCGAAGCTGAGGCCATGCCGGGTGTTCTAGCTGTGTACACCTCCAACAACCTCGAATTTGCAGCGGTGAATCAGTCTGAGTTCATGGATCCATCCATGAACCGTCCACCGCTTGCAGTCGGTCGGGTGCGTTTCGTCGGCGACATCATCGCCGCTGTCATAGCTGAAACAAACTCTCAGGCGGTCGACGCGGCTGAGTTGGTAATCATTGATTATGACCCTCTTCCCGCTAACGCCGATATCGAAGCTGCGCTTGCTGACGGGGCTGATGTGTTGTGGGAAGGCGCTGAAAGCAACATCTGTTTTGCTATCGGGAACGAGTATGACGGACCCGATGTAACTGAAGGCGCAGACGTCGTTGTTAGTGAGCGCATCGTTACTCAACGCCTAGCTGGCGTTCCGATGGAACCCAATGGATGTGTCGCTATACCTGAGGGCGACTCGATGACGTTCTATGCCTCAACCCAGACAGCACATGGGCTACGCGATGGCCTCGCTCCCAACCTCGGATTTGAGCCAGAAAATCTGCGAGTGATAGCTCCTTGGGTAGGTGGTGGTTTTGGACCAAAGGCCGGGCTGTACATCGAGTACGTCCTTTGTGGGAAAGCGGCACAAGAATTAGCGAGACCTGTCAGATGGACAGAACAACGCGGCGAGAACATGGTTGCAATGGCTCAAGGGCGCGCCATGGTGATGAACGCCGAGTTAGGCGTAAATAACGACGGGTCAATAGTCGGTCTGCGCGCTCGAGTCGTTGCGGACGCAGGTGCTTATCCTGCTCTTGGGGCCATTCTTCCGATGCTGACCATGCAGCTAAGTCAAGCGGTCTACGACATTCCAGCAATTGACTTCTTTGCTCAATCGGTTGTTACCAACACGACCTTTATCGGCCCATATCGTGGGGCAGGGCGACCTGAGGCGACCCAAATGGTTGAACGAATTCTCGATAAAGCAGCTCACTCGATCGGCATGGACCCGGCGGAACTGCGGAGGAAAAACTACATACAACCGGATGCATTTCCACTCACCACGCTGGTTGGTTCCAACTACGACTCTGGGGAGTACGAACGCGCACTTGACGCCGTGCTGGAGGCTTCTGGATACGCGGAGTTGCGAGCAGAACAAGCCCGACGGCGCGAAGCTGACGATCAAATCCTTCTCGGGATTGGTGTTTCGTCATATGTCGAGGTGACGGCACCCATCGGCCTGCACGTCGAATATGGAAGTTGTGAGATCAACGATGACGGCTCAGCGACTATCAAAGTCGGCACGAGCTCGCATGGCCAGGGGCACGACACCGCTTTTTCTATGATCGTTAACGACATGCTCGGCATTCCGATGGATCAGGTAAACCACGTCGACGCCGACACCGAGGATGTGCCACGAGGCGCTGGGACTCTTGGTTCTCGATCTCTTCAAACCGCGGGTTCCGCCGTCTATGAGGCATCGAAAGTCGTTCTCGACAAAGGTAAGCAACTCGCGGCGAATCTGTTAGAAGCAAGTGTCGATGACATCGTGGTCGGCGAGGGGGCCCTCCAAGTGGCTGGAGTCCCGGCCAAGTCGGTGAGTTGGACTGAGCTCGCGGCAGCTGCTGCAGAACAAAAGATCGAAGGTGGCCTAGCTCACGAACTTGACTTTGACGGCAGCGACGCCACGTATCCCTTCGGCTCACATGTAGCAGTAGTCGAAATTGACCGCGAGACTGGTCGCGTTGACTTAATCCGTCACATCGCAGTAGACGACTGCGGAACCATCCTCAACCCCATGCTGGTCAACGGCCAGCAGCACGGAGGAATCGCCCAAGGCATCGGTCAAGCGCTTTGGGAGCACGTGCGTTACGACGAGGATGCGAACCCCGTAACAGCAA
>ERZ651768.3415-NODE-3415-length-10637-cov-5.274621_pt1 | contig 10637 bp, 8 predicted proteins | sample MGYA00514754_ERZ651768 | MGnify/ENA metagenome assembly ERZ651768 | reverse complement strand
GGAGGAGGAGACTTCGGTTCCTGTACCGTAATATCCAATTCCTCCTTTCGCGGTTTGGGCTGAGGCTGAGTGGATTTTTTCTTCACCTTCACCGGAGTTCCTTGCTTGAGCCGACTCAATACGTTGGACCGTGCCGAAGCTTCGGCCTGTAGCTTAGTGGATGATTTTTTAACATACCAGGTCTCGGCCGTTGCCAAATGTGGAAGTAAAAGCATCGCCATTCCTGACAAAATCATTAAAAACCGGATAAAAAGGGATTTAGGCATGGAATGGTTTGTAACAAAGTCTATGCAATGTATCAAGCTTCTCCCAAACCGGGCCAAACGTCAACCTCAATCTCCCCACTAGGCGTGGGGCCAACTAGCAATAACCCGTCAAGCAACCAAACATCCTTGCACGCAATTTAAAGCCAGCCCGCTCCCGTGGAAGGGGATGAGGAATTACTCATTTAGCCGAGATGACCTTATGCTAGCCAATAAAAGCTATTGCTAGTTACCCCCGGAGGTTCTCCGGGCGCCTAGCAGGTTGCTGAAAAACTCCTAAGCAAGGGGATTAGATTGTAAAATAGGCGTGAGCGCTATTTTATTGAGGAGGAGCCATGCGCGGTCAAGAAGAGAATCAAGGTTTTATGTTTACGTATTTGTCGTCTGAACAAAGGGTGCCCGAAGACCATCGCCTCCGCATGATGAAAGCGTTTGCCGATGCGTTCTTGAAAGAGATGAACCCAACGTTCAAGGTGATGTACAGCAACACGGGACGACCTTCTATTCCTCCGGAACGGTTGTTGAAAGCGCAATTCTTGATCGCTTTGTTTACGGTGCGCGCGGACCGGATGTTCTGCGAGCAATTGGATTACAACATTCTGTTCCGCTGGTTCCTCGATATGAATCTTGAGGAACCGTCATTCGATGCCACGAGTTTCACCAAGAACCGGGAGCGTCTATTGGCCCATGCTGTTTCCTTGAAGTTTTTCGATGCGGTGGTGCGTCAGGCGCGTAAGCAGGATTTATTGTCAGACGATCATTTCACCGTGGATGGCACGTTGATCGATGCTTGGGCTTCGATGAAAAGTTTTCAACCGATAGAACCCTCACAAGACTCGGGCAAACCGCCACAAGATGGTGGAAGTAACCCCAACGTGGATTTTCGTGGGGAGAAACGTTCGAACAAAGCGCACCGAAGTAGAACCGACCCCGAAGCACGGCTCATGCGTAAAGGGCTTGGGAAAGAAGCCCGGCTATCGTTTTTAGGGCATGCGTTGATGGAAAACAAAAATGGATTGTGCATTGATCTCAAAGTCAACAAAGCCACGGGTTATGCAGAACGGGAAGCCGCCTTGGATATGCTTTCGCGCCAAGTCAGAAAGCGGGTGCACCCGAAAACACTGGGAGCGGACAAGGGATACCATGCATCGGATTTTGTTGATGGCTTGCGTAGCATGAATATTACTCCTCATATTGCCCAGGCTAAAAACAGGAACACGTCCGGATTGGACGGGCGAACCACAAGGCATGCGGGTTACGCTGTCAGCCAAAGAATCCGCAAGCGGGTGGAAGAAATCTTTGGCTGGTTCAAGACGGTTGGAGGCTTAAGGAAAACTCGTTTCAGAGGGGTCGAGCGAACACAGGAATATGTCTTCATGCTCGGAGCCGCTTACAACTTGCTGAGAATGAGTCAGTTGGTTCCAACTGGAGGGGGAACGTGACCACAGGGACACGGCAAAAGGTTCCAAATGCAGTCAAAGAGTTAAAAGAACGAAAAACATTCATGCTGAAACTATCAATCTTCACTGGGCTTTTAGCAAAACCGTCAAAACTTTATAAAATTATGGGTTTTTCAGCACCCTGCTAGTGGTAGTAGAGTTAATGCGCCTGGAATATGCGCAGGGATTTTAGGTGGGCCAGGGTAGCTCTAAGGGTTTCTTTGGTTTTTCCAGCTAGGAAGTTTCCCCTTAAATCGAGCTTTTTCAATTTGGGGAAATTTTTTGAATCCGCTAGGGCCAGAGCTCCAGCATCCCGGACTTCATTCCATGCCAACTGCAAAACTTCCAGATTAGGGAAACTGGAGGAATTGGCAAAGGCCAAGGTGCCTTCATCAGAAAAAAAATTGTGTTTCAAAATCAATATTTTGAGTTTAGGCAACGGCTGGGACTGGGCCAGTATTTTGGCCCCTTTCGGACTAATGTCATTGTATCTCAAATCGAGTTTTTTGAGTTTTTTTATAAAACCCTGTTTGAGAAGAATTTCCAGCCCTTCATCTCCTATCTTTTTTCCCGATAGGTTTAAAACCTTCCCTCCTCTTGACAGGTTTTCGAAAAAGAGTTTTTCGTAATCCACCGGCCCCGTAAGATCGAATTGGGCATCTATCCGATTTGTCGACAGAAGAAAGAACGTGAAAATTAACAGAAAAACCCACTTTCGTTTCTGCATTTGGAAGGTTAGTCCTCTGAATCTCTGTTCTCGGCGGCCCTGGCCTTAAGTTCTTCCCAACTATTAATCAAATCTTCGTCATCCTCATCCGCGACCTCTTCATAATAAAAATCCTTCAGGTCATCCACATGAAGATGGCAAAGCCGGGTGCGGCATTTTGCTTTTTGAAGCGATTCAATCCCTTCACGCCGGATTCGGTTTGAGTTAATAAATAAATGTTTCAATTTAGAAAGCGTCTGGGATTCGGCAATAGCGATGGCTCCTTCATCTTCAACCAGGTTGCCATAAAGGCTGAGTTTTTTCAGGTTACTCATATAGGGAGATTTCGCAATCGCCTTGACCCCGTCATCGCTGATGACATTCCCATAAATATCAAGGTCCGTAAGCTGTTTGAAGTTTTCCGAGTTAGCAATCGCGGTAATTCCCTCATCGCTGATATTGTTGTTTGGTAGAATCAGCTTTTTCAGCCTGCACAGGTTCTTGGACTGGGTCAACTTGATGGCCCCCTTGTCCCCAATATTCTGGTTACTCAAGTCGAGTTGTTTTTTGTCCGGAGTCAAAAACTGCTTAATAAGGTATTCAACACTTGCCACGACCAATCACCTCTTCACAAGTTAAATGATAAAATCAAGGATCCGGCATTATAACATATCCCTACCCGGGTTTAATCCGTACGCATGACATATCTAATCAGGAACAGTACAGCTAAAAGTCCCATTCTGGGTTAATAGAAATAACCGGTCGATTCGATGTTTAAGAGATGGCACAAAAATCTTCTCGCGCCCAAAGAATTTTCTGCCTCATGGTTTCAGGAATCGTTCTTCAACCAGAGCCACTTCTTCTTCTCTGGTGTTCACCCTGCCCATCACCCGCGCCTCCCGAAGCGCGTTGAACACTGACTGAAAAACCGGGCCGGGCTCCATACCCATTTTTACCAAGTCATCCCCTGTCAACGAGGGCTCTGACTTGCACTGATACTGGGTAAAATAAATATTGGCATACTGATTGAACCGGTCCGAGGAAGACAATGCTATCAAAAAAATAACAGCTTCAATAGAAAGGTTGGCAAAGGTATGGTAGATCTCTTTTGGTTCCCATTCATTTTGGGACTTCAGTCGTTTCAAACTTTCACTGCAGGTGGTTCTATCCTGCCCCAGTGAGTTTTTCATTCGAGTTGGCAGTTGGAGGCGATCGGTCGCTTTTAAAAACGCTTCTTCCTCTAGGGAATAAAACAGTCCCAGAAAATAGACGCACCAGATTTCCGGTTCTCGGGGAAGAGTGATCATACCCGCCCAGGAAAACACCGATTCCAGCCTTTCCAGGGTCTCAAGGTCTTTGCGGTCTTTCAACATTTCCGGGGAAACGAACTGAAGCAGGTCAAACTCCTGCATTCTACGAATGCAATTCATCGGGCGTTTCTCTTTGAGGAGCAGTTTGATCTCGTTGAACAAACGCGTTCCGCTTAAAGAATCGACCAGACGCTTTTTGATGGTGGTTCGCATAAACGACTCGGCCTGCTTGCCCATTTCGAAACCAAATCGCTGCTCAAACCGTATGGCCCTAAATAACCTGCAGGGGTCTTCAATAAAACTCAAACTGTGCAGGACCTGAATTTCTCTGTTCTTTAAATCCCTTTCCCCGTTAAAAAAATCGATCAGGCAAAATGCATTCGAACCAGTCAGCTTAACCGCCATGCAGTTTATGGTGAAGTCACGTCGGAAAAGGTCAGACTTGACCGAACTTTTTTCCACTGTGGGCAAAGCGCCGGGGCGTTTGTAATATTCCATACGTGCTGTGGCCACATCTATACGATAGCCATCAGGGAAAATCACTACGGATGTCCCGAATTTTTCATGAGACTTCACCCTGCCGCCAAATTCTTCAGCGAGGCGGACTGCGAAAGGAATCCCTTCCCCTTCAACAACAATATCAATATCCTGATTAGGAATATTCAAAAGCAGATCCCTCACGAAACCTCCAACCGCATAAACGGATATGCCCCAACGTTCCCCAACTTGGGCAATACGTTCAAGAAGCCTGAAAACATCCTTATCCAGCCTTTCCTTGATCAGGCTCTTCAGGCTCTTCTGAGTTCCCGCCTTTCCCAGGAACTGGATTCTTGATGGTTCTGCATGTTGTGCCATATCATTGTGCAATACCCGGAGCAGGTCGCCCCGGCTCACTACACCGACCAACCTGTTCTCAGGATCGACAACAGGAATGAGTTTCTGTTTTTCCTCTATCACCAGAGAGATCACTGACTTGAAATAGGCATCGGGAGTCGTGACAGCAAAGCGGCTTATCATCAAGTCCTCCGCGCGGTCCTTTTCCATGGCATGATGAATGGCTTTTTCAACAATCTGGCGGGTGATCAGGCCCACCGGTTGCTCCCCTGACAAAACCGGAAGCGTGTTTAAATTATAAAGAGTCAGTTTTTTTTCAACGGATTGAATGGGTTCGTCCACATCCACCGCAATGGCGGGAGCATGCATGATATCCCTGATGCGGCTCAAAGGTTGAACAAGGCTTTCCAGATTGCCAAGCAGTTTTTCCTTTGCCTGTACAAGAGTGAGTTCCTTAATGGTGGCGGACGCCGCGCTTTCATGGCCGCCTCCCCCGAAAACCTGGGCCAGCTCCGCGACATTGACTTCCGGGATACTACTGCGCGCGATTAAATAGATTCTCTTGTCCAGCCGAATCAAGGCAAACACCGCAGAAAGATTTTCCAGATCCATGACGTTTTGGACCACATAAGCCAGATCCCTGACAAAATGATCGGAAGATGCTGTAGTGAGTGAAACCTCAACACCGTTAATCAAGTGATTTTCCAGGCTGGATACCATTCCATTAAAAATATCCAGTTGTTCCGAATTCAATTTTTGCCGCATATAACTGGAAACCCGGTTCAAGTCCGCTCCCCTCTTAATCAGGTCTCCGGCGGCTGTCAGATCCTCTGGAGTTGTGGAAACGGAAACCAGTGAATGCGTATCCTGGTAAATCCCCAGAACCATCAAGGTGCATTCTTCCGGTGTTAGAGACATATTTTTTTCAAGCAAAACTTCGTGAAGGATGGTAGTCGTGGCCCCTCTTTTTTTTATTATCTTCCGACCGGCTTTAAAATCAAGTTGTGGGTCCGGGTGGTGATCATAAATATGAACCTCCACCTGCGAATTATCCAGCAGGGGACTAAAAACCCCGATTCTTTCCGCCGTATGGGTATCTACAACCACCAAAAGCCTGACCTGGTCCAAAGGAATATCCTTAATTCGGGTGAATTCCAAAGAATGGCTCTCCTCTTTCAGAAAAATTTCCACCAAACGCTCTGTGGATCCCGGAAAGACCATGTGAGCCTGTGGATACAATATTTTAGCTGCCATCATAGAGGCCAGGCAATCAAAGTCTGCGTTCAAATGTGTTGTGATGACTTGCATTGATCTCAAAATACGAATCCGTTTTTAATATCCGCTATCGGCCAAAACCTTGACAATCAGAGTTTATCCTATTGTATCTGAATAAGGAAAGACGATTCTTATTTTGTCCGGCTGGCGGGAGAAATGAAAAACAACACGCTTGCGAAAGAAATGGGAGGGGAACTACAGAGCAGGCCATATTTTATAAGTCCGGCGAGGGACTACATTATTTGGTCACACCCACATGAATCCGGCTGACAAAAGGAAGGTTCTGGGGAAGGGTACAAAGTTTGTTGTTGCAGGCCCTGTATAGCAGTTTTCCATTTATGGGATAGCTTCCCGGGATGAAATTTTTGGGAACGTGAAAATTCTTATGGAACTCTGCGATATTGGTATGGGCCTTGACCAGTTTTGCTTGTGCATCATCCTGGATCAGGCGGGGTGAGGATTCCTGCCAGTCGCCTGCGCTTTCGAAAACATTATCATCAAGAATAATTTGAGTCGCCAATAATTCATTGCCATCCAAAGGTTGCAGAGAATAAATATGCCAGTCTTCTTCAATCTGGACAGACAGGTATAGCTTGAACCGGTCTCCCGGATAGACAGGGTCACTGTCTGCCATGGTGTTTAGTTTTATCCTGGGACCGGATGGGAGCCCAGGGGTTGAAAACGGACCAGGCTCTGCGGATGAATGAACAAACATTCCAACAAGAGTAAAAATCAGTATCCTGGTCATGGTAAAGGGTGGAATAGCAAAAAGCTATCGGTTCAATTTGGCTTCGCTACGGGTAGAGGTAAGAAATTGTTCTATAACTTGGACAAACTTTTCTTTAGAAACCGCACCGGAAAACATTTTCCCGGAAACGGTCCTGGATTCCGGATCGTAAGCCCCCAAAATAAAAGTTGGGGTTCCCTGTATTCCCAGTTCAACCCCTTCACGGATATCATTTTGAACCCGCTGTTCATATTTTCCTTTTCGCCAACAGGTTTCGAAAGCCCGGGTATCTTCGATTCCCGCAAGCTTGACCAACCCCATAATTTCTTTTTCGTTCGCAGCGTTGGAAATATTTTTATAGAAAAGATCCTGGAGTTCCCAGAATTTATTTTGATCCCTAGCGCATTCAACAGCCTGGGCCAGAACCTTCGCCTCTTTGTGAAAGGGGAGTGGAAAATGCCGGTAGCCAAACTGAACTTCGTTGGAATATAATTTTCTAAGCTTTTGCAAAGTGCTTTGCACTCGCTTACAGAATGGGCATTGAAAATCAGAATATTCCAATATAAAAACCCGTCTGGTTGAAGGAACTTTTTCCTCCGTCCACAACATGGCCGTACCTACCCCCGCTACCAAATGGAAATCGTTAGGAGGCGTTAAGTAGACCTTGACCCAGCCCTGCCGGACTGCATTCTGATATTGCCGTTCAATATGAACCTGCCGGAAACTTATTTCCAGGTAGTCCCGGATTTCAGCGCTTACCTTGGACAGACTCCCCAACTCTTTAATGCCAGAATTGCCTTCATAAAACTTTTTGATTTCCGCTTCCGTCACTTTGGGAGCTTGTTCTGCTTTCAATTCCGGATGCTTCTCTGCCAGCTTTTCGAGAATTTTTTCCTTCAAGGAGCGGGTCTGCATTTCATGCAGTTGCTTGAGGACTTCCTGGATGCGGACATGCTTAAGATCATCCAGATAAATAGGTTCCCCATCCACTTCGGCGGCTATCGGATTATTCGAGTAGACAGGATTTTTGATTCCGTCCGCAAATACCTCAGCAGTCCCAACGACAAACAGCATAAGGGAAGCTGCCAACATTCTCTTAACTATTAATTTGCGAGCAAAACGAAAAACCATTGGAACTTTAAAAGAAAGGAAAAGCCCTTATCGAAGGGTCATGAGAATAATAAATAAGTCTAAAACTGAACTGATAGTAGTATTATCCCTCAATCCCACCGTGAAACGCAATCCATTGTTTGCATTAAAAAAACGCTTTTCCGCCTGGCTAAAGCCCAGGGTCATGGGTTGAAAAAGCACTGAATATATGTCGGGAGAGTCTGCCCACCCTGCTAAGTTTAACCTGTCAATTTTTACCGTACTATTCGGGATTGAGGAATTTATGGCAGTTCTCAGCCAATTGCAGGAAGGCTTTGGCGGCTACGGAATCCGGACGAGACAAGACAACAGGCTCCCCGCTATCAGAAGTGGCGACAAGCTCCCCATCAAGAGGAATACTGCCCAGATAGGGCAATACCAGTTCTTCAGCTAATTTTTTTCCCCCGCCCTTCTTGAACACATCGATTTTTTCATCACAATGCGGACAGGTCATCGTACTCATATTTTCAATTATTCCCACTATGGGGACATTGCTGTCGCGGGCAAAAGAGATCATTTTCCGTGCATCCAGAATCGCCAGATCCTGGGGGGTTGTAACCACCACGGCCCCATCGACTTCACCGATAAAATCGATGATCGTGATTTGCTCATTGCCCGTACCGGGGGGAAGATCAAACAGGAGATAATCCAATGGGCCCCAGTTTATATTTCCCAACAATTCAATAATAAAGTCATATTTAACGGCATCCCTCCAGGCAATATGCATATTGGGGTCTTCAATGAGAAACCCTAACGAAGCCACCTTCAGGCCATTGCGGGTTTCATAAGGATCGATGCCTGTATCCGTAGCTTTTAACCGGACATCCTCGGCCTGCAATAATTTAGGGATGTTAGGCCCATGAAGGTCAGCATCCGCCAACCCTACAGCAAAACCTTTTTCCACCAGGGCAATAGCCAAGTTGGTAGTTACAGTACTTTTGCCTACCCCGCCTTTGTTACTACCGATAATAAGCTTATGCTTGATGTCATTCATCCGATGGTTGACAAGCCAGCGGTTATGCTCGTTTTTGTCGGCTTTGCAGTCCGTATCATTATTAAACTCACACATCTCACATGTGTGAAGGAATCGACAATCTCCAGTAATTACCATCTAAATCTCCTGAAAAAAATAATGGGGCGCCAGCTCTTAATCTGACATGCTCCCAAGGGAAATGAAACTTGAGTAAAGAGGTTATGGAACTCGTATTCCGATGTCAAGAGAAATAGGGTAAAAACCACCAATACCTGTCAGGGAATATTTTTTTTTCTGAAACTTTTTCTCCTTTTTTTAATCTAAATTCGGACTGCCCTTTTGAATCATCAAAAATAAGTTGCGCAGTATTAAATTGGCAGGTTGACCAATTTGTCAAAATTTCAACCTTGGGGAACCTTGAGCCGATTAAGAATCTCAAAATCGATGAATATTCCAAAAGGAAAAAATCTTCGTGAAGCCAGTACTGAGCGTAACCAAAGCATTCAGAATTATGACGACATTGACTTCTCCCCTAACCAGATAGCATTCCATTTAACATATATTTGATATTTTGCGGCAGGAAACTGGCCGCAGGCTTAAAGAGATGCAGTAGTATAATCAATCACTTAATATGAGGAGCTCAGAAAAATGAAAAGCATTTACTCAAAACTGGTTATGTTGTTTGTTTTCCTTTTTATCATCGGAGTAACCAGTGCTTTCGCGGGCAACGCCGTGACGATTACCGATCCTCCAAATGGCGCCATGGTTTCCGGCCCGGTAAAAGTATGCCTGGCCACGGAAGGGGTTGAAGTTCAACCGGCCAAAAAGGGGGTTAATGAAGGCAAAGGCCATCACCACATTATTGTTGATGTGGACTTACCGAAAGACCTGAGTAAGCCGATTGGAAAAGATGCCAACCATATCCATATGGGAGATGGCTCCACCTGCAAGGAAATCAAACTCTCTGCCGGCAAGCACGTCATCCGTGCCCTGTTTGCCAAAGGCAATCACGTCCCCTATAATCCGGCTTTGACCGCAACGGTGACAGTCAACGTTAAATAGAAGACTTCATCAATCCGGGTCGGCTAACCTGGCCGGCTCGGATTTTTTTTACCAGCTTGCCTGTATTATCAGTCCGGTTTTACCTATATTGTCCCTCCTTAAATAATTCCTTTTAAATTCAGTTGTAATCGTTCCAGTCAGTTTATAAAATGGGTTAACCTATTAATAATATTTTTATGATGGCCTGTTACAAAAGGCAAACGTAGAATTATAAGGCATGCGAAAACGTTTATTTCTACCTATATTTTATCTCATCATCGCTAACGTGCTGATCCTTTCAGGATCAGCCAGCGGTTATGAAGTTAATAAAAACGCAATTGCCTTGCTCATCGCAAAAGACAAAGCAGGAAAGACCGTTGGGACTGGATCGGGTTTTGTAGCCCACCCCGAGGGCATCCTGATTACCAATTATCACGTTCTAGTGGATGCCCATACCGTTGATGTGCATTTTCCCGATGGTTCGCATTCTGATGTAGAGGGAATATTCAAGGTCGACCGGGCCCGGGATTTTGCAATCTTAAAATTAAAGGAAGGGTTTTATTCCACTCTCGAAATCGGCGACTCCTCTTCCTTGAAGCCCTATGACTATACCAGCGCTTTGGGATATCTCTCCGCACAGGTGATGCAACAGAAAGATATGGTCGAAGGCCAACTCGTGCAGACCTATGGTTTTGTTCTGGGAATTCATTCCCAAGCCCACCCCAAAATACCTTTTATTTACACGACCACTCCCTTCGTCCCAGGGTTCAGCGGTGGACCGGTTGTCAATAGTTCCAACAAAGTTATTGGATTGGCCACCGTAGAGGGGCGATCCATCAATCTTGCCCTTCCCATAAATTCCGTCAAAGAATTTCTGCACGAAAAAACAACATTTTCATTTCAGCAACTTCTAAATGAGG
>ERZ651768.3414-NODE-3414-length-10638-cov-2.959947_pt1 | contig 10638 bp, 9 predicted proteins | sample MGYA00514754_ERZ651768 | MGnify/ENA metagenome assembly ERZ651768 | reverse complement strand
GCAGCCTCTCTACTGCTGTTTTACGCTTAATAGAAGAGGAAGCTGGGAAAAAGAAAAGTGGTGAGGTTAGAGCGATAGTTTCCTCTGATATGTCAGTATTCTTATTAAATGAACGTAGATCTAGGATTAATGAAATTGAAGAAAGAACTAGTGTGAGAGTGGTTGTGGTGTCAGATCCAGTTAGATCTGATAACCGATTTGAAGTCAGCAGATTAAGAACAGATGATAAAAAGGTTAGAGAAGAGGCTAGTTATGAAATTCAAGACGAAGTAGAAAGTTCTATTAGAACAGATTCAAACTACAAAAATAAGATATTAGAGAAAGCTGCTGTGGACATTTCTCCCCAGAAAAAACCACGAAGAAAAGGTTCTGGTTTTTTCTCCAAAATAGTTAAAACTTTAACCGGAGAAGCTGAAACTAAAAATGAGGTAAAGCATAAACCTAAAAAGCTTCAACCTAGAAAAGCTAAAACTCAAAGTCCTAAAAAAGCAACAGGTAATAAAGAAAGACAAGCTGAGCATAGATCTAAATTACCAAAGGGAAATAAAAAACAGGACTTCAAAAGTAAAAAACCTGTTAGTACTACACAAAAAGGGAATAAAAGCTTACCTAAAGGTAAATCTAAACCAATTGCTAAACCTGAATTAAAAAAAGCTAAAAGTTCATTACCCATAAAAGAAGAGAAAAAAATTAAGCCTAAGAAGTTAGAGGAAGATAGTAAAGAAAGCGCATTGCCCAAAACAAAAAAAGAAGCTTCTTCTAAGCTAGATCAAAAACCTTCTTCTAATCTCGCAAAAGCTGACAAGGTAGAGGCTATTGATAAAATAGAAAAGCCTTTGGTAGCAGAAAAAGAAAAAACTGCTAAAGATTGGGGACGGGCTGCTAACGACCCTAGAAATAAAAATTAAGCGAACCCTGGAAGTTTGGTTTTAGTAAGTTTATTGACATAACTTTCAATAAGCCTACCTGAAATAGATATCCTTCCAGGAGGAACTTGAGGTAGTGATTTATAGTGGAACCATTCTGCGACATCGATCTCTTCACCATCTGGTCTTATTTCACCTTCATGATATTCGGCATGAAAACCTAACATTAATTGACTTGGAAATGGCCATGATTGGCTTCCGAAATATTGACAATTTCTTACCTTTATATTTACTTCTTCAAATATTTCTCTTTGTATAGCTTCCTCAACCGTCTCCCCTACTTCTATAAATCCAGCTAGAGTGCTGTAAATTTGAGATGGAAAATTTTTGTTACGGGCAAGGAGTATTTCTTCTTCCTTGGTAACTAGAACAATCACACAGGGAGAGATTCTAGGGTAGATCAGATTATTACAGTCCTTGCAGTACATGGCTTTTTCAACCTCATGTAAGGAAGTTTTTAAACCACAAGACCCACAGAATTTACTTTTGTTATACCATTCAACTAGTTGTACGCCTCTTGAACATATAGTGAAATAATTGTCCGGTAATATTCCTAACAACGTCCTAAATGGCTTTAGAGAAGTTTCTTCCATGAGTGGACTGTTTGTTTTTAGTTCAAGCACATATAACGAATAGTTATCTAAATACCCTATAAAGAATTCTCTGTTTACTTCCATTCCTGACCATTTGTATTGATCCGCGTCTAGTAAAGTTAAATTTTGTTTTTTATCATTAATCAATAGTTCATCGCCTTTTATGACCAAGTAAATCTTAGCCAGATGCTTAGAATCAATATTTTCTAGAAGGAAAACAGATTTGGTATGGAGATCAATCATTGAATATTTAATTCTCTACATGAATATTTTTCTTTAGAATACAGGTTTACACCAAAAGATATCTAGTTTATTCACTAAAAAAGAGCCATGGAAGCAATAATTTTAGACCAAGGAATGTTAGTTTCAGGTATTGTTTTAGCTGTTAGTTTTATACTCATCTTTACCGAAACTGTTCATGGCTTTCATAGAAGCAAGGTTGCCATGGCAGGCGCTGGAGTCATGATCTTGGTAGGTCAATACTATGGCTTTTACACTCCTGATGAAGCTTTTCAAGCCATAGACTGGAATGTGATCTTCCTACTTGCCAGCATGATGGCTATAGTTGCAATTATGGTTAGCTCAGGAGGGTTTGAGCGTTTGGCAGCTCAAATTGGGAAATTTGCTAAGGGAAGGCAATTTCTTTTAATGGCAATTATGGGAACCGCAGTAACCCTGCTTTCTCTACTTCTAGATAACGTAACAACCGTAGTTATTTTTGGTCCCCTCATCGTTCTTATCGCCCAAAAAATGAAGGTAAGTCCTATTCCTTATTTAATGGCAGCGGCTCTTTTATCGGATACCGGTGGAGTTGCAACTTTAGTTGGTGACCCTCCAAACTTGATGATTGGCAGCGCCGTAGGAATTAGTTTTATGACTTTTGTATCAAAGCTGGGAGTGATCGTATTTGTTGCGTGGATTGCTACCCTTTTTGCACTTAGATTCCTTTGTAGAGAAGATTTATCCAAAATTCCAACTGGTACTTTTGAAGAAGAAATTCCATATAAGGATAAATCTTTATGGTTAAAAGCTTGTGTTGTCTTAGGAATCTTAGTAGTTCTATTTATTATTCATGATGTTATACATTGGCAGCCATGGATGGTCGCCGGAGCTGGATTCATTATTTTAGTTTTGATTGCTAAACACGTAGAAATGGAAAAAGTAATGGTAGAAGTAGAGATGCCTCTCCTTATCTTCTTCATATCTCTTTTTATTATCGTTGGAGGAGTAGAACAGAGTCATTTTCTTCAGTATATAGGACAATTTATTATTGAATTTGTAAAAGAAGATCTACTCTTGGCAACTATTGTTTTGATGTGGGTGTCTGCCATTATGTCTGCCGCTATTGATAACATCCCTTTTACGGCCGCCATGATCCCCATCCTTCTTTCATTGGAAGCTCAAGGCATCGATATTACTCCTTTATGGTGGGCACTGGCATTAGGTGTTGGTATGGGAGGAAATGGTACTCATATAGGGTCAACTGCTAATGTCTATATAGTTACAGTTTCGGAAAGGTTAGCTAAAAAAGAAAATAACCCTGATTTAGCTATAACCCCGTACAAGTGGGCAACCATTGGTCTTCCTATAATGATATTAACCCTTTTAGTGTGTACCATAATTATGTATTTCTTTTTTGACTATTACAGTGCTCCATTTCCTAGAACTTCTTAATTTTACAGTTCTTAATGTCTAGAAAATTTTGTGTCGCTCCTATGATGGATAGGACTGATAGACACGAAAGATTTTTCTTGAGAAAGCTCAGTAAAAAAGCCTATTTGTACACAGAAATGATCAATATAAATGCAATTCTTCATGGAGATAAGGACAAACTTTTATCCTTTAATTCTTGTGAACACCCGTTAGCAATTCAATTGGGAGGAAATGATCCTTATAAAATATCTGAAGCAGCAATCATTGCTGAGGATTATGGATATGATGAAGTTAACTTAAATATAGGTTGTCCTAGTAATAGAGTTCAAGGAGGAGGATTTGGAGCTGTGTTGATGAAAAATCCAAAATTAGTTTCTTCTTGTATCAAATCAGTAAAGAAAAAAATTAAAATTCCAGTTTCTATTAAGTGCAGGATTGGAGTTGATGATATGGACGAATATAAAGACTTAAATCTTTTTATTAAACAAGCTAGTGATGCTGGCTGTAAGATTTTTATCATTCATGCAAGGAAGGCCTGGCTCAAAGGCTTGAGTCCTAAGGATAATAGAAATTTACCGCCTTTAAACTATGAGAGAGTTTATAGGGTTAAAGAAGAATTTCCTGATCTTGAAATTATACTTAATGGAGGGATTGAAGAAGTTAGTCAGTGTAACGAACACTTAGAGTTTGTTGATGGTGTCATGATGGGAAGGAAGGCATATGACAATCCCTATCAAATGATTGAAGTGGATAGTCTTTTCTTTGGGCTCCCAAAAGAAGCAAAATCAAGGAAGGAGATTTTTTTAGATTTTATCCCTTATGTAATGAAAGAAATTAGTACAGGTGAAAAGATTCACCTTATTACTAGACACCTTATGGGATTATCTAAGGGCATTAGAAATGCTAAAGAAGTAAGAACACATTTAGCTAATCTAAATATACTTGATGAGCCTGAAGAGAATCTATATCAAATTGCAAATCAGTTAACCTAAAAATGTTATTAAAAATAAAAGATGCTATTTCTGGATTCACTAAAGATTCCTCTACTGAGGATAATTCAAAAGAAGATCAAACACAGATTCTAAATCAAGCCTGTGCCGCCCTATTAATAGAAACTGCATTTGCAGATAAAGAGTTTAGTGAAGAAGAGATGAATTCCATGAAAAATACTTTAAGGAAAACCTACAAGATAGAAGAGCAGGTTATAGAGGATTTAATTAAAGATGCAGAGCAAATAGTTGCTGAATCAACTTCTTTGTATGAACACACAAGGCTTATTAATGACTCTTGTAATTATGAAGATAAGCTTAAATTAATTAATGGTCTCTGGAATTTGGCTTTCGCGGACCAAGAACTTGATAAGTACGAAGAATATTTAATAAGAAAGATAGCGGATTTATTACATGTTAGTCATAGCGACTTCATTAAAGAAAAAATAAAGGTAAAAGAAGGTCTCTAGAAGTCATCAAGATTATCAAAATCATCTTCTACTTCTCCATCTAAAGTATCAAATTCTCTATTTTGATAATAAGCATCTTTTACAAAAAGGTATTCATCTCCAATGACAATACTTTCTAAACCTAAGTATCTAGCTCTTGTGTCTATCAGATCCAAAAACTTAAGACTATAAATGGTCGGTTCATGGTTCAGTAAAATTCTTGGGCTTAAAAAAGCGTCGGGTATCATCCCTACGGTATCTCTTAGACTGCTGGGCCCTAGAGCAGGCAACATGATGTAAGGTCCATGAGGGACACCCCAGAAACCTAACGTTTGTCCAAAATCTTCATTGTGTTTTTGCAAACCCATCTTACTGGCTACGTCTATAAAACCCCCCAAACCTAAAGTTGAGTTAACAGTGAATCTAGCTATATCAGACAAACCCTCCTTGATCTTGCCTTGCAAAATATTGTTCAGAGAAATATTAATGTCATCAACATTTGAAATAATGTTATAAATTCCTACTTCTATAAAATCAGGAGTCACTTTTTGATAAAATGTAGCGACTGGAGTTGCTATAGCCGAGTCAAGTGTTTTATTTATCTTCAAAGTAGTACGATTAATTTCTTCGAATGGGTCATTCTCACTTAACACAAATGAGTTAAGCACTACCATAAGGAACAGAATGGAAACTTTTTTCATACCTTTTGTTGTGGAATAATTTGATTGATCTTTTTTTTGATTAAATTCATTTGAGCAACAACCTTCTCAGATAGATCATCAAAAATAACTTTGTACTCATCTATTTCATATAGGATTGAGGACTCACTTTTTTCGGTAAGGGGAATTTGTGAAAATAACTCTAATTTATAATCTTTAGCTAATTCTTTGCCTCCCCCTTTACCAAAAAGGAAATATTTTTGATCAGAGCCTTGGGGTTGAAAAAAACTCATATTTTCAATTAAACCTAATATTGGTAAATCCAATTTTTTTAACATTTCTATTCCTTTTCTGGTATCAGACACAGAAACTTTTTGAGGAGTAGTAACTACAATTGATGCACTTAATGGTATTCGTTGAAGCAGAGTTAGTTGAATATCTCCTGTTCCTGGAGGAGTATCAATAATTAAATAGTCTAAATCCTGCCAATCAGTCATAGATAATAATTGCATTACTGCACCACTGACCATTGGTCCCCGCCAAATTACTGGTTTAGCACCTTTTGCAATTAAGCCCATAGAAATAAATTTGATGCCTTTCTTATTCAACGGCAAGAGTAGTTCTTTTTCCTTTACTTCAACTTCTTCAGAAGAAGCTTGAAGTAACAATGGTTGGCTTGGCCCGTATATATCAGCATCCACCAGTCCCACAGAATAGCCACTATCTTTTAAACTTAGGGCTAAACTAAGTGAAATTTCTGATTTTCCAACTCCTCCCTTAGCGGAAAAAACCCCAATGATGTTTTTAACTTTCCTTAAGGATTCAGGGATTCTTAAGGTGATTTCTTTAGTAGGCATTTTATTACTCAGTTAGCTAATAAGCTGTGCGTTATAATAACAACTAACATTCTAAGCATTGCTTTATTCTGTGCAATATGTCAAAGGAAAATTCTAAAAGAGATATCTTGGTAACGAATGCTTTGCCCTATGCAAATGGCCCTTTGCACATAGGACATTTATTAGAACATATACAGTCTGATATTTGGGTTCGATACCAAAGATTAGTTGGAAATAATTGTACTTACATTTGTGGTGAAGATGCTCATGGGACTGCAATCATGCTTAAAGCTGAAGAAAATGGGGTTTCACCAGAAGAATTAATTAATCAAGTTAAGGTAAGTCATATTGAAGACTTCACTGCTTTTAACATAAGTCATGATAATTACTACACAACTCATAGCGAAGAAAATAGACTCTTTTCAGAGAAAATTTTTAATAGCTTAAAAGAAAAAGGATTTGTAGAAGAAAGAAAAATAGAACAACTTTTTGATACTGAAAAGCAAATGTTTCTTTCTGATAGATTCGTCAAAGGTACTTGCCCTTCTTGCAGGGCTGAAGATCAATATGGAGATAACTGTGAGATTTGCAGTTCCACATATTCAGCAATTGATCTAATTGATCCTGTTTCTGTATTTACAGACTCAACTCCTGAAATAAAAGAGAGCAATCATCTTTTCTTTAAACTCTCAGATTTAAAAAAAGAGGTAGAAAATTGGTTAAATAACGCCCTAATATCTAAACCAGCTCAAAATAAACTTTTAGAATGGATAAAAGGAGATCTTAGGGATTGGAACATAAGTAGAGATGAACCTTATTTTGGTTTTAAGATTCCAGGGTATTCAGACAAATATTTTTATGTATGGTTGGATGCTCCCATTGGATATTTAGCCAGCCACAAAAATTATCTTGATAAATTAGATAAATCAGATGATTTTGATCATTATTGGGGTAAAGACTCAAAGGCGGAGCTTTATCATTTTATAGGTAAAGACATAATGTACTTTCATGCCCTTTTCTTCCCTGCAATGTTATTAAAATCTGATTTTCGGCAACCAAGTGGAGTTTTTATTCATGGTTTTCTTACTGTTGATGGAGAAAAAATGTCCAAATCTAGAGGAACTTTTATTTTAGCAAGTACTTATCATGAAATACTGGATCCAGAATATCTCCGTTATTATTTCGCAGCTAAATTAGGAACTGGTGTAGATGATATAGATTTAAATTTAGAAGATTTTCTTCAAAGGGTTAATTCTGATGTAATTGGTAAATTTATAAACATTGGAAGTCGAACAGCTAAATTTATTAATAAAGGATTTAAAAACAAGTTATCAAAAGAGCTTCACAATGAAGATTTGATAAACCAGTTTATAGACCACTCTTCAATTATCTCCAAAGCATATGAGAACAGAGAATTTAGTAAAGCTATCAGGGAAATAATGTTCTTAGCGGATAAAGCTAATCAATACATTGATAAGATGGAACCCTGGGTTTTGTCCAGGGATCAAAAAAACGAAGAAAAAGTACAGTCAATATGCACTACTTCACTTAATTTATTTAGACTATTAACTATAATGCTTAGCCCTGTTGTTCCAACTTTGACTGATAAAATCTTTCGTTTCTTAAATATAAAAAAGCCACAATGGGATGATATGAATGAACTTTTACTAAATCATGAAATTTTAGCTTACACACCCCTTCTAACAAGAATAGAAAAGGAAAAAATAGAAGAAATAAAAGAAAGATCAAAGGAGCTATAGTGGAAGAGATAACTATAGAAGATTTTGTAAAACTGGACTTAAGGGTGGCAAAGGTTGTCAGTGCAGAGACAGTTGAAGATGCTGACAAGTTAATTAAACTTAAACTCGATTTAGGAGACTTAGGTACCAAAATTGTCTTTGCAGGAATAAAAAAAGTTTATAAAAGCAAAGAGCTAGAAAATAAATTGGTCGTTTGTGTGAATAACCTTAAGCCTCGAGAAATGAGATTTGGAACTTCAGAAGGAATGATCTTAGCAGCAGGAAGTGATGACCAAGGCATTTTTGTTTTATCTCCAGATGACGGAGCTCTCCCTGGAATGAAAGTTAAATAGTATGAATAAGACAATAGAATCTGACATTTTAATCATTGGTGCTGGTCCAGTGGGACTATTCACAGTATTTGAAGCAGGGCTTTTGGGATTAAAGTGCCAAATAGTGGATAACTTAGATAAGGTAGGAGGACAATGTGCAGAACTTTATCCAGATAAACCTATTTATGATGTTCCTGGAATTCCCGATCAAACTGCTGATGAACTTGTGCAGGCGATCTTAGCCCAAATTAAGCCCTTTAAGTATGGTCTACATCTAGGTCAGCGCGTTGAAGAAATTACCCCAATTGAATCAACAAATGATATCAAAAAATGGGTACTTAAAACTTCTGACTCAAATGAGTTTATAACTACTAATATTTTTATTGCAGCGGGTGGCGGTTCTTTTGAACCCAGAAGGCCACCCAATATCTTAGATCCAGATAAATTTTTAAATAGAGGGGTTGCTTATTCCGTACGAGATAAAAAACATTATAAGAATAAAGAAGTGGTTATATTTGGTGGGGGTGATAGTGCCTTAGATTGGACAGTAGAACTAGCTGATATAGCTAAATCTATTACTCTAATTCATAGAAGGAATCAATTTAGAGGAGCACCTAATACTGAATCTCAAATGAGGGAGTTAGTAGAGACTGGAAATGTTGAATTAAAAACACCTTATGTCATCGAAGCACTTGAAGGTACAAATAGTATTTCAGGTGTTTCTTTAAAACATTTTGAAACCAAAGAAACGGAATCCCTCCAATGTGAAGAAGTTCTTTTCTTATTTGGACTGAATAAGAAACTTGGTCCTATAGTAAATTGGGGATTAGATCTTAAAGGAAAAAAGATTTCTGTAGATACTGAAAGATATCAAACTAGTGTCGAAGGAATTTATGCTGTCGGAGATATTAGCGACTACCCCGGCAAACTTGATTTAATTCTCTGCGGGTTTCATGAAACAACTTTAGCGATTCAGCATGCTTACCAAAGGTGTTTTCCAGGAAAGAGAGTTCCTTTTAGCTACACGACTTCAAATACCAAGCTACATAAAATATTAGGCGTTAAAGTAGACTAAAAGAGTTATTTCCTTCTTTTTAAATTTAGTTTGTGTTTTAAAGTTGAAAGCTTAGTTTATATATTGATTGTCTTACTTACTCAGAACTTGCTGTTTTGACTGCCTTCTCTGTTTCATAAAACCTCAATCACATTTACTTTCTAGCTTAGAGGAAGTTATGCTTCATGCTGTGGATGAACTTTTAAATAGCTTTAGCAAAAAAAATGTTGACTACATAACATTTATAACAAGCTTATTTGTAGTAATTGGTATAGCTTTTTTTATCCTATATGATGCAGAAAATACAGCTACATTAATCCAGAATTATAAAAACTCTACCATTTCAGTATTTGGCCCAGTTTTTTTAATTCTTACCCCAGTTTGTTTTTTCTTTGTGCTTTATTTAGCTGCCTCAAAATTAGGCAGGTACAAACTTGGAGGTAATGAGGCAGAAACGGAGTTCTCGACTATTAGTTGGATTGGCATGCTTTTTTGTGGAGGTATAGGTGGTGGGATTATTTACTGGTCAGGTGTTGAATGGGGCTATTATGTGGACGAACCCCTATTTGGAATCAGTCCTTATTCGAAAGAATCATATGCCCTTTCATCGGCATATGGGCTCTTCCATTGGGGAATAAGTGCCTGGGCTCTTTATGCTATTCCGGCTATAGCTCTTTCTGTTTCATTTTATAAATATAACTTAAATACATTGCGTTTAAGTTCAAGCCTTAGAGGGTTAGGCATCAATAACGTAGAAGACTCTTTGATAGGTAGATTAGTGGATTTTATATTTGTGGTGGCAACAATCGGTGCAGCTGGAGGAACCATTGGCTCCTACATACCAATGTTGAGTACAGGATTCTCAGATATATTCAATCTAGATGGTAATTTTTTAGTTGATTTAGGAGTTTTAGGATTGTGTGTGGGTCTTTTTGGGTACAGCGTTTATAGGGGATTAACTAATGGAATTAAAAGATTAAGTGATATAAATATGCTTCTTGCCGGCATTTTTTTAATCATTGTTTTATTTCTAGGGCCTACTTTTGAAATTATAAGATCTTCTTTTGAGGGTTTGATTTTTATGTTCACTCACTTCTGGCAAATGAGTACTTTAGGGATTACCGAGCAATCAGACTTTGCAGAAGAGTGGACAGTATTTTATTGGGCTTGGTGGGTTGCCTTCGGACCTTTAGTAGCTTTGTTTATAGCTCGTATTTCAAAGGGAAGAACCCTTAGAGAGATGATCTTAGGCATGCTAATATTTGGCTCTCTAGGGTCTTGGCTTTTTTATATGATTTTAGGCGGTTATTCCATGAGTCTTGATGTAAATGAAATTTTAGCTGTATCACAAATAACTGATAGCACGCATGGAGATATGGCTATAGCAGTCGTTCATACTATGCCGTTT
>ERZ651768.3413-NODE-3413-length-10640-cov-4.318849_pt1 | contig 10640 bp, 10 predicted proteins | sample MGYA00514754_ERZ651768 | MGnify/ENA metagenome assembly ERZ651768 | reverse complement strand
GTTGTGTTGAGGCATAGGTCCGCCGCGGGCGGCGAAGTAACGTTCCAGGTCCTCAACCACTTCTTGTTGAATGATGGGGGTCTCGCCGAAGGCCGCGGCGATGGCTTCCCTAGTCAGGTCGTCCTGGGTCGGCCCTAGCCCGCCGGTGGTGAAGACGATGTCCGAACGTTCCATCCCGCGCTTGATGGCTTCAGTCAGCCTGGGGAGGTCGTCGCCGATGATGGAGACCCATTGCAGTTCTATGCCCAAGGCCGGCAACCGGCTGGCAATCCAAGAGGAATTGGTGTCGGTCAATTCACCCATCAGCAGTTCGGTGCCGATGCCCATGATCTCTGCCTTCAATTCTTCTCCTAAGCGCTCCGGGTGATCGTCTTGACTCCTACCCTTGGATGGGCTGACTGGCTATTCCGCCAGGACGGGGTCGGTGGCTAGGGCGATGATCGGGTCTATGCGGGACGCGAGCACGCCGTAGAGGTTGGTATCCTCGCTAACCAGGCTGCCTGCAATAACATCTACGTAGCGGAACTTCCCGTCGGGAGTCAGCCCACCGATGTGGAACTCGATGGCCGAAAGGCCGCCCAACCGGGGAATCACGACGACTGTGTCTGGCGGTTCCAGACCATACTGGGCCGGATCTACGATGTTATGGGCAAGTATCTGGTCCAGCCGGGGGCTGAGCAGGTCCAGCAAAGCTTCGGCCCACACCTCCTGGTCCACAAGCTGGGGGGGCTCGCCGTCCAAGAACCACCTTCCGGTGCCGTCTTCGATCACGTACTTCGTGGATTCCTCTCCCCGGAAGAACAGGACCATCAGAACGTCCCGGACATCGATCTGGTAGAGGCGGCCCACCGGAGGGTCGAAGGCCAACCGGTTCACTACTTGGGCCCATTCGATCGGCACGGTGAATACATTGTCATCGCCGACCAGGCGGGCGTATTGGTTCTCATTGTCAGGAGTGGGGATGCCCAGATGAAACTCGATGGTGTTTCCGTAGCGGTCGAAAACCGTAACCGAAGTCTCAGGTGGTTCCAGTCCGAAACTAGCCGCATTTTCGATGGTGACCGAAAGAGGCCGAGTCACCCTAGGGCCGCTGAGGAGTAGTGGAGTGCCTCCCCATCGCTGCTGGAACACCGGTATGTCGGGACTCACTCCTGGTTCCCCCGCGATGTACCAATCCAGGCTAGCTGGGCTGCGGAAGAAGGCGATCTCCTCGCCTTGATAATTCAATTCCAACGCGACGATGTCACTCTCGTCGATCCGGTATAGCCAGGGGCGGCCCTCTTCGTACTTGTTGGAATCGGTGAACCTGAGAACCAGGAAGGTCCCTCCGAAGATCAAAAGGACCACCACCAGTAGGATTGAGAGTCGTAGATTCATAGAAAGGACCTGTGGAAAGTGTGGGCCTGGTCAGGCCGGATGCTCAAGATATCAGATTCAAAGGGATTTCGATTCAAAAAGGAATTACCGGCGCACCCACCAAACGAAGGCGGCCATCAGTCCCATGATTCCCGGCAGGAACAACCAAGACGAGAACCTTACGAAGTCATATTCATTTGCGTCCAGATTAAATTCCCGGAAGGCGAACACCTTAGGGCGGATGGAAACCAAGGAGAAGTCGCCGACCAAGAAGTTGGCCGAATTCAAGAACAGGTCGGACCCGCCACCTTGATTATAGGAGTTGTTCGATAGGAAGTCTGAATCGCCGAAGACGATGATGTCTGAGATTTCCGACGGCTCCGGCTGGGAGGTTGGCGCTTCGGTGCCCACTTGGCCAATAGACTGTACCCGGACAACGGGAACGAAAGGGCCAGGCTGGTCTGCCTCGGGGCCGCTGGTGATTGGTTCGGTTCGGTCGGGCTCGTTGATCAGATAGCTGTTGGCCGTGGTGGCTGCCAGAGCCATCCCGGTCCGCAAAGGGTCTTGCAGCAACCCAATAGCCGTGGCGCCAGGCATGAATACACTCTGAAGCCGCTCTCCCTTGGGCACCGTGATGTCCAATGGGGCCTCAGGGTTGAAATTCTGCAGGCTTAGGGTCTGGGGCAATCCCGGCACAGCGCTACCCACATCCCGGATGTATCCGGTGGATATCAGCAGGCCCCAATCGGCGAAAAAGTTTCTGAAGGTTGCCGGCGAATCGGGTTCGGCTAGGAAGATCATCCGGCCGTGCTCCCTTCTGAGTGAGCCGTCTAACTGGACTCCCTCCAAATATCGGTCAAGGGCCAGTTCGTGGGCTTCAGGCAGGCTTGAAGTGGGTCCGGCGATCACCAACAAAGCGGCGTCCAAGGGCACCTCCAGATCGACATCCGTTGGTCCCCAGTTCAGGGTCTGCACCCGGTAGTTGTCGCCCTCCAGGCCGGACCGCACGGCCCCGTAGCCGTCGGAAGTTCCTGAGTTGACATCGCGCTCTCCGTGTCCGGCGAGGAAATAGATGAGCTTTTTCTCGCTGCCGGTGGCAACCAGGGTGCTGGTGACCAGGTCCTGCTCCAGTTCTGTATAGCTGGCGTCGGTAGGCCGCAAAACGTCGAAACGCTCACTGTCCATGCCCTCCACCACGACGATCTCAGTGACGAACCCGGTGGGGCGAGCCCCGAAATACTTGCTCACGATCTCCGGTTTCAGGTCGGGGTCAACGACGCGGTAGGTGAACTTGCTGGTTCGGGAATCGAATTCTTCAAGTGTATCCAGAACCTTGTTGCGCCGTTGGGCCAGGTCGGCCGAGTCGGAGTCCACCGCGTCTTTGTAGAAAGCGGTGGCCCGGACGTCTTCGCTCAGGTTGCTGAGCACGTCCTTGGTCCGAGTACCCAAGCTGAATTGGTTGGTGGCGGTAACATCCATCCGGCTGTGGTTCTCAAACGAAACAACGTTTGCCACGACCACGATTCCGGTAAAAGCCCCGACCAATATCAGTGTATTGGCCCCATACCTGCCGGTGCGGCTGATAAAGGCGGTCAGGACATTGCTAAATAGCACGGCTCCGACCCCACCAAGCAGCAACAGACCAATCACGATGTCGATGTACCCGTACAGGCGCATCGAGCTGATGAACGCCACCACTACGATGCCCGAGACCAGGCCGATGATCCCGGCAAAGACTAGTGGGCCGCTGTGGATTACAACCTGGTCGAAGGCCGGGTCGAAAAAGTTGATCAGTGGCTGGGAGAGGACTTCATCCGTGTCTTCAGACCCGGCCTGTCTTGAGGCTGACTGGCCTTCCGCCTCGGAGGCGGGGCGGTCGGACCGTCGGCGCCGGCGCCAATCCCTTGGCCGTTGGTTCCCCGGGTCTTGTCCCGCATCCTGGTTGCCGGCGTCTTGATTCGATGGACTCGTCATGCTAACGCCACCTGCGGGATTCCAAGATTCGTATGGACAGGAACAGGAAGAATGCTATGACGCTGATGAAGTAGACGATGTTCGTGGTGTCGATAACACCTCGGGAGAAGTCATCGAAGTGGCCGCGAATGCCCATCTCGCCGATGATCTCGCCAGCGAGGCCGCTGACGGAACCGAACGCCCGGTCAGCGAAGAACAGAGCCAGCAGGATCCCCATGGCGACGACCGCGGACACGATCTGGTTATTGGACATCGTCGAGGTGAGCAGGCCCACCGCCAACGCAGCCGCGCCGTACAAGAAGAACCCGAGGTATCCGGCGTAGATCGGACCCGGGTCCGGGTCGGCATAGACGAAGAGCAAAATGGCATAGAAGAACGACAAGCCAACCAATACCAGGAAAAACACCAAGCTTGCCACGTATTTGCCGATGATCACCTCCCAATCGCGGACAGGGGAGGTCAATAACAGTTCAATGGTGCCTAGCTTGCTCTCTTCGGCCAACAGCCGCATAGTCAGCGCCGGGGCCAGCAGGATGAACATCACCATGGCGCCGTCAAAGAAAGGGACCAGAGTGGCTTCCGGGAAGGGGTCGCCCAGGTCTTGCGTGAAGAAAAACCCGGTTAATGCGAGGAAGATCAGGCCGACGATATAGGCGGTTGGACTGCTGAAGTAGATTTGAATCTCTTTCCAGGCCACAGCCTGGGCCGTCCGCATCCTTACAACTCCTCATGGGTAGTGAGGCGCAGGAAGATTTCTTCCAGGCTCATCCCGACCATCTGTAGGCCCCGCAAACTCCAGCCGTTGCTGATAACCGCCTGGGAGATCGCGTCGCGCAGGTCCTGGCCGGCTTGGGCCTGAATGGTATAGGTGTGGCGGCCGTTGTTGTTGAGGTGGCTTACGTCGTTCACGCCTCTGATCGCCTTGAGTACCGGGAGGACTTCCGCGGCAGGTCCTCCGACTTCCACCTCAAGACGATCAACCCCTTGCAGGCCTTCGGCCAGGTTCTTGGGGGTGTCTTCAGCGACGATGCGGCCTTCATTGATGATCAATACCCGGTCGCAGAGCATGCTTACTTCGGGAAGGATGTGGCTGCTCAAGACCACGGTCTGGTCTTTTCCAAGGTCCTTGATCAGCCGCCGGGTCTCAACCACCTGGATAGGGTCGATGCCGATGGTCGGTTCGTCCAACACCAATACTTGCGGCTCGTGCAGGATAGCTTGAGCGATGCCGACACGTTGCCGAAATCCTTTGGACAGCTTACCTATCTGGGTCTTCCGGTAATCGCCCAAACGGCAGACACCGATAACGTCGTCCAAGCGCGCTTTGATGCTCTTGGGAGGCATGCCTCTTAGGGTACCCATGTACTTCAAGTAGCCGTTCACCGACATATCGGTGTAGAGCGGCACGGTCTCGGGCAGGTAGCCCACCCGGCGTCGGGCTTCAAGCGACTGTTCCACCACATCGTAGCCATCTAGGGTCACCGTGCCCCGGGTGGGGGGCATGAAGCCTGTGATGATGCGCATCGTGGTGGTCTTTCCCGCGCCATTGGGGCCTAGAAACCCCAATATCTCGCCTCTGCGAACGCCAAAATTGACGTCCTGAATCGCAGGATAGGGACCGTAGTAGTGGGTCAGGCCCTCGGCCTGAATCATATCGGGCTGCAAACTATTTCACGTCGTCGGGCCCGCCTGGGCGAACTGAATCTAGCCTGATTGTGCCAGGTCACAAGTGATGATATTCTATACCATTGAATTTGCCAAGGAGCGCAAATTCGTTATTTAGCGTATTCTTTGCGTAATTACCAGGAGGTTGGATGCATCTGGTTATCGACGGTTACGGCGGGACCATCGACAAGATGTGGGACGAGGACCTGGTCCGAAATTTCTTGTACGACTATCCCGATTCTTTGGATATGACCCGCATCACCGAGCCCAATGTCCTCAGATACGATGCCCCTAAAATCGAGGACTCAGGGGTGTCCGGGTTTGTGATAATCGCCGAGAGTCATATAAGCATCCATACCTTTCCCCGCAAGGATTACATCAACATCGACATCTTCTCGTGCCGGCCTTTTGATCACGAGCAAGCATTGGAAGACGTTAAAGAAACGTTCGGCCTGACCGAGGTTAAGACCTGGCTTCTGGAGCGTGGCTTAGAATGGCTGGATGAGCGCCAGGGGCTGGCCGAGGCGCAACAACAGCGCGCCGCCCTCGAAGCCGGAGGACCGGCCCAAAACCGTGCCTGAAACCGGGCCGGCCTCGTTGCATCCTTTGGTTCCGCATAACTTCCTCGCCTTGCCTCCGGAACAGTCTTCCCTTGAAGCCGCCAAGGTGGCCCTGATCCCAGTCCCCTATGACAGCACGACCTCCTTTAGGAGCGGCTCTCGGGACGGACCTGAAGCCATGATCACGGCGTCCTATGGTCTTGAAGATTACGACTTCCAGCTTGAAGTGGATGTCTCGGAGATTGGGATCCATACCACCGGCGCAGTTGAACCCCACATGGCCGGCCCCGGTCCCATGACCGAGCGGATAAATGACGTGGTGGGGACTTATATCGGGATGGGCAAGACCGTTGGATTGCTGGGAGGAGAGCATTCCATAACCATTGGATCGGTCCAGGCCCATGTTGAAGCCTACCCCTCCCTTTCAGTCTTGTATCTGGACGCCCACGCCGACCTTAGGGATGAGTACATGGGCACCCCATTCGGGCACGCCTCAGCAGCCCGCCGGGCCTATGAGAGCTGCCCCATCGCGCTGGCCGGCGTCCGCAGCCTGTGCCAGGAAGAACACGACTTCATCGGGGATAACGGCGTCCCGGTCTGGTATTGGGACCCCGATATCCGGTCGGGCAACCTAGACGAAGTTCTCGGAAGCTTGAGCGACACCGTGTACGTCAGCGTTGACTTGGACGTGCTTGATCCTGCCTTGATGTCCGCAGTGGGAACCCCTGAGCCGGGGGGGATGACCTGGCATCAATTGGTGTCAGTGCTGGCCAAGGTGGCCCAGTCCCGCCGCATCGTGGGCTTCGATGTTTGCGAATTGGCTCCGGCAGACGGTCCGCCCGCCTGTTCTTATGCCGCCGCCAAACTGGTCTACAAGCTGGTGACCTACGCCTGCGGGAGCAGGTAGAAAAACTAGGTCAGGTCCCGTGGGAGAGCCATGTCGGGTGTAGAGGGTCCACCGGCCGATGTGAGATGCTGAAACTACATCAGAGTTAAGGAACCGTACGGCTGGACCACTCTAAGGGTCTCGGAACAAGTGGGTTAATGGCAGCATCGTTACGTTTGGGCCGCATCTTTGGCATACCTGTCGAAGTCAATGTCAGTTGGATTCTTGTATTCCTGCTGCTGACCTACCTGCTTGCCGGGCAGTTTGACGACGTCCGGCCGCACTGGACGGCGGCCCAGACTTGGTCGGTGGCCGTGGTTGCGGTGGTCCTGTTTTTCCTCTCGGTCTTGGCCCACGAACTCAGTCATAGCGTCATGGCGCTGAGCAAGGGGATACCTGTCGGCGGAATCACCCTCTTCATATTCGGCGGCGTCTCACGCCTGGAACGGGAACCGCAACGCCCGATCACAGAATTCGTGGTGGCCCTGGTTGGACCATTGATCAGCATACTTCTGGCCGGGATATTCGGCGGGACATGGTATCTGTTGGGCCGCGGCGATTCTACTCCGGAAACGGTCTTGCTGCTTCTGGCGTGGACCAATCTTAGTCTTGGGGTGTTCAATCTGGTGCCCGGCTATCCCCTGGACGGCGGCCGCCTGCTTCGGGCTGGTATCTGGGGCATCACCGGTGATCGCCGACGGGCGACTCGGATAGCGGCGGGAATGGGCCAGGTTGTCGGCGGGGCGATGGCGCTGGGTGGCGTAATCATCGCGGTATTCTGGGAGCCGGTGGACGGCGTGTGGCTCGGGGTCGTGGGAATGTTCCTGTTCTCCATGGCGAGGGGCAGTTTTCCCAAGTAGGGCCGTGACGCCGGATGCGACCGGACCAAAGCTGACCCAACTTAGCTATGCTAAAATGGCTTCACGAACAAAATCCGGCCACGAAGGCCGATGTAGATACGGATAAGAATGACGGTTGAAGGCACAGTTTACCTGGATCATGCCGGCACGACGCCACTAGACTCCAAGGTTCTAGAGGCCATGGTCCCCTATTTCACTCAGCACTTCGGGAATCCTTCCAGTCTCCACTCGGTTGGTCAGGAGGCGCGTTACGCCTTGGACGAGGCCCGTGAGCGGGTGGCTGGCGTATTGAATTGCCGGCCCAGAGAGATCGTTTTCACCGCGGGCGGGACAGAGTCGGACAACGCCGCCATCCACGGTGTGGCGACTGCTCTCCACGAAACTGGGAACCACATAGTTACTTCCAGCGTTGAGCACCACGCGGTGCTGCACGCGTGCCAATACCTGGAATCCCAGGGTTTTGAGGTCACCTACCTCTCGGTTGACGCCGATGGCATGGTGCAACCGGAGGCGGTCTATAACGCTATAAACGAGCGCACAACTCTCGTAACAATCATGTATGGCAACAACGAGATCGGGACCATCAATCCCATTTCCGAGATAGCGAAGTCCGTCAAAAAGCGGGCCGAAGAATTGTCCCGGACCATCGTTTTCCACACTGATGCGGTGCAGGCCGCCGGTTACCTTTCGTTGGACGTGGCCGAGCTGGGAGTGGACCTCTTGAGCCTGTCCGGTCACAAGTTCCACGGGCCTAAGGGCACAGGCGTACTCTACATGAAACGAGGCTCCCCGTACCTGCCGCTGATTCACGGCGGAGGCCAGGAGCGGGACCGCCGGTCGGGAACCGAAAACATACCTGGAATTATCGGCCTGTCCCTAGCCTTGGAAGCGGCAGACACCGTGAGGGAAGAAACTAGCCAACGTTGCGCCGCGCTCAGGGACCGGATCATCGATTCGGTTTTGCAGCAAATACCCGGCAGCCGGCTAAACGGTCATGCCACGCAGAGACTGCCCAACAATGCCAATTTCTCGTTCACGGGAGTGGAAGGGGAGCCCATCCTGCTGGGACTGGACATGGCGGGGATCGCCGCTTCCAGCGGCAGCGCCTGCAGCTCGGGTTCGCTAGAGCCCTCCCACGTGTTGTTGGCCTTGGGACAGTCGGCCGAGATCGCACGTGGCAGTCTGCGGCTCACGTTGGGGCGCGACAACACTGAAGACGAAGTGGAATACCTGCTGGGAGTATTGGTTGACCTGGTGCAGCGGCTGCGCCAATTGCCCAGTTTGACCACTGCCGGCTCATGATGCTGCTGCTTTCGACAGTGGCGAGTCGTCCTTAACACCCTTCAAACAATATTTTCTGATGCCCGGAGTACCGGCTTGATTTCTAAACGTTCGATCTTTTGGCTCGCTCTGATCCTGATGCCCTTCGTGATGGCGGCGTGCAGCGACACTTCCTCTTCACTCGGTCAATACCACGAGGGCCGAATCCTGTTGTTGAACGTCTTAGAGATCGACCGCACAGACGAGCTTCTCTACTCGACCATCGACCCGGAAGATGTGATTCGCAAATGGCGGATCAAGCCCTCAAAGGCAGGCCAGGAACTGTTGCTGATGCGCTTCAAGGTCGAGAACCATGTTGCCGTGAACACTGTGCTTGTGGCCGACGAGCAGTCGGTGGTGATCGAGGGCTTCTTTCAGAATGACTACCGGCCCATCAACGTGAACCGCACGGTAATTCTGGACCAGCGTGGCCAGGGTGAAGGGGCGGTGACCGTGGCGGACGGGGAGTGCACGGATCACGCCCGGCTGGTTGTGAACGCGGGGACCAACGTCCAGTGGACCAACCGCGGGGAATCCGGCACCGCGATCCAGTTCGGAGCCGGGGCAGTGCCTGGTTTGGGTGACGGTCTAGTCCAGATCGCGCCGGGAGGGTCTGTATCCAACCGGTTTGACCAACCAGGAACTTTCGAATATCGGTGCAGCGGCGGCGATGGCTCCGTCCAAGAGGCCCAGATTTTGGTTGAAGCGTCTGACTCGGTTCGGGACAAGAAAGAAAACAACATCCTCTTCTTGGAAGGGTCATTCGACCTGCCTAGGGGTACCTCATTGGACGGCTGGATGATTTTTGAGATTCCCAAAGGCACCGAGATCAAGAACCTGCGCTGGCGGGCAGGAGACAGCATCACCATCCGCTTCTAGCCGGCGTTCGCGAGTCCAACTGTGTACTCCTACAGCGGACATGAATCCTTTCACGATTAGGCGCCCGCGCGCTCGGCCTTTTTTCGCCGCCGGGTTAGAATCTAGGCCATATCTTTAGGGGGCCATTTCCGATGCGCCGGTATCTGGACATGCTGGTCTACGGCGGTGAAAGAAGAGTAACGCCGGGCGCTTCGCCGCCGGTCTGGCGGCGGCTGTTCCACATAGTCGCCGGGTCTTCCATCCCTTTGGCCGCCATATTCATCCCCGAGACGCCTATGGTCTGGGTGTTGGTAGTCCTGGCCGCCCAGGGGATGGTCTTAGACTTGGTGCGGTTCCGGGTTGGTTGGCTTAATTCGCTGTTCATGCACTGGCTGGCGCCGCTTTTGAAGGAGGACGAGGAAGCCCACATCACCGGAGCTACGTATATGCTCATCGCCGCCCTGATCGTTTTCGTTTTGTACGGAAAAGAGGTGGGCATACCGGTCATGTTCTTCTTGTCTCTGGGCGACCCGGCGGCGGCGATAGTTGGGCGGCGCATGCCCGGGCCCAGGATAATGGGTAAGTCTCCGGGGGGCACGGCGGCATTCATCGCGGTCGGGTCCGCCGCAGTGGCGGTCTTGGTAGCGGCCGACGGCATCGAACACCATTGGGCGCTCTGGGTAGGCGCCGGAGTGGCCGGAGTAGTGGAACTGATTTCGCTGCCGCCGGACGACAACATGGCTATTCCGCTCCTGGCGGGCACAGCCATGTTCTTGCTGGGAGTGTAAAACCCTCCGTCTCCGGGAGTCCGTGGTTCCCCTTACCTGAAACTTGACTTAGTCTGGCCCTTCGACAGGCTTAGGACGAACTAGGAGGGATGTGTCCTTACCCAAAGGGAAGGCGAACCATTCGCATCAACGCCCTCTATGCAGCCCCGTCGAACTGGGTTATTTCCGCCCGTTCCCGCTGGAATTTCACGTAGGCCTGCTTGGTCATCAGAGGCCGGTGATTGGTTTTTACCTCTTTGGCCCGTTTGGCCCCGTCGGCCAACAGGTCAATGACGACCATGGCCATGATCTTGGCAGGCACGATGACCGCCGATTCGTAATCGGTTATGACGTATTCCTTGCTGTGGCCCGGGCCGACCGCTCCGGCCGTATA
>ERZ651768.3411-NODE-3411-length-10651-cov-3.117931_pt1 | contig 10651 bp, 4 predicted proteins | sample MGYA00514754_ERZ651768 | MGnify/ENA metagenome assembly ERZ651768 | reverse complement strand
AAAGTAATAAAATTTATAAGAAAAAAATTTCCAAAATTAAGTATTTCATTAGATACAAGAAAATCTCTAGTCATGAAGAATGGATTGATGATGAAAATAAATATAATGAGCAAAGCAACTTTTATATATTCCAGTGCCATTCCTTCTGCTGTTTTAGATATGAAAATTTCCATAAATAGGATGATCAGGATTGGAATAGATAAATTATCTGAACCGCGAAGACTTAGTCCCTCTGCAACCATTGCTGTAAAGCCCGCCACTACGGCCAGGGTGATATAAAAGGATGATTGCTTATCAGGGAAAAAGAATAGAGTAATTCCCCAGGTTAGAAGTATTGCGCTGACCAGCATTGCAATTGAACCTTCAATGGATTTTTTTTCTTCCCAAATTATATATTTTTTTGGTTTGGATAACTTTTGGCCAACAAAAGCTGCCAGAGGATCTGACAAGGCCAAAATAACCATGGAAATAATAATATAAATTGGGTAATTCCAAAAACAGACTGCGACAATTAAAAAACCTAATGGGAAAAATACTGTTCCATAGGATACTCGTTCTTGGGAGTGAATCCCATCAAATGATCCCTTTGATAATGCGATTCCATTCAAAGCCACAAAGATAACTGCTAGGAGTGCGGGGGGTATGTATGTTTCGAATATCAATGGCGTAATAGAAACTAATAAGCCTACGATGATATGAACGATCTTACGGTTAGTTTGACTGGACCACCACTTTAGGCGAAGCGTTAATTCGCTAATTCTGACCAGAAAAAGAATCAAAAAAAATAAAGTGGTAAATGTCCACCAATCATTATTGAAAGGATGCCATATTGGAAAATCCACCATTAAAATTATTTGATTGAATCTCTTTCTGCAACATGATAACAATTTTCAGTATATTTTTACATGAAAGTTGGTGTAAATGATTTTGTCCGTCGTCAGATACAGGGCTCCGGAAAAACTTATTCTTATACATTAACATTTGAAGAAATTGCGGCACAAGCAGAAAAAAGGATGCTATTAGGATTTTATCGAGAAGGATACCGTGATGGAGTTAGGATTATTGATGTAGACCCCGAGCTCAGTAGCCAATTCTTTTGTCCTTATGTGAAGGTAACAAACGAAACCATATTGGAGGCGACAGTGGTTAAAAGGCAAGAATTTGAAGAATCTTATATTCAAATCCGAGCTTTAAATGGTACTCCTTTAAAGCCAAGTTCGGTAGAGTTGATCTTGTACAGACACGATGTACTGTTGGAGAATAATGAATACACAACCAATGCTGAGTGGGAATTGATAAGTATTAACGCTATACCTGATGGTGTGGAGGATTTACCAATGGGGCCTGTAACAATGATGAGAAATCAATTGAAATTTCCGGGGGGCACAGATGCAATATATTCATCACAGGAATGGGCTAAATCTGTTTATTTTTCGCAAAAATACGCAGCGATAAAATCCGGTTAAATAACTGATATTAATGATGATATAAGGTTGTTATTCCAGTTTTCCTTAAGCCTTGTAATTAAATGTAGTGTGTTTTAACTTGCTGAGCGACTAATTTAAAGTTGCCTTAATTGAATGCGGAGTCCAAAACGTGGGGTAAGCTCTCCGGTTTGGATATATATACATAATGTTAAAGAAATAGGTCTGAAAATATCTATGGATATCAGGAAACTTGTATGCTCACCAGTATATACGATCCGATATACTATCGTTGTATTTCTATTGTTTAGTCAGGTCATTGCTCAGACATTTGAAATATCTGGGCGGGTCTTGAATGAAAGTGGAAAAAAGCTAGGTAATGCACGTCTTACGCTATACTCAATGAAACACCAGCTGGTTGCTACTCAAACAAGTAAAAGCAATGGAAAATTCAAGTTTAAAAAAATAAAACCTGATAAGTATACTTTAAATATTTATGGGGAAGGGGGATATACATCAACCAAGGAAATTGATTTAAGATCTGCGGGTGTCAAAGATTTAGAAGTTTCAGCTAACCAAGATGAAAAACAGCCACAATTGACTGTTACATCCGAGGTTGGGACTGTTGTTTTGAGTTGGAAACCGGTAACCGGTGGTGTCGAATATATTATTTTTAGAGATAACCAGGAACTGTCTACAATAAAAAAACCAACCTATAAGGATAAAATTACTGCTGGAAAATCTTTTGCATATAATGTAACCGCAATTGATAATAGTGGTGAAAAAAGTACTCGGTCATTAACTGAATACGGTAAGGCATTATTTTCACCTCCAAAAAAAATAAGAGCAAGGGCTAGTAAAAATACGATAAACCTTGCATGGGATTCTGTGGAAAATGCATCTGCTTATAATATTTACCGCGATGATGATTTGGTGAATACCACTACTGAAACATCATATAGTGATTTCAAATTAAAATATGATGAAGACTATACATATGTACTTGTCACTATCGACCATCACCAAGAAGAAGGATCCAAATCAAACCCTGTTGCAGGAAAAACGCATAAAGAAGTTAATAAAATCAAAAAGATTACTGCGGAAGCGGGTGAAAGTATTGTAGACCTGGAATGGAGTGTGCATGAACTCGCGGTAAAATATAGGATTTACCAAAATGGAACCTTAATCGATTCATCCAAATCAAATAAATATACTGCCAAAACGGCCCCTGGTTCTGAAAACTGTTTCACAGTAACAGCAGTTGACAAATACGGTTCGGAAGGTCCCCAATCTGTTCCTGCTTGTGATAAAGCCCAATACCCGCCACCTGAAAAGATTACGCTAACTCTTGGTGAACCTTACTCGGATGAGATGAATTCAATTACAATCGAATGGGACCTAGTAGATGGAGCTACATCCTATAATATTTATCGAGATGGTAAATCATTAACTAATTCCAGAAAAAATAAATACGAAGATAAGGACTTGGATTTTGCTAAGCAGTATACGTACGAAATTTCATCATTATCTGATGATGGTTTAGAGGGTCCGCTTTCTGATCCTGCAAAAATAAATACTCCAAATATATTTAAGATAACTGGTCAGTTGGTTAATGAGAAGGGACAACCAAAAATCGAGGAAGCAAAAACATTTCTTTATACCAAGGATAATGTTTTGTGGGAAGAATTTACCGCAGGTTCGAATGGAAAGTTTACTTTTGAGAATCGGATTATTGCTGGTGAATATACTATTAAGGCGTTCGGTGATGGACATGGTAACAATGGGGAATATGCAGGAAATGGTGGTAAAAAAGTTTTGGTCAAAAACAAGGATGTGAGTGTTAAAATACCTCTTTCTACCAATGGTTTACGTCCTGAAATGAGAGCGAAAAGAGGAGTTCAAAAAGTATTAGTTGTATGGAAGGCCTTACCCCATGCGGAATCGTACACGGTTTACAAAAATGATAAGGCTATTGCTGAAAAAATAAAGGAAACAAAGTATGTAGATAATGTAGCACCTGGCAAGAAGTACGAGTATTATGTTCGTGCTTGGGATCTATATGATCTGGAAGGTCCTGAATCAAACAGGCAAAAGGAAAAATCATCCTATCAGTATCCAACCCTTAAGCCGAATATAAAAATGGGTGCCTTAAAAACTGAAGGAAGCGGCCGAATTGTGACCTTGGATTGGGTAGCCATTCCCAATGTAGAAAAATATGCGTTATACCGGGATGGTGAGAAGCTTTCTGTCCAGAAAGAACTAGTTTATGTTGACACTTTGGAGTGGGGTACAGAATATAAATATACAATTAATTCTCTTGATATTGATGGGGATGAAGGGGCAATGGCAGAAGAGACAATTGTGAATACACATCCAGAAGTATTAATTCCTGAACTGGTTGCTGAGGGAGGCGTGAATGCGGTGCAGTTAACTTGGACCGATCTTGCACCTGTCGCGACCTATTATAAAGTTTTCCGGAACGGAAATTACCTTGGTGATTTTGAAAAGCCATCATTCGCAGATAATGTCGCACCGGGGAAAGAGTACTGTTATTCAGTATCGGCTGCGGATGAATATGGGACTGAAGGAGAACAATCAGCTACGCATTGTGCTAAGGGGCAATTTGCTGCACCAACTAATTTTGTATTTGAGCTCATAAGAAATACAATCAGTTTTTCATGGAACTCAGTTGAAGGAGTCAGTGGTTACCATTTATATCGTAATGATACGCTTGTTTTAACAACAAAAGAATTTTCCCATTTTGAAGAGAATTTGGAATATGACACAGAATATAAATATGACCTGGCTTCGTTCGACCAAGATGCTGACGATGGTCCTAAAGTATCGTTATCTTTAAGAACGCATGAGGAGGTAACCGCACCTACCATGTCTGGTGCTGCAGACTTAAAACAAATTACTATTACCTGGAATCTACTTCCACTGCGCGTAGACCATATTTACAGAATTTACCGGGATGGAGTGTTGTTGGCTGATCTAACAGATACATTTTATGTGGATATTGTTGATCCAGGAAAATTCTATTGTTATAAGATATCCGCTAAGGATGCCTATGGTACAGAAGGGCCATTTTCTAATGAAGAGTGTTTCAAGGTTCTGGTTAATTATCCAAAGGATCTTACATTAATTGGAGATGTAAAAAGGGTGGTATTTAGATGGAAAAAGATGCTAGGAGCTGAACAATATAAAATTTATGCTCATAATAAGGAGAATGGTGAAACAAATTTAATGACCAAAACTACAAGTATTTATTATATACATAAGGGATTGGAATTTGACACTGAATATTGTTACAAAATGTCATCGATAGATGCTGACGGTGATGAAGGTCCCTTGTCACCCGTAACATGTGGCTGGGTATTACCTCCCCCTCATTTGACTCTAGTGGAAAAATATTTTGTTGAACAATCTGATAATCAGATTCTTGATGGTAATGAAAAAGGCTATATAATAGCAAAAATAGTGAATGATGGACGCAGCCCCGCACGTGTATTAAAACCTTGGCTTGAATCTATTGACCATGCCATCACTCCTTCACTGGTAATTGATACAGTAGCAACAATTCAGATATTAGGTGTAGGTGACTCGACAACAATTACATTTCCTTTATTTGCAAAATTGAAGATCGAAACGGGTGAAAGAAATTTTAATATTCGTATTGATGAGTATGCTGGTACGGATCTTAAAGCAGAGCCGATTAGTTTTCAGACCTTGGCTGTGATTCCGCCTAACCTGGTTATAAGTGATTTTGCTATCGATAATGAATTTGGCCATCATTATATTCCTAAAAATGAAACAGCGACTCTAACGGTTCGGTTTCAAAACTTATCTATTGGGAAAACCGATACCGCTGTTCTAGAATTTCGCCGTGGTGAAATGTTTAAGAAAGACCCTGATGAGATTCATACCTTTGGTTTACTTCCGGGTGGAGCTTGGTTTGATTACAGTTTTGAAGTCTTGACTAAGGATGACCGATTTACAGTTTATTTTGACACGTATGATTATTTTGATGTACGAAAAACAATCCCAATTCATCTGGAGGTATTGAAATACTATAAAGGTAAAGATGAATTATTAGCCTTTGATGTGCCACTGCCTGATTTTGTTCAGCCAGGTCAGGCCGAAGTTGATCATGAACTTCTTATCAATATTCCAAATGGTAGAACTCCTAACGAATTGGTGGGAATCGTTTTAGGTAACCAGAAGTTTTGGACAGAAAGTATACCTGGGCGGCCATCTTCCGAAGAAAATGTAAAGATGGTAAGGCGATATTTTGCTGAGTTCTTTGGCATGGAAGACCACCAAATGATTCCTTCACAATTTTGGTTTTTTGAAGATGGTATTACGAGCCATAATTTTCGTGAAATATTCAATCCGCACTTAGGTTTTGTTCGCGAAAAAATTGAGTCTGGTATGGAATACTCCAATGTGGATTCTGTTGATTTGATGTTATACTATTCAGGTGAAGGGACTACTATTGCAGGTGATAAGTGCCTGATTCCATTTGATGCTGATAAGAATAAACTTCACTCTTTTTTCAAGATCAAGGATCTATACTCGATGCTTTCTGAGCTTCAGAAAATTGATCAGATCCGTGACATTTTTCTATTCATGGATGTTGATTTCAATAATGCAGCGTTTGAACAAAATATAGAGCGCCATAAGCCTGTGGTGGTTGAATCGGAGCCAAAAAAGAAAAAAAAGAGAAAGAAAAAGAAAAAAGGAGAACCGATTCCGCCTAAGATTGTTATTGCAGAAGAATTAATTCCGCCTAAGGGTATCACAGCATTTTTTGCAGCAAATACGACTGAAATATCCTATGACCATCCAGATATGGAAAACGGGATATTTACCTATTTTCTCCTGAGAGGTTTCCGTGGTGAAGCAGATAATGGAGATAAGGCTGTTACTGTATCGGAATTACATAACTACATCAAGAAAAATGTACATGACACTACAAAAAGTTTATACGCTGACCTACCGCAAACACCGCAATTATTTACTCACGAGCCTGATCGAGTCCTTTTCCGCCTACCTTAGCGTTGGTTGGCATCTTCAGCGGTTACCTAACTTCACCTTTTCTGCGATGATGAGAACGTTCCTCGTTTTGGCATTAAATATTCAATTTGTGTCTTCCAAAACAGTTTTAATATCTGGAGTAGTCTTCAATCAAGCGAATGAACCAGCCCGTAAAGCTACCATAACGCTTTCAAATCTTGAGAATGTTCCACTAATTGTAGAAACCACGAACCGTAAGGGTCGATTTACAATTAAGAACGTAAAACCAGACTTTTACTATTTAGAAGTACAGCATCCAGATGATGGACAATCCAGAATAAAAATAAACCCTCGTAGAAAACGTAATAGAGATATTGTATTGAGATTAACAGTGAAACCCATTCCAGATCCACCTCTTGTGTACACCTATTCAAACGCAAAACCTCTTGAAACCGATCCGGCTTTAAGGATGAAACCTGTAAAAACTGAAATTGATATTGGGAAAATCACCATTAATTGGGGTCGAAGATCTCAGGCAAAGACATATCAATTATACCGGGATGATGAAATGGTTTTCCAATCAAACGAAAATAGTTTCCAGGATACTTTGGTGGCACTGGGTGTGAAGCACTGCTACAAGGTTATAGCTTTAGGGGAACACGGGTTACGAGGGTCACCAAGTGAATTAGTCTGCAGTAGCGCATTGACTGCTGCTCCAAAGAGTATCCAGACAACGGTAGAAAAAAATAATATTTTATTGAAATGGAATCCAGTAGATGGAGCAAGATCCTACACCATTTACCGTGGAAACGAAGTTATTGGAACCAGTATAGAATCATCTTTTATGGATGATAGCTTGGAATATTCTAAGACCTATATCTATTCCATTGCATCCAAGGATGCCTTGAATATAGATGGTCCAGTTTCAGAACGTGTGGATGAAAAAACACGAGAGTTTGTTGCTCCTCCCGTTCTCTCTTCATTAAAAGATGAAAAATCGGTTAATTTGATCTGGAATGCGGTTACTCTTGCTAAATACTATAAATTGTATAGAGATGGTGCGTTTCTTAAATCAACCACTGAGACTTCATTTATGGATAATTCCATTCCGGGAGAAAGCCACTGCTACCAGATAACTAGTATCGACAAATATGATGTAGAGAGTGAAATATCCAATCAGCATTGTGCAAAAGTATTCTTAAAAGCTCCAACCGCCTTACAAGTTACGAGTGATGTCAAATCAGTCCACTTGACTTGGAATCGGGTTGAAGGAGCTTTTGATTACCGTTTGTACAGGCAGGTCTATAAAGATTCTCTGACATATTTAGAAAAAATAAAATCATCAAGTTTTACTCATACAGGACTCGGTTACGCAGAACCAGTATGTTATGTCGTTTCAGCTGTTGATTCAGAGGGAGAGGAAAGTGGTTTTTCTAAAGTTGGATGCGGAGAAACAAATGATCATCCGCGGTTAAAAGTATTAAAATTTGAACTGGTGGAACCTTCTGGAAATAAGGCACTGGATTCCCGTGAAGATGGAAAGTTAAGGTTTGCAATTATGAATGAAGGAAAAAGCCCAGCCAAAAATATTAATTTACATATTAAACCAGAAACAAGTGATCTGAGTGAAATCGAATTTGATTCCCTGATGGTAATTAAAACTTTAAACGTGGATGAGGCGAAATATATTGAATTTGATATTACCGCGAATTTGAAGGTATCAACTGCTGAGTGGAGATTTATATTAAAAGCGACTGAATCTGAAGGTTTTGATCTTAATGAACCGTATCCTTTTTTGTTTCGAACAAAATCAGTTGATCTATCAAAAATGCTACTGGCAGACTATGCAATCTCAAATGATTTTGGTACCCATTATATTCCAAAAAACGAATTGGTTACATTAACAGTACGGATCCAAAATATAGGAGAAGGACTCACTGAATATGTGAATCTCGATGTAATTAGTAATCATACTTTTTCCATGCCAAATTTTAGTGGCTACATTGAACTTCCCGAATTAAAACCTGGTGAATACGCTGATGTTGATTTAAATATTAAAAGTAGCAGGGATCACTTTGCAATTTTATTAAATGTATCTGATTATCTGGATCAGGAATCATCATTTAAAGTAGATCTTGAATTGATGAAGCATTATAGAAGTAAAAAGGAGATGATGCTTCATGATATTGGGACGACAATTACCACTCCCTACCCTGATAGATTGAGTGAGATAGATGTTGAACGAAATATACCAATTGGCAGAAAAAATCCTAATGCAATGGCTGTGGTACTTGCCTTGGAAAATTATGACGATATTTTATTACCCGTAGCCAAATATGCTGAGCGGGATGCAAGGGTTTTCCGGTTATATCTTCAAAATTCATTTGGTTTAGATGATTACCAGGTATTGCCATCAAAACCTTGGCAAATGGAATCAGGCCCAAATCGAGATGATTTTGATAAAATATTTGATCCTCACCAAGGTGATTTGCGCAATCGAATCTTTACTGCAAGTAAATATTCCGGTATTAACAAGGTGGATATCCATATTTATTATGCTGGTTTGGGTATATGGCATATGGAAAAACCTTTTATAATTCCAAAGGATGGACACAATAACCAGATAGCCACTTTTTATTCTTTGGAAAAAATATTATCTGATCTGTCATTATTGTCAGTTCTGCAAAATATTCGTACCATGACCATATTTTTAGATATCAGGTATATTAATCCTGAGAAAGCATGGGAAGGATGGACGTTTCCAGACCTGTCTGATAAAATATGTATTTTATCAGCTTCCACTATTGGTGAGACTTCAAATATTTATGAAGAAAAGAGACATAGCATTTTCACTTATTATTTGTTAAAGGGTTTGAGCGGAGAGGCCAAGGGTGATGACAGTAAGATTGAATTGGGCGAGTTAGCAGAGTATATTTACCGTAAAATTCCTGAAACCAGCAAGAATCTTTCGGGGAAAGTAAGTCAATCCCCGTCATTTATAGGATCAGATTTAAAAAGGTTGCTTCTTGATTTGCAGTAAAATATGTTATTGTATGTTCATGTAATAAAGGTGGAGAATAAGTGTAGACATTTGCTATTTTCTATTTTATTAATTATTAATAATACATTTATTACAAAGACTTAATCAAATAAAATGAATAGAGGGTTCGCAATCTTTTTAATTGTTTTAGTGGGCGGTGGTCTTTTTGGCTGGCGAGAATACGAGATGAGGTTGCGTGAAAAAATACACCAGAATATTATTCAACAAAAGGTAACTCGAGAAAAAGAAAAAAAGGAACAGATAGACCAGCTAAAACAATTAGAAAAGGCTGAGAAAACTAAATTTAAAGTTCAGGTTCGCCATGATAATAGGCCAGAAACAAATACCTACCCTATGATACTGGATGCCACAAGTTCATTTGATCCGGACCAAGGTGACCGAATACGATATAATTGGAAACAGGTAAGTGGGAACCAAATTAGGCTAAGACCAAACTCTAGTTCGGGTATTGTCTCTTTTGAAGGCACTCCTGGTGAATATACTTTTGAGCTCACCGTTTTGGATAATTATGGTGCGTCCACAACTGTCACTAAAACTGTAAAAATAGAACCCGAACCAAATCAGGCTCCAATTGTGGATCTTGAGATTCGGCAGGGAACAGGCACTAATTAATTCACTTATTGGGGAAAATTATTTTCTCCTAAATAATGGATTGGTATTTCTTAGAATATGGTTCTTGCCGATAATCAGAAAATTTATTCCCGATTAGTATTTTTCAACCGGGTTTTTATTAAATTACTTTCTTTGTGCTTATTAATATTTGGTTGCAAATATTCCGTCAATTCATCGGAAGAAGAATCTGGCACAAATGATATTCCCGTACTAGATCCGCTATACATACAGGTTAAATATCCGAATGGGGGCGAGGTGTTTGACCCGGGAAGTAACATAACAATTTACTGGGAAAGCAACCTGGATACATGTGAATGGGGTATGAAAATCGTACTTTATAAAGGAATTAACGAAGAAAAGTTGGTCCATGTAAATACGCCAAATACCGGTATCTTCCAATGGTATGTCAATACTGAATTAGTTTCGGGTGGTAGTTATAGAATATGGGTTGAGAGTTTGTGCGACAATGGGGCTTATTGTGGTGGATGCTATGGCGATTTTAGGGATAGCGTTTTTGTGTTGACGGATAATATTATTG
>ERZ651768.3410-NODE-3410-length-10651-cov-28.986193_pt1 | contig 10651 bp, 9 predicted proteins | sample MGYA00514754_ERZ651768 | MGnify/ENA metagenome assembly ERZ651768 | reverse complement strand
TCCAGCAAAAAAACACATCATTCAGTTTTTCAGCCAATAAGAAGTAAAAATTTCTGGAAGATGGACGTAGTGCAGGATATAATAGCAGCAGTGAAAAAATGCAGTTAATTATTTTATATATTAAAAAAATTTAAAAATGAAATTTTGCAAGAAATTTTTAGTACCGTTTGTTCTCATAAACATTTTCTTTTCTGTTCATTCAGTAGCACAAACCACTGATGATTTGGAACAAATGATTCGAAGTTCAAAAACGCGTGCGGCACTTGTTCAAAATGTACAAAAGGCAGTGGTTCATATCAAAGTGGAAAAAATTGTTCGAAGCTCCGATGGTCGATCTTTTAACAATCCCATGGATTTGTATAATGATGAATTTTTTCGACGCTTTTTCCCGGAACTCAATCCTCCAAAAAATAATCAACAACAACGGGAACAGCCAAATCGTGAATTTCGACAGAAAGGTATGGGGTCTGGTTCTATAATTGACTCTGAGGGTTATATTCTGACAAATCATCATGTTGTTGGAGAAGCTGACAGGATAATTGTAGTTATGCACGATGGAGAAGAAAAGGACGCAAAGCTTGTTGGGACAGACCCGGAGTCTGACATTGCTGTAATAAAAATTGAGGGTGACGGACTGCCAGTCCTCCCAATGGGAGATTCAGAAAAAATACTTGTAGGTGAAGATGTTATTGCAGTAGGGAATCCCTTCGGTTTAATTCAAACTGTAACATATGGGATTGTCAGCGCCAAAGGGCGTTCAAATATGGGTATTAATGAATACGAAAATTTTATCCAAACTGATGCTGCCATCAATCCAGGTAACAGCGGGGGGCCGCTTGTCAATCTGCGCGGAGAAATTGTAGGAGTTAACAGCGCAATTTTCAGTCAAAGCGGTGGATATCAGGGAATTGGTTTTGCTGTTCCAATCAATATGGCAAGCAAAATCATGAAGGATTTAATAGATAAAGGTTCTGTATCAAGAGGATGGCTTGGAGTAGGAATCCAGGATGTCAGTCAGGACCTGGCGAAGGCTTTCAAACTGAAAAATACCAAAGGCAGTCTGATTACTGCAGTAATGGAGGATACACCGGCTCAAAGAGCAGGCATGCTTAAGGGGGATGTAGTGGTTCGTATTAACGACAAGCTGATACAAAACAGCAATCATCTGCGTAACGAAATTGCCAATGCAGGGGCTTTCACAGAAATAGATTTGGAACTGATAAGAGAAGGTAAGTCGATTAACATCAAACTCAAGTTGGATGAGCGCCCCCAGAATGTTGGCAGAGTCAAAATGACTCCGCAGCTGACTCCTGCTGTGGAACAGGTAGAATTGCTGGGGATGACTGTTGAAGCACTGACTGATGGCAACGCGGAAAAGCTTGGAGTTAAACCAGGGAGCGGTGTGTTGATCAGCAAAATTGAATCTGGAAGTCCTGCTGAAAAAGCCGGGTTGCGTACGGGTATGATTATTCAGGAGGTAGAGCGTAAGGCAGTTAATAATATTGAGATTTTCAAAAAAATTGTAAATGAGATGGATACAGCAAAAGGCATACTGTTGCTGGTCACAACCAGTGGTGGTTCTCGTTACATTTTTATACAGGAAGAATGAATGCCATGAATCAAAAGGTTAAAACAAAGTTACACTTTGATCAGCTGCTCTTATTATTAGAGAAAATGATTTTGCAGACGTCTGTTCCGGAGAAAAAAGATTTCTATCACCTGCTGGAAGAAATATCCATCAAATACAATCTTACCAGGGAAGAACTGCTAATGAGGGGATTTCGTAAAGCATATCGTCAAGTTGTAGATGGTGTTTAATCTAAGTTGTGATCTCTGCATTGATTAGTACTTTCCTCCTCTTAATCGGCTTGCTTTCAATGATGTTTGCCTTTTGGATTATGCATGGACTAATCCGGAGATACAGGGGAACACTTCCGGAACATCCACTAAGTAAAAATTGGTGGCTTGGAGTTTGTGCTGATGTATCTAAAACGTTGGCTATACCTGTGGGTGCAGTCAGGTTTTTTGTACTGCTCTACACACCGCTTGGTTTAGGACTGATTTTTTATTTCATCTATTACTGGTTTATCATAAACAGAGTTTCCATCCCTCTATTGACTCCAGAGCACGAAATACAAATTACAAAAATTAAAAGCTACTATTTTGGCTCATAAATCATTATGAGTCTTGTAACAGACCAGCACTCAAGAAAATATCCCCTTTCAGGTCTGCGATTTTTGGTGACCAGACAGGACACTCCTGAATCCTCACTTTCTATATTGCTCCAATCCCAGGGAGCTGCAGTTCTCTCTGCTGCCATGACTAAAATCATACCACCTGAATCGTGGCAGTCTTTTGACGAAACTGTAAAAGGTTCTTTAAAGATTGACTGGGCAGTATTTACCAGCAGCAATGGTGTTTCATTATGTGTTTCACGCTTGAAGGATTTGCAGATAGATCCACAATTCTTTTTTTCAAAAATCAAAATTGCCTGTGTAGGTCAGTCCACTTCTTCCGCTCTTTCCAAGCATGGAATAACGGCCGAGCTCATACCGGAACATTTTCAAAGTGAAGGACTGATTGACGCTTTCAGTCAATATGATTTAAAGAACAAACAATGCTGGCTGATACAAGCAGAATCCCCTCGAAAAACACTGCGTCTTGCTCTGAAAAAACAGGGAGCAAAAATAATTTCAACTCCTGTTTACAGAACCGTTCCTTCCGGAAAAGACACTTCATTTTTGCTTGAAGAGCTTGATCAAGCAAAACTGGATTGGATTATATTTGCAAGTCCGTCTGCCGTACAAAACTTTCATCAGCTTTTGCCTGACGGATTCTGGGAGAATTTAACGGTGAAACCAAAAATTGCCTGTCTTGGTGAGACCACCGAATCCTCTGTAAAAAGATTGGGCTGGAGTGTTGAGCTCCGTCCTGAAATTCAGGACTTTGAGCATCTGGTGAAAGCACTTTGCGAGCAACAGCATAAAATGAAATAATAATCCCCAACTTGCTCTCGGTCAAAGCTAATACCTGAACGAATCCAGGTTTTAGCGAAATTGAGTTAAAACTTGCCTAAGTGAAGTACTAAACCAAAGCCGCCAACCCTGCTCCTGATGTCATTGGTGCTGTGAAAATCTTCCCTTGATTAGTTTAGATTTTCCTATAACAAAAAATAATGAAGTTGGAATTTTGCATCCCTGAATTCAGGAGATTTATTCGCGAGGATAAATTTTGCTTATGAAATTCTTTTTCTTGAAAGCTTACGGGGAAACACCCCAATTGGAGATGAAAGAGGCTTCAATTCCTGACTTGTTGGAAGATGATATACTCGTGGAGATCAGTTATTCAGCCGTCAACGATTACGATTGGTCTTTGAGTACAGGTAACCCCTTTTTGTATCGATTGCTGTTTGGCTGATGGGTGAAAAACGTTGCGTGAACAAACGTGAATATGCACCACTTTTGGGCGTCACATTCATCCCACCGGATCAATCGGCAGACGTTCCTTCAATCCAAAAAGCTCTTCCAGCCTGGCAGAATCCCTGAGCAGTGCCCCTTCTGAACGAGGGCGCCCAACAACCTGAAGACCTACGGGCAAACCACTTTCGGTGAATCCGCACGGTAAGCTGATCACAGGGCATGAGGTCATAGTTACCGCAAAGGTAATCGAAAACCAGTCAATGTAGGTTTCGCAGGGAAACCCGTCAATTTCTTTCACATAGCGCTGTTCCACTGGGAAGGGTGCGATTGAAGCGGCAGGGCAAATTAGGTAATCATGCGTTTCAAAGAAGTCCATCATGCTTTGGAAAAGCCTCCACCGAATCCTCTCTGCCTCAAAGAGCAATTCTGGAGTGACTGAGAAACCTCTTTCAACGTTGTCAACAATTTCAGGAGCGATTTGACTGCGATGCTTTTCGAGAAGCGGGCCCATCATAGTTCCAAGCAAAATGGCCCGGAGGGTTTGAAAGGCCTCAAGGACTCCATTGAAGTCAGGGATTTCCTCTGTTACTTCAATGCCAGCATCACGCAGTTTTAGAACCGAGATTTCAGCGATTCCAGCAATTTGTTTCGAGACATGAACAACTCCCAAGTCCCGGCTGAAGGCGATCCTTTTTGGACAACCGGAACTGTTGAGTGTTTCCGAATACGAACGTTCCGGAGAGGGAAAAGAAAATGGGTCTTCCCGGTCGTGTCCAGCCTGTGCGTCTAACATCAGGGCCACATCTGCAACACTGCGGCCCATTGGTCCCTCGACCCATAGGCTATCAAAGGGCTGGAGGCGCTTGCCTCTGGCCACCACACCTGGGCCGGGCCTTAGGCCAACGACTCCATTGAAGGCAGCAGGGATACGCAGGCTCCCTCCAAGATCGTTACCCGTGGCCAGCCACACCATTCCTGTCGCGAGAGCCGCTGCAGATCCACCGGACGACCCCCCCACGCTCATATTCAGATTCCAGGGATTCAAGGTGGTTCCAAAGACTGGATTGAAGGTGTGACCTCCAGCCCACTCAGGAACGTTGGATTTGGCAATGGGAATGGCCCCGTTTGCTTCAAGCCTTGCTACCGTTGCGTCAGAAACACCTGGAACATGTTCCCTATAAATAGGAGACCCATAGGTGGTACGAACTCCTCCCACATCATTGTAGTCCTTAACCGCAATGGGCAGCCCATACAGATATCCAGCTTCAGGGGAATCAGGTTTCTTCAGATTCCTTGCCTGGTCCCTTGCACGCTCAAAACAACGAATCGGCAAAGCATTGATCTGCGCATCCACTGCATCAATTCTTGAAAAGGCGGCATCAAGCAGATCCTCTGGGGAGATTTCTCCGGATTTCAGTAGCCCTACAACCTGCACGGCTGATTTTTTAAATAATTCAGTCATTGGACCTTATAGCATTAGTCTATATTTGAACCTTCAGCTTTAATTTCACCTATAGCTTCGTAGATCGTTTTTTATTCCCCTGTCATTTTTTCATTTCTGATGTATCTTGCAGATGAAATTACAGGATAGCCGTTGAGGTGTTACTCTCCTTTCAGGGGGTTCTTCCCGGTATAGTTCCAGAGAAATTCAGGCGGAGTCGGACCTTTATTTCTTCCTCCCTGTTTTTTTTGTTCCCAGGCGTGGGCCAGGATTCCCACTGAGCGTGAAAGACAGAAGAGTCCTCTTGCCAGAGGTGGAGCAAAGCCAAGTTCGCCAAAAATCACTGCTGTCGCGCCATCGATGTTCATGGCGATTCCAGTGCTTTTTCCCTGACTGAGCTGCCTCTGAATTTCAAGACCGATACGCTTAAAGCTTCCGGAAATGATTTTGTCCCCTTCAGCTTTTGAGACCAGTTCCATCAATCGTGGAGCACGGGGGTCTTCTGGTTTGTGGAAACGGTGGCCAAATCCCGGAATGAACTTCCCCTGGGTCTGACAATGTCTTGCAATCTCTTCTGCAACGGAGGCTTCTAAATTTTCCCCTGCATCAAGCAGGTCCTTCACTTTTTGCATCAGTTCAAGACATTGTTCTCCGGCACCGCCATGAACATCTCCAAGCATATTAACTGCGGAAGCGAGGGCATGATTCAGGGAATTTCCGCAGCTGACGGCCATTCTCGCGGCAGCAATGGCTGGAGCCTGTGGACCATGATCCACTGAAGCCACCAGCGCCGCTTCCAGGAGACGTGCTTCCTCGACTTCTGGCAGTCTCCCCTGGATCATCAGCCAGATCATCTGGACGAAACTGATCTTTCCAATGAGATCCTCGATGTTTTCACCCCTGATCCGGATTTTTCCCGGACGCATGTCGATGATTTCAGTACTCCACCAGTTTTGAACTTTTTCTGCAGTTCCCTTATCCTCTGTACTCATATCACTTTTTCTGCCTGAAGTTTTTCGATTTCGTCCTCTTCGTATCCACAATCTTTGAGAATCGCAACCGTGTCTTCTCCTAACCGAGGCGGCGGCCTATCCACGGTGAGCGTTTTACCATTCAGTTGCATTCCGGTTTTGACCACCTGCAGGGAACGGCCGATTCCCGGGATATCGCTGAATGTTTCCAAAAATTCCCTTTGCTGAATCTGGTCCAGGTTCAAAGCATAAGGAACGGTCAACACCTCTCCTGCAGGCACTCCTGCCTTGTTCAGCAATACGGACCAGAATTTCGCGTCATTATTGTTCAGTTCAGATTCCAATTCTGATTTGAGGAGTTCTCGATTTGTTTTCCTGAGTTCCCGAGTCTTAAAATCAGGATGATGAAGCAGGTCCTCCCGTTTCAACAATTTGCAAAGGATTTCAAACTGTTCCTGTTTATTCGCGGCAATGTTGAGCAATCCATCACCGGTTTGAAATGTCCCTGAGGGTGCCGAGGTAAAATTTTCATTGCCCATTCTCATGGGATCCACTCCCGCCGTCAGGTAGTTGCTGATCACCCAACCCATGGAGGCCATGGTCGATTCAAGCATCGAAACGTCGATTAGAACCGCTTCCCGTTCCTGTTTAGAAAGTGATGCCGTAATCCCCATGGCAGCCGTGATACCTCCTATCGTATCGGCCAAGGGAAATCCGACCCTCAACGGCCCGGACTCACCATTACCGGTAACAGACATCACTCCGGAAAGCCCCTGGATGATCTGATCGTAGGCGGGAGAATCCTTCATGGGTCCATCCTGGCCGAAACCGGAGATCGCGCAATACACGAGACGGGGATTGATCTCTTTCAGTTTCTCAAATCCGAGTCCGAGACGGTCCATCACTCCAGGTCTGAAATTCTCCACCACCACATCGGCCTGCTCAACCAGTCTGAAAAATATCTCACGACCCTCAGGATGTTTCAGGTTGAGGGTCAAAGAACGCTTACCCGCGTTTTGGGCAAGGAAGGAAACCCCCATCCCCTTTTCATTCAGTTCCGGATCAGCCCCCAGTTGACGGGCCAGGTCACCTCGTCCGGGAACCTCGATCTTGATCACCTCTGCCCCCAAATGAGCTAGCTGGTGACAGCAGAAGGGGCCTGCCAGGACATTCGTCAGATCTAGAACCCTGAACGATTCTAAAGGTTTCATTTTTCAGAAAGAAATATGCAAAGGAAGAAGTCTCGATCACCTTGCGAAAATAATAGGAAAATCAATAATGGTCAAGAGAAAGTATCAGGGCTGCTGTTATGCATTATGGTTCGGTCATGGGTTTGATATTTGGGGACAATGCGATATGGAGACGATCGGCCGTCGATCCCGGCTTTGAAAAGCGACTCCACGTTTGATAAAACCTTTCTAAATCTGCTGACAAGGCTTGATTTTTCTGGATGCAGGTATGAAATTAATTAAGTTTGAAATGATAAAGAATAATAATTTGTTGCGAAATAAAGTGACTGAAATTGAATTAACAGCAGGTTTTTGTGGGTGAATATTATCTATAGTAATAATTCAGTTGTTAGAGTACATTTTAAAGTTATACTTAATGGAATCAATTCAATAAATTTTCAAAACCCTTGAATGCAAGAAGAATCATTAAATTCCTTCAGTCAAAAAGATCTCCGTAATCTTCTGGAGAGAGGCGTTCATATTCCTGATTTGAATTTGGTTCATATAACCAGGGATGTAAAGCTTGAAAATATTGCTCCCGGATGCACGATTTATCCTTTCGTTCGCATTACAGGCTCCAAGACACAAATACATTCAGGAGCGAGAATTGGTGCAAGAGGTCCGGTCATTTTGGAGAACAGCTTGATTGGAGAAAATGCTGTTATTGGGGATTTAGGTCAGGTTACCTTGATTGATACAGTTGTTGGGCCAAAATCTGTTCTGGGTGCCGGAGTTGCTGAACAGGCAGTTTTCTTGGGCAAGGAAACCATGATCAACGATTTTACCACCGGCTATGGTTTCAGGGTACGGAAAGGATCGCTTTACGAAGAGGATGCTTCATCCGCTCAGCACACAGATACAAAAATGACAATATTGTTCCCATGGACCACATTGGGAAGCGACATAAATTTTTGTGATGCCCTTCTGGCAGGCGGGACAGGACCTGAACTTGGTTCATTCAGTGAAGTGGGCAGCGGCACCATTCATTTCAACTATAGTATCAGAGGCGACAAAGCAACCGCATCTTTATTTGGTGATGTTTTTCAGGGTGTGTTTCTGGACCAGGAGCGGCTTTTTATCGGGGGGAACAACAGTCTATTGGGGCCTGTCAAGGCTGATTTTGGCACTATGACTGCAGCAGGGGCAAGGATAAAAGGTAAGCTGCCCAAAGGGCTCAACTACGGTCATTCCCTGCCAAAAGGAACAGTTGATTATGATGCAAGAATATTTTCAGGTGTTTCCGGAATTGTTAAAAATCAGGTAAATGTGCTTGCTGAATTGACAGCCTTGGTTAACTGGTATAAGCAGGTGAGGATAAATTGTGCAGCGCAAGCTCCGGAACAAAAATTCCTTTATGAGTCTGGACTGCGCATGATTGAATTGAATTATCAGGAACGTCTGCACCAGTTGAATAGATATGTGGATTTCCTGGAAAATTCAGTCAGGCTTCTGGAGAGTATGCAGGCTTCGAAAAAACAGATTTCTGAACAAAAAGATTTGCTTTCTCGATGGCCAAAATTAGATTCAGAATTTAAGAATCTGGAAAAACACGAAATTCAAATTCCGGAATCTTTGAAGGACGAATTTGATAATCTGCAATCTCAGGGGCAATCAGACTACACAGGGTTGATCAAAAACTTGTCCCAATCCGGAAAGCAGACAGGGAAAACCTGGCTCTCAGAAATTGCCGGGATTGTGCGCAATGTTTATACAGCTGGAATGTAGAACAGCGGTTAGAGGATTATTAAAAGGACTTTGGAGATGCTTTCAAGTGACTAAGCAGCCAGCTGTGTTTTGGCTGTCTGTGCAACCTGTGCAAACAACTCTGGTTCTTCCATCGCCAAAAAAGCCAGAGTTTTGCGGTCCATTTCAATTTTTGCAGCTTTCAATCCATAGATGAACTGGCTGTAATTCATGCCATGTTCTCTAACTGCTGCATTTATGCGTACAATCCATAGACGACGGAAATCTCGTTTTCTGACCTTTCTGTCACGGTAGCTGTATTCTCTTGCTCTATCAACTGCGTCCTTAACTGTGCGCAAAAGTCTGCTACGACCTCCACGATACCCTTTTGCAGCCTTGAACAGTGATTTTTTACGCTTTCGTGAATGAACTGCTAATTTTACTCTCATTTAATTCTAATCTATGTTTATCCGTTTGGAAGCATCAGCTTAACAGCTTTGCTGTTTGCGCCTGATACCATTGTTTTCTTTCGCAACACACGTTTCACATCCTGGTTTCGCTTACGCATCCCATGTCTCAGAAAAGCGCGTTTCCTTTTGAAACCCCCTCCTCCTGTAGCTTTAAAACGCTTTGCTGCGCCTCTGTGTGTTTTTATTTTCATGGCAGATTTATTTTCTTTTTTTAGGTGGAGCAAGAATCATGTGCATTGATCTACCCTCACTTCTGATCGGCTGCTCAACTGTACCGCCATCTCCAATTTCAGCCTGGAATTTTTCAAGTAATTCAATTCCAAGGTCTTTGTGTGCTATCTGGCGTCCCATAAATCTCACACCGACTTTAACTTTGTCTCCATCTTCAAGAAAGCGCAGTGCGTTCCGCAGCTTAAATTGAAAATCATGCTCTTCAATTTTGGGTTTCATTTTCACCTCTTTGAGGTGAACAATTTTCTGATTTTGCCTTGCTACGTGACTTCGTTTGCTTTGCTGATATTTAAATTTACCAAAATCCATCAAACGGCAGACAGGAGGCTTTGCTTTTGGCGAAACCTCAACTAAATCCAAATCGGCATTTTGCGCCATTTCCAATGCCTCGTCTGTAGGCATGATACCCACTTGACCACCTTCTCCATCAATAAGCCGTACCTCGCTGACACTAATCTGATCATTGATTCGTGTTGTTTCTTCATTTCTAATTGGAGGTCGTGACCTGCGTATTCCTATGAGCTTTCTCTCTGCTTTGATGAATGTTTGGTAGGCGCGGGCGGGATTGAACCGCCGACCCCTACCGTGTCGAGGTAGTGCTCTCCCACTGAGCTACGCGCCTGGATTATTATTAACAAACTCAGGATTGAGCGTCGGCACCGACCGACTCTTCCACCGGGAAACCCGGCAGTACCATAGGCGCAAGGGGACTTTACTTCTGTGTTCGGGATGGAAACAGGTGTTTCTCCCCTGCCAGAAGCACCGGCACTCAAGCCTGAGTTCGTGTGTTTGGAGGTTTTGGAATATAAGAGCAAATGAGAGGGTCTCTTTGGGTTTTAATCTTGTATTAAGTCAGGTCGCCCGGCCAATTAGTACCAGTCAGCTTCACATGTTGCCATGCTTCCACTTCCGGCCTATCAAACAGGTAATCTTCCTGCGGCCTTTGGGGACCTAATGGTCCGGGAGATCGCTCTTGGAGCCGGCTTCCCGCTTAGATGCTTTCAGCGGTTATCCGTTCCAGACGTAGCTACCCGGCAATGCTCCTGGCGGAACAACCGGATCACCAGAGGTCTGTCCACCCCGGTCCTCTCGTACTAAGGGCAGACCTCCTCAGATCTCCTGCGCCCGCGGCAGATAGGGACCGAACTGTCTCACGACGTTCTGAACCCAGCTCGCGTACCGCTTTAAATGGCGAACAGCCATACCC
>ERZ651768.3409-NODE-3409-length-10652-cov-19.936359_pt1 | contig 10652 bp, 10 predicted proteins | sample MGYA00514754_ERZ651768 | MGnify/ENA metagenome assembly ERZ651768 | reverse complement strand
CTTTGTCTTCTGCTAAAAACTGCCTAAGTGAACCTGGATGCTCACAATCGATATGCTGAAAAACGAGTACACGCATTAATAAACTCCTATTCTATGATTATTAAATAATCAGCAAACTATACCAGTTTAGTAACCATCAAGATTAACTAGAATGGCTAGATTGTATATTAATAATAATATATTAGAAAATAAAATAATTGTGGTTATACTGTCGCTTTGTCACTGCTCAATAAAAAGAACATGAGTCAATACAAGAAATTATTAAGTTTTTCAATCATTGCCGCCTGCATACTTCTGACAATTAACTTCGGTTTTAGGTCATCACTAGGTCTGTTCTTAAAGCCTGTATCAGAGTCATTTGGTTATGGTCGCGAAATTTTTGCCTTTTCTTTGGCTTTGCAAAATCTCTTTTGGGGTTTATGTCAGCCCTTAGCAGGAGCCATTGCTGACAAATATGGCACTGCAAAAGTAATAATAGTTGGCTCAATACTCTATGCACTAGGTCTCTACATTACAGCAACTGCAGATGGATTTCTTGACCTTCACTTAGGTGCTGGAATTTTAATAGGAATGGGAATTGCAGGTACAGGACTAGGCGTTGTACTACCCGCAATGGCTAGAATGGTTAGACCCGAAAAAAGAGCTATGGCTTTAGGTATTGGAACTGCAGCAGGTTCAGCAGGACAATTTTTATTCATACCAGTAGCAAGAGAATTTCTTGTGGCATATGGATGGCAAATGGCACTCGTGATAATGGCAATAGGCTGCCTATCCATGATCCTTTTTGCACCCGCTTTCAAGAAACAAGAAGAAAGCAGCACTAAGATAGACAACGAGCCAAGACAAAATCTGCGGGAAGCGCTTAGCGAGGCATCTAATCACATTCATTACTGGCTCCTTATTGCAGGTTTCTTTGTTTGTGGTTTTCAGCTAGCCTTTATTACTGTTCATATGCCTTCTTATCTTTCAGACAACGGTTTTGATAGCTCTGTAGCTGCGGCGAGTTTATCAATTATTGGACTATGCAATATCATAGGCTCTCTAACTGCTGGTCATCTTTCTGGGCTCTACTCGAAAAAATGGATATTAGCGTTTATTTATGGAGCAAGGTCAATAGTTATTGTTCTGTTTCTTATAATTCCTATTACAACTTTCACGGTCTATGCTTTCTCCTTTGCCACCGGATTGCTTTGGTTAGCAACAGTTCCACCAACTTCAGGCTTGGTAGCACAGATGTTTGGACTTAAATACATGGGAACCCTATACGGTATTGTGTTTTTAAATCACCAAATAGGCTCTTTTTCTGGAGTATGGCTGGGCGGCTACTTGTTTGATACTACTGGTTCTTATGATCAAGTGTGGTGGTGGGCGGCAATAATTGCAGCAATTACCGCGATTATTCACGTCTTCATTGATGAACGCCCAGTAGAAAGACTAAGGCTTGCTGAAAAAGTTATCTAGACCGGTTACCTCTAACGCTCAAAAGCCGTATTCATAATGCCTATGATAACAATGCAACACTCTTTATTTGTGCATATACTTCTTTTCCAGGATTAAGGTCAAGCAATTCAGCTGACTTACGTGTTATACAAGACAGCATAGTAACGTCTTTTATTTTTAGTCGAACCATCACTTGCGATCGTCCCTCTGGAACTATTTCATCCACTATTGCTGAGAAAATATTTAGGATACTAGTATCAGTTTGTAGCTCTTGAGTTAAGCTCACGTCACGTGCTGAAACTCTTAAACGCACTTTACTTTCCAATGGCAACTCCCTATCCGTTACAGTAAACTGACCACCAGAAAAATCAAGATACATCAGATTAAACCGGTCGTCATGACCAACAACTTTAGCTTCAATCAATGAGGTCGCATCACCACCATGAGATATAGGAAGATCAAACCTAGTCAGCATCTCATCAATGGCACCACTTCCAACAACATGACCTTCTTCCAGTAGCACTAGATGGTCCGCTAATCGTGATGCCTCATCGGGTGAGTGTGTGACATAGATAAGCGGAATATCTAGTTCATCATGAAGAGAATCAAGGTAAGGCAAAATTTCCTTCTTTCGCTTTAAATCTAGAGCTGTTAGAGGTTCGTCCATCAATAAAATATCTGGATTAACTGCCAATGCTCTCGCAATAGCTACTCGCTGCCTTTCTCCCCCAGATAACTGCTCTGTTGTCCTTTCAAGTAATGGTCTTATATCTAATAAATCTAGTGCACGCCCCATGAAATCTTTTTCTGATTCATTTGCTCGCTTAGCTCCATACTCAAGATTCCCTCGCACATTTAGATGATTAAATAGACTAGCCTCCTGAAAAACATAACCAACTGAACGCATGTGCGATGGTTTAAAATTTTTGCCATCCTGCCAAATCGAGTCACCCACTTTGAGAAATCCTTCATCACTTTTTTCCAGGCCAGCAAGGGCTCGCAATAATGTGGTCTTACCACAACCCGAGGATCCAAAGACGACAGTGACCCCCTTAGCAGGAGTACAAAAATCCACATCTAGAATAAAATCTCCTTGCTTAATTTTTAACTGACACTCAATCATTGGTTGCTACTCTGCATAATTGAGAATCGACGATTAACAATATAGACCATCATCAACATTAAAAAGGAAAGCAACAATAATCCTCCAGCAAGCCAGTGTGCCTGTCCATATTCAAGTGCCTCAACATGGTCATAGATTGTAATCGAGAGGACTTGAGTTTCACCAGGGATATTGCCACCAATCATCAAAACAACGCCAAACTCTCCTACTGTATGAGCAAATCCCAATACAGCAGCAGTTATAAAACCAGAACGTGCTAACGGCACTGCAACACTAAAAAATCGGTCTATTGGTGAAGCACGTAAAGTGGCAGCAACCTCCATTGGGCGACGACCAATTCCACTAAAAGAATTCTGCAAAGGTTGAACCACAAAAGGCATCGAATAAATGACAGAGCCGACTACTAGACCTGTAAAGGTGAAAGCTATCGACGCTCCTCCAAGTGACTCCAACATTCCACCGACTGGACCATTAGGCCCAAGAGTTATCAACAGATAAAAACCTAACACTGTGGGAGGCAGCACTAATGGAAGTGCAATTATAGCTTCCAATATAGTTTTCAGTTTCCAACGGGTTTGCGAAAGCCACCAAGCTAAAGGAGTACCCAGCAATAAAAGAATTAGAGTACTCAGAGTTGCCAGCTTAAGAGTGACGAACAGAGCAGTTATATCAAATTCATTTAATATCATGGTAAGTCATATCCAGATTCAAAAATTACCCTCAAAGATTCATCGCTTTTAACAAAAGACAGAAATTCTCTCCCAATATATCTGTTGCTTTTCTTGACTGGACTGTCTTTTAATAGAACTGCTTGCTGTTCAATTGGCTTATATAATGTTTGAGGCACTTCCCAAAAAGAACCTCCAATCGAAAGAGCGGGTTTTTTAATTTGCGAATAAGCAACAAACCCTAGTTTAGCATTACCACTGCTGATAAACTGGAATGTCTGAGCAATATTCTCTCCTCGTACTAACCTGCCTTGTAAATTTTCCCATAGTTTGAGTGATCTTAAAGCTTCTTCAGCAGATTTCCCATAGGGAGCAAGTTTAGGATTGGCTATGGCCAAATATCGAAAATCCTTCTTATTGAGTACTTCACCTTTTGAGTCAACATAGTTATCTATCGAACTCCAAAGGATTAACTTACCTTTAGCATAGGTAAACCTAGTTCCAGAATCCACTTTCCCCTCTTGTTCTAATAATTTAGCGTGCTCAGTGTCCGCAGAAAAAAACATGTCAAAAGGGGCACCATTCATGATTTGGGCATAATGTTTACCTGAAGAGCCAGGAATGAGTATCACTTTGTGTTGTTGACCTGAAGAGCCAGCTGTTTTTAACTCAAAGTGCTTTGCAATTAGTTTCATGGTTGGATAAAAGTTACTTGCTACGGCAACCTTTAGCTCGTCAGCAACTGTCTGAGAAGCACTCATTAGCAATCCGAAAAAAACAAAAAAACAAGTGAATGACTTAAGTTTAGTTTTTCTCATAGCTTTGTAATTTGTTGATATAAAGATGCATAGTAAAAATGAATATAAATTAATTGCGCTGTAGATTAAAAAAGAATACTAGATGATAAAAAGAAAACTAACATTCTATTTTAAACTGAAAGGGTTATTTAGTTATTGAAAACAGGCTCTTTCTAGCCCCCATAATTGCATTCAAGTATGTTAATATAGCGCCCTAACTATCGTTAGAATTTATGTTGTTTAAATTTATTGAGTAAAGCCATGTCACTAAAAAAAATACTATCTCTTTTTTTATTATCATTCATTCTAATTGGAAGCTCTAATGCTGACTACGGAGATGGGGATAATGCTTATGCAGAAGGTGACTATCAAGGGGCGATTCTAGAATGGCTTCAAGTTGCCGAACAAGGAGATGCTAGAGCACAATATAATGTAGCTTGGATGTATGCAAATGGCAAGGGAACATCTCAGGACTTTCAAGAGGCCGCTAATTGGTATGAAAAATCAGCTGATCAAGGCTATGTTGATGCGCAATACAATTTAGCAAACCTGTACCTTAGAGGAAGTGGTGTAACTCAAAACGATTATCTCGCTTTTAGTTGGTTTATAAAGGCTGCTGAACAGGGTGATGCTGCTGCACAATACAACCTTGGTCGCATGTATCTTGAAGGTAAAGGTTCTGATAAAAATATACTTGAAGCCAGGTTTTGGATGAAACTTGCCATTGAGAATGATATTGAGTACATTCGAATCCTTGCTCAAGAAGTTTGGGATAAATTTAAACTTGGTTCTTATTAACTTGGATAAATAATCAAGCAATCACAGTTCAGTTTATAGTTTTTTATTTGTAATTAAACACTTAAAGTAACAACTGAACAAGATTTGATACTTACCATCTCAGCCTCAATAATTGCGACCGATTCAGCTGCCTGCTTCAATAAATTTATATTGATTGCTTTGTTACTTAGAATGTCATCTACAAAAGAACGGATTTCAAATTCATAGCCCATTCCTTCATCTAACTTTATGATTTCAGTTTCATAACCTGATCGAAACAACTTGAGTGTTTCTTCGTCATCTAATAAATAACAAGCCGTTGCCTTTTCAAAATTTGCTGTGTAAGACATATTGAATCCATAGCCTTCTTGCATTGTCCATGTCCCTTCAGCAGTCACTAAAGGGGCATTCTGAGATTGGTCATAAATGTAATGAGTAGCAACATGGTCAATACCACCACTAGGTCCTTTATAGCCTTGACTGAAAACCGCACTTGGCATACCGAAACAATAATTAATAAAGTCAGTGTCATGAACATGAAGGTCTAGTAGAGCGCCTCCGCATTCATCATCATTGGAATAAAATGTTCCTGGTGGGTGACTGGTTTGACGCTTACAAGTCAAAGATAGGCATCTGCCATATTGTTTGTTGTCTATCGCTTTCTTTAGCCAAACCCAAGCAGGCCAATAGCGTAAACACATCGCTGACATGATATTAGTGGAAGAATTCAATGCCAGCTCAACTATCCTTTTGGCTTCATCATAAGTCCGCGCTAATGGTTTTTCAACTAAGACATGTTTGCCTTTCGCTAACGCGGCCTCAACGAAAACGAAATGTAAATTTGTGCCAACACAAATATCGACTAGTTCAATGTCTGGATCATCAATCAAATCCATTCCGTCAAGATATTTTTTGGCTTCAAGCCCTGCAACACTACCCTGTGCCTGACCACTAATGTTGCCTTCGGCTCTGCTAGAACCATCAAGCCGATTTTTTTTTGGATCGGCAAGGGCTACTACCTCTACTTCACTGATTTGTGAATAAATATCTAAATGGGTTGAACCCATGCTACCTAAACCAATAACACCAACTTTTAGTTTTTTAGCCATAATGCTTAATAGATTTAAGTTGAACTATTGAAGTCAAATAACTGATTCATTGCAGCCGATGTGCGAGCCAAAAGCGTCTCATCCCAAGGCAACATTTCGGCAACAATTGTACTTTTATAGTTAATCGCTTTGATGGAATCTATTGTCTCTTTCCAAGGTACATCACCCGTACCTAAATCACAGAAACTAAAACTGCCAGTCCAATCAAAAATTTCTCGATAATCTTTAATCTGGACTCTTTTAATTCTAGAGCCTAACAATTCAACCCAATGTGGAGGGTATTGCTGATAGCCAATTAAGTTACCGACATCTAAATAAACACCCAACTTCTCTGAATCAAAAGAATCTACAAAATCTCTCAGTTCAATTGGTGAATAAAATAGACCATTCCATACATTTTCAATACACAAATCTATGTCCAAGTCTTCAGCTATTGGCAGCAACTCATTGATCGCTTTTCGTGCACGCTCAAGCGCCCTATCGTAACGAACTATCTCACTAGAAATGGGGCTTTTAACAACTCCAGGAACATACAACAGCGCTTTGCAATCCAGATAGCTTGCCACCTTTAGTGCATCTTTATGAAGATTGATAGATTGTTTTCGCATAGTCTCGTCATCACTCGTTGGATTAATCGCCCAACTCATACCGCTCGCTAAACTATCGACAAAAAGGCCAGAATCATCAATTTGTTGGCGAATTTCTTGACACTCATTTTGAGTGGTTGAGGTAGTGAGTACACCTTGGGTCGATATTGCCAGTTCAAGTGCATCGAAGCCATAAGATTTGGTTTGTTTGAGGGCTGAATCAATAGGGTGTCCGCCTTCGAGCCCATTTTCAAAAGATAAGTAGCTGATTCCTTTAATCATTAGACACTCCCTTCAATCAATACAATGAGTCCAGCTCTTTCCATGTTTCAGTCATATCGATAATTTCTCCCTTGATTCGACTTTCATCTATTGCCATCGCAACCAGGCCCGCTTCTATAGCATCCTTAGGGCCAACAGGCAGTGAATCTGATTCACCACGAAGAAATGCTATGATATCTCCACACATTAACTGATCAGCACCGTAATGAGCGGGATAATTTCCAGCAATTTCTGTACTCAAATAATTAAATTTGTGATCCTCTAGGCACTTTCCTGTTCGTGCATCAGTGATTCGAAGATTGCCTCGCATAAAGTCCCCTTCTGCCATTCCACGACTACCTATAATACAAAAGCGTCGATGCTCGTCAGGAACATTAATGCTTGTATGGAAAGAAAAACTAACATCGTTTGGATATTCTAATAATGCATTTTGATGGTCAACAATATCAGCGTCACTGGTAAATGGATCATCGACACTTTCCCAGTATGATAATTTTTGCTGATAAACATCATCGTGCTTATTGCCCGGAGACTCCTCAGGGACAAAATTACCTCGCCCACCAAAACTTGCAACTCTAATTGGCCTGTCACCCACAACATTGTTGTATATATCTAAGTCATGGCAGCACTTTTCTAACATAAAGCCACCTGAATATTTTTCTAAACGGCGCCAGTCACGCATAAAAAATGACCCATGATAGGGCGCAATATGCTCATTGGCTTCGATCGATGTAATTCGACCTAACATTCCTGCATCTATTGCACGTCGTAATTCTCTCATGTGCTGGGAATAACGTAACACAAGACCCACCATTAGTTGGTTTTCACCGTATTTATGTATTAATTTAGCAAGACTGAAACTTTCTGGCTTACTAATAACAATTGGCTTTTCTGTAAAAACTTTTAATTCTGCTTCTAGCCCGGCCCTAATGTGACCCAAATGAAGATGGTTTGGTGACGCTACCCAAAGCAGGTCAAGGTTGCACTTGGCGATCAGAGTCTCTACACTTTCATATTGTTGAAGTTGATTTGAGATACCTTCAAGTAGTGGTAATCCGCAAGGATCTGGATCAACGTAACCGACCAACTCCAACTCTGGCATATCGGCTTGCATCATCTTAAGAACATTGCCAGCCCTTAAACCTAAACCAACAATACCAGTTCTCATAATGATTCCCCTAACTAACCTCAGCTGCCTGTTTTCTGTGCAGTGCTATTCCTTGTGAATCAAAAGCATGACACTTTGAAGAATCTATAAGCAAGTTGATTGTTTGTCCAGGGTGAATTAGAGTGTCACCAGGCAGTACGGCGCAAAAGTCATCATTACCAGCAGCCGAACCATAGATGATTGCAGTTGCACCTATGTGCTCAACAACCTCTACATTCATCGACAATCCCTGATTATCGGAGCTAAGCATCAGATCTTCAGGGCGAACACCAAGCTCGATCATATCCCCTGACTTTGTCTCTCCTATTTCAACATGTAAAGAAATGTCTTCTTCACCAATGTTGACATTCAACTCGTTACCTTCAACAACAGTATTGGTTGTCTTGATAAAATTCATCTTTGGGTGTCCAATAAATCCAGCAACAAACTTTGTTTTGGGATGGTGGTACAACTCCATTGGCGCTCCAAATTGCTGTACTACCCCATCATTCAAAACCACAATTTTGTCAGCCATCGTCATAGCTTCGATTTGATCATGGGTAACATAGATCATTGTGGTTTTTAAGTTTTGGTGTAGTTTGGCCAACTCGACTCTCATATCGCCACGAAGGGCAGCGTCCAAGTTAGACAGCGGCTCGTCAAATAGAAAGACTCTGGGATTTCGAACAATTGACCTACCTATGGCGACCCTTTGGCGCTGGCCACCAGAAAGCTGTCCGGGTTTAAACTCCAAACGATCAGTTAATTGCAGTATTTCTGCAGCACGATCAACTCGCTCCTTCAATTCAGCTGCATTAATTTTTGCAACTCTGAGTGGAAAGGCAATGTTTTCAAATACGGACAAATGAGGATATAGTGCGTAGGACTGAAACACCATAGAAATACCTCGATCAACTGGCTGCAAATTGGAAACATCCTCTTCATCAATAAATACCTTGCCGCTAGTAGCCTCCTCTAAACCACAGATAATTCTCAGTAAAGTCGTTTTTCCACAACCCGAAGGGCCAACAAAAACAACAAATTCCTTGTCATCAATACTCAGGTTAATGTCTTTTAAAACTTCAGTTTCACCAAAACTTTTAAAAATATTTTCCAGCTTTAAAGTCGCCATATTTATGTCCTTGATTATGGCACATCAATCACGATATGCAATTAAATTATTATTTTTCTTACACCCAAGGTAAACCTTAAAAACATACTTAAAATTTGTTAAAAACAGATAAGTATGTTTTTGAAGTTAGCCTTATAGGTGCAGGAGCAACGTTGCCGTTGCTCCTACTATAGTCAACTAGTTGACTTACAGACCCTCTGCTAGAGTTTCTGCAGCCTCTGCAACTAAATCAGCAGCAGAACCTTCACCCAAGATCATGCCTTGGATGGCACTGTTGATACCCATTTGAAGTGCTTTGAAGTCTTCAAACATTGGCTCTGGACCACCACTTCCAATTGGCGCAACAAATGTTTGCCAATAGTCAGTCGTGTAGTAAACATCATCCCTCATCTTATCATATTGTAGAATCGGCGTTAAACCCCAACTCTTATCTAGATCATATTGAGCCTCACCAGATGTCATCATTTGAGCCAAATCCATTGCAAGGCCTTCGTCAGCAGAACCTTTGAATACTGCCATAGAGTCAGTAATCAATAATGTTCCACTCTCACCACTTGGACCAGCAGGAACTGGTACAACAATCTCAGCAATATTTGCATTATGCTGACCTGCGCCCCATGGACCATTGATATACATTCCAATCTGACCATCATTGTACAACTGAGTCAATTGAGAACGCTCATATCCCATAGGACCTTCCTGTGCAACACCAGCTAACTTACCATAAAATTCTAGTGTCTCAATAGTCTCAGGACTGTTGAAAGTTATCTCACCAGTAGCTGCATCACTTACAGAACCACCATTACTATATAGGTAGTTAAGGAATTGGTGCATAGTGTTATCAAAGTCCTTTCCAGTTATACCAATACCTGCAGCTGAGGTATTGTCATTAACAGCCTTAGCCATATTATAAAGTCCTGTCCAAGTTCTTGGCGCAACACAAGCTTCACCCGCTGCTTCAACTAAACCACAGTTAATGAATAGCGCTTTCGTAGAGAAAGCATGTGGGAAACCCCAGAATTGACCACCATCAGAAACAGTGGCAAGAATACCAGGCTGATACAACGCCTGTTTTTCCTCAGAAATATTTACTGGAAGAATTAGCCCACTACGACCTAGTTGCTTCAAGGTGCGAGAGCCAATATAAGCTAGTCCTACTGGATCACCAGCAGCAGCAAGCGTCATTGTTTTATCCTGACACGTGCCCCAAGGAACCGCTTCTGCATTAACAGTGACACCAGCATGACTAGCTTCAAAAGCAGCTATAACTACTTTATCGGCTTCACGTATTTCGCCACCACACATAACCATGTGTACCTCTTCCGCTTGTACTGGTGCCATTAATCCTAGGCCCATCACAAGTAAGAAGAGTGTTCGTTTTATATATTTCATTTTTACTTCTCCTTTATTTTTACATCAAATTACCAGAAATTAATAAATTTCTAGTAATACTTTATGTGAGTATTTTACTTCTCACTGCTTTACTGCCCCTTGTGTTAATCCTGCTATGAGATGTTTCTGCATAAACAGGAAAATAACCAATACGGGCAGAATTCCAACAAGACTTGCAGCCATCATTTCGTTCCACAA
>ERZ651768.3408-NODE-3408-length-10654-cov-36.894961_pt1 | contig 10654 bp, 5 predicted proteins | sample MGYA00514754_ERZ651768 | MGnify/ENA metagenome assembly ERZ651768 | reverse complement strand
AGCCACTCCACATCGAATCCTGTGGTGGCTGAGTCGCTGCTGTCATCCTGTGTGACCTTGGCGGCGTACAGCGTACCTGCACTGAGGTCTCCGGCCGTGTCTGCGACGAACTTGAACAGCACGGTGTCATAACCGTCATCGGAGAGGTAGACTGTCCTATCGTCAGGCATGACCTGTGCGTTCTCGTGCGAGAAGCGACCCATGGACATATGTTTGACTAGGTCGCCCGAGGCTGTGGCTGGATTCTTGATCTCGACGATGTAGCCGTAGTCGTAGGGGTTGGGGTAGTAACCGAGGTAATCTTCCAATTCCACCTGATCCGAGTGGTAACTGTAAGTCGGGTCGTTCCAGTTCTCGGTGTCGTCGAAGTAAAGCTCCTCGGAGGCCAGCGGCGTGCCCCACGGGCTCATGGTCCCGAAGCACAGCACCCAGCCGCCGCCAATTGCGCTGAGGTCACGCATCATCCCGCCGAGGACGTCCCAGCTGTTCGCCGCGCTGTTCCACTCAATCAGGATCTGGCTGATTCCGGCGGGCCGGTCCTCCCATGTGGTGTACAGGTAACCCCTGGTCCCCTGGGGGTTGAGCGGTACGAAGGCGTTGAAGTCCGGCTTCTCGCTCACGAACAGCAGGCCCCCATCATCGGCAGCGTAGATTCCTCCCGCGACACCGCCCTCGGACAGAGCATCGCCGTTCTGGAACAGGTGCTGGTACTGGCCATAGGAGAGCCTGATACTCGTCTTCTCCGCGAGGTCGGCCGGTAGAGCCAATTCGGGGACGCTGTCAGGCAGGTTGTTCCAGTCAACGCCCTTGACAACGCCTACAGTGGCGTCCATGTAGTTGTCATCGGGGTGCATGGCGTTGACGAAGAAGTTGCCATTCGCATCTACGTACATGCCGGTGACCTCGGCATCATATGGCATCGTCATGATTCGAGTCAGTGAGGGAGGAGTCGAGTCATCATCTCCGCCACCACCACCGGTAGATTCGGAGTTCTCCGCTCCGGGGGTGTTCTCCTCCGAGTCGATCCAGTCTGCTGTCGCATCGGACGGATTCGGTATCTTCGAGACTCCGTTGGAGGCCTCGCCGGAGGTCACAGTATGGACAGTCCCTCCTCCCGAGTCCTTGAGATCGAGAGTCTCTCCGGCGTTGTTCAGGCGCAGGGTGCCGACCTCGTTCTCGGCGATCACAGCGTAGGCCCCAGCGGCAAGGACATAGGGAGTGGCGAGTTGGTCGAAGCCGACCCAGGTGCCGGCATCGAGCGGGTGTATCCAACCGCCGACATCTTCGAGGGTCCAGTTCTCCAGACTGAGTCCGACCGAGCCGGAGTTATACAACTCGACCCATTCGCCATTCGGAAACAATCCTTGGTCAGAGCCGTCAGCGTTAGGCATCATCTCGTTGATGCAGATGCCCGAGCAGGTCGTGGAGCGGCTGGAGGCGCTTCTGGAAGGGGTGGTTTCGCTCAGCCCACCAATCAGGACCGGCGACAGCGACATCAGCACCAGGATGGCCAGTGAGAGGGTCGCTGCACTACGTCTGGAGCGACCACTCATCGTGCGTTGCTGCCCACCGACATGGGTTCAACCCTTCGTGCACGCGGGCCCGCAGCCGGCAAAGCCGGCTGATCGCGGGAACTGAGACACAGCGTCGCTACTCTTCCTTCCTAGAGGCCGCAGCCATCCCCATCCCGCCGTAGGAGAGCAGGCCGATGCCGGCGACGTAGAGGAGCGCAGCGATGTAGGGGAATGGCATCAAGGCCTCGAGCTCGCAGTCGCCCCTGCCACCGAAGTCGGTCCACCATGTAGTGCTCATGTGATCGATCACCGTGCACTTGAACGAGGCAGCATCCTTATCACCGATCTCGCTGAAGGTGTGGATCTCGAAAACTGCTTGTACATAGGACGCGTCGGGATCACCGTCGCCGTCGGCGTCGCTGAAGTCCGGGTTCATTGCACCGGACCACCTTAGGTCGAGGTAGAACCTAGCCATCACCTTGCCGTACATGGCTACGTTCGTCACCGGCTCGACCTTGATGTCGACAGATGCTCCGAAGTAGACGGGCAGAGCACCTGGAAGGACGTCCACGAAGGACCCTGAGCCAACCAACTTGGCCTGTATCTGATTCTCGGCGGGATCCAGGACTATCCTGTGCTCCACCATCTCGATTCCCTTGTAAGTCACGGTCTCGCCCACTTCGGTCTGAGCTACTGAGTATCCAACTAGGTTGACGCTGAACGACTCGTCAGCATCAGCGATGCCCCCTATCGTACCAGCAGTTATCGTATTCGCGTTGCCGACGTGATCCGACAGGAGGCCGTATGTCGCTGCCTCCACGTGCGGGGCCCTCCATGGGAGGTGCTCGGTCATGCCGTAGGTCTCGTTGACCTCGCACTCCACTGCGTACTCAGCGTTGCCGTCCGCGTCGAGCTTGAAGTCGCACAGCCCGTCGCCGTCGGAGTTGATGTAGCCCTCCATGACGGCATGCTCGGCTGTACCTAGGTCGTCCACGCTGGTCGGGATCTTCATCTGGTAGACCGAGAAGTCCCCCGTGCTCTTGCCTCCAGATCCGTAGTACGTCTCGTTAGTCTCAAGTTTGACCCAGCTGTTCTCCTCTCCAAACAGTCCTACCAATACCGGGTCGCTCCACCCATAGAGCCAGTTGTTGATTGACTGGGTGGCCCATGCCGAGGCACCGTACTGGAAGGTCAGCAGCGCTCCAATCACCTGTTCAAACATGAAGTCCTTGACCCAACTTCTCAGAGCAGCGGCCTCAGTATCTGAGATGCCGTATAGTCCGCCGACGTAGGCATCATCCCAAGTGTGCACGGTGCCCCCCATAACAGGCCCCTCAGATCCTGTTGGAAGAGAGACTCCCGAGAACTCCCCATAGATGAATACTCTAGCGAAGTCACCGGTCAGTGCGTACATCGAATCGTATAGGATCTCCCGTACTTTCTCAGCGCTGAGGTCCACAGTCCCTTCGTATTCACCTCTGTTAAGGCCGATTGTGATGTAACCTCCTGCTATCGGTTCCTCGGAACCGAGAGAGAGTTGCCACCATTCGTTGGCACCCATTGTCCCAGTTCCTCCCACTAGGATCATTTCAAACTCAAGTGGAACTCCCCCGACCATGTCAATCCAGAGCCCCGACCAGTCGTACGCAAGACCGAGTAATTGAGTCAGCCCAATGCCGTAAGTCACCATAGTTCCGAAGGCGTCACTCTGCGCGCCGAGCAGGAACAGCGCAACCCCGTACAGAGGTATTCCCCCGAAGTCTGAAACTGAGAGAATCCCATTATTGGGGTTGGAGCCTTCTGAGCCCCAAAGGATGTTGTTCAGGGCTACGGGGTTAGCGATGTCAACTCCGCTGACCTCTGCCAGGCGCTCTCGCAAGGACGCGTTAGAGGCTGTTGCAAGGTCTGCTCCACCACCGTTTGTGGCGAAAGTCGACCCAGCGAGAGCGTAAACGGCCCAGTCCATGTGCGCGAGGACTACCGCGTCGGTGCTACTGTAACCGAACAGCGCAGCACGGATTGGGGTTGTCGTCTCGCTAGGCTCTCCCATCCCCGCTACAAGCATGGGGCCTATATCGCAGGTTAGGGCGATGCAAATTCCCGTGGAAGGGTCAGCAGCATCGTATAGGATGCTCTGGGCTGATGCCGCGAAGTCAGGGCCCGCATCATCAGCTCCGCTCTGCGCGAGCCAGTTGTCATAGGCCCCTTTGAGCACGGCAGCGGGGGCCATGGCGTCGGCAGTCGCCTCATCGTAGCCGGCCTGCTGAAGTGCCATTGATGCCCCAGGTACCATCAGACTAATCTCCTCAGATGCCCAGATGCTGGGCGCCCTGTTCTGCATGTCGTTGATCAACATCATCTGTGTGAAGCCGGCCTTGGCGAAAGTCTCACCATAGGTTATCCCGGTAGCCAGTCCGGCCATCCTCTGCGTGTTCCAGAGGATATTTGCGTTTGTCAACTCGTACTCGCCCGAGACCGATGCGTGCTTGTCGCCGGCGTCATCCGTCCATGTGCAGTTTTCGCACCATTCGAATGAGTCGTACTCGGAGTATGTGATCATACCCGCGTCAGCGTCGAAGCCGAGGATTTCCTTGGTCGTCGTCACGGTATAGATGAATGGCCCCATCTTCTCAAACACGGCGACTTCATCATTTAGGCTAGCACCCGGATTCGTCAAGTTGTAGGCGAAGTACGATCTCTCGCTGGTCTGGACGAGCCACTCTTCGTCCTCCCAGTCGGAGGCATCGTCCCTTCCGTCGACAATCAGTTCCTCGACTCCAGCTTGGACGTTGCTTGCCACTACGCCGGTCAGGACGAACATGTTCAGGCTGACCAGTATTATTCCTGTGAGCATCATTGCTATCGATTTGTTGCGGTTCATGGTATACACTCTCTACGCGCGCACACACGGGTGTGCGAGATAAGTGTTGCACTGCTATTCAAACCCAAAGAAACGCGTTACTGAGGCTCAAATGAAGCCGAATCCGTCGAATTCGCGCGCGAACGTGTACATCATTATCGGGACCAGGATAATCCCCATCGCGTGGCTGCGTCTGATGCCTATCCTAGGTGGCATCAGCCCCATTCCCGTGCCTATGATAAGAACTCCCAGCCCTATCCATCCGGTGGACAGCCAGACGAGTATCGCGATGAATCCGGTGACCACGAATACCAGGGTCCCAAGAGGGACGATTTCGTGCATCTTGAGCATCCCCTTGCCGACCTTGATCATCACCGGCACCGCGAACAGGCCCGAGGCGATCGTGATGCCGAGCAGGCGGACGAAGTCAGCGGGGGGCTCGACGGCGTTCCACCTGTCAATCGGGTACATCATGTTGAGAGCGAGCGCAGCGCCCGAGCGCGGTCTGCCGACCATGTACAGGAACCCAAGAACCATCACCGTGACAGCGGTGTTCACCGAAGACAGCACGGCAATCACCTCGAGGTCCTGCTGCTGGCTCTGTGCGCCGAGGTCGAGGTCGGGACTCACCCCTGCCTCGGACAGCGCCTCGCTGAAGATCTCGCGCTCCTCGTCCGAGAGGTCGTCGAGGTCCCCTATGTCCAACGGAGATGCCTTCGGCACCTGACCCGGTTGGATTCCATGCTCGAAGTCAGCCGGGATGTAATCGGGATCGGTCAGCCGACCCCACAGATTGCGCATGCTCATCACCACCACGGTGGCTTGGGCGGCAGTCATTCCCGGCAGGATTGCCATTACAGAGGAGACTATCGCAGACAGGAATGTGGGTACGGCCAAGGGCCTCATCGGAGGCATCTCCCAGTTGGCCTCTTGAGGGGGGATCTCGGAAGTCGTGACGTAGATGTCAATCAGATTGGCTATTCCGAACAAGCCGGCCAGTCCGGGGAACAGCAAGGTGGCTGAAGGCATGCCGATGGGAGAGCGTCCGGGCAACTCGAACACCGCCCAGCCATAGAACCCTGTCAGCAGGAAGAAGAAGGTAGCCGCCAGCATGCCCGCGGTCCTCGAGCTGGGGCCGAGCCTCAGATCGAGGTTCTCCCACCTGCGGTGGATGTTGAACTTGCCAACGGGTATGTTGAACTCGATCTTGCGGGGCAGGGGGACAACGAGCCTGCTGGTGAGCCTCTGAGCCCAGTCAGGCCATGCCAGACGGGTCGTCTCGGTCATGATGAGGAATATCGAGATGATGAGCAGCAGCCAAGGCAGGACGTCCCGGCTGGATTCATAGAGCCCCAATCCCGGATTCTCCCCAAACAGCAGCCTCGCTACTATCAGCAGCGGTATGGACATCAGCATGCCCATTTGCGAGCCTCGCGCGGAGTACGCGACTCCCTGCGCGGCCTGCCCTGAGATCAACATCCTGTGTCCGGGCAGGAGGGCGAGCGCCATGTTGTCGTCCGGCGCGCCGATCAGCGCACTCGGGATGTAGTTCAGGAAGGTGTGGACGGTGCCACAGGCCACGATGATGCCGGCGACCGCGTCCAATGGGATTCCTACAGCAACCGCCACAGGTGAGAGACTCAGTGCAATCAGGGCCACATTGTTGACGTGGAAACCGGGAATCAACCCGGTCAGGCAACCCAGCATGATGCCGAACAGGTAGGAGCCAATCAGCCACCCGAAGTCGACAAGCATTGGGTCCAAAGGAATCACCTCATCGAATGTCGATGCAGAATTGAGCGGAGTTGCCGACCGAGTCCTCAGTCATGGTGAGTCGGCCGACCCAGTCTATGGGCTCGCCGATCTGTTCCTGTTGGCTGGACTCGCTGCCGTCACCCAGAAGACAGACCCTCTCATCGGAGCCCGAGCGGGAAATCCACTGGTCACCGTTCTCGTCCATCACCGCTTCGCCGGTGATCTGCACGAGTTTGCCGATGTCCCATTTCCATGAGTTGTAGCCGTCGCCCCAGTTCAGCACCGAGGCGTCCGGGGCCTCGCCGAGCAGCCAGGATCGAGCCTCGAGGACGATTCTGCCCTCGCCTTCCGACCACAGTACTGTGGCGTTGAAACGAATCGCCTGATCGGCCTCAATCCACTCAGCGTGCTCTCCCACGAACTCTATCCTGAGTTTTGTCTCGCGATCGTAGTAGCCAGGGCCGTCGCCGACGTAGCCCTTGTCGTAGTCCGGCGATATCGGATCGGTGATCCAGCCCTCGAACTGGTAGCTGTTGCCGATGTACGCAAAGGGGTCCTCGACGACGTCCTTCATCGCGGTGATATCGTCGCCGAACTGCCCCGCGGGATGCTGCAGGGCCTCGACGTACCCCCTGTCGAGGCAGACTTCGGCTTCGTCGGTCGACCATGCCAGTCTACCCCCCCAGTCACCCGACTGCCCCGAGATGTTGTTCTCGAGGTCTTCGGGAGAGGGCAGCATGCAGAGTCTATCCGTCGGGGCGTCACCGTGAATCCACCAATCGTCGCCATCATTCACCACGATGCCGTCGATGATGACCAGCTTGCCGACTTCGTAGGTCAGGGTGTACGGCTCCGTCTCCCAGTCGATGTATACGGTCTCTCCCTGTGAGAGCACCTCGACCTCGGTGGCCTGCACTAGGAGCCTCCACCGGTAGGAACGCTCGTCGAACTGCAGCCACCCGTTGACGACGACGTGGCTGCCGGCCTCGACCCACTCCATTACGCGACCCTCGACCTGCATGTACAGCAGGTGGTCGGCGCCGCCGTAGACTTGATTGTCCATTACGTAAAGCGAGTGGTATGTCACGTCCGGGGCGAGCGACTCGCTGAGCCAGCCGTCGAGCGTGATAGACTGGTTAGCGAAGGCTTGGGGGTTCTGTCCGACCTCGACCAGTTTGGTCTCGGTGAACTCGACCACCCGATTCTTAGCCACTATGGCACCGTAACCGTTCGACTGAAGCCATATCCTGCCGTTCCACTCGGACACCTCTCCTTCGACTGTGACCACCGTGCCGATTGGGGGGACATCGTTGTTCCAGTCGACATTCCAACGCACCTTCGCGACTGAATGCCCGTCGATCTCCTGCACCTGCAGGTCTATCCTGTCGGCACCCTCCCCGTACGGATCGCGGATGTAGCTGGTGAGCACACCCTCAATCTTCACCGTCTCTCGAGGGTAGTTCCGTATCTCGTCAATCTCTATCATGTCTGGTTCCCTTATCACAGCGTAGAAGTTCATCGCCGAGACAAGGAGAAGCGATGTGAAGAACATCACCCAAAGTTTCGCCATGGCCCCTCACGTGCGGCCTCCGTGCTTCAAGGTTGAGAGCGCGGCCCCCCATAGAATGCAATGAGAGCCGAAGAGAAGGTTCATTTCACAAAGCACTGCGAGAGAGTGCAGGGACCCGTAGCTCAGTTGGTTAGAGCGCTCGGCTCATAACCGAGTGGTCATCGGTTCAAATCCGGTCGGGTCCACCTCCCCATCGCATCAGGCAGCGTTTCAATCGACGTTTTCCGCGTACGCAGCGTGCGAAGCCTCAAATACAGTCCGAGGGGGCCAAATTGCAATGGCTAAGGCACGCTCGGTCAGACCGGCCCTGATGATTCTGGCAGTATATTTTCTGAGCACGTGGGTAGGAGCCGCGGCTGTTCAGGCCCAAGGGCCTGTCCCCGACATCACTCTGAGTTGCCAACAGCCCCAGCCAATCGAAGTCTATCCGGGCGCCACTAGAATCACCATCATCGACTGCACTCTGGAGAACCCGACCATCCATCAGGAGAAAGTCAACGTACAGATTCAGTCCGGCGCGCTCGCCGCAGCCGGCCCAGCCTCGATGACTGTCGGCGCCCAGTCCGACGTCTCCTTCCAGGTCGTCGCTAGGGCCGAACTCAGGATGCCTGAGGGATCCCAGATCATCAGCATCACCGCCGAGGTCGTCCAGGCCGACGGAATCACTTGGGTCGGAACCCCGACCACATACAAGGTGCTGGCAGTCATCAGGCAGTTCAGCCGACTCCGAGTCGCCTCCGAGGTAGCCTTCCTCCAGCTCAGGCCCAAGGTCGATTACATGCTGGTCTTCGACGTCTACAACGACGGCAACGCGATGGACAGGTTCAACGTCGGAGTGGACAACTACGATGATTTGAACGACGAGGGCTTCCAACTCAGCATACCATTAGTCTCGGTTGAGATCGAATCGATGTCTCCAGCAGAGAAGATCAGGGTGCAGATGAGGACCCCGAAGAACCAGGGTTGGACGGACAAGTACTTCTCGTTGATGTTCAAAGCCACGTCAGAGTATTCCGTGAGAACCGAAGGCATACCTAATTATCAGATTCAGACCATGACGATATACATCAGAGGCGTGTACTTGCCTGGCTTCGAGCTTATGAGCACCATGATGATCACGACTCTGGCCGCTGCTGCAATCGCTGGCAGGCATCGGGACGACGATGACGACGACTCAGACGAGCCCAGAGTCCTTGATGCCCGTCTGTTCTAATCCGGAAAGGCAACCTCCCTCACCCGCCGTCAACGGGTTGATAACCCACAGGTGTGACGTGGATACCGTCTATGGGGCGCTTTGAATGAGTAACGGCGGTCTGCTGCAGAAGGCTATGGACCAGCAAGGCGATGGAGGGGGAGAAGTTACCGGCGCTGTGGTCGTTGCCGATGTAGCTAGCTCCGACAACTCCGGATTCATGTCGGCTCCAATGAAGCAGGGCGCAGGGCTGGCACTAGTAGCACTGGTCCTCTCGTGGCTTCTGGCGAGTCCTAAGATACAGAGCGATTATGCATTCGCTGGTTTGCTCCCAATCCTCATTTTCGTCGGGTCATTTTACTTGGTGTGGAATGCCATGGGAAGGAAGCAGACGGCTGTCATCGCTGTGGCTTACATCCTCCTCGCCGCATCGCCCTATGTAGCAATGAGCCTGTCTTCGGGAGATATCACCATCACTGATGCTGACCTGTCAGAAGACTCGGCCCAAATCACCCTGAAGATAAGGGAGTCCGGCGCCATTTTCGGCTCCTCTGTGGATTCTGCTGATGTCACCGTCACCTACGACGATTCGACCGTCTGGGAGTCCACCATCCCATTCGCAATAGGTCGGGAGGACGGATACGGCGAATACGGCATAATCTCTCTCACGGTTTCTGAGTGGTATCATGGTAACGCGGCGGATGACGCGCCCTACATCGTCACAGTAGATGTCGGTAGCTCCTCTGATTCCATAGAACTGCAGTCGAACCACCTGCAGAGGACCATCGACGATGTCAAGAGCGCCACGGCGGGAGCGATGGGAACCGGCGGAGACTGTGACAGCTCGAAGGAAACCTGTGTGGTCGGAGTGGCTCTGAAGTCATGGTCCGGTCTAGATGCGATGGGCGACAATCCGCCTGGAGGCCTCCCGCATGCGGATTACACCGTTCAGGGTACTATGTTCTTCGAAGGATCTACCGTGGCAATAAGTTACCCCACAGTGACTGTGGTCAATGGAGTAGCAGAGTGGGACTCGAACAACGGTGAGTACGGAGGCGGTAGCGTATTCGTGGGTGACGATGGTTCCGAGTTGCCGATGCCCGGGTCGGTCGACTCGTTCGAACTCAATTCCAAGTACATCCCCATTGAGGATTGGGCTGTCCGTGATTTCGGTTGTTACCACTTCACAGTCGAGGTCACACAGACCTCTCCTTGGTCCGATGGCTCGACGGTCTCTCACACCTCTTACTACGAGTACACAGAGGAAGGCGGAGAGTCAGAACCTGGGGAGCCTTCCGATAATCCTACAAATGAGGCTTGGACCAAGACCTCAAGTTGCGATTAGTCTCCTAGTCGTCTTCGTCCCTAGAGTAGCTGAGTATATCTTCCTCGGTCTCGACGATGGCATCTGAAGCACGCCTCAGCATGGTCGTTACCGCGATGCCCACTGCAACTACGATCGCAGCGAGGAGAGGTAGGACAGGTAACGAGTCCTCCTCTGCCGGCTCGGTCCAGGTCATCACGCCGGTGGTCGTTGAACCACCTCCGAAGGAGTCCTCGTCAACCAGCTGAAGAGGAGTGAGGATACGGCAGGTGAGTGAGGCTTGGCCTGTCACGGAACTGCGCCAGCCGAATTGGACTTCCATCGACTCTCCAGCGTCTATTCGAACCTCCTGGTAACCGCCAATGTCTGCTTCCAAACCCGCCACTTCGCAGGTGAAGTAAAGCAGAGCTGAGGCAGTGCCCCTGTTCGCGATGCGCGC
>ERZ651768.3405-NODE-3405-length-10659-cov-9.608770_pt1 | contig 10659 bp, 9 predicted proteins | sample MGYA00514754_ERZ651768 | MGnify/ENA metagenome assembly ERZ651768 | reverse complement strand
GTTGTCTACATTCCTTATGACGGTGGTGGTCAAGCTTTAGCTGGATTGCTTTCTGGTGAGACACAACTTCTATCTACCGGCTTCAGTGAAGCTCTAGGAGCTGGTGACCAGGTACGTATCTTAGGAATCACTGCTAATGATCGTTCAGCTGATGCTCCAAGCGTTCCAACGCTAAAAGAGCAAGGCTATGACGCGTATTTTGTTAACTGGAGAGGTTTCTTCGGTCCGCCAAATATGAATGCAGCTGATAGGTATGAGATTGCAAAAATGCTTGGTGACATGCAAAGCACTCCAGAATGGGAAGTTGTTCGTAAGCGTAACGCTTATGTCAACATCTACAATCCTGGATTTGATTTCATGGCTTTCCTAGAAAAGCAGACAGTAGAAATGACAGACCTAATGAAGAAATTAGGCGTTATTTAAGATTGTTGTAAAAAGGGAGAGAGCTGAGTGAGTATTAACTATACACGTATAAGTGCACTCATCTTTCTCCTTTTCTTTCTTGTTTATTCCTATCTTGCAGGTGAAATTGAAGTTTTTGTCTTTGATGAAGACGCTGACTTTAATGCAAGAACGTTTCCTAAATTTATTTCCTATCTTGGTATCGCCGTCTCTTTTTTGGCTTTAGTTTTATCCAAAAACGAAGATGAGAAACTTGGTCAATATGAATGGCTAAAAGTCTTTGTTTTGTTTGTGTTAGTTTTTACGTATGGCATTATTATCAAATCGGTTGGATTCTTTTTGTCTACTAACCTATTCCTATTAATTTCTTATTATTATTTAGGGGTTCGTAGTTACAAAACTTTGTTGCTTTGTTCTTTCCCCGTTGTAGCCGGCTTGCAATTTATGTTGCATGAATTATTGGATGTTTATATCCGTGACCCTTTTCTTCACTATCTAGGAGTGATTTCATGATCGAAGGAATACTGATTGGCGTTGATACCGCCTTCAGCGGCTATAACATTATTATGGTCATGTTGGGTTGCTTTGCCGGCACTATTATTGGCATGTTGCCAGGTCTTGGGCCTATGTCTGCGATAGCGCTGATGATACCGATTACTTATGGATTTGATCCTGCCTCGGCTATGATATTAATGGCGGGTGTCTACTATGGGGCAATTTTTGGTGGGTCAACATCTTCTATCCTTATTAATGCTCCTGGAGTTGCAGGTACGGTTTCAAGTTCATTTGATGGTTACCCAATGGCTAAAAATGGTCAGGCAGGGAAGGCACTAGCTATAGCGGCTTACGCCTCTTTCTCTGGTGGTACCATTGCTGCACTATTTTTATTAGTTGCAGCCCCTCAATTGGCAAGGGTAAGTTTAAGTTTCCAGTCGGCCGATTACTTTGCTCTTATGTGTGTTGGCCTTTTATCGATCGCTGCATTCGCAAGTAAGGGGCAATTTTTAAAGGCTATGGTTATGACTGCATTAGGTCTTGCCTTGGCAACTGTTGGCCAAGATTCATTGTCTGATATTACTCGTTTTGCTTTTGGAAATATCAACTTAATGGATGGGATTAGTTTCGTTTTACTAGTGATGGCTACCTTTGCCATGAGTGAAGCTTTTATGATTATTTTTAAAAAAATGGACATCAACTTTAAAGCTTCCGATGCCAGTAAAGAGAAATTAGGATCTATTAAATTATCCAAAGACGAAGTCAAGGAAATGATTCCGGTTGTTGGTCGGACATCTATTCTAGGTTTCTTGGTGGGTGTGTTACCAGGAGCTGGAGCTACAATTGCGAGCTTCTTAGCCTGGGGCTTTGAGAGAAGCATAGCTTCAGCAAAAGAAAAATTAAAGTTTGGCAAAGGTTCGATTAAAGGTCTAACAGCACCTGAAACGGCAAATAACGCTGCCTGTACAGGGTCTTTCGTGCCTCTTTTAACTCTAGGTATTCCGGGTTCAGGAACGACTGCTGTGATGTTAGGTGCGTTATTGTCTTTTGGAGTTCAGCCGGGACCCAGGCTTTATGTTGAACAACCTGAAATTTTTTGGTCTATTATTATTTCAATGTATATTGGAAATGTCATTTTATTGGTTTTAAATTTACCTCTGATTCCCTATATAGCGCGTATATTGGCAATCCCTAAAAACATTTTAGTGCCCCTAGTTTTGTTTTTCTCTGTTACTGGGGTTTATTTGATTTCATTTAACTCTTTTGATATCTATTTTATGGCCATTGTAGCCCTGATTTCACTTGTTCTAAGGATATTAAATTACCCTATGCCTCCACTAATTTTGGGTTTCATTTTAGGTGGAATGATAGAGAAAAATTTACGCCGAGCTTTGTTGATTAATGATGGGTCTTTTTCTTTTATGTGGGAGAGGCCTATTAGCCTAACCTTATTTATAATTATGATAATCATTGTATTATTACAAATATATCAAGGATTACAAAAAAAGAAAAACTGAATTAAATTCTGGGATACTTATCCCAAAAAAAAGCAAAACCAATTGCGAAATTAGTATTCACTAAGTGGAATTTTAATGAAGAATAGCCGAGACCAAAGCCCAGAAATTATTATTGATCATTGGGCTGAACATTTCAATAATGGAAATTTAGAATACCTTCTGAATATGTACCATGAAGAAGCTACTTTATTGCCAACTTTTTTGTCTAAAGCATTATCTACTCGAGAACAAATAGAAGACTATTTTATTAAAACTATAGAAGGCCAAGCTTCGGTAGAGCTTGACCATGATAAAACTATAAAAAAGAGATTTTCAGAAGATATATATTTGATGACTGGCGCCTACACCTTTTGTATTAAGACAAAAGACAATGCTAAATATCTGTCTTGGTTCACTTTCTTGATTGACTTGTCAGCCGATTCGCCAATTAAACATCACCACTCTTCTAGAGTGCCATTTGAGTTCGCCCTAGATCGCTCAACTCCTCAACCGTAAATCTAGCATTAAAGTCAACCTCGTAGTCTTCAGCTGCAAAGTCAGGAGGGCTCTTTCCTTCGAGAAATTTCTGTGTTTGCTTTTTAGCATAATTTAAATTTTTCTGACACTTTGGTGAGGCGCCAATATACATTACATTTGAATAATCCTTACCTGAATGCTTATCGGCTACTGAATGAGTGATGTCTGGATGCCACCAGACAGTATCACCCGGACTCACTTCTGGAATAGAAACCAGGCCAGCCAGAAGGTCTTCGTGATACTTTGAAGAGATATTAAGAGGGCGACCAGGCTCAGCATCGCAAAGATTGTCTGGTGAGATATCATCCTGCAATGCGCGAAGCAGTAAATAGCTCATACAATTCGCGATAGGAATCACTGAAAGGGTGCCATCTAAAGGTCCTTGAGAGGTAAGCGCAGTCCAGCCCTGGAAAGTTCTGAACATTGAACAAACAGCCGGTGACTTGTACTCATTTGTTTGGGTCCGATAAGCCGCTTTCCATGGATCGTAAGATAAACAATCGCCATTAAATACGGAGCTATATACCTTTTGATAGCCTTGGTCAACCCAGCGCTCAAATGAGCCGCCATCTATATGAGGTGATAGGCCTAAACTTACATCGCCAGGTTCTCGGCGTCGAATTCTATCAGCATAAATGTAGTCCTGATTAGGGTCGAATTCATCGCCTGTGTTCGTTGAGACATCCCACAATGAATTTAAAAATTTCTTGGTATTTGCCATCGATTTGGATTGCCTAGCAAGCATCTGTGGTTTTGACCAATAAATCCCAAAAATTTGTGGTGCACCTGACTTTAATTGAGAAAAATATTGATCCATGCCTTCTTTTTCAATTGATTTAGTATAGTAGTCATTGCGTAAAATATACTCAACAATTTCTTCATTCCATTCTCTGGCTAGTTGCTCGTCAAAGACACCTCGAATAATTAAAGATCCTCGACGCTTTATCTCAGCAATTTGAGAAATTGATACACTGCCATTTAAAATAGATTTGTAGTCAATTTCTGGAATAACGGGAATGTCATTTGCCTGCATATCTTTTATATGCTCAACTTCCTGTTTAATATTCGAGGAAACCGTTTCAAAGCTTTTCTTGACATCTTGAAGACCACACAACAAGGATTTGGTTTTAGCAATATTTTGTTTTATTGTGTTTTCCATGATTTATCTCATAATAAGTACAAGAAAGAACAATACGATATATGCAGCTAGCGCAATTTTATAAAGAACATTGGTTTTATTTGTTTTTAATAAGCTCAACATATTATTACTATCAAATAAATTTTACATCTTTCTGGCAAAGACAAAATATACATTGGCCTCAATTTTAATATTAATTCAATGTGTCACAAAGCATGACGAAGTGTGTCTAGGTATTGACAACATAATGAATTCAGATAATATTTTGAGTCAAGCAAACTCCAATAACGCTAAAAAGTTATTTGGTTTGTAAGCTTTGTTCGTTTAATGCTTCTTGCATAAGATGAGCATTTATTTTAAATAATGGAGAGATAATAATGGTTAAAAAACTATTTACAAAATTTTTAGCAGCCAGCTTGGTTCTTTCTTTTGGTGCAACTCAAGTTTTAGCAGACGACGTTGAAGTTCTACATTGGTGGACTTCAGGTGGTGAAGCTGCAGCAGTTGGTGTGTTGAAAGATGACTTAGCTAGTAAAGGTGTTGGCTGGAAAGACATGCCTATAGCTGGTGGTGGTGGCGACGCTGCCATGACTACGCTTAAAGCTCGTGTTACAGCTGGCAATGCTCCAACAGCAGTCCAGATGCTTGGTTTCGATATTCAGGATTGGGCAGCTCAAGGTTCTCTAGCTAATCTAAATGATGTAGCCGCTGCAGAGGGCTGGGACGCTGTTGTTCCTTCTGCTTTACAGGCGTTTTCTAAGTACGATGGTAACTGGGTTGCCTCACCTGTAAATGTGCACTCTACTAACTGGGTTTGGATTAGCAAATCTGCTTTAGATGCTGCAGGTGGAAGTGCTCCTACCACATGGGAAGAGCTGGTTTCTGTACTTGATGCAATGAAGGCGAATGGAATAACTCCACTCGCACATGGTGGTCAAGCATGGCAGGAAGCAACTATTTTTGATGGCGTTGCTCTTAGTCTAGGAAACGGCTTCTATAAATCAGCATTGATTGATTTAAACGAAGACGCTCTTGGAGGTGCGTTAATGGTTGAAGCGTTCAATAGAATGGCAACACTACGTTCTTACGTTGACGATAACTTCTCAGGTCGCGATTGGAACTTGGCATCAGCTATGGTGATTAATGGCGAAGCTGGAATGCAAATGATGGGCGACTGGGCGAAAGGAGAATTCCTGAAAGCTGGCCAGGTACCTGGTTCAGATTTCGTTTGTATCCGTTTCCCAGGAACTCAGGGTTCAGTAACATTTAACTCTGACCAGTTCGCTATGTTTAGCGGTTCTGGAAGTTCTGAAGCACAGAAAGCTATGGCATCATCTGTTATGAATCCAGTCTTCCAATCAGCCTTTAATGTTGTGAAGGGTTCAGTACCAGCACGTACTGATGTTCCTGATATGATGTTTGATGGTTGTGGTAAGAAAGGTATGGCAGATCTAGCCGCAGCAAACGCTGCTGGTAGCTTGTTTGGTTCTATGGCTCATGGTCATACAGTTCCTGCAGGTATTAAAAATGCTATGTATGATGTTGTTACTGCCCACTTTAATGGTGAGTATTCAGCTGAAGATGCAGCAGCAGAGATGGTTGCCGCAGTTGCAGCTGCAAAGTAAACTAAATTTAATTTAATCTAATTTAGTTTTTAGGTTTTATTGGGTTTAGCTCCTTTAATAGTTGGCGAATTAATAGTTCGCCAACTATTTTTTTGATTAGAATTGTAGTAAATGAAAAATTACCTTCAACTTTGGCTCCCTAGAATTGTTTTAGCTCCAAGTTTTTTTCTGATTCTAGTTTTTGTATACGGATTTATTATCTACACTGGATATTTGTCCATGACCGATTCCCGTATGCTTCCTACTCATGAATGGATGGGCTGGGATAACTATTTCAAGATATTTCGTTTAAGGCACTGGAAAATTGCTGTTAACAATCTCTTTATTTTTGGTTTTTTATATATCGTCATTAGTACCTTAATTGGTCTACTTCTAGCTATATTGTTAGATCAGAAAATAAGAGCAGAGGGAATTATCCGTCCAATCTTCCTTTACCCTATGGCTTTATCTTTTATTGTTACAGGTACAGCTTGGAAATGGTTTCTAGATCCAGGCATTGGAATTGAAAATATTGTCCAACTATGGGGATGGGAGGACTTTAAATTTGATTGGATTAAGAACCGCAGTTACGCAATATATACAGTAGTAATTGCCGCGGTATGGCAAAGCTCAGGCTTTGTAATGGCAATGTTTTTAGCAGGACTAAGAGGGATTGATGGAGAAATAATGAAGGCAGCTCAGATTGATGGAGCATCTGGCTTTCGTATTTACAAACGAATCATTATCCCAATGCTTCGTCCTGCCTTCCTATCAGCCTTTGTAATTCTTGCTCACCTATCAATAAAGGCCTACGATTTGGTCATTGCTTTAACTCATGGCGGTCCAGGAAGGGCAACAGAACTGCCTGCAACATTTATGTATTCGTATACCTTCGAAAGAAACCAGATGGGTGTAGGCGCTACGTCAGCAATAATTATGCTGGTAATGATTTTTTCAATCATTATTCCTTACCTATACAGTGAACTAAGAAGTGAGGATCAAAAGTGAAATTAAATACCCTACAAGAGAGCAATATAAACAAATCAAGAATGTCGCGAACTTTGATTTATATCGTGCTCTTTGTATTTGCCATTTATTATTTGTTGCCCCTCTACGTTATGATGATTAATTCATTTAAGCATCTTGATGATATACGTTCAGGTGGTATGTTAAATTTGCCATCCATTTGGACAATTGATCCTTGGAAGTCGGCTTGGTCTACCGCACAAATTGGAATAGATCCTAGTGGTCTTAAACCATATTTATGGAATTCGATTAGTATGGTTGTTCCAGCAGTATTGATATCGACAATTCTAGGATCTCTAAATGGTTATGTTTTAACTAAGTGGCAATTCAGAGGTCATGGAGTGGTATTTGGTTTACTCTTACTGGCATGTTTTATTCCTTTTCAGGTAGTCTTAATTCCAATGGCAAAAATCCTTGGATTGCTTGGTTTAGCGGGAACTACACAGGGATTAATTTTGGTTCATGTGGTATACGGTTTGGGTTTTACAACACTCTTTTTTAGAAACTATTATGCCGCCTTTCCAACAGAAATCGTAAAGGCTGCACAAATTGACGGTGCAGGTTTTTTTCGGATCTTTTGGCGTGTCTTATTGCCAAGTTCAGGACCCATCATAGTAGTAACGGTTATTTGGCAATTTACTAATATATGGAATGACTTTTTATTTGGTGCTTCGTTCGCTGATTTTGATTCTATTCCAATGACTATAGCATTAAACAACCTTGTTAATTCATCGACAGGAGTTAAGGAATATAATGTTCATTTTGCAGGTGCAATCTTGGCAGCATTACCAACTCTTATTGTATATATTGTGTCAGGGCGATATTTTGTTCGTGGTTTAATGGCAGGCGCTGTCAAGGGTTAAAAATGATCTTTTTGGAAATTATTAATTTAAGGATAGAAATATGGCTTCACTAACGATTAGCAATCTTTATAAGAGTTTTGGCGCTGTTGAGGTACTGAAAGGAATTGATCTCTCTATAGAGGATGGTGGCTTTTTAGTTTTAGTTGGGCCTTCTGGTTGCGGAAAATCAACTTTACTGAATGCCATCGCTGGGCTGGAAGAAATCACGAGTGGTGAAATTATGATTGGTGATAATTCTGTCGCAGGTTTACACCCCTCAAAGCGCAACATTGCCATGGTATTTCAGTCCTATGCACTTTATCCAAATATGACAGTATCTCAAAATATTAGTTTTGGTATGGAGATGCAAGGTATAGAAAAAGATGAACGCACACAAGCGGTCAACAAAGTAGCTGAAACTCTTCAAATTAGTGAACTTTTAGATCGCAAGCCTGGACAACTGTCTGGTGGTCAGAGACAACGTGTGGCGATGGGTCGTGCGATTGTACGTGAGCCAGAGGTATTTTTGTTTGATGAGCCATTATCAAATCTTGATGCTAAATTACGTATTGACATGAGAACTGAAATTAAACGACTTCATCAACGATTGGGTTCCACCATTATTTATGTAACGCATGACCAAATTGAGGCTATGACCTTGGCTACTAAGATTGCTGTCCTTAAGGATGGCTGTATCCAGCAGTATGGTTCTCCATACGAAATTTATAACAATCCTAGTAATATGTTTGTTGCGAATTTTATGGGAGCCCCTTCAATGAACTTAATCGAAGGACAAGTTAAAAAAGTTGGTGATAGTATAGAGTTTCAAATGAAAATTAGCAGTGGTGATAATGTTTCATTGCCTATCACTGATGTAGAAGGCCTAGAGAGTTATATTGATAAATTGGTGGTTTGTGGTATACGTCCTGAAGCGATTACGGATTTAGAATTATTAAGTAATAATTCAAACGCTGAAGTTGTTGAAAAAGAGCTACTTGTTGATGTTGTTGAGCCGGCAGGTTCTGACACCTTTGCAATTCTGGAATTGGGAGAAAAACAGGTTGTTGCTCGACTCAACGGAAACTCAAGAGTCTCAGCTGGTGAAAAAGTTAAGCTAACCTTTAATTTATCTCAGACAGTCTTCTTTGATAAAAAAACTGAAGAACGTATAAGGTAGATTGCTATGAGTAGATCTTTTACAAAGTCTGGTTTATCGATACCTTCTATAGGACTTGGTACCTGGGAGTTGAGAGGGCAGGAGTGTAGAAGGGTTGTTCGAGAGGCTCTAGAGTTAGGTTATCGTCACATTGATACTGCGGCGATGTATGAAAATGAGTCGGAAGTTGGTGTTGGTTTAGCTGAATCAGGTGTTGATAGAAATGATGTTTTTTTAACAACTAAAATCAATACTATTGGCTGGACAGCATCACAAGAACGAAAAACTGTTATAAAAAATGAACATATTGTTGATGAATTTAATCAAAGCCTTTCAGATCTTAAAACTGACTATGTTGACTTACTATTAATTCATTGGCCAGCCTTTAGTACTAATCTTGGCGATATGCTTGAGATAATGTATCAAATTAAGGAAAGTCAAAAAGCAAAGGCTATCGGAGTTGCAAATTTTAATTCAAATCTCTTGAGTGAATGTGAGCGACTTGGCTATGAAGATATTTACTGCGATCAAATAGAATACCACCCATTTCTTTCACAAGAAATACTCCTTAAAAAGATGAATGAAATGAATGTTATACCTGTAGCTTACTGTCCTATTTGTCGTGGAGATGTAGCTAAAGATAGTGTAATTATAGAATTATCCGAAAAGTATAACAAAACTCCAGCTCAAGTCACATTGAGGTGGCTTATTCAACAGCAATCAGTTGCAATACCAAAAACTTCAAAACTACATAGAATGAAAGAGAATATTGATATCTATGATTTTGAGATCGATACCAAAGATATGACTCGAATAAATAGCCTGGCAAGAAATCAAAGATTAGTGCCTAATCTAGAGTCTAATGAGTTAAATTATCCTTGGGATTAAGCCCTACAAATATTAAACAAAATACTTAAAATTATGTTGAACTTATTACAAAACAAGAAAATAAAAGTTTTATATGCAATTGCTTTGGCTTCATATATTCTATTCTTCTTATTTATAGTCATTATCAATTAATATAGTTTTTAAAAAACCCTGATGATAATTTGCGCTGGTGAATCGTTGATTGATATGGTCTCTTTTGTGACAGAGAAAGGAGAAGTACAATATAGTCCACATGTCGGTGGAAGTATATTAAACAGCGCTATTGCTCTAGGGAGATTGGGTGCTGATACTTATTTTTGTGGTGCTATTTCTAATGATACCTTTGGTGGATTGATAGAGGATTGCTATAGAGACTCCAAAGTTCAGGAAGATTTTATAATTAAAACCAATCGACCCACAACACTTGCCTATTCTGACATAAGTGACGACGGTATTGCACAATACAGCTTTGTTGATGAACGCTCTGCTGGCAGACTAATTGATAAAAACAGCTTAAAACCCTTTGTCAATAAAATAAAAAATGCCAAAGCTTTATTGGTTGGAGGGATAAGTCTACAGGCTGAACCAAGCGGTACGAGTTGGCAATGGGTAGTTGAGCAAGTTGCTGGTCATTGTGTTATTTATTTTGATGCAAATATCCGTCCTAACTTTATAGAGGATAAGGCTAAATACCTCAAACGCTTTGCACAATTAACTAAAAAAATAGATATTATTAAAATCTCTGAAGAAGATTATAGTTATCTATATGGCAAACAAGACTTTGCAAAATTAAGCAGTGAATGGCTTGAAAAGGGTGTTAAGTTAATTATATTAACCTTAGGTGAAAAAGGGGCAAAAGTGATATATGGTGGTGGTAAGGAAATTAGTGTTAGTGTAGAACCAGTGAAGGTCATTGATACGATTGCAGCAGGTGATAGTTTTAATGCAGGATTTCTATTTGATTTAGATAAACAAGGAATACTAGATCGAGAAAAGTTAGCTACCATAGATTCATCAACACTTCAAAAGACACTGACTTTTGCTAATCAAATAGCAAAATTTACAGTAACCCAAAAGGGGGCTAATCCACCTTGGC
>ERZ651768.3403-NODE-3403-length-10662-cov-16.421068_pt1 | contig 10662 bp, 8 predicted proteins | sample MGYA00514754_ERZ651768 | MGnify/ENA metagenome assembly ERZ651768 | reverse complement strand
GGTGTTCACCTACAACCCGACGTCATCGGCCCAGGTCGGCGACATCGCCGCCGCCGCGGCTGATTTGGCTGCGGTGTGTCCGTCGCCGATAGTGATCCAAACCGATTGGTTCCCGGAGGCTGAGCACGGGGCGATGTACGAGATGATCGGTGACGGTTACTCGATTGATGCCGACAACATGATTGTGAGCGGACCGGGTCAAAGCGGTGGTGTTCCGCTGGGGATCGACATTGAGGTGCGTACTGGTGGTCCGGCGATCGGTTGGGCTCCGGTGTCGAGCCACGTCTACACCGACGATTCGATAACCATGGGGTATCGGAGCACGGATCAGCAGATCCTGGAGTTCGGTGACGCGCCGATGCTGGCGGTGGTGGCGCCTCTGGAGAAGAACCCGCAGATGATCATGTGGGATCCCGAGACCTATCCGGATGTGCGCACGATCGCTGATCTGGGGGAGCAGGGCATCACCATCAATATCTTCGGTGGTGGGTTGTTCTCGACGGTGTTTGTGGCTGACGGGACCTGGTCTGAGGATCAGATCGACCCGTCTTACGATGGTTCTCCGGCCGTCTTCATCGCTTCGGGCGGTGAGGTCGCCCAGCAGGGGTTCGCATCAGCTGAGCCGTATCAGTACGAGCACGTGTACGAGGAGTGGGGCAGGCCGGTGCGTTTCCAGCTGCTCAACGACGCTGATTTCCCGATCTATTCGCAGGCCCTGGGGATTCGACCTGCTGATTTGGAGACTTTGCGGCCGTGCCTGGAGTTGTTCGTGCCGGTCGTGCAGCAGGCGGCTGTCGATTACGCGGCCAATCCGGAGCGGGCCAACGCGATGATCGTCGACGCGGTGGTGACCTTCGATTCGTTCTGGTCCTACGACATGGACCTGGCTGCTTTCTCGCATGCCTCTCAGGAGAGACTGGGACTAGCTGGTAACGGTCCGGATTCCACAGCGGGCAACATGGAACCAGGCCGGTTCCAGGCGATCATCGACAAGATCGTCGCGGCCGGCATGGACGTCATGGACGGCCTGACCGTTGACCATCTCATGACCAACGAGTTCATCGACATGAGCATCGGCTTCCCCGCAGGCGCGGGCTCGTTGGGTGATGGTTCTTTGGGCACCGTTGAGGTTGGTGCTGGTGAGGACATTCAGATCCGGGCGTTGCATGCCATTAGTGGTGATGTGGCGTTCTTGGGCATTCCGATGTCTCGGGGTGTTGACATGGCGGTGTCTGACTATGGCGACATTGGTGGCCATGGAGTGAATGTGGGCACCTGGTTGGATGATCTGTGTTCGTCTGATGGTGGTCAGGCTGCGGCTCAGACGATCGTGGCTGATGAGAGCGTGGTTGGTGTGCTGGGCACTTCGTGTTCCGGTGCGGCTACTGCTGCTGCTCCTTTGATCACTGGTTCGGGCATGGTGTTGGTGTCGGGGTCGAACACGTCTCCGGCGTTGACTTCTGACCTGGCCGGCACAGCGGGTGCTAACTACAGCACTGGCTATTACCGGACTGCTCATAACGACTTGTACCAGGGTGCCGCGGCGGCCAAGTTCGCTGTTGAGGTGCTGGGTATTTCCTCGGCGGCGGCCATCCATGATGGCGATCCGTACACCGAGGGTCTGGCCACGGCGTTTGCTGATGCGTTTGCTGCTTTGGGTGGCGACGTGACGGCGGTTACCGCGGTCAACAAGGGCGACACGGACATGGTTCCGGTGCTCACTGAGGTGGCTGCTGGTTCGCCGGAGATGCTGTTCTTCCCGATCTTCATGCCGGAGGGTGGTTTCATCGTCCAGCAGGTCGGTGAGGTTTCCGGTTTGGGCGGCGCGGTGCTCATGGGCGCTGATGGTCTGATCTCGGAGAACTTCATGGCACTTCCCGAATCTGAGGGTGTGTTCATGTCGGGTCCGGATCTGGACTTCGCTGGCAACTCGAACCAGGCCACCGGCCAGACCGGTGACGGGTTCTTGGAGGCCTACGAGGCCGAGCATGGTGAGACGCCGGCTGCTCCGTTCTGGGGCCACGCCTATGACGCCACCACCATGCTCTTGGACGCCATTTCGGCTGCTTCCTACGACGATGGTGGGACGCTGTACATCGACCGGGCTGGGGTGCGCGAGTATTTGAACTCGATCGCCGGCTACTCGGGGATCATCGGCGTGTTGACCTGTGATGATTTCGGTGACTGCGGTTCGCAGCGCATCTCGGTCATCCAGCACAACGACAGCTCCAACTGGCAGGCCGGCACCGCCAACGTGGTGTTCACCTACAACCCGAGCTCGTCGGCCCAAGTCGGCGACATCGCCGCCGCCGATGCACTGCCCCCGATCGGATCGGCCGAGCGGTGCGAGGCCAACCAGGCTGCCGGGAAGTTGACCTTCCTGTCCGGGTTCGATTTTGCCGCCGCGGCGGGGATTCTTGAGATCGTGGCTGCTGAGGCGGAGGGCTACTTCGACGAGATGTGTCTAGACGTGGAGCTCGTGTCGGGGCTCTCGCCCGGAAACAGCGCCTCTCTTGCCGCCGGTGCGACACAACTTGCTGTGGTCGACTCGTTCGGTGGGATGGTCCGCCAGAACATCCAGGGAGGCACCGACCTCATGGCGTTCGCTCAGTTGGGCCACACTTCGATCGCTTCGTTGGTCGTGCCGGCCGGAACGATCGAGAGTCTGTCCGAACTTCAGGGCAAGACCATCGGCATCAAGGGCGATGTTCCGGCGGCCATCCAGGCGATGCTGGCTGCCGGGGGAACCCCGCGCGGGACCTTCGAGGAGTTGTTGCTGGATGGCTTCGATCCAGTGGCCCACCTTGCTTTGGGGATCGATGCGCTGCCGGTCTACAAGTCCAACGAGCCGGCCAGCCTTGACGACGCTGGCATCGATTACGTCGAGTTCGATCCGCTCGACTACGACATCCCGGCCTCCTTCGCCGTCTATATCAACTCTCGCGAGAACTACGAGAAGTGGCCGACGGTCATCGAGGACTTCGTACGCGCCGGTCTTCGTGGCTACCAGTTCGCCGCCGAGAATCCCGAGGCTGCAGTTGCGTACGCGTTTGAGTTAATCAACGTCGCTGGCAACCAGTTCTGGCTTGCCGAGCCGCACGAGTTGGGCCGTTGGCGGGTCGAGCAGGCGATGGTTGAGAGCACGACACCTGACGGCTTCGGGATTGGCCAACTCAACACACCGCGTTTGGGTGAGGAGATCCGAATGCTGGTGGACCTCGGCCAATTCGAGACACTGCCCGACTGGGAAAGCATGCTCGATGACTCTGTGGTACCAAAGTTGTACGACGACAGCGGTGAGTTGATTTGGGTACCGATGAACTGAACGAAACGCTGACCTAGTCAGCGACTAACCGATAATCGAGGAGGGGCGGAGTCCTATGGACTCCGCCCCTCCTCGTTGTTCGGGATTGACGATGGGTTTCGGCTACTTCCTTAACCAGAGCAACTCCGGTCTCCAAGAGCCGTTCGACCGGAACGCCCAGGTAGCCGGAGAGATAGCCGTGACCCTCGGTGGGGACTAACGGCCTCGTTATCGTGACCCCCAAGCGTCGGGGACGAACCCGGCCGATTCAAACATGCCGGTAGGCCAGACGGCACGCCGCAGCCCGGTAGTACCCGAAGGTTTCCGAAACCCGGGATGGATTCTGCCTAGATGGTCAACGACGCGTGCTTTGGGAACTGTGCCACCGTAGAACGCGACCCTCGATAGTGGCCAGAACCAAGTTGGCGATGACACCAATGAATGCAAGGACGTAGATGCTGCCCCAGAGTTGATCTACGAGCAGGCGGGTCTGCGCTACCCGAGCCGTATTTCCCAATCCGCCGGTGGAACCCGCGAACATCTCGCCAACAACCGCGCCGACCATGGAGAGCCCGAGGCAGATTCTGGCCGACGAGAATAGGTACGGCATCGAGTGGGGAAGCCGCAGTTTCCAGAAGATCTCCCATCGGCTCGACGCCACCGAGCGCATCAGTTCGTAGGTGCTTTCGTCAATCGCCCGCAAACCGGTGAAGGCATTCATGACGAAAGGAATAAAGCAGAACACCGCAGCTACGAGGGTTTTCGGCCAGATATTGAACCCGAACCAGATAAGAAACACAGGGGCGAGAACGGCGACCGGAGTGCTTTGGAGCAACACGATCACCGGGATAGTGCCTCGTTCCAGGAACCTTGAGTGGGCCATAACGGTGGCCACGGTTACGGCCGCGAAAAACGCCAACCAGAAGCCGAGTGCTGCCTCCTTCATCGTGATCCATGCGTGCTCCGAGTAGAACCCGGGCTCCTCAACGACATGACGGAGGATGCGGCTCGGCGGCGGCAATGTGATGGGGCGCACGCCAGCTGCCCAAACGTAGAGTTCCCATAGTCCAAAGAACATCACCAGACCGACAGCTGGTGCGACCAGCATTGCTAGTTGCCGCACCGGCTGACGAGGCCGAACGGGTGCCTGCTCCTCGGTTGGCAGGGCTGCCGGGGAATGATTGCGATCAACCGGGGACTGAGCGGCCTCGCGATCAGGTGGTGGGTCGCCAGGGTTGGTGATCTCAAGGTCGCTCATCGGGTGGAAACCTCGTGAAGAACATTGCGAACTCGGCGTACGTGCTCGAGGTATTGGGGATCGTCCTCGATCGACATATCGCGAGGTCGGGGCAACTCGATCGACTCAATCCAGACCACTCGACCCGGACGTGGTGCCATGACGAGTACTCGGTCGGCCAGAATGACCGCCTCGGGGATGCTGTGAGTCACGAAGATCACGGTCTTACTTGTCCGGGCCCAAAGGTCGAGCAACAAGTAACGCATCTCGTTGCGAGTGATCTCGTCGAGCGCTGAGAAGGGCTCGTCCATAAGCATGACCGGTGACCCAAGTACGAATCCCCGCACGAGTGACACCCGCTGCTGCATCCCACCCGAGAGCTCATTGGGGTAACTATCGAGAAAGTCTCCAAGGCCAACTGTCTCCAAGAGTGCTACCGCCTCGCTCTCCGAAAGCGATTCACCAACTGCTCGCCGCGAGTTGAGCTCCCGAAGGAACTGGACGTTCCTGCGGACCGTCCGCCACGGAAGGAGTGCGGGCGTCTGCGGGGTAAAGCCCAATTGCTTGGTCCGACGAGCGTGTGCGGGCGTAGTACCGATTACGTCGACCGTGCCGGACTCGTAGGGAACGAGGCCCCCGATCACCCGCAGCAACGTTGATTTACCACACCCACTCGGACCAATAACGCTTACGAACTCCCCCACCGCCACCTCAAGATCCAGGCCCGAAAGGGCCTGGGTTTGATCCTTGCGACCGATGAACCACTTCGACACACTCTTTAGGGTGACTGCGGCACCGACCTCCTGACCTGCACCGCCTAGGTGTTGAGAACTATGAACCGGCGAGCCCGGGTCAACCATGTTTCCCCCCAATGGCCGCAGCGGCCTGGACCCCAACCACTGGTGTCAGAGAGATGATACTGACCATTCCCTTATGTCACGGTCGGAGGAGGATCTTGCCGAAGAAGTTGTTGTCGTGCATACGCATGTGAGCAGCACCCGCCTCAGACAGATCGAACTCGGCGTCCACGACACCACTAAGGCCACCGCCACAGAACCGATCCCAGACCGCGCCAATCTCGCCCGGCTCATGGGCTCCGGACCCGAGGATGCTGATCTGTGAGCGGTATAGGGATCCGAGTGAGCGGATGGTCGCTTCGTCACCCGAAGTGTTCCCGCAGGTCACCAATCGACCCTTGACGGCGAGAGCCGTTAGCGATGGACCGAACAGGGCGGCACCGACGTGATCGAGGACAATGTCAACGCCAATACCATCGGTCACTGACCGGGCCCACGCGGCCAGGTCGCCTGTCCGGTTGTTGAACACGTGATTGGCACCAAGTTCGACGGCGCGCTCGCATTTCGCGTCCGTACCTGCTGTTGCTAACACGATTGCTCCCGAGTCCTTCGCCAGTTGTATGGCGGCAACCGACACGCCGGATCCCGCTGCATGGACCATTATGGTCTCGCCAGCCTGGAGGTTGCCGATGGGATAGAGCGCGTGGCTGGCCGTGACCCAGCATGTCGGGAATGTGGCCGCCGACTCGAAGCTGACATGATCGGGGATCGATAGACAGTGGGAGGCGGGTACGAGACATAGCTCGGCGTAACCACCGTCTCGAGTGGCCCCGATGATGCCGTGCTCACCATGGAGATTGTCACTACCGGCCAGTTTTGACTGATCCGACACGCCGACCAGTGACGGGTCGACAATCACCCGGTCACCGTTTTGCCACTCGGTCACGCCTTCGCCGACTGCAACCACACTCCCTGCAATATCCATGCCTGGGATGTGGGGATAGGTGAACCCTGGCAACTGGAACCAACCGGCTCGCTGGACGATGTCGAGGCGGTTCAAGGCCGTCGCGGCAACCTTGATAATGACGTCAGCCGGACCTGGTTGGGGATCGGCCACATCGGTGTAGGTCAGAACCTCGGGTTCCCCGGCGGCGTAGTACAGCGTTGCCTTCATCGCTCCCCAGACGCGCGATGATCTGCGTAGGCATGCTCGCCGACCTCAGTGTCCATAGCCTATTGACCCGGATCGCAGTGGCGAGCCCGCGGAACGTTCAAGTGCCCAGCGATGTAGCAAATCGTGATCGTGCCTCCCTTGACAGCAATGTACGGCGTGGCCGTCGTCTCTCATAGGCCATATTCTCGGGACCGCCCGGTCCCCCAGCCATACTCGGGTCCTTTCAAAGGAAGATGAACAGAAAGGCGAGGTTTGAGCCCGTGTTTACCGGAATCGTCCAAGACCTGTGCGAGGTCCTTGCTGTCGGCAGGGTCGCGGGGGTCGGGACCTTGACCGTCGACCTCGGCTCTCTAGCTAACGGGCTCAAGGTAGGTGCCAGTGTGGCGACCAATGGAACGTGCCTCACCGTGACAGGAATCGACGGATCGTACGTGTGTTTTGAGGTGATCAGTGAGACCTTCAGTTCCACCAACCTTGGTGGTGTGGCCGTCGGCGACAGGGTCAACATCGAGCGCTCTCTCAGGTTCGGTGACGAGATCGGGGGCCACGTCCTCTCCGGCCACGTGGCCGACACGGTCACCGTGCAGGCCATCGAGTCCGAGGGTGCCAACTGCACGATGTGGTTCGAGGTCGACCCCTCTCACATGCGCTACCTGTTCTGGAAGGGCTTCGTGGCGCTTGATGGCGCGAGTCTTACGATTTCCTTCCTTGACCGTGAGACCAACCGGTTGGCGGTAAGCCTTATTCCCGAAACACTCACCCGCACGACGCTCGGACGGGTAGAGGTTGGCCAGAAGGTCAATCTCGAGATCGATGCCCAGACTCAGGCCATTGTCGGGACGGTTCAGGAAGCGCTTCGAGATCCGGAGATGCGGGCCCAGTTCCTCGAAATCGACTAGAGCCGATGAGAGCTGGACTAGATGGTCGTCGCTGTCTCGTGACCGGGGCGGCGCGCGGGATCGGCCGTTGCGTCGCTGAACGCCTTGTCGCCGAAGGTATGCGGGCAACAATCCTCGACGTGGATCCCGACGTCCAGAGGGTTGCACGCGAACTCGGCGCTCAGAGCATCGTCGTCGATCTCTGTGACGACGATGCGGCACGCGATGCTCTCGCGGTCAGCATGGGTGACGACCCATTCTGGCTTCTTGTGAACAACGCTGGGGTATTCACGAAGACCCCACTGCTCGAGATGTCACTCAATGAGTGGGACCACCTACACCAAGTCAACGTTCGGGCGATGGTCATCACGATGCAGGCCATCACCCCGTCGATGCGAGTTGTCGGCGGCGGACGGGTAGTGAACATGGCGTCAATGGCCGCGAAGCGGGGTACTCCAGGTGAGGCCGCCTACGCGGCTTCAAAAGCCGGTGTTGTTGCTCTGAGCCGGGTTGCCGCCATGGAGTTGGGTTCATACGGCATCACGGTCAACTCGATCTGCCCCGGTTATGTACTCACTGAGATGGGTGCCGCCACACGGTCGGCCGATGAAGTGGCCGCGTGGACGGCCCTAAGCCCACTCGGACGCCTTGGCACCCCGGCTGACCTGGCCGGAGTTGTTGCCTTTCTAGCCTCCGACGACGGGAGCTATATCACCGGTCAGGCCCTCAATGTGACAGGCGGGATGTGTACGTGGTGATACGGCGCGGCTACAGGGGAAAGGCGTCGGAGCGAGCGGTGACACCACGATCGCTCATCTCTTCTGGGATTCCTAGATCCTGGTCGACCGTCAACCAGAGTCGGATGAGGTCTCGCTTGAGGGCTGGGTCGGGGTGGTCCTCGTAGGCTGAACGCGAGTGCATTATGGAGTAGTTGTTGAGGAACTGAATCTCGCCAGGTCGAAAGTTCATGTTCAACTGGAACTCGGGGCTTCCGTTGATCTCGTCGATCAGGGCCATTGCTTCCCATTGCCGATCCGACAGTTCGGGAACATGCTCGCCCCGGGTTGCAGTCTTGAAGAGATCCGGTCCGTAGAAGGTGAACAACTTTCCCTTGTCATTGACGGCGAAGATCGGACACTGGGCGAAACTGTCGGGACCTTGACCTCGCCTGCGATCGAACCACCACTGCTCATAGGTCACATCGCTCAGGTCGGGCCGTCGACGTAGGAACTCGTCATGCACGGCGGCGGCACTGACAATCGTGCTCAGACCACCGTCCATGGCCGGGTTGATGCAAAGAAGCCCGACGAGGTCAGAGGAGTCGGTGTGGAAAGGCAGTGCCTCGTGATGCTTGTTGAGTAGCGCACCGCCATAGTCAGCGTTGCGATCGACGCCCTCGTCGCGAACGTGGGCGAACAGATCTGTACCCGCCGCACCCTGCGGGAGCGGGATACCGATGTGTTGTCCCAGGCCCCAGTACATGAGTTCAATTTGTCGCTCGGTAAGACCCTCGACCGGTACACCTTGGGCTAGAACGAAGCCCCGACCGTTGAGGAGCTCGACGAGGATCGACTCGAGCAAAGGGCCAAGCGTCGGAAGCGGAAAGTTCTCTCTTTTCAAGTCGAAGAAGTCGAGTCCGTCAACTTCAGTAGCAGCCAGTGCATCCAACAACTCGTGAGCTTGTCGGTCACTCAACTCCACGATCCAGTCTGGGTAGTCCTGGATTTCGGATCCCTTCCAGGCCGACGGCCCGCCAATCTCACGAATGGATCGCATGGTGTGCCTCCTGAGTGGAAGAGCCTTTGACTGGTAGCGGGGGCAAGATTCGAACTCACGGCCTTCGGGTTATGAGCCCGACGAACTACCAGACTGCTCCACCCCGCAGCGTCAGAGTACCGGCGTCGAGTAGGGCCACCAACCGGCGGTCAGCACCATCAGCGAGCGGTGTAGCCGGCGTCTACCGCCACGATGGCGCCGGTCATGTAGCTGGCATCTTCGGAGGCCAGGAAGGTCACCACTCGGGCCACCTCCTCCGGTTCGGCCATGCGCCCCATGGGGATCGCCTCGTCGGCAAGGCGTTGCAGGTCTTTGGCGGTGGCTGGTAACCGACCGCTCGGTAGCGGACCTGCTCAGTCTCGAATCGGCCAGCGGGCCGAGGGTGAGAGTCCCGCGTCGCCGAGGAGTCGACGCTGGGCTGCAGATGCTTCGACCGTCAGTTCCCGGTGGTCAACTCGGGTGCTGCGACCCTGCTCGAGCACCACCACCCCGTCTACCACCACATCCCGGACACGGCGCCCGTCCCCGGCCCAGACCAACTGCAGGACCGGATCGACCGACCGAGGGGCAGATTCCACCCCGCTCAGGTCATGGACCACAAGATCGGCTGCCTTACCGACCTCGATGGATCCGATCCGATCGGCCATCCCGATCGCTTCGGCTCCACCAATGGTTAGGAGCTCGAGCGCCTCATGGGCCCCAAAACCTGTTGGGTCCATGACGACATCTTTGGCGAGTCCTGCGGTGAGGGCCGCTACACGCAGAGCGTCGATGGAGTCACTTGCGTTCTCGGTGTCACAGCCTAGAGCCAGTCGTCCACCACGATCCCTGAAGTCCATGTGGCGTCCTGCGCGGGTTAGGCCCTGCCCTAATCGAAGGTAGGCCCACGGGCAGTAGGCGATTGCCGTACCCGAGTTGACAAGGAGTGTGAGTTCCTTGTCGTCGACGTGTACTGCGTGAGCGATGAGAACATGAGGTCCCAGAATCCCGAGTGCCGCGAGGTGTTCCACGGGACGCTTACCTGACCGAGTCGCATAGGCCTCCGAGTCGGCCGGAGATGGCGAGAGGTGAAAAGTAATCCCGGTTTTCTGGGATTGGGCCAAACCAGCGGCGCGGACGAAAAGGTCGTCGCTGACCAGGTCGTGTCCTATCAGTCCTACCCAACCGTCAACTAGGCCTCCGGGTGGAAACTGGTCGAGTACCGCCTGCTGGCGGTCCAAGACCTCGTCGGCAGGGGCGGCATACGGGCCATCAGCCAAGTCCCAGCCCCAGGTGCTAATACAGCCGCGGACTCCGACCCGAGCAAAGGCCTCACCGACACGATCCGGATGAGCGACCGTCCCTGCCTCGACCGTTGTGGTGATGCCATTGCCCACCGCCTCGAGCAGGGAGAGGGTGGCCGACAGTTCGTCGTCGTCACCGGTGTGGGCGCCGTGGATAGGGACAGCCCAGTCGAAGATCGCCTCTTCGGCGACAAGGTTGTCGGGGATGCAAGA
>ERZ651768.3401-NODE-3401-length-10667-cov-3.591879_pt1 | contig 10667 bp, 10 predicted proteins | sample MGYA00514754_ERZ651768 | MGnify/ENA metagenome assembly ERZ651768 | reverse complement strand
TCTGGATATAGCCGTTGGCGTCCACCGAGGCGATGTCCCCACTGTGGTACCAGCCGTCGATGAACGTCTCCGCGCTGCGGGGGTCGTTGTAGTAGCTGTCGGCGATCCAGGGCCCTTTGAACAGCAGTTCTCCTCGCTGCTCCCCGTCCCAGGACAGGTCGTTCCCTTCGTCGTCCACCAGGCGCATCTCCAGTCCCGGCACCATCGCGCCCTGGGTCCCGGCCAACCGCAGTTTCTCGTCCTCGGACATGGAGTCCAGCCCGCTGGTTCGCCGATTATAAGAGATCACCGGAGTGGCTTCGGTCATCCCATACGCCTGGACGAGGTCGATGTTCAGCTTTTCTTTGTACGCCTGAATCAAACTGATCGGGACGGCGGAGCCGCCGCTGGCAATCTCCCTCAGGCTGGAGAAATCGTAGGTCTTGCCCGACCGTTCAAGGTAGTCCAGTATACCCACCCAGATAGTGGGCACACCCAGGCTCAGCGTCACTTTTTCCGACTCGAACAACCGGCAGATAGCCTCGGGGTCGGGACGTATCCCGGTGAGAACCTGGCTGGCGCCGACCATGGCGGAAGTGTAGGGCACTCCCCAACAGTTGGCGTGGAACATGGGCACCACGGGCAGCACCACGTCCCGCTCCCGGAACCCGATGGTGTCCGCCTGCGCCTCCATCATCGAATGCAATACGACGCCCCGGTGGGAGTAGATCACCCCTTTCGGACGGCCAGTGGTGGCCGAGGTATAGCACAAGCCTGCGGGCGAGTTCTCGTCCAACTTGACCGGGGAGTATTCGTCCGACGCGCCTTCCAGCAGGTCCTCATAGTTGTGGGCTGATGGTAGCGTGGTGGTGAAGCTGCGGTCGTCGGTCATGATGACAAAATGCTCCACCGACTCAAACTGCGATGCCAAAGGCTCCAACAGAGGAGCCAAGTCGGGGTCCACAAGAATCACCTTGTCTCCGGCGTGATTGATTATGTAAACCAGGTCCTCGGTGAACAACCGGATGTTTATCGTGTGGAGCACTGCGCCCATAGATGGCACCCCGAAATAGGCCTCCAGGTGCCGGTAATGGTTCCAAGCGAATGTCCCGACCCGGTCACCGGCGCCTACTCCTAGCCCCGCGAGGGCATTGGACAAACGTGATGACCGTTTCATCAGATCTGCGTAGGTGTAACGGTGTACCCCGTCCCCTTCGCGGGTGATGATTTCCTTGTTGGGGAAATATACGCTGGTCCGTTCCAGGAACTGGTGCACCAGCAGAGGGTAGTCCATCATGGCTAGAGGGTCCTTCGTTTAGTCTCGATCAGGCACGTCAAGTTACGGCTAGGGATGTTTGATGCTAATCCCGCCGTCCACCGCCCAGGTCTGCCCCGTGATGTAGGACGCCGCGGGCGAGGCCAGGAACACACACAGATAGCCGGGCTCTTTCAGCTTGCCAACGCGACCCAAGGGGACTCTCCCCTTGGCGTCATCCTGGCGAGTTTGGTAGGCCTCGACAGACATCTGGTCCGGGTCTGGGAACGAACCCGGCGCGACACAGTTCACTCTTACTCCGAAGGGCGCCCATTCCTGGGAAACTGTCTCGGTGAACCGCATGACTGCTGCCTTGGAGGCATCGTAGGCGGAGTAACCGGGCCGGCCCCGGAACGAGGCCCAGCCTGAGATGTTGATCACCGAGCCCTGTCCGCGCTCCAGCAGGTGGGGTCCGACAGCCCGGCAACCCTGAAAGGCCTCGGTCAGGTTGATGTTGACCACGTGGGCCCAGTCTTCTTCGGTCATCCCCTCTTCGGTCGTGCCTGGCAATTTGACCACCGGCTTCCGGATGGAATCACCGACGCACGTGACCAGCGTGTCGATATGGCCGAATCCAGCCAGCACTTCTGCGGTGATTTTGTCCATGTCGGCCGCTTTCGTTGCATCTCCAGTCACAGGCAACGCGGTGCCGCCCACGGCTCTGATCTCTTCAGCGACCTGGCCGACGGTAGCTGAGGTCAGACTGGCGATGGCCACGTCTGCGCCGGCCTCTGCGAAAGCCAATGCGATGCCTTTACCGATGCCACGGCCCGCGCCCACGATCAGCACCTTCTGACCCGTCACATCGAATTCAGCCAGACTCATCGTTTTCCCCCGTGTGATCAATATCGAATGGTGATTAACAGTACCGACTGATTATTAGATAGATTGCCAAGAGGGTCAATAGACGTTGGCCAACGCTACTTCCGCCAGCTTTGACTGTGCCTGTAGGTCAGGTTATGATTCCACGTGATTTAAATCAGCAGGTCCAGCCTGTGGACCCAAGCTATTCGGCGAACCAGGAGGCAGCCCCATGAAGGCCGTTTATATCACTGAGCACGGCGGCATCGACAAATTGGTCTACGGCGACCAGCCCGAGCCTGAGGTGGCCCCGGGCGAGATCATGCTGCGCGTTCGCGCAAGCGCCCTGAACCACCTAGACCTGAACCTGCGAGACGGCAAGTCCTATAATGGCTCGCTGCCCCGGACTCTAGGCTGCGACGTCGCCGGAGAGATCACCGCCATCAGCCCATCCACGAGCACATCGCTCAAAGTCGGCGACCGGGTGATCTTGAATAACCGCGTTACCTGTGGGGTCTGCGACAACTGCAATCTAGGCCTGGACCAGTCGTGTACCAACGGCCAGCGCATCGGCGTCGACCGGGACGGCGGGCACGCTGAATACGTAACGGCCCCCGCCGTCAACGCCCACATTATCCCCGACTCCATGGACTTCACCGAGGCCGCCACGTTGCCGATAGCGGCCCACACGGTCTGGCATTGCCTGATGACTCAGGCGCAGATAAAGCCGTGGGACACCGTGTTGGTCCAGGCTGCCGGTAGCGGTGTGGGCAGCATGGCCATTCAGATGGCGAAGATGGTTGGCGCCAGAGTGATCACCACCGCCGGCAGCCAATGGAAGCTGGACACGGCCAAAGAGTGGGGCGCGGACGAAGTGATCAACTACCGGGAGACTCCCAACTTCAGCCAGCGTGTCAAGGAACTGACCGGCGGGCAGGGCGTGGACCTGGTCTTCGACTGCGTCGGGGCGGACATCTGGAACGAGAACCTGCTATCGATGGCCCCCCGCGGCCGCCTGGTCATCACTGGGGTGACTTCCGGGACTCAGGTGGAGATGAACCTATCTCTGCTCCACGGACGGCCCCTGCAGCTCATGGGCAGCGGCGGACGGAGCAACCGGACCTTCGCCGACTTCATGAAGGTGGTCCACCACGGCTCCCTCCGGGGAATCATAGCCAAAGTCTTCCCTCTGGATGACGTGGGCGGCGCCCACCAAACCATGGAAGACCGGGACTTCTACGGGAAGCTGGTTATAGAGAGCTAAGTTCCCCGACAACACAACCTCCATTTATGTCACAAGAGGGTGCGGTTACCGTTCATCCTGAGCTCCGACCGAAGGTCGAGAGTCTCGATCCAAATCGGACCTGTCGAAGGATCACTCCAGTAGCCAACCCGGTCTAGACACGCTAAAATTACGCCGATAATCGAGCAATGGTATTTATCAGGAGAGAAGAACATGAAGATTGCCAGATATCTCGCCCACGGGCAGATCAGCTACGGCGCCGTGGAAGGCGACTCGGTGAATGAATTGAGCGCCAGCCCATTTGAGGATTTCACCATCACCGACCACACCCACAAGATCTCAGAAGTCCAACTGCTGGCCCCCTGTGAGCCCAGCAAGGTCCTGGCCGTCGGCCTGAACTATTCCAGTCACCTCCACGATCGTCCGGCGCCTGAGATCCCCATGATCTTCTTCAAGACTCCCAACTCGGTCATCGGCCCTGGCGATACCATCATCCGGCCCAAGGGCACTGAGAAGCTGGACGCTGAAGCGGAGCTGGTCATCGTGGTCAAGGACCGCTGCCACAAACTGACCAAGGCCAACGCCATGGAGCACATCCTTGGCTACACCTGCGGCAACGATGTCTCCGCCCGCGACTGGCAGCGCGACGACCGTAATTGGTGGCGTGCCAAGTCATCTGACACATTCACGCCTGCCGGCCCCTACATCGAGACCGAACTCGACCCGCACAACGTCCGGGTCACTGGCCGCATCAATGGCAAAGAGGTCCAGAGCGAGAGCACCACGTACCTGATTTTCGACATTCCGACCATCATGGAGTTTGTGACTGAGTACGTGACCCTGGAGCCCGGCGACATGATCTACACCGGCACTCCCGGCGAGCCTCAGGAAATGCACGACGGCGATGTCTGCGACATCGAGATCGAAGGTATCGGGACGCTAAGCAACCCCATCAAACTGGAGAAGTAGGCTTCTTCAGTCTTGATCGTATTGAGTTTCATCGAAAGGGGTCTTGCCGCGAATCCGTGGCAGGATCCCCTTTTAATTCCGCTCTTTGTCATCCTGAATGAAGCGAAGGATCTGCCGATCCTGGTACTCGAGTACCAAAGCTCTACGGAAGGGGTCCGCTGCGACCATGCCACGAACATCGTTGACAACAGACAGGTCGGGTTAGAAACCCGCCCCTACAACCGCTCCGCCTTTAACCCCGTTCAACCCGCATGGTGTACAGATCCGAGGCCATGATCTCCGGAATCCTTGGCGTCAAGGACTCAAAGTCGTCGTTGAAGGCGGAGATGATCCTGCCGCTCAGGCCGTCCGCGCCGCTCCCGGCCAGCCACACCGCCAGGTCGGCGCACCGGTCGATGGACGCACCACCGCCGGAGGTAACCCGCAGCCCCACCTCGTGGATAAGGTCTGCCCCCGCTTTGGCCGCATCTTCAGTCATTTCATCCCACATACGCGTGTGGACCGAGCCTGGCCCCAGGGCATTAACAGTAATTTTGGTATCCGCCAGTTCCAAGGCCAGCACTTCGGTCAGGCGCACCACGGCGGCTTTGCTGGAGCAATAGGCCGACATGTTGGCCCAGGCATTAGCAGCTCCGGCGCCGGACAAGTTCACGATCCTGCCCGCGTTCTGCCGCTTCATCACCGGGACTACGGCCCGGCAGCACAGATACACCCCTATCAGATTGATCTGGACGGTGTTGATCCAAGCGTCCAGGTCATTGTCTTGGAGAACGCCAACGGGCCCTCCGATCCCCGCGTTATTGATTAAGATGTCGATGGTTGAATATCTCTCGACCGTGGCAGCGATCAGACCTTCCACCTGGCTGACGTCGGTCACATCGGTGGGCGTTATCAAGACCTCCGCGTCCAACTTTCGGCACTCATCGGCAGTCTCTTCCAACTCTGAAACACTCCGCGCGCCCAGAGACAATCTGGCGCCTTCTCTGGCATAGGCTAACGCGATGGCTTGTCCGATGCCCCGGCCTGCTCCAGTAATCAGCGCGGTCTTTCCTTCTAGCTCAGCCATATCTCTCCCTCGCTATTTGGTGGCCGCATTCTAACGCCAAGGATAGACCAATCTTCCTTGGGCCAAAGATGGCGGCCAGACGATTACCTTCCGGCCCTCTTGCCACTGGACCAGCAGGGATTCTCGTCCAATCTGCCTACCGGTCTCGGCGTCGATCTCGAAATCCCCATAGAAGGTTGAAAACCTGAGGCGCGCGGCAGCATCTCGAAGCGCTTGGTTATCGGGGCTGCCCGCTTCCTCCAAACACTTCTGTACAACGATTCCGGCGGCGTAGGCTTGGGCCATGGGGTAGTCGACGGTCTGATGGCCGTCGCGCCTAAACGAGGCGATAACCTGCTCGGCCGTCGGCCCGAAGTCCGGTTGGTAATGCGCTCCCGATTCCCACTGGCTTGGTCCCACGAACCTGCCCGCTAGGCTACCCAGATCGTCTTGGAAGGCTTGGATTCCCGCAGCGACGGCCACCACGGCCCCGGCATTAACCCCGCTCTCCGCTAGTATCCGGGCCAACGCAAGGTCGTTCCGCACGCGGCCCACCATAACCACCACATCAGGCTGCACGGCCCGAATTCGCCCATTGACATCGGTAAAATCGGCGCTTGAAGCCGCAAATTCCAAATCAAGCACGGTCCGGAACCCCAGTCCCTCCGCCGTTCCGGCGACGCCCGAGCAGACAGCCTTGGGGAACTCTCCAGTCGACGCTCTGACCAACGCGATCGGGGTAGCTGAAGGGTCGGTCTGCCGCACCAATGGCAAGAGTCCGGTCAGGTAGCGGCTGGCGGGCGTCAGGATTCCAACTATCTGGCGGTAGCCCTGCCGGTAGACATCATCCGATGCCCCGCCTTGGTTCCAGAGGAGTTTTCCGTGGGCTTCGGCTACTTGAGCGGCGGCAGAGGTAAGAACGCTGGAATAGGGGCCGATCAAAATATCAACCTGATCATCAACGATCAGACGCCGAGTGGCTTCCCGCACAGTTGAAGCGTCACTCGCGTCGTCGTGATGCAGCACTCTGAACGCATTGGGTGTCTCAGCGTTGGCATCCCGCTCCCAGGCCAGAATCCCGGCCAGCGCTTGCCGTCCTTGCGCTTGAAACTGCCCGCTGAGAGACGCAGGCATGCCCACAACAAGAGTCATGCCTTAATTCCGGAACAAGTCAAAGGTCATCTCGCCCACTAATCCCACACCCAACCGCACCCAGTAAACGCGGCTAAGCCGCTAGAGTTTGGGGCGGAATAGGCCGAAAGAGCTGGTGTAGCCGTGGAGGAACGTGGTGCCGCTCACCTGGCCGATCTCGCCGTTGCAGAAGAACCCGCCCAGAGGCACATCACCCAGCTTGTCCCGAAACAGGTCCGTATCGTGGTTGGGCTTACCGTAGAGGTATTCGCCCCTCCCTAAGCATGAGAAGAGCAGGGCGCCCGGAATATCGTTCTCCAGGTGTTCGTCCGCGTAGCGGCTCAGCACGGCCTGCAGATCGTCTGAGGAGGTCTCCGCGTCACGTAGGTGGAACTGGACCAACTGCCCTTCCTTCAGCATTTCGCCGATGGCCAAAGCGCCGGTGCTCTGGTCCATGCCGACCACATTACGAATCAAAAAGTCGCCCTGGACTGGATTGTCGATCAATTCATCCATCACCACGCCCAGGAAGAGGGAGTGCCGAATAAGGTCCTGGTCTCGATCGGGCAAAGTCTGGAGCAGGTTCCGCAGCACCTCCATGGGAGGCACGTCGTCTAGTTCCAACAACATATTGCGTTCGCTTTTGGAGATCCGCATGGGTTGTCCGATGGGGCGGCAACCCTGGGCCACGACCGTGTCCACGGTGATATTGCCGTCCAGGGCCAAGCCAATTGCCCCGTTGCGCAACACCTCTCCGTCCAAGAATAGCGCGTTTCCACCCTGACGGCTGGCGCCGCTGGCCAGTCCACCGATCTTAGTCGCTCTGGGATAGGCGTAGTCCATGCCCATCAACAGGTTCTGGACCGGGAACGAGTAGGGGTCCGCCAGCATGACGAAATGCGGGTCCCGATCCGGCGCCACGCCGAACAGGTCTACCCATTTGTCGGGGCCCGCATCCAGGTCGGGCAAACCATCCACCTGGAGATGGACTGGCCTGATATCGACGTTTGGAAGCACGGCGGCGGTGACCGATATTCCGGGCCGCTGCTCGATCTCTATGCCATTGCCAATCACACCGCCACCCGAGCAGCCAAAAACATGTTTGGCTCCCAGGGATTCGGCCATCAGGTCGGCCACGCGGTCGTAGGAATCTTCATAATGGGGCGAGATGAAAGCGACCGCCAAGTCCAGGTCCGCGTCTCCAACGGAACTCTTTATAGCCACACCGCACTCGGCGATGGCGTCTTCCAAAACCGGTTGCTCAGAAAGCGCTGAGGTCCACTTCATGCGTATATCTCCCTCAGATGGGCGTTCTCCGTGGGCAAAGTATAGCAACGCGCTGGTCTAAATGCGATTGGGAACGCGTTCAGATATCACCGACTCGCTATCAGGTCCGCGAACTCCTGCGATTGTAGCAATGCCGCCGCGACGGCCGCAGCCCCTCCGAGCATCTCAGCCTGCACGAATTCCAAGGTGTCGCGCTCGGTGTGGATGCGGGAGACGTCGTCACCGAAGAACATCAGGTAGGGCACACCCGCCTCCCGGAAGCTGGCAAAATCACTGCTGCCTCCCCTGAGGCCCAGCGTCACGGCCACATCTACGTTTACCTGGTCACCGATATCAGAGACCAGCGCCGTGATGTCCCCGTCTCCGAACACGCTCACACCGGAACCGGTGCCCAAGGCGTCAAAGTTGAGCATCGCCTTGGTGTTTTCCAGTTCATTCTCGCTCAGAGATTCGACATAGAACCGGCTTCCCAAAAGTCCCAGTTCTTCAGACCCAAAAGGAACGATTCTAATGGTGAACGGCAGGTCAACATTCGCCAGCATTCAGGCGAGGGTCACGAGAACGGCGGCGCCTGAAACATTGTCATTTGCCCCTGCTGTGCCAGGCATGGAATCATAATGCCCGCCCAGGACCACCACCGATTCACCCGGGCCCTTCTTTTCCGCGATCACGTTCTGAGAGGGCAAGTCTTTCGTGGTCAAAGTTATCAAGGCCTCTATCTCGGAATCCGCCAATAGGTCTTCGATGGCCTCTCCGTCGTTCCTTGAGATGGAGATCACCGGAAAATCCGGTTGGGTGGCCAGTACGCCCCGGAATGGTCCGAACACGTTGTTATAAATCACCAAGCCAACCGCCCCAGCAGCGAAAACGTTCTCGGCCTTGGCTTGAAAGGTGATCACTCCGCGCTTCGCGAAGGCGATGCGGCCTTCCAGACCGCCATCGGGTAAGTCCCCCGGCATCGCCAAGCCCACCGGCGTTAAGATGCCCGACACGTCGCCCAGGCCTGACCGTTCCAGGGGTAAAGCAGCGAATTCCTCGGGGTCGGGCAGTTCCAGCCTAAGGCCCATCCCGGCCAGCGCGAGGTCCTCGATGGTGAATCGCTGTATCTCAGTCTCGTAGCCCGATTCTTGGAATCTGTCCTGAAGGTACTCGGCGGCAACAGCTTCTTGGGCCGTCGCGCTCTCTCTGGGCCCCAACTCTTCCAGGAACTTTTCCAACTCGGCAAAAGCGTCCGCGGAGGCCAGATCCAGCGCGGTTAGCCCTGCCTGCCCGTGCTCGGGTGTAACCGTGGGACTTGGCGCAACCGTGGGCGCCGGCGTTGGAACTGGTGTGGGCTCCGGCGTGACGGTGGCTGAGGTACAAGCTACCGCCAAGACCAAGCAAGCCGCAATCGCACCGAGTAGGCGCCGGCGAGCGGCTTGCATAACAGATAGCTGGATGGCTATAGGCTCCCTTTGGCTAAGATCATGTTCTTATCATAGTTACGCTGCAGGCTATTCACCAGATGCCTCCAGGCACGACCTAGACAGGGCCAGAACCCGGAGCTATATTGGCCACAGAATCTGGGCTTAGATCAACAAGGAGTGCCAAGATGGCGGTGGATAGAGATATTGTGAACGAATTGGCCCGTCTGGCCGGGATCGAGATTGCCGAAGACGAATTGGACGAAGTGACCAACCGGTTCAGCAGCCTGATCCAAGAGATGGACCGCCTAAAGGAGTTGGACCTGGCCAATATCCACCCGGTGGCCATATTCCCGGAAGACGGGGAGGCTTAGATGGATTCGAAAGAGATTGCCTTTCTGTCCGCCGTTGAGACTGCCAAGGCCGTAAAGGCCAACGAACTGTCGCCCACGGACGCCGTCCAAGCCTACCTTGGGCGAATAGACCGGCTCGACTCCAGGCTGGCCGCCTACATCACGGTGGTCCGCGAAGACGCACTGGGCGCCGCCCAACTGGTCGCCGAACGCCTAAAAAGAGGTGAAGACCCGGGGCCTCTCGCCGGGGTGCCCATCGCGGTGAAAGACCAGTACTGGACCAAGGGAATCCTCACCACCAATGGCTCCAAGGTCTTTCAGGACTTCGTGCCCAACGAGGACTCCACCGTCATTCAGCGCCTGAGGGACGCCGGCAGCGTGTTGCTGGGCAAGCTCAACCTGAGCGAACTGGCCATGGGCGGCACGCAGAACCCGCCATGGGGCATCCCCGCGAACCCCTGGAACTTCGAATGCAGTCCGGGGGAGTCCAGCAGCGGGTCGGGCGTGGCGCTGGCGGCCCACCTTTGCGCCGCGTCAATGGGCGAGGACACCGGCGGGTCTGGCCGCGGCCCCGCATCCTATTGTGGCGTGGTGGGGTTGCGCCCAACGTTCACCAGGGTCAGCCGCTTCGGCATGACCCACATGTGCTGGTTCATGGACGCCGCCGCGCCGATGACCAAGACCGTGGAGGACTGCGCGGTCATGCTGGGAGTCATCGCCGGCTACGACGAGAAAGACCCCTACACCACCCGCAAACCGGTCCCGGACTACACCGCCAAGATGCGGGACGGGGTCAAGGGCCTGCGAGTGGGCCTGATTAAGGAATTGCACGACACCCAGGACATGCACCCCGACGTGCGCAGCGCCATCGAAATCAGCCTGGACACTTTCCGGGCTCTGGGCACTGAAGTCACGGAGGTTTCCATTCCGTTGGCCGAATTAGCCGGCGCAATCTTTGTTGGCGTTGCCGACACCGAAGGAGCTGGCGCCAGGGACGAGATTCTGCGGAACCAGCCCGGCGACTTGGACCAGGCCAGCAGAACCAGACTCCAATCCGCTGCATTGGTGCCCGCCAAGGTGTACAACCGGGCGGCCAAAGCGCGAGTGTTGCTGCGCCGTCAGGTTATGGAGGTTCTGGGCG
>ERZ651768.3400-NODE-3400-length-10667-cov-11.694806_pt1 | contig 10667 bp, 9 predicted proteins | sample MGYA00514754_ERZ651768 | MGnify/ENA metagenome assembly ERZ651768 | reverse complement strand
TTGCGTTCCGTACGCCGTATCAAGCTACTCCAGCGTATTAGCATTAAGCCAAGGACACTAAATAACCAACCCAAAATACGGGGATCAATATCGGGAACCTAGATCGACTGAAGGACCTCAAATTTCAGATACTTCGGCATATACCTCGCGCATTTTGATGATGTGTTGTTGCGGCTGAAGGTTACCGCCCAGTGTGCGCAAACACAGATGCGTAAGACCCGCTTCCCGCCAACCCTGCACGCGCTCACGCCACTCCGCTTCGCGCGAACCGACCACTGCAACGCCAGCTTCGGCACCAATCATCGCTGGCTCCCGATGGGCCGCCCGTGCAGCGGCCCCGATATCGGCGCTCACACCCGGGAACTCCTCGGGCGAGCAGAGCACGAACCAACCGTCTGCGTGACGACCAATTCGCGTTCTAATGCGTTGTACCGGTACGCCGCTTGGGCCAATCCACAACGGAATCGGTTGCTGTATTGGCAACGGCGAAAGCCCAGCACCCTCAACTGCATCCCAGCGTCCAGAAAAGTTCACCGACTCCCGCGTCCAAAGCGCTTTCAGCAGCCCGATCTGTTCCTCGATCCGCGCTCCGCGCGTGTGAAAGTCCGCGCCAAGCGACCTATATTCCGCTTCGGAGCCACCCACACCGATGCCCAGACGCAATCGCCCTCCGGACAATACGTCAAGCTCGGCAGCTTGCTTCGCGAGCAATACCGTCTGTCTTGACGGAGTCACTATGACCGACGGTACGAGCTCTATGCGCTCCGTGACCGCCGCGACGAATGCCAGGAGCATCATTGGTTCATGCAAGTGCCCACTATTGGGTCTCAACACCTGATCGGGCACCCGCAAATGCGTATAACCAAGCTCGTCCGCGGTCTGCGCGAACTCCTTGATAGCACCCAAATCGTTTTCAAATTCCCTAACCGGAAGCGAAATACCTATTTTCATTCTGTGCCTTAGATCATCCGCTGTTGTTAAAACGATGATAGCGCTGCTTTAGAACTTGATGAATGGCGTCAAGTTCATTGCTGCAGCTCATCGTTCCATCGATAAAGGCCGACCTTCACGAACTGGCCGATACAAATACAAAAACTAGAGCGTCTGCAATTTGAGTAGGTTTTGGATGTGAACCAATCGCAAGAACCATGACAGGTCTCGGCGAGAGGCGTAGGTAGTACGCGGGCTACGCTATGGGCGGTCTAACCCTGAGGTGTCTACGCTCTAGCTTCCAACGACGTTTTTTCCAGCTACCAAACTGGAACCTCGATGCGGCTTGCCCAATGCTTGGAAACGTGACCCCCGCCCCCTCTTCCTAGTTTGATTCGCGTATGTGTCCAATGCCGTACCGCTAATGGTCCGGGAAATTCCAGTCAGCGCGGGCCTACCTTTCGGTCGAAGGGTCCAGCACAATAATGAGCTGAAGCGGAGGGAGACAAGTGTGACAACGCAGCCAAGTGATGATGTGTTACGCGATATGCATAGGCGCATGGTACGTATTCGGATTTTCGAGCAGGAGGCGGGCAAACTCATGGAAGCGGGCAAGATTCCCGGGGCGCTACATTTATATGTTGGCGAGGAAGCGGTCGCGGCGGGGGTTATGGTTCACTTGTCTGACGCTGATCAAATCACGAGCACGCATCGCGGTCACGGTCATCTGATCGCCAAAGGCGGAGAGTTTGACCGGATGTTCGCGGAGATATTTGGACGGGTCGACGGTTACTGCAAGGGCAAAGGTGGCAGCATGCACATCTCCGACATGCAAATCGGCATGCTGGGTGCAAATGGCATCGTCGGTGCTGGACCACCGATCGCTGTGGGCGCCGCATTCACGAACAAGTTCAAGAAATCCGGGAACGTCGCCGTCTCCTTTTTTGGCGACGGTGCAAGCAATGAGGGCTCGGTCCACGAAGCGGCCAATATGGCAGCTCTGTACAAACTGCCAATCGTTTTCATCTGTGAGAACAACGGCTATGGCGAATACACACCGCAGGCCCACCATCAGGCAATCGTCGATGTCGCCGACCGTGCCCGAGGCTACGGCATGCCAGGCGTCATCGTCGACGGAATGGATGTGGTAGCCGTGTACGAAGCTGCCGGCGAAGCCATCAAGCGCGCGCGAGCAGGCGACGGTCCCACGCTTCTGGAATGCAAGACGTATCGTTTCTTCGATCACGTTGGGGTTCGCGGAATGGGCCTGTCGTACCGAAGCGACGATGAACTTGCCAAGTGGCAACAGCGTGACCCCATTACGCTTTTCGAGACGACACTAATTGAGCAAAACATCATTAGTGCCGAGGAAGCCAAAGTTGTCCACGACGAGGTGGAAGCAGAAGTTCAGGCTGGTATCGAGTTCGCGGAAGCAAGCCCAATGCCAGACCCAGCAGTCCTGCTCGACGACGTCTACAAATGATACGAGCCCCAAGCAGAGAACAACGCGATGACTGAATTAAAAACACAATCGGATGCACGTGAACTTACCTACGTTGCAGCGATCAACGAAGCGGTACGCGCTGTGCTTACCGAACAGACCGAGGCGTTCGTTGCCGGTGAAGACGTTGCTGGGGCCGGTAGCGTCTTCGGATACTACAACGGCCTCTTGGATGAGTTCGGCGCCGAACGCGTAATTGACACGCCAATCAGTGAGGAAGGCATCGTTGGACTCGGTGTCGGCGCCGCTGCCACAGGACTAAGGCCGATAATCGATATTATGTTTATGGACTTCATAGGCGAGTGCATGGACGAGATAACCAATCAAATGGCCAAGATGCGATACATGTTCGGCGGCACCGCACATCTTCCGATCACCGTGCTTACCATGTCCGGCGCCGGAATTAGCATGGCCGCCCAACATTCACAAAGCCTCGAGGCATGGTTGTGTCATCTACCGGGCCTCAAGGTCGTCATGCCAGCCACGCCATACGATGCTAAAGGCCTGATCATCAGCGCCGCGCGAGACGAAAATCCAGTGTTCGTAGTGCTGAACAAGATGTCGTTGCGTATAAAAGGCGAGGTACCAGAAGAATCGTATATTGTGCCAATTGGTGAAGCGTCCATCGTCCGGCCCGGCGAGAACTTTACGATTGTGACGTACAGCCGCATGGTGCACGAATCCGTGAAGGCCGCCGAGGCGCTCTCGAGTCTCGGAGTTGAAACAGAAGTCGTCGACCTGAGATCACTACAACCGCTCGATACAAATGCGGTCATCGAGTCCGTAAAAAAAACCCATCGCGCGATGGTTGTGCACGAAGCAGTACGATTCGGCGGAATGGGTGGTGAGATCGCCGCGCAAATTCAAGAGCTAGCGTTCGACTATCTTGATGCTCCAGTCGCGCGCGTAGGTGCGCCATTTTCCCCGGTGCCCTTCAGCCCACAGCTCGAGCAAAGCTACGTTCCAAACGCCGATAAAATCGTTGCGGAGGCACGGACGCTGCTCGACGTATGAAACGCGCGATCGGGATTGCAGCGAATCCAGCCTCTGGGAAAGATATTCGTCGCTTGGTTGCCCGCGCATCGGTCTTTGACAACCAAGAAAAATGCTCGATCGTCGCGCGCTGTTTAGTCGGTATCACTGCAATCGGGCACACGCCGATTGTCTATTTCGACGATACACACCGAATCACCCGTAGTGCGATAGAAGACGCAAACATTACCGCAACGCCGATCGAAAGCCTCGGAACCGGGACCGCGCGGGATACAACCCGTGTAGCGATTGATATGAAGGATCTCGATTGCGGAGTAGTGATTACTCTCGGTGGTGACGGCACCAACCGGGCTTTTGTGAAAGGCTGGTTGAACGCACCGTTGATCCCTATTTCGACTGGTACAAATAACGTATTTCCCGTTATTCACGAGGCCACCATTGTCGGCGTCGCGGCAGCGTTGATCGCCTCGGAAATGGTCTGCTTCGAAGACGTAGCGGCTCAGCAGAAAGTCATTCACGTAAGGATAGACGAGGAGGATGACGATATCGCGCTGATCGACGCGGTGGTCTCCATGGACCGATTTATCGGCGCTCGCGCACTCCTAGATAGCGGCCAACTGAGGACAGCGTTTCTCACGCACGCCAATCCAGCGGCAGTTGGCATGACTGCGATTGGCGGATTACTTGAGCCCCTCGATACAACGGTCGACGCTGGTCTTGTCATTGAACTCTCATCAAACTCGGCCTCCGCACGCACTCGTGTACGCGCGCCCATTGCTCCGGGATTGTTTCAGGACGTCGGTATTTGCTCTCTGCAGCGAGTCGAGCTCGGTCATAGTGTCGAAATAGTCGGACCTTGTGTCTTGGCCCTAGACGGCGAGCGAGAGCGAGTGTTGAAACCCAATCAGCGGGCAATATTGGCCATTGAACGCGACGGACCCTGGGTTGTCGACGTCGAACGCGCGCTCCAAGCTGCCGCAAAGAACAGCGCATTAGTGCACGTGCGGGAATTGAACGAAGCCCAACATGCCAGCTGAAATCTATCTAATTAAAGTTGGTATGACGATGACCGAGGGCAACCTTGAGGAATGGTATGTCGCCGATGGCGCCATCGTGCAACCAGGCGATCTGCTATACCGTCTTGAGACAGAAAAGGTGGAGGTAGACGTCGACGCAGAGACAGAAGGTACGGTGAAACACCTAATCGCCGAAGGCACCACACTAGAACCCGGCCATGTCGTCGGGTTTATCTTTGCGCCAGGTGAGGAGATTCCGGAGGTCTTGCCGACACCGACCCATCGACCAGAAACCGAACCGCCGACCTTGGCTGAACCCACTTCTCTGGCACCCAAAGCATCCCCAGCATCCAACGAACCTGGGAGAACGACCGCGGCTGAGACGGAGCGACGCCCATCGTCGCCCGCAGCACGTAAACTCGCATCTGAGCTTGGTATTGACCTCGGTAACGTTGAAGGAACTGGACCGCGGGGCCGGATCACTAAGGAGGATGTTGAGCGAGCGGCCGCTTCTCCCGACAACATATCGTCGGGCGTTGAGATCGCCGGTTCTGCCCCGATACGGGGGGTACGCAAAACCATCGCCCAGCGAATGCGTGCGAGTCTCGCGGACACGGCTCAGCTCACCATGGATATGGAAGTCGACATGGACAAAGCCGTGCAGTTGCGTGCCCGTCTCGTCGACGAATGGGCGAGTGAAGATATACGTGTCAGTTACACGGATCTCATTGTGTTCGCAGCTGCCAAAGCTCTCCTCGAGCATCCACGGATGAATTCAGCATTTGTTGACAACGCCATCGTCAGCCACAACAGCGTGAACATTGGTGTAGCGGTTGCCCTCGAGGAAGGGCTGGTCGTACCCGTCATTCACGATTTGAGCAGCAAGGACTTACAGACGGTCGCGCGCCTGTCTGCTGAACTAGCACAGAAAGCGCGAAGTGGTTCGCTCGAACTCGAGGACGTTCAGGGGGGAACCTTCACGGTGACCTCACTGGGCATGTACGGCGTCGACAGTTTCACACCAATCCTGAACGCCCCACAGACCGGCATTCTCGGAGTCGGTCGTATTTATGATGCCCTGGCATGGGACGGCGACACACCGAAAAAGTGCCAGCGTATGCGCTTGTCACTCACGTGGGATCATCAGGTACTGGACGGAGCACCGGCCGCGGAATTCCTGGCGAACATCCGGGCGATCCTTGAATCACCCGATCGCCTTCTCGTCTAAAGAATTGACAATTCGCGACATGAATGAAGCCTTCGTTCAATAGATTTTACGAGCTCTATTGGTACTGGATCGTTGCCTTAGCGTTTTTCAGCTGCGGATCGCTGAATGCATATGGGCAAACTAAGCAACAAAGTTTGGTGTGTCCGTCTTTAATTCATTCACCCTCCACAGCTAGTCCATCCTTAACTAGAGCGTCTGCAATTTGAGTAGGTTTTGGATGTGAACCAAGCTCAAGAGCCATGACAAGCCTCGGCGAGAGGTTTGGAAGTACGTGGATTATGCGATGGGAACGCTCGTACCAGAGGTGCTTAGCCATCGATGACGCCTCGGTCATTCCCGGGGGATGCCCTCTACATCCACCAGTCGGACCCGGCCCGTATTGCCGTCCACCTCAACGATCTGGCCGTCCTCGAACTGATGGGTCACGTCGGCAATTCCGCTGACGCACGGCTTTCCGTATTCCCGCGCTACCAGTGCGCCATGCTGAAGCTCGCCACCGATTTCCAGGATCACGGCGGCAGCGTTGATGAAGAGCGGCGTCCAGCCAGGGTCGGTGGTGACCGCTACCAGAATGTCGCCAGGTTCCACCTCCTTCTCAAACGGATCGTTGAGTACCTTGATGGGGCCGGTGGCTACGCCCGCGGATACCGCCGTACCAACGAGCGTGCCCTCGGGCTCATCCGTTGAGGGTACTTGCGGCCTAAATACTCGGCCGCGGGAATCGATGGCAAGCGGAAAGTGCCGTACCTGAGCACATTGTTTTACGAAAAGGGCGCCCTTCTCCGCCACCAATGCCCGGATATCCATACTTTCATCAGCATGTGCCCGGTCGACGTCCTCAAAAGATAACTGAAAGACGTCGTCTGCCCGGTCGAGACGGCCGTCCGCGACAAATTGATCTGCCCGCCGCATGGTGTGCTTACGATACCGGTGATAGAGCTCTGTCATGTGGTGCTTAAAGTACTCTCTGGCGCCGTTATACGACTGGATGTCGGTGTACAGCTTTTTCAGTTTCTTGCCCTTACGAGCAGGTAGTAGCTCGAGCAATTTCTGATAGGCCTCCTCTCTGCCTTTCACCTGTTTGGCCTGCATGTCGTGCGGATTGAAGGTACCTCCGGACCGAGCTAGGGTCGCGATTTGCCGCAGAATCAGCCGGGGCGAATCCCCATAACGAGGATTCAGCAAGTCCATCTCCAACGGTCCTCGGTGGCCATAATCGAAGACGAACGTATCCCAGCGAGCGAGAAACTTTTCAGGTAAAGAGCGAGCCTGCAGCGCACTGACCAGTTGCTGCAAGTCATCAAATGCGTCGGTGGGCAGGAGCTGCGCCATATCGAACAACGCATGGCCCATGTTGACCACCATGTCATCCTCGTAACCACTGAGCAACGCATCCACCAACACAACCTGTTCTTCACTGGTGTCATCGATCAGTGCCTTGATACGAAAGGTAGCGATCCAGAACACCATGAAAGCCGGATAGGATGAATCCATGGTGACGGTGCCAGCCCGCATCATGTCTTCACCGATGGCCTCCACCAGCGGCTGATCGAAGTCGATGGGGCGTCGCACATGTTCTTCGAAATCGGCCAGAATCTGGCTGTACTCAGCCTGGAAGATCTGCGGCTTACGGCTCGCCCGAACGACGACTTGGACGGCCCGTCGCATGCGCCAGAGGACCTTCGGCAAGGGAAGGAAAAGTGCAAGGCGGCGCATGTGCTTGGGAACCGTCGGTGGGCGATACTGCTCGAGCTCTGGCGACGTCAAGATAGCCGCGACGGTGGGATCCATTGATTCCGCCGACTTGGCCAACGCCTTCCCTTTTCCCATCACATGCAGATAAGCAGAGAGATCGATGTACATCCTCCCCCCGGCTAAACGAAAGCCGTAATCGTCGAGGCGTAGCTTCTCTACCGGCCCCACAGCCCAGGCAAGCATGTACTGCACGAGATGTGCCACCAATTCACTTCCCATGGGCGAAACAGGTCCGCTCATGGTGATGCCGTCGGTCAGGTAGCCATCGACGTAAAGACGACGAGGCGCACCTGGCTCAGTCAACAATTCCGGCGCCATCGGCACGTACGCGGTAATGGGTCGTGCTTGTAAGACATGCAGGCGCCCGCCGGAAAAGGCCCATTCGACATCCACCGGCGTGTCAAAAAGTTCTTCTATCCTCTTCACTTCCGCGGACAGCTCGCCGATCTGCACCTGGTCGAGACAAGCCTCTTCGGCGCGATCTCCGCCTTTGTCGCCGATGCGGTGCTCAACGATGTCCCCGGTCACCTTGCTCACCACAACTGAATCCGGTGTGATATCGCCGCTGACCAGCGCCTCGCCAAGCCCCCAACTGGCATTGATGAGGATCTCATCGTAGTCGTTGGTGAGTGGATTCAAGGAGAACACGACCCCAGAAGATTCGCTCGGCACTTGATGCTGCACTACCACCGCGATGGCGGGCGCCAGGCGCTCGAACTTCATCTCCTGCTTATATAGCAGTACGCGGCTATCAAGACAGGACGCGAAGCAGCTTCGGATGGCTTCTTCGATCTCGGCAGTATCCACGTTCAGCACGGTTTCGTATTGACCAGCGAACGATGCGCCGGCCAGATCTTCTTCGGGTGACGAAGAACGCACCGCATAGGGGCCGTTCCCGAGCGTATCGACGGTTCCCAGGAGCGAGCGTTGTTCTGCGGTAAAGTCGAACCCTCGAGCGATGTCCTTGACCCGGTCACAGACATCGGCGAGTCGCGTGCGCGTTGCCAAATCCGGTCGTCGAACGTCAGTCTCAGTGAGAATTGAAAGTGCCTCCCGCCAGGCCTCGCTGGCTTCGACACGATCCAACCAAGACGCGAAATATTCGCTTGTCAGCACAAAACCGGCCGGTACGTTGGCGCCGCCTTGCTGCAGGCTGATCAGGGAAGCAGCTTTGCCGCCCACCTTTGAAATACTAACTAGCTCGTCAGTAGAAAAATGAACAAGCATAGAAATACCTCCTGCATTTCTCCCGCACTTGTTGTCGACTACCGAGCGAAGCTACGCCTACCCTGCATAAGCGTCAAAGTGGGTGCTTCGTCTAATAGCCTGGCATCGCCCAATCGCCGTACTTCCTACCGAGCCCATACTTCGTTCGTCAGTCGAATCGGGTGCGCGACCCGGTGTTAAGATCGGGAGACGGGTCATGGAGGACAGGCGGACAACGATGGTACTGGGCCTACCGACGGTCTACTGCTACTGCGTTATCTCTTTGGGTTCAGGGCTCTAGGAAGGACTGTAGGTCGACGCGAACCCAGTGGCTCAGTCTGTAATGAAACAAAGAACTCGCAACTCGATACTGCGCCTAGCAGGCGAATCAGGATCCGCTGAGGGATTCGAAAAGGCACTGTGAGGACAGGTGTTTCCGATCACTCCAGCTGAATCATAGGCTTTGAATACAAGCACCTCATCCGGCCTCATGAGAGGGTAATAGAACCATCGCTGATGGTCGGAAAATTTGACGCTGAAGGTCTCGATACCAATGTTGTGCCAGCTATAGTTGCTAGCGCCATAACCGTAGACGATAGTCTCAAACAAGTCCTTCTCTTTGACGCTACGTGCGTCGCAAATGGCGAGCGGGTAGTCGTCAACGACCGGACTCAAGCCCCTCCAAAAATTTAGCGAAATGGTCCGTACAGGCGTTTTCGGAGGTTGCTCGCTGTGTAAGGCTAGATAATTTGACCACGTCGTATTATCGGTATAGTCCATATGAGCGGTCCCAATATAGCCGCCACCGGCCTCTTCCCCCGTCACATAAGATTGACCGTCGGTACCACCCCCGGAAATTTGCCGTCCAGGCTCACGAATTAAGTGGTCGTAGGTAAAGGCGATGGATGCGCCCGTTAACTCTTTTGCCAGCGCCTTGCATTCCTCGTAATAGACGCGCATGACTTCTTTGTTATCCAAGAAATCGGACACGCGGGTGGGGCGCTGAATTAATTGAAAACCGCTTGTGTCGAGGTCCGCGTCCTGAGCTTGCCGAGCATCCCGAATGACGGTCGCCGTGATCGAACCCCCGGGTCCTCTCGTTTCGGGATTCCGCATATCGTAGTGCCGTGGTGGATGTGTCGTAACATCTCCACCGTCGGCGTGGAAATATTGGATTTCGCTAGTCACCTGACTCATTTGACTCACCGTCATACTTCCAAAAAAGGCGTTTCCGCCCAGCCTTGATCGTAAGGTGAGTAAAAGCGCGCGTTAAGCGCGACGTGACGAAATTTCCAAGCACCTTCTTGAAGGACAAGTTGGTCGACATAGCGACCGGCCAACCAGACGGCCCTGTTTTCGATTTTCTGCGTTGCCATTTGTATGAGATACCATCGGGCCTCAGCTGACTGCCCGTCATCACTGAGCACAATCGCGGAATTCGTCACATGATGAATCGCGAAGGACATGACGTTTGGCATGTTGGTGAAGAAACGATGCATACGTTCGCGACCCTCGAAACGACCCAACCGACCACCATCCCATACACCGTTTTCTGTGAAGAGATCGCACAGCGCATCCGCATCGTAACCTTCATCGCAGAGGTCGCAATACAAAGCTTTCAGATTGCGTATCTGTTCGATACTTTCCATACGCTCAAGACGTTGGCCTACATCCATAGAAGACTCCTGGCTGATCGATTTCGACCTCTGGGAACGCTGGGCCGACCGCGCGGACTCCGTCGTTGCCGGCCCTCCCAAGAGAGCGGCTTGTCGACTATAACTTTGTTCGATGGCTTGATCGAGCAAAGGGCATGCGACCCGATGGGTTTTGAGTCCCCATTTCCAGCTTACTGTGATATCGCGTATTCAAAACGTTTCTCGACAAGACGACTGGTGAAGCGGGTACTACCAGGAGCGATAAGTCTAGAGGTACTTGATGGAAGCACTTGGCATACTTGGATCTATTTTCGGCTTAGCAGCCTTAGGAAAAGTTGTGTTGTTGGAATCCCGGCTAAAAAAAGCTGGTGTCCTCAGTGAAG
>ERZ651768.3399-NODE-3399-length-10668-cov-3.236427_pt1 | contig 10668 bp, 6 predicted proteins | sample MGYA00514754_ERZ651768 | MGnify/ENA metagenome assembly ERZ651768 | reverse complement strand
TGAGATAAGCTTCGACCCTTGTCTTTAGATCCTGGGCTGTTTCTAATGTATTCCTGATTATATAATTGGTGTAGATCTCGGCGGTGTATTGGATAGTAATGAGAAGATCTGAGAATTCTTTCTTTTTCAAAACATTCATATTCAATTCGCGTTCACTGGAAAATTCCTTACGCACCATCATCTTAGGGTAGAATTCTGCTAATGGTTTTGTGATCGCATCATCATGCAGTCCATTATTGATCCTTACCCTTTCATAATTATTTTGATAATATTCACTGAGTACCTTCATAAGACCCTGATCGCTTATAGCATTTATTCGTCCACTGCTTTGGGCCACCTGGTATGCAGCACCATAAGGAAAGAATGTATTGCGACTGTATAACATTCTTTTGATCAAACGGACCAATGTGTTTTGATCTACATCTATTTTATCAGAGATGTAGAGCCTCAGCGAGTCTATGGCGATTATAGATGTTTTTATTCTTTTATCGATCCTTTCCATTTCGTTTATGTCGTTCGATATGTCCGCATTTATACTAAATAGGTCATCTTTTAATAAATTACGGATCTCAATATCCTGACGATAATTCTCAGCATAAAAGGATAGGGTTATACCTAAAAAGATCACCACTATTTCAAATATGTGACGTTTACTGTTACCCAGCATGACCAAAATTTAAAAATGAAGATGGTCTTTTATAATAATGTTTGTTCATAAAGCTCACGAACATTTCAATGGTCGATATTATATTTGGGTGGGGATATAGTGAACTGATTTTTAATAAAATGTTAAAACCAGTGTAAGAAGTTCAATAAGTGTTCTTTTTGTTATTAGTAGGACTGTGAATCCTTTTTTTTGCAATTGTCAAAGAAATATTGAATAATCCTCAGCAATTAACTATTTGACCACAAAAATTGAAAGATCAAAAAAAATTCGAGAACCTTTTCTCCTGGTCATTCTCCAGGCACGCAACATTCAATACTTGTAAACGTAAATATTATTATACATACTATGGTTGTTGGGGCGGCTGGGCAGATGAAGCAAGCCAGGACATTAAAACTCTATATATGCTAAAAAATATTACATCACTGCCTATGCTTGCGGGCTCTATTGTTCATGACCAGATAGAAAAAATATTGAAAGCAACCAGGTATGGTAGGGAGATTCCTATAGAATCGTCTGAAGAAGATGTTATCCAAAGTTTTAAGAGATCTTGGTCAGAGTCAAAGAACAAAGATTGGGAAGATAGTCCGAAATGGAAGACGAATTTATTCGAGCATTATTATGATGAGAAACCAACGGACGAGAAACTGTTTGAGATAAGAGATATTATGCTCGATAGTATTAAAGGATTTTATTCATCAGATTCTTACCGATTCATCCAGACCATGTCTGATAGACAATGGTTATCTATTGAAGATCTTGATTCATTTGATATTGATGAGAACAAGGTTTGGGTAAAGCTGGATTTCGCGATAAGACATGGAGAGCGGATATATATCTATGATTGGAAAACAGGAAAGATAGATAAGGAGAATGAGGTACAGCTTGCCGTTTATTCTTTATACGCACAGCAGAAATGGGAGACCGATCTAAAGTATATACGTCTTTTTGATGTATACCTAAAGCAGCAGTTGCCTGTAAAGGTCAAACCGACACTGGCGATAATTGATTCGGCGACCGAATTGATCAGGAGCAGTATCACTGATATGAAGACATTGCTTGATGATTCTGATCAGAACACAGCTGTAGTAGATTCATTCCCAATGGTCAGTGATGATAAAGAAGCCTATCCATGTAGCTACTGCAATTTCAAGGAAATTTGCTATCAGTAATTGTTAACATGTATATGGATTCCCGGGAAGACCCTGATTTCGAGTCACGAAATGTTATTAGATCCAGCTGGCACGATGATCTTCCGCGTGCAGTATACGATGGTCTTGAGCATGTTAAAGTATCGGATAACTGGTTCGAAGTATACCGGATGGACCATGATGTATTTGCGATCTATGAACCGTACCAGTGGCAGGAGGTCATATCCTACTTGATACTGGGTAATAAAAGAGCCCTTCTCTTTGATACTGGAAACGGGATCGGAATAATTAGTGATCTCGTCACCGAGCTTACTGATCTGCCGGTGATTGTACTTAATTCGCATACCCATTTCGATCATGTGGGAGGAAACTCAGAGTTTCAAAATATACTTGCCATGGACTCAGACTACACTAAACGAAATATGAAGGGATATGCAAATGCAGCTATGAGAAATGAGGTCTCTGACGAAGCAATATGTTCGGTTCTTCCGGACGGGGTGGATCCGGAAATTCATCATATAGCCCCATTTTCCGCGAAGGAATTAATAAGAGATGGTCACAAGATAGATCTGGGTGATCGAGTGCTAAAGGTATTAAGCACTCCAGGCCACACTCCAGATTCTGTATCTATGCTCGATCAAGAGAGAGGTCTTCTATGGCCAGGAGATATTTTTTATGCTGGCCCGATCTGGTTATTCTTCCCAGAAACAGATCTCGACGAATTTTATAGTTCTGTGGACCGGTTATGTTCTCTGGTGCCTGAACTGAAAACATTGCACCCGTCACACAATAGTCCCATTGCTCTGCCTGGATCTTTATATAAGCTAAAGGAAGCATTATTGTCTGTGAGAGAAGGTTCTGTTACCGGGAGAGCTCTATCAGGTGACCGTGTGGAGTATGTTTACAATGGTTTTTCACTGATAATGAGGTCACCACGTTGATGGTCACTGATTACAATTATCTAAATTTTCACAACAACTTCTATTGGTGGTTTGTGTACAGAACCGTAGCACGATTAAATTCGATAACGATTGAAAGGTAACCCATGAAAATGTTTCTAATTTTGATAGTTTCAACCATTATCTATTCTCAGGACCGTAGGGAGATAGGGAACCTTATCCTGGAAGATGTTCCCGAGATCCCCCAGGAAATAGAAGATCGGTCACGCCAGTATCGTAATACACGGTCAGCGTCCTGCCGCTCGTGGCTGCGTGATGGTAGTGGTATGATCATTGGTACACGTTTCGGTGAGACATCCCAGATCCATATCGTTGAGCGGTCCATGGGTGCGCGCAGGCAGATCACATTCTTTGAAGAACCTGTGAGCGGTGGTATTTCCTGTCCTGATCCACAGAGTAATGGTTTTCTCTTTTCCAAGGATATTGGCGGCAGCGAATTCTATCAGATCCATTATTTTGATCTGAACTCAGGAGAATCCACCATGCTCACGGATGGGAGATCCAGGAATGGTCTCGGGCCATGGTCGAATTCAGGAAAGAATTTTGCCTTCACATCTAACATGGGTAATGGCGTGGACATGAGTGTTTATATCGGTGATCTGAATGGTGATCATACCCCGTTAGTTCAGGAGAAAGGATTCTGGTTTCCAAGGAACTGGTCACCTGATGATAGCAAACTTCTGGTTGGAAAATATGTATCTATAAATGAATCCTATATTCATATCGTAAATGTAGGGTCCGGAAGGATGACACAGTTCAATCCAAAGGACGAAAAAATAAGCTATGGTAATGCTGCGTTCAGTAATGATGGGAAAGGGATATACTATTCATCAGATGAAGGAACTGAGTTCAGGCATCTCCGCTATTATGATCTCGCAAAGGGTCATCACAAGATACTGACCGATCATATTCCCTGGGATGTACAGGACTTCTCTCAATCAGATAACGGCCGCTATCTGGCCTATATCACCAATGAGGATGCCATTTCTCGTCTTCATGTGGTCCGTACCGCAGGGTTCAAGGAAATGAAGATACCAGAATTACCAATGGGCCGGATCGGTGGGCTTGATTTTAGTCCTGACGGAAGCAGGCTTGCGGTGAACCTCAATGCGCCTAAAACTCCTGGTGATGTTTACGTTCTGAATATTCGTAACCGCGGTCTGGTACAATGGACACAGAGTGAGGTAGGGGGACTGGATACGGAAAGTTTTTCAGAGCCTGAGTTGATCTATGTGAGATCGTTCGATGGCCTGGATGTACCTGCTTTTATTTATAGACCAATAGGCTCTGGACCACATCCTGTGGTGGTTTACATACATGGTGGTCCCGAAAGTCAGTTTCGCCCAAGTTTTTCATCCCGGATCCAGTACTGGGTGAAAGAACTTGGTGTAGCAGTGTTGGCGACCAATGTTCGAGGTTCTTCCGGATTTGGAAAGACCTATGTTCAGTTGGACAATGGTTACAAGCGGGAGGATTCGGTCAAGGATATTGGTGCTTTTTTGGATTGGATCTCAGAACAATCAGATCTGGACCAGGAACGTGTATCAGTATTTGGTGGTTCATATGGTGGCTACATGGTCCTGGCATCCATGACCCACTACAACGAACGTCTTCGATGTGCTATTGATGTTGTTGGAATCTCGAATTTTGTGTCTTTTCTAAGGAACACAGAGTCATATCGCCGAGACCTTCGTAGGGCGGAATATGGAGATGAGCGGGATCCTGATATGCGCCTACATCTGGAAAGAATATCCCCTAATAATAATGCCAAGAAGATCACCAAGCCCATTTTCATTGTCCAAGGCTATAATGATCCACGGGTACCCGTAACAGAAGCAGAACAAATGCGAGATGTCATTCGAAGTAATGGGGGTGATGTATGGTATATGGTCGCAATGGACGAGGGCCATGGTTTTAGTAAAAAATTCAACCGTGATTACTATACCAATGCAGTGAGCCTGTTCCTGGAGAGATATCTATTGGATTGAGTATCGGTGATCAAAGATCATTCTTCTTACATAATAAATATTATAGGGTGATCATCGAGACTATATTTTAATATATCTCTGGCGATAAATTCAGGTAGGTGGTAATTGGAAGAACATTTATCAAGCTTCTCCGATGGGGTCTACGTTTCCATAGCGTTTTCCATGTTCTTGAATTTGTCTCCGCGCTCATCGAGACTGCGTACGTTACAGCCGGTCTAGCCTTCTTTGCAGGCGCGATCGAAGTACTGGCAAGTTTTTTACTTCCTCATGAACATGTCCACTTTAAAGGTCTGATCCCAACCGTGCATGAGGAGTGTGATGATAGTGATCAAGATCCTTGATTTCTTAATTTTAAAATGGTAGTGAACCAAGCTTGATATTTTAGGTGTAACTTTATAGTGAATCTTGAGTCAAACTTTTCAAATATATCTTGTTAGACTTCTTATAGCAACAACACTGTTCACAGGAACAATGTTTTCCCAACACCATCCTGATCTCCAGGCATTTTCGTATGACTTTTTCTCATGGAGAGCAATAACACAGCCTGCCACGTCCGATGATATCAATCGAGTGGAAAGGCCTGTTGGATGGGTACCTGATTATTCACCGGAGTCTTTGGTCAAGCATAAGCAGAGGTACCAGGATTTTAGATCTCGTCTGAGTTCTATCTCCAGACAGGGCTGGTCCCGCTCTGATAGTGTCGATTATTTGTTACTACACTCTGCGGTCGAAAGAGTTAACTGGGAACTGAACGTATTACGTCTTCCAGAAAGGAATCCTGATTTCTATATCCACCAGACTCTGGGTATACTTTTCGAACTTCTGCTGATTCATTCACCCATTACGGATCGGAGAGCCAAAAATCTTCTGATCCGTTTTCAGTCTATTCCGAATACTTTGAAACACGCTAGAAAAAACCTAACTGACCCGGTGGATGCCTTTGCAGATATTGCCATAGCGAATGGTGATGATATCCGTAAAAAATTAGTGAACGGCGCGAATGCCTTGCAGCCAGTTATAGATGGTAATTTGCACCGCAGTCTTACAAAGGCAGCAGATAATGCCGCTCATGCTTTGGAGGATTATCTGTCCTGGTTGGTAGATGAACAGCCAGGGATGTCGAACAAGTTCAGCGTAGGCCGGGAACAGTATGAGTATTTTTTAAATCATATTGCTTTAATACCTTACGATCCTGACCAACTTCTGCTCATGGGGGCTCAGGAATGGGACCGGTCTGTTTCGTTCTATGAATACGAACTGAAACGAAATGAAGGTTTGGTGGAATCAAGATATTTTAGATCAGCGAAGGCACAGATAAGCCGATCAAAAAGGGATGAGAGTTCTATTCGCAGGTTTCTAGAAAAAAAAGGAATCATGTCCGTGCCGGAATGGCTCCAGCACTATAAAAATCTCCCGGTACCACCCTGGTTGGCACCCTTGTCTCATATGGGTGTGAATGATGATCTTACATCCGAAACCCGTTTGCAAGAGGACGCGGTTAGTTATATTCCCGACCCTGGGCCGGACCTGCCATATTTTTATCGCTCATCTGCACAGGATCCACGCCCCATTATCATTCATGAAGGTGTCCCGGGACATTATTTTCAACTAGCCATTTCTTGGGCAAATAAAAACCCTATTCGGCGCCGATTTTTTGATTCAGGCAGTATAGAAGGGATCGGGTTTTATGTAGAAGAACTTATGCTCCAGCATGGTCTCTTTGAAGACCGTCCCCGCACCCGTGAGATAATTTACAGTTTTATGCGGCTCAGAGCTCTGCGGGTGGATGTGGATATAAAACTGGCTTTGGGTATTTACAGTATTGAGGGAGCGGCAAGGTATCTAGAGGAAACAGTGCCAATGGACTATGAAACCGCACTCTGGGAAGCCCGTTTCTTTTCCCTGACCCCGGGCCAGGCTATCTCCTATCAGATCGGAAAACTCCAGATAATGAATCTCATTACTGATGCCAGGATCAAACTAGGGGATAAATTCGATCTGCGGCATTATCATGACTATATGATGGAGAACGGCAACGTTCCAATTGCTCTACAGCGTTGGGAATACCTGGAAGAGGCCGATGATTTCCATAAACTCTGGTCTTATAAAAGTGAATAGGGTATGCTTATGGTAACTTTTATATATCTATAAGTCATGGCCTGAAGGAAGAGCTATCTGATGAACCGAATAATGATAACCTTAATTTTGCTCATTTCCGTTACTGATGGGCAACAGCCCAAGAAAGAAAAACCTAAAGAAGGCAAATTTCTTGAAATAAAAGTGGATGATCCTGATCTGCAGCAGGAAATTGATGTCTTAAGGACCTTGTTTGAGACAGACCGGGCACAGTTAAAGCAGAAGCACAAGGCAGAGAAACAATCTCTCCGGAAAACATATAAGGAAAAATTGAAAGCACTGAGGAAGAAAAATAAACAAAAAAGAAAATTGAAAGAACGGCCAGGCAATTGAACGATTGGTTAAAATTTATTGAAAGCCCCGTCGTCTTTGGTGGGGTTTTTTATTTTAAATATAGATCATTGATCAGAATTGCAGAACAGTAAATATTGTTAAATGCAGACTAAAATTTTTAACCTTGTAGCCTGTCTGACTTTGTTATCAGTGGGTTTCACACAGGACCACTGGGAGACGGCTGTATATGCTGATGACGACTGGTATTATAAAGTCCCCATTTCAGAACTTCCATCTGATTGGAATATCCTAGATTTTGATGATTTGGATTGGTTAAACGGATCCGGTGGCTTTGGTTACGGTGATGATGATGACGGAACAGAGATCGACCCGGCTATCTCTGTTTATCTACGCCGTACATTTACGGCCTTGGACCCTGAAAAACTCATCGATGCGGTTCTTCATGCTGATTATGACGACGGCTTCGTTGCCTATCTGAATGGAACAGAAATATGTCGTTCATATAATTTAGGAGATCCAGGATCATTCGTTCCTTACGATGAAACCACCAGCATTGATCATGAAGCTAGTCTGTATCTGGGTGGTTTCCCTGAATCATATACCCTTGACTCTTTGCAACTGGTTTCATTATTAACAGTCGGTGAGAATGTACTTGCCCTACAAATACATAATGTGGGCATAACCTCATCAGATATGTCCAGTAACTTTTTTCTATCATTTGGTATCGCAGATGAATCCACCTATTATGGTTCTACGCCGGATTGGTTTCAGCCTCCAGTGACGTATGGTGAATCAAATATACCTATAATTGTAATCGATACGTTTGGGGAAGAAATTTATGATGATCCTCGAATTCCAGCTTATATGGGTATTGTTGATAACCCCGAAGGTATGAACCATATTGATGATCCCTTCAATGACTATGATGGTATGATTACCATAGAACTCCGGGGTAATTCATCACAATGGAATGGTAAAAAGCCTTATAGACTTGAAACAGTAGATGAAGACGGCGAAAATAATAATGTGTCACTATTGGGAATGCCTGAAGAAAACGACTGGGTACTTTATGCACCTTGGCAGGATAAAACGCTAATAAGGAATGTATTGACCTATCAGCTCTCTAATGAAATGGGTCGTTACGCCGCCCGAACTCGTTATTGCGAGCTTTACCTTAATGGGGACTACAAGGGAGTCTATGTGCTAATGGAAAAGATCAAACGAGATCAAAACCGGATCAATATATCGAAGCTCGAGCCAGATGAAACCACAGGAGATGATGTTACCGGCGGATATATTTTGAAATTTGATTGGTACTGGACCGGCGATAACATTGGTGGCTTCCAAAGCGAGTATGACGGAATGCTCTATAATTATCACTATCCTAAGCCCGATGACATTGTTCCAGAACAGGAAGAATATATCCAACAGTATATTTATGATTTTGAAACGGTAATGCTGGACCCGGATTACACCAACATTGAAATAGGATATCCTGCTATCATGAATGTGGGTTCCTTTGTCGATCATATTATTTTACAAGAACTTTCAAAAAATGTAGATGCTTACCGTTTAAGTACCTATATCTATAAGGATAGGGATAGTATTGATAACAGGTTAACCGCTGGCCCCGTCTGGGATATTAACCACGGTTTTGGAAACTGTGATTATGGAGAGACGTGGATTACGGAAGGCTGGCTTCTGGAATATAATCCGGAAGGAGGCGACCAGATGACTTTCTGGTGGGAGCTTCTTTGGTCGGATCAAAATTTCAAAGACCAGGTATCCGATCGTTATACTGAATTAAGAAATACAACACTTTCCGTGGAGCATGTTAATACCATTATCGACAGCATTACAGCTTATCTTGGTCCGGCTATTGATAGGAATTTCGTCCGATGGCCACTGCTTGGGACCTATGTCTGGCCAAATTATTATGTTTTCGATACCTATGAAGAAGAAATTGATTATTTGAAATCATGGATAGCAGAGCGGTTAGTATGGATGGATGAACAGATATTATTAACGGTCAATGGTCAACCAGTCCCAGGCGGATTTAGCCTGAAATATCCGTACCCAAATCCATTTAATCCCAATACCACTATTGAGTTCATCCTCCCAAAAGATAACTGGGTCAATTTGACCATTTATGATGTTATGGGACGAAAGGTAAAAACACTGGTGAATTTTGATAAATTTTCAGGAAATCATTCTGCCACTTGGGACGCTACGAATGATGACGGTGAAATTGTTTCTACAGGCGTGTATTCTTATCGGTTACGGGTTGGTGATAATAGTGTGACAGGCAGCCTGTTATTTTTAAAATGATAGTTCTGAATTTGGAAATCATCCAACTAGTTTCTCACAAATCGTAAATACTAAATAAACTGTGAAAGGATCAATTTCGATCTTTATTTTGGCAAGTGCCTCCACTTTCGGGGACCTGATCTTGCCAAGTGCAGGGCAGGAATTGAATTATGTTCATGTCCTTTTTGAATGGGAACAGGAACCGGATGCTGAAAAATACCAGATCCAGGTTTCTCAAACAGAATCTTTTGACCAGATCCTTTTTACCGATAGCACCACAACTACTCTTTTCCTTGATACAAGTCATATAGATTGGAATGGAACCTATTATTGGCGGATCCGTCAGGTAAATGGAAATGATAATATCGGTTCATGGATTGAACCTTCAGTTTTTCATACGATTGAGCCTAAGTTTCAAAACGTAAATGTGAGTATCATCCAGGATGAACTGATCCAGGATGGATTAACTATTTTTGGTGGTGCTTTCCCAACGTTGCAATCAGGGATCATCGATAAATATGGCAACGAAATCTGGAACGACGGTGATGCTCAGTTCATGTCAACCCATGTGAATGAATTTGGCAATATCTACGGGTTAAGCTTGATTGATTCACCAAATAATAATGGCATCAAAACCAATCAAGATATGGAGATTCTGTGGAGTGCCATGGATGAAGCAGTTGATTTTCACGAATTCAAACAAATCCCAAACGGCAATTATATGGGATTTATCCGCGTAGATACTCTTGGCCCAATCCCTTCGAATAACACAATGACACAACAGTTTCAGGCACTGGGATATGCAGCAGATGACAGCACGCAGGAATTCCCTTGGTACGCTCAACTACTTGTGGAATGGAATGAAAATCACGAAATTGTTTGGAGCTGGGATCCATTTGATCATTTTACCATGGCGGATTTTGACAACCATGGCAGCACTTGGTCCGAAGCGTTTTTTAATCTGAAATATGATTGGACCCATACTAATTCGTTCTACTTTGACGAAAATGAAAGTGTCATTTATGCATCTCATCGCCATTTATCCAGAATCACAAAGATTGATTACCCATCCGGTGATGTCATATGGAATATGGGGTTGCCTGAACCCTATATGGACTCTGGTGCTGAACAGATCTGCCCAGAGCTGTTGTTTAGCTTCCAGCACCACA
>ERZ651768.3398-NODE-3398-length-10669-cov-7.519826_pt1 | contig 10669 bp, 10 predicted proteins | sample MGYA00514754_ERZ651768 | MGnify/ENA metagenome assembly ERZ651768 | reverse complement strand
CCCATTCCAGCGGCTTGTCCAGCGATAGCGCCAAGCCTTCGGCGACCACATTCCCTGTATCCAATACCCACGAGCCGACGGGGCGCATCCAGAAGGTACGCCCGTCAATATCAATCTCGATTACGTCGACTAAATAAACCATCATCTGTTTGATGATTAGACATCTATAGTGTTCGTGGCTAATATACCGTCCGTCCCTAATTTGAATGTGGTATTGGAGGAACGTCATGGTATACGGGCGATGGACTATCTTCTATTTCGACGCTTCAAAGAAAGACGCTATGTTGTCCCATTTAACTTCTCAGCTGAACACTATGACGAAAGAGGTGACAGGGGCTGTACAAGGGCGCCTTGTCCAAATAGCCGAAAACCGCATGGTTGTGCACGCCATGTACGAAAACAAGGAGGCAGCCGACGCAGCAGCGGAACGAGCGAGTGGTGTCAGAGCTTCGATGGCCGAGTTCGTGACTGAGGCCCCAATCATAAGAGAAGGAGAGTTGGTGTGGGGTGTCGATGTCGAAGGCCAGGCGCCCGGGTCGTCGACACCAGCCGCCAGTTACATGACTTTTAGGGCAACTGATATCGACTCTTCCAAATACGATTCTTTGATGGCGTATATGGACAGTACGAAAGAACAGTTCCGCGATCTTTCGGGATTATTAAGATTACGCATCGGCCGGATTGCTGAGAACCGTATTGTTGCGGCTGCTATCTACGACAGCAAAGCATCGTCCGATGCAGCACAAGAGAATGCCGCGGCCGTAATGGCCGGCGGCTCTGAATTCTTTACCGGCAACGTGGTTCTTTTACAAGGTAATTTAGTGTGGAGTGGCCGACCTGGCTCCTAAACGACGTATCCTAAAACCTTTGGTCGACGTTTGGTCGACGGACTGGCAATTTGGCCCAAGAAGAAGCCCCGCAGATTTCGGTCTACGGGGCTTTTTCGTGCCTGAAAACGTGGTGCCGAGGGTCAGAGTCGAACTGATACAGTGTCACCCCTACCGGTTTTTGAGTTTGATGAAAAACTACGCAGGAGAGGGAGCTTCGGCCGGGAGGAGGCCCTCATGCCGTAGCTCTTCCCATAATGCTGCAGGGATAGAATACGACATCATTTGGAAGTTCTCCTCGGCTTCGGAGACGGTGCGCGGACCGGGAATCGCTGCTGTTACGGCTGGATGACCAAAGACGAACTGCAGTGCGGCGGCCTTGAGGGGAACGCCGTGGCGATCACACACCTCCTTGCATCGCAGGGCCTGTTCCAAGACTTCCCGTTGGGCGGGACGGTAATTGAACGTGGCCGATTCGCTTAAATCAGAGGCGAGGATACCGCTGTTATACGGGCCGCCGATTATCACACTGATGTTCCGTTCCTGGCACAACGGTAGGAACTCTGGTAGCGCTTGCTGGTCGAGCAGAGTGTAGCGCCCAGCCAGTAAGAAGCAATCAAAGTCTCCTTCTCGAGCCAACCGGGATTCCATTTCCCATTGGTTCATTCCCGCCCCAATTGCCTTGACCACGCCTTGGGACCTCAGTTCAGATAACGCCTTATAGGCTCCGTCCATGGCCTCTTGAAAATGGTTATCGGGGTCGTGAATCAATAGAATATCCACATCGTCCAGATTCAACCGTTTGAGACTTCCTTCGAAAACTCGCATCACTGTATCGTAGTCGTAGACGTACGGCACGTCGTTGGTATGGTCCGGTCCGATCACTGCGCCCACGGGCGCTGGGGCCGGTGACTCTAGAGAACGGCCGACCTTGGTGGATATGGTGAAACTAGAACGGGGAATGGCGGAGAGGACCCTGCCGTACCGCTCTTCGCTGATGCCCCCACCGTACAGCGGCGCGGTGTCGAAGTACCTTACTCCTAACTCCACGCATCTTTTCAATGTTCCATAGGACTCTTCTGCGGTGGAAGTCCGTCCGATCGCGACGCCGCCGATTCCCAGACGCGATACCTGCAGTCCCGTGTTGCCAATCTCGACCAATTCCAAAGGATCCATCTCAGCCTCCTATTAAATCAATGGGGGACTATAACGCCGTCAATTCGAGCCCAAAACCGTTGCGCCCTGAGGTCAAAACACTCCGCAAATCAAATCATTCGGCGGGTTTTTCAGCGGCCTGCTAGAGCAATATTCAACTGATTCGATTCGCCATCGCGATCCAAGTAATTGATTCAATCCCTCCTCCCTTAAGAGTCCGAGCATGTTTAGAAGAAACATGCTCTAAGCGCTTTCGACACGAGGCGCTATTCGTAACCGGGTGGCGCCTGGAAGCCGAAGATTTCACTTGCCGTCAGGCGGCAAAATTCGATCGCCGTCTTGTCCTCACCCTCCGCCGCCACCGCCTGCAGGCCCAGGGGCAGACCCTCGGGGCTCTGCCCGGCGGGGGCAACGGTGGACGGCAGATAAACCATGTTGGGATAGCCGGCCCAGAACATCTGATCCACGCCGTACTGCTGTTGGCCATTGACCGTGATGGTGCGGTCATGGCGTTCTCCTGCCTGATCATGGGGCCGGGCGGCCGATACCGCGGCCGGGCAAAGCAGGATATCCCAGTCCTGGAAGAATTCCGACCAGGCATGGCGCATGATGGCCCTTTCGTTATCCAGACCCAGCCAATCGCGATGTTGCAGCAACACACCCCGCGCCATGCGGGAGAGATAGCTGTCCCCGTCGATCTTGGTATCGGCGGCAACCTGCCTGAAATAGTCCTGTTGCTCTTCGGTGGCCCTGCGCGAGGTGGCGGCCCGCAGCAACAGGATAAAAAGCTCAAAGGCCCGCGCGGTATCGATATCCGGCCGCGCCGTATCACTGACCGTGGCCCCGGCCCTGGCCAACGCGTCGGCCACGCCCTGCAGACAATCCTGATAGGATTGCTCCACCTCGGCCGCGGGATCGGACAGCATGACCGCGACCTTGAAATCCTTCAGCGCCTTTCTGCGCGGAGGCGGCAATTGCAGCCGCCAGCCAGCGGCGGCGAAGTGGTCCGGCCCCGCCACGATATCCAACGACAGGGCCAGATCTTCGGCACTGCGCGCCAAGGGGCCGACCACGGCGATATCGGGGCGGCTGAATACCCCCGGTAAGGCTTGGCCGTCACCGGGCACTATGCCATAGGTCGGCTTGTGTCCGAAGACACCGCAATAATGGGCTGGATTGCGGATCGAACCGCCGATATCGCTGCCCGCATCCAGCCCGGTCAGGCCGGCGGCAAGCGCCGCCGCCGAGCCGCCCGATGAGCCGCCCGGGGTCAATGACAGATCCCAGGGGTTATTGGTGGTGCCGTAGATTTCGTTGAACGATTGCCAATCCGCCAGATTGATCGGTACGTTGGTCTTGCCGAAAATATTGGCGCCGGCGGCCAGCAGGCGGTCCACCAGCACGGCATTGCTGTCTGGAATATTGTCCTTTAGTTCCGGTCGCCCCCAGGTGGTGGGGCTGCCCGCCAGGTTGAAGGATTCCTTTATGGTCATGGGCAGGCCGTGCAGCGGCCCCCAATCCTCGCCCCTGGCCAGGGCCTCGTCCGCCGCCTTGGCCCGCGCCCTGGCACCCTCCACATCCATCCAGATGATGGCGTTCAGGCGCGGATTGTATTTTTCCACCCGCCCCAGAAAGTGATCCAGCAGTTCCGCGGCACTGATCTCGCGGCGTTTGATCTTGCTGGCCAGTTCGGTGGCGGTGGCGAAATGCAATTGGGACATGGCGGATTACTCCAACTCAATTTTATTGCCGGCGCAAATTCTAACTCTAGTCTGTGGTCGAGCGCTTAGACCTTCCCCTTGTCCTTGGTAAAGATAGGGGTCAGTTCCACGCGGGTTCGGTCGCCGTCGAACCAGGGTGAAACGGTCTCGAGCCATTTGGTGAAGTGGGGGGCGGCGCGGTGGGCGGTCTCCCAGGCGGCGCGGTCCACATAGACCTCGTAGAGGTAGACGATGTTCTCGTCGTTAGGATCGGCGTGGAGGGCGAGGTGGAGGCAACCGGGCTCGTCGTTGGTGGAACTGACGAAGACGCCCTTGGTGGCCTCGATGAACTCGGCGCGGTGACCAGCCTTAATCTTGGCGGTTGCAAAAAATGCAAACATAACTTCTCCCCAGATTATTTCTTTGCCGGGCCATTATAGCCACGGGGACATGAGGCGACAATTAGAAAAGGGCCACCGCACTATGCAGAAACGGTGACCCTTCGGTTGGAGGTATCCGAGGCCCAACGGCAGGCCATACCAAAAACCTACCTAAGTAGGCAGCAACTTATTCACAAAATAAAAACAAGACCGAGATGTAATTAGACAACTTCTGTACTCGTGATTAATATAGCTTGCACCCAATCTGGCTTGAGGCCTGGAGGAAACCTATGACCACGTCAGGACAAGGACCATCCGATTTCAGATATACAGCATTTGACTTTGACCCCACAAAATACGACGCCATGATGTCCTCATTTGATGCTGTTAAAGATAGGGTCAAGGATATCCCTGATTTATTGAATGTCCGTGTAGTTAGGACGTTGGAAAATAGGATGATGGTGATGTCTGGGTACAGGAGCAGAGATGCTTTGGACGCTGCAACAGAAGCTCACGGTTCAATCTTTGCTGACTTCGCTCAGTACATAGTCGGTGAGCCGTTGGTCAGAGCAGGCGAACGTGTCGCGAGGGTCGTCGGGGAAGTCCTAAATAATGACATTAAGTACATGCGATTCATTCGTGTTGTTATCGATCCAACCAAATACGACGCGATGATGTCCTATCTCAATGGAGGGGTTCTAGAGAGCTTCAAGGACATTGCAGGGCTGAGCCGTGTATTTATCACGCGAAACAGTGAGGACCATATCTTTTCGGCTGCTGGCTACATCGATAAAACATCGGCAGATGCTGCAGCAGAAACGATGCAGAATGCCGTCGCAGGAATGGCTGAATACATGACCGAGGCGCCATTGATCCGAGCAGGGGAGTTGGTCTGGCTATACCAGTTCAACGTCTGATTTATAGCTGCCTATTAATTAGGACCAACTCTTTAGAAAATAAAAAAGAGGCCAAATAAGAAAGGCCCAGATTCAAGAAATCTGGGCCTTTTCGTGCCTAAAATAGTGGTGACCCGCCTCGGGGTCGAACCGAGAACCTACTGATTAAGAGTCAGTTGCTCTGCCATTGAGCTAGCGGGCCGCTAGTGTTGCGAGAACGTGTTCTACTCTACAACCTAACAACATCTCTGGGATAGTGTCAATTCGGCAAGAATGCGGATGGCTTTACGTGGCTGCGGAAAATTCGCCGGGAGAGACTATATTCCGTGGTCTAGCCGTTCGATGAGGTGCTCGGGGAGGTCGGCCGCTTTCATCTTCTTCTGCGTCTTGGCGATGTCGTAGGTCACCCGGTGTCGCTCAATAGCGGTCGCGGCGCTGTCGTAGATTGCGTAACTGGGGCGGGAGTCCCGGTCCCGGGGCTGTCCGACGCCACCGGGGTTAATGATCCGGCGTTCGTGCCCCAAGGCAACTGGCTCGTCAATCGGGAAGTCGGTGAACTCTGGATCAAGTGGATTTCCCTCGACTTCGCAACAGACAAACGGAATGTGCGAGTGGCCGACAAGACAATATTTGGTCTCCAAAAGAGCCAAAGTTCCGCAAGCTGAGTTTCGGTCCAGCAAATATTCGACGATAGGGTCTCGCAGGCTGCCGTGCACCATGGTGAACGTCTCTTCTAAAGCAACCAGAGGCAGAGAGCCCAAGAAATCCTTCTGATTGGCATCAACTTGACCGGCGGTCCACTCGGTTGAAACCTTGGCGGCGGGGTTGAAGTCTGAAGCATCGATTAGGCCGATGGCCGCGTAGTCATGGTTGCCGGCCACCGCCACCAGGTCGTATTCCCGGATCCGGTCTATGCAAGCACCTGGGTCCGGGCCGTAACCCACCGTATCCCCCAGGCTCCAAATCACGTCGAAGCCGCCTCGGTCTTGGGCGTCGGAGAGAACTGCCTCCAGGGCCTCAAGGTTCGCGTGAATGTCGGATAAGATCAACGCCCGCATGATAAAGGAGTTCCTTAGAAAAGGGTCCAGTGGCGCGCAATCCGGTATATTGTCACGGTGATTATAACCGTTGGCTGGGTGAAACCGCCAAGCCTGCCTTTATCCGTCTAATTCGAATCTGCGTAAAGGGATAACCTCATGACAAACGACAAACCTATCGTGCGAGTGATCGGCACCGGTGGAAGCATCGCTGGAGTTGGGCCAGACCGCATGGACTTCATTCTCTACCCTGAGATCGGCGACCATATCACCATCCAACAGTCCCTGGACCGTGTTCCAGAGATCCAAGACTTCGCTGAAGTTAGGTCCGAAGACCTGGTCAGCGTTGGCAGCACCGCCATCAGCGCAGCCGAGTGGTTGGGTCTGGCTCGACGAATCAACCAGATCTTCCGGGAAGAGCCCAACGTGGCAGGGGTGGCCATCACTCACGGCACGGCCACGTTGGAGGAGACTTCTTACTTCCTCCATTTGACCGTGAAATCCGAGAAACCCGTGGTGATCACCGGCGCCATGCGCCCGCCCACCGCTCTGAGCTCCGATTCCGACCTGAACCTGCTGGACGCGGTGCGGACCGCTGCCAGCCCCAATGCCGCCGGCCTGGGCGTGTTAACAGTGTTGAACAACGAGATACAGTGCGGCCGGGACGTAACCAAGGCCAGCACCTTCCGGGTGGAGACCTTCCGGCCCAACGAACTGGGGTTCCTGGGTTACGCCGACTCCGACGGCCAAGTCGTGTTCTACCGGGCGCCACTCCGGCGTCATACTGTTGACACGCCGTTCATGGTTGACGACATGAACGACCTGCCCCGGGTGGACATCGTCTATTCATACGCCGGGGCCGATGGGCTCCTGGTGGACGCAGTTCGGAGCAACGGCTCCGACGGCCTGGTGTTGGCCGGGTTCGGCGGCGGCACGTTCCCTCCGGCGGTGATTGATGCCGCCGTCAAGCTGGTGGATGACGGAATCCCGGTGGTCTTGGCCACACGCGCTACCTCCGGCAGGGTGGTCATGACTCCAATGAAGGAAGAACAGGGGTTCATCGTTTCAGACAATCTCCTGCCCCAGAAAGCGCGAATTTTATTGATGCTGGGTCTAACCGTCACCAAAGACCGCCACGAACTTCAGCAATTTTTCTACGATTACTAAGTGTCGATTGGTATCTCCAGGGCATAAACGAGTATACCCGGATGACGATAGCTGTTACCGGAATAGCGACCGGTGTATACTCCCCATCGCGTGTTTTGGAATGTCACGCGCTGATCAGGATCATCTCACTGGGGGTAAGAAACATTGGCTGAAGCTGTAGACCCTCAATCGATAGCCGATCCACAGTACCAACGGACCAAAGATCCGGTGATGGCCGCCACTGTGATCGGCTCCCACGCGTTAGAGCACATGTATGGCCGGGCCTTCTTGGTGCTCATCCCCCAGATCTACATCACCCTGGGACTAGCCCCCATCCAGGCAGGCTTGCTGGACGCGGTCCGGCAGCTTTCCGGCGGCGCCACAAGCATGACCGGCGGGTTCTTCGTCGATATGTTCCAGCACCGCAGGGCCCATATCCTCGCCTTCAGCATGAGCCTGATAGCCATCGGCTATTTCTTGGTGTCCATCGCTCCAACCTATGGGTTGATTCTGGCCGCTTTGGCGCTGGCCTCTGCTGGGACAGCATTGTGGCACCCCCCCGCCCTTGGACTACTGGCCCAGCGGTTCCCCCAGCAACGCGGTCTCTTCATTTCGCTGCACCGGTCCACGGGCAACATCGGCGACTGGCTAGGGCCCTTGATCGTTGGGATTCTACTGGGGGGCGTTGGCCTGGAGAAGATCGGTCTCGAGGCCATCGCTTGGGGAGGCATCGGTTGGCGGTGGATAGTGGGCGGCGGCACACCGGTGCTGCTGATGCTAGCGATTCTCATATTCTTCCTGCTACGCAACGTCGGCGGACCTAAAATCGAGGGCATCGACTACAAGGACAAATTCCGGACCCAGATGCGCGACATGCGGGAGTCTTTCCGCGGCACTGGCATGTGGTGGATCTTCACGGTCTCGGCAGTTCGGGGCATGGGCGACAGGTCTCTACTTTGGGTCATTCCCCTGTATCTTTCGGACCAATTGGAACTTAGCACCTTCTGGGTCGGTTTCCACGTCGCTTTGCTGGCGGCGCCGGGCATCTTCGCCGGACCGCTCTTCGGCATGCTGTCGGACCGTATCGGAAGAAAGCCGATCATCATATTCATCATGGCCTCCGCCGTCATCTTCCCAACGACCATGGCGTTAGGCGGCGACGGGCCCGGCATGACTGTCTCGGTTCTGATGTTTGGAATATTCCTGTTCTCGGTGAACTCGTTGACCCAAGCGGCGGCCATCGACGTGGCGGCTGGCAAGGGCCTTGAGGGGACATTCATCGGGCTCATGTGGGGCAGCAACGCCTTCTTCGGCGCTATGGCCTCGATCCTCGCCGCGATAATCATCGACGGCGTTGGGCGGTTCGGCCTGGATTGGAATGGGTTCGGCTGGCACGCGGCCTTCTATTTCGCGTCCGGACTGTTCTTCCTGGGATTCCTATCGTCCTTGGCTCTACCCGGTGAATTCATAAAGCGACAACCACAGCCGGTGTAGGTTTGAGGCTTCGCCTGCAGTTTTGGTTTACCCAGAAAAATCCTCTCTCCCGTCGCAACGGGGGAGGGTTAGGGTGGGGGCGACCGCTCTCAGCAAGTCACTCAATGGATACCAGACGTGGTCTGGTATCCGAGCCCGCTAAAACCCCGAATCTACGGCTTTTTGGTACTGCTCCGGAGTGTTCAAGTCCCAAAGTAGCGAAGGATCATCTAGTTCCAAGCGTTCCGTGGCGTCTTCGTGCCGCCGCACCACGGCTTTGAGCCCCTGGGATTCTTCTTCGATGTCGGCCAGTTCTGGCAATAGTTCGGCGGCGATCAGAATCGGGTGGCCGCCTTTGCCGCCGTGAGTCGGGATGGTGATTCGGTAGGATGAGGACTGGTGTCTTTCGAGCAATGTCCGCACTGTGTCTGGATCTCGAGGCTGGTCCACGTTCAGCAGTAGCACGTCCAACACTTGCTCGCCGCTAAGGGCGATTACTCCGGTCTTCAGTGAAGTGGTTTTGCCCTGAAGGTAATCGTTATTCAAGGCCCACGTCGCGCCGTCGACGGCCTCGATGATAGGTTTTAGGCGTTCGGCATCATGGCCGATGACCACTACGACTTGTTCAACACCAGCGTCTAATAGCGAACGAAGTTGGTGTTCGATAAGGCTCGTGTGCCGCCAAGGTAGCAGGGCCTTCAGTTGGCCCATGCGGCTGGACTCACCGGCGGCCAGAAGTATCGCCCAAACGCCGGGCATAGGAATGCGCCCTAGACTTCTACTGAGGTTTCGAGTGAGTCTTCAGGTGAGTCTTCGGGCGTGCGTTCGACGATCTCAGCGGCCCGGTCTATGTACCAGTCGCCCATCTGCATTTGCCTGCCGTCGCCGCCGCGCCGCACCATTATGATCTCCGACATGATGCTCACGGCTAATTCTTCAGGCTCCAGAGCGCCGATGTTCAGCCCGATAGGTGCGTAGACCTCTTTGATGCGCTCCAATGGGACGCCCTGCTTCAGCAGACGCCTGTAAATCATGATGGTCTTGCGGCGGCTGCCCAGCACGCCGATATATCGGGCGCGGGTCTTCAGTGCCGATTCCAAGGCCATATCATCAAACCGGTGGCCCCGGGTTGCAACCACCACGAAACTGTTCACGTTCAGGTCAAGGTGGTCGGTCCATTTGTCGTAGGTGGCGACAACTGTTTCTTCCGCATTTGGGAACCGTTCTTCGTTGGAGAACTCGGGCCGGTCGTCCACCACATACACCCGGTAGCCCAACGAATAGGCCAGGTCTGCAGTGGCCTTGCCAACGTGTCCTCCGCCCACCATGACTAGCGTCGGAGGCGTGGTGAAGCCTTCAACAAAGACCTCCGTGCCGTCGGCGAGGCTAAATGCTTCGTTGCTGCCGACGTCCGCCACTCTCTCCGCGACCTCGATGGCCTGGGTGTCCAGTTCTGCGGTCCCCAATGAACCGGTGACAGAACCATCAGACCGCAGCAACAATTTGGCCCCCAGGGCCGGACCGCCTTCTTTGGCGTTAACGACCGTGGCCAGGCTTACCGGTTGGCCGCCGTCGTAGGCTTCCACGATCTCAGAGCCGACGGACAAGAAGTCGCCTGGTTCACGCAGCGGTTGCAGATAGAAATACATGGTGCCGCCGCAGACAAGGCCGTCGCGGGCGGCAATGTCTTCGTTCAGGTAATAGTCTTTGAATTCAGCTCCCCCGTTCAGGCGCAGAATCTCTTTCGCCGCAAACCAGATGTCGCCCTCAACGCAGCCGCCGCCCAGCGTGCCAACTCCGGTGCCGTCCTGCCGGACAAGTAACATCGCGCCGGCTTTTTGAGGCGTGGAACCCTTCGTCCGCACCACGGTGGCCAGAACACAGGGTTGACCCTCTTTCAAGTCGTCAATCGCTCTTTGTATAACTTCTCTCATCTAAACCCTCATTAAAATCAGGTTTGCGCCAGGTCACCGGATTATCATTGACCTAGCTCAAGACCCAGTTCCACAGCAGTAATGCGGGCCATCCTGAGGTCTCTGTGAGCTAGCTTAACAA
>ERZ651768.3395-NODE-3395-length-10673-cov-3.223952_pt1 | contig 10673 bp, 9 predicted proteins | sample MGYA00514754_ERZ651768 | MGnify/ENA metagenome assembly ERZ651768 | reverse complement strand
AGAAAGAGGAAAGATTTTATTCGGATGATTTAAAAAGTGGAGTGTGGAAAGAATGGTATGAACGACAAAGTCGTGAGCTACGTCATTACAAAGATGGTAAACTAGATGGCCCTAGAACTAAATGGTATATCGATGGAAAAATTAAAGAAGAAGGACAATATAAATCTGGAAAAGAGCATGGTAAATGGACCTATTGGCGCGAAAATGGTACTGTGGAAACATCTTATGATATTCATGGAAATTTATTAACCAAGGTTGTTGATGATTAAACTGATGTATCATTATTTCTGGATACTTCAATTTGCCACTTTGTTAATTTTTGGTTAAGTTCGTAAAATAGAAGAATTGAGCGCATGATGGAATCATATATAAAATCGCTACTAGCTATCAGTGTTGTATTATCGTTTGCCTTATCGCAATCCGTGCCAACGGGGCAGGGGTTGGATATTAATGACCTTGAAATCGGTGTGGATGGGAAACTGGTGTATCCATATTCAGGTAAGGTCTATGAATTTTGGAAAAATAGAAACCCCAAATTAAAAGGTCGTTTAAGAGATGGTCTGCGTAACGGGAAATGGACTTTTTGGCATCAAAATAGTCAAAAAATGGCCGAAGGAAAGTATTTTGATGGAGATGGGTCAGAAACTAGGGAAGATACAGGTATTTCAATGAATGGCTGTACGGGTTCTTGGCTGTTTTATTATGCAAGTGGTCAACAGTGGCGAGAAGGTAATTGGCAAGATGGTGTTCCAAAAGGTGAGCATGTGATCTGGTATCCGAATGGGAATACAAAAGTTGTAGAATCATTCCAAAATGGGCAGATGGAAGGACCCGTGACAAAATGGTATGAAGATGGCCAAGTTAAGGAAGAGGCTATTTTTGTTGAAGGCAAATTAGATAGCTCTTTTGCCAGCTGGTATTCGAACGGTAGTAAAAAAGAAGAAGGTGACTATATTATTGGCGTTCAGAGTGGCCATTGGACCTACTGGCATGATAACGGTGAATTGAAAAGAGATGGTAGCTTTAATAATGGAGAAATGGATGGTATCTGGGTTGAGTACTCTGCCGATGGAAATAGTATCCAGCGTAGCCGTTATAGTAATGGATTATTCTTGTATGACCTACATTGGGGGCCAAAGGAGTTGTATGATCGTGCTGGCAAACTGAGAAAAAAGGATATAGAGTCTGCATTAATCGTTCTAGATAATATTGTAAACTCCTTTAAAGATAGCAAGTATTCTACCCGTTCTCAGTTTCTTAAAGCAGAGATTTTTATGAATGATTTGAAGGATTATAACGGTGCGATACGGGAATATAAAACCGTGGTCAAACTGTTTCCCACAACTGCACAGGCTCAGGATTCACAATATATGGTATCCTATATTTACGCAAGCGTAATTAATAATAAAAAGCAAGCCAAGAAAGAGTACAAAGTTTTTCTTAAAAAATATCCCCATAGCCGACTCGTTTCTGCAGTAAAGTTGGAACTGAAGCAGTTAAACAATCGTCTGGCAAAAAAATAGGTTATTATAATTCTTTAAATATGCCCCGTTTCAACGGGGCTTTTTTTATATGTAAGGATGAGAATATTTCTTAACTAACCATTGGATATCTTGATAAGAACAAAAAAGTGAGCAATTAATACATATCTTAATTTGTATTATCAGAAAATCGGATCGAAGTTAGTTTATACGGTTAAGATCTAACCCATGAATTATTGGGCTGTACAAAGGGCCATCTAATTTCAATATAACTGTCGCGCCCTGACGTGGAAGTGATTGATTATTTTCTTTTTCCCAATTGAGAATTAAATCACGAACCCCATAGGAAATTGGATTGATCTTTAAAACCATATTTTGTAACTGGATCTGTGGATCAGTTATACTTTGGGAGTATGAAAATTCACCGTCCAGATTGATTTTTAAAAATGGAGCGATAAACCCAGCATGGATTTCACCAAAACGATTATCTTTCAACGCTAGTTTGAGATCTAGCTGGCGTACCTTGAAGAGACCATTCCGCACGCCGAGCTGTTTAGCTATGTCAGCAATGTCTTCATCGGAGCTCAATAGTGGTGGTATCTTAATCTCGAAATTTCTCAGCGTGAACTGCCCTGAACCATTATAAATTCTTGGGGCATTCCCTATTTGCTGTCTTTCTATGACCAAGCTTGATATTTCTAGGATGAGATCGCTCAACCTAAAACGTGCCTGTTCAGCCAATTCTGATTTTGGGATCGCATAAATATTTATACCGTTTAATTGAAACCTGGCTTTTTTCTGCGTGAACTCAACCTTTGAAATATCCGGATTCAGGGACAACTTTATATCTGATAAAAGTTTCTGTTCGATTTTATTTATGTTAAGAGTGAATTCCCAAGGGATCATTTCTTCGGAAAAAGTATCAGATTTGAGCCCTATAATTTTGCGACTATTCCAGTCTAAGGTCAGAGTGCGGCGAAATCGTGCAGGATGAAACGAGGTGGTTACAGATTTGATATTATTCGGCAAATTTAATTCATAGACCCATTTTTGCTGGTTGAATGGGTATTTATTTATCAAAATATATGATTTGATTGCCAATTCATTGAATGTATCTGGAAAACGCCCGTTTTCATTAAAAAATACTTCGACAGCTTTTTCGAGAATATTCAAACCATCCATAGGTATTTCCACCCTGCGATCCGCCAATTCAGATAGGATTGTATGGAATAAATTGGGGGATTCAGAATGGATACTCAGTTTGAAATCATTAAGATCAATATTTGGACCTCCGATAGCAAAGGAGATATCCTGTATATCCGGTGATTTCGTAGTATTGGCTCGAATATTGTTAAAGCCGAATTTGAAGAGGCCTAGTGAAAGGGATGCATTTCCGCTTTGGTTTTCACGGAGTAAGCCGTTAACATTTAAACCGCTTAATTGAACAGCGATTTCATCGAGGGTTATACTGCCAGAAGGCATTGACTGTGCAGGCAAGTTGATTCCAATAAGGAAAAGAAATAAAAACGGTCTATTCTTCAACCTGGGCTTCTTTTTTACTTTTTGGTTTTATCTTATCAATCAAATCCTTATTAAGGCAACTCTGTAACTTCATCCAAAAACCCCGATTTTCTTTTTGTACCCGTTTCAAGCGTTCATTCCCCCAGGAAATATAGAATAAGTTGCCATCCGCACGAACATCAGCAGACGCGGGCTCTCCGGTTAAAAAACTAATCTCTGCAATAAAACTTCCACGATCAAGAAGCGCTATTTTTTTACCGTCAAATTCCACGCAAGCTACGCCATCAAGAACCAGCAACAGGTTTTCCTGAGTTTGTCCGGAACGAATAAAATAATCATTATTAATCTCTTTGAGCGTTCCCATATTCCAGAAATACAGAAATTCCTTGCTGGTGAGTTCGGTAAAAATACCATCATAAAGGTCTTTAAGTTCATCAGGGATAAGGCGTGGACGGCGTTCATTGATTATGCGAATTATTTGTATTGTATTCACTATAATAAATACACACATCCAGAATGCTATATTGTAGTTGTTTGAAATGAAAATATTATAGATGAAGAGCGTGGCCTGTGCAAATGTTAGGGTACATCGCAGCCATAGTATTTCATGAATAGCCAGGGCAATGAACATTAGGCTGTAGCCAAGGTTTAGTATTAATAATCCTCCATCCATAGAATATTTAGAGCTGTTACATCTATTTATTTATGTAAAAAAGTTAGTATGTTTTATTAACCTAAATAGAAACAATTTAAATAAATCATAGTATATTAAATTATCGGTGAAAAATTCAAGATTAGTTTATTCAACTGATAGTGAATTCGAGCAGGAAAGGTCTCCAAATGATTTGGTAGCTGTACTGCCGAATGAACAGCGAATCAGGTTGCACTTGGATAGAAAAGGTGGCGGAAAAATTGTTACCGTTATAAAAGGACTGCAGGAATCCAAGGATACAACCATTTTACTGGCGAGAGAATTAAAACGTGCCTGCGGTGTGGGCGGTAGTATCAAGGGATCGGATATTCTTATTCAGGGAAACCAGAGAACGAAAATCCAGTCTCTATTGGGGGAAAAAGGTTATGCTGTAGTGCTAAGTGGTGGATGAATTAAATACATGATCCGAACGATTATAAATATATTACTGGTTGGTGCGCTGGGTATTAATTTCTGGTCTTGTTCGAAAGCTTCAGGTCAGGGTCATTTAAGAATGGTCATGACCGGTAATGTCCATGGCCAGCTTGATCCATGCGGATGAAAGAAGAATCCATTGGGCGGTCTGTCCAGAAAATTAGTAAAAATTCAAGAAATGCGTGATGCAGGTGAAGATCCAGTGATATTGGATGCTGGAGATCTCTTTTTCAGCACTCCAAGCCTACACAAAGAAAATTTAAAATCTGAAGTGCACAGGGCCAATGCTATTATGCAAGGTTATGAAAAGATAGGCTGTGATGCTATCAACGTTGGAAAATATGAATTATTGGCCGGGTTATCATTCTTAAAAGAACAGGTATCAGCAACATCAATCCCTTTTATTTCTGCAAATCTGCGCGATACTGCAACAGGTGAATTGCTATTTAAACCTTATATCATTGTGGAACGTGGGACACTAAAAATTGGAATCATAGGTTTGACAAATATGGTGCCAGATACCATGAAGTCTGTTAGTTCTGATAATTATCTTAAGTCTGGCAAAGCTGCCATAGACGATATAAAAAATAAAGTTGATGTGTTGGTATTGATGGTTAACAGTAACCGCAATTCATACGAATCTATGCCGATTGAATTTCCAGATGCTGATTTTATTTATGTTAGTGGTAGTACAGTAAGAACAAGACCAAACATGCCGCAGAAGAATGGTGGACCTTATTTATACTCTAATGGAAAACAGGGGAAATATTTAACCGTTGTTGATTTAGATGTTAGTAATAGAGAAGAAGGGATCGTTGACGTTTCATCCGTAAAGGAAAAGATAAAATCTATCAATCGACGATTTGACCGTCTTCAAAAGAAGGACCCAAATAAATCGCTTGAAGATATTTATTCTAGCCAAGTGAATGTTCTCAGCCTTATAAAGAAATATAGAAAAGACCTCGCAGAAGCTGAAGCATCGCTTTCAACTGCTATTAATACATTGAATTTTCAAAGTGTGTCTCTCAGCAAGAAAATCACTGATGACCCCAACATGTTGGCTTTTGTAGATAAAACATTAGCAACCTGTAATTCCCTCAGGAAAAAACCACCTCGTAGAGCCAAGTCTAAGATATAAAATTTTCATGCACCTAGATAGGCCTGCCCATCAGGTATTAGTTTATATTGTCTGTTCTTGTTTAATCGGATTAGGGTTGAATTTATTCAGGACAAGGCCTTTGCAATTTCTGGCTAAAGATCTAGAATTGGCTGGGCCTGGTGATGAAATTGAATCGATGCTTGCGGATCCAATGATTCGTGAAATTGATCTGAGCATGGCCCAAAATTTCTATAAAAGTGGCAAATTGTTTGTTGATGCACGTGCAATGGAGTATTTTAACAGAGGCCATATTCCTGGAGCGATGGCCAATGATGATGTGGATGCCTTAGCATCTGCTATAGAATTAAAGATAGGTGAAAACGCGGCGTTTATTGTTTACTGCAGTGATGATGATTGTGGTTCCAGCGAAGACCTGGCATATGAATTACAGGATCTTGGGTTCATGAATATTCTTGTTTTCAAGGGTGGCTGGAAAGAGTGGATAGGAGCCGAATTACCGGTAGAAACAAATGAATAGTTTAGATAAATATTTAGTTGTGGTTGCCCGAATTGTTTTAGGGGCAATTTTTCTATTAGCCAGCTTTGATAAAATATCGGACCCGGCTAATTTTGCCAGAAGTATTTCTAATTACCATATTGTTCCCTTTGGATTGGAAAACATTATAGCAATCATTCTACCATGGTTGGAATTGCTCATCGGGATGGGACTTATTTTGGGCATAATGATTGATGGTAGTGCTCGGATTTCAGCTTATTTAATGGTTATGTTTATTCTAATGATTAGTCAGGCAATGCTCCGAGGATATAATATTGAATGTGGTTGCGGTCTAAAAGAAGGTGAAATGATTGGTTTCAATAAGATTCTGGAAAATATTGTTTTTCTGGGTGGCTCCTATATTGTAATTCAGCGTAAAAAAAGGCTCTTTGAAATTTTTCCTAAAACTCCGTTGTCAGAATAGACTCATGTCATTAATTTTTGTCAAACCACTTAATATGCGAGAGTAGCTCAGCTGGTAGAGCACCACCTTGCCAAGGTGGATGTCGCGGGTTCGAGCCCCGTCTCTCGCTCACAAGCCCCGGTCTCCGGGGCTTTTTTTTGGGAAATTGACTCGCAAACGTAAACCATGTAATATTGTTTATGAACCGAATCTGTATATTTGTTTTAATAACTATGATTGCGGGCTGCGATGTAGATGAAGAACCACCAGAGACAATCAGCAATCTCCGGGGTTGGTTTACAATTAATGAAGACTCTGCCTGGGTAAATATCTCATGGTTTGGTGTCGAAAATGATGATCTGGATTATTATAATATTTACCGTATGGAATCCGATAATAATTTGATCCATTTTGGACAGACTAATCAACCCGATCAAAATACATTTATTGATGCTAGTTTGGAATGGCAGAAGACATATCGGTATACGGTTCAATCTGTGGATGATTCAGGGAATGAAGGCGATTACTCAGACACTATCTCAGTATTCATTTATAGCGCGGGCGGTCTTTGGGCTATCCCAGCCTATGATTCTTCATCTCTCTGTATCCACCATAATCAATTTATGGGCTCATTCTACAAAAAAGGTTACAATATTCCGGACGGCTTTTCACTTATAGTTATTGATGACATCAATTCTTCAACATTAGCTGTGGGAGATACAATATTCTCTCAGATGCTTTTTTCAGAGAGCAGTATCGATTCTTTCACATGGAACGCTAATGGTTGGATGACATATCAATACACTCTACTAGATACTAATATTATTGGAGATACCATTAACACAGTTTCAAGCTATATACCCGTATACTATACGTTAAATCTTGCAAACCCAGATTCAGGTGTGTTTTCTTTTTTCTCAACACTATTTAGTGAGATCAATCTATACCATACATTGAAGTATTGTAACGAAGAAGATATTTTTAATTAATCGCCAGTTCCGCATTCTTCGTTAGAATGGGGTCCCTCGGTGTCATACTCATCTACTGCGGAAACTGTATAACAACTTGTGACACTAGAATCGACCGTATCAATGTACAAATTGGTTTGGAGTTCTATAAAAAAGGAATCATCTTTATATAGCCGATAACTATCCGCTGACCCAACGGTAGTCCAATTTAGGTTGAAGCTTGTGGAATCAGTAACCAGAGACAGGGTAGGGGCAGTGACTTGCTCGTGAGTTGTAACTGTAACAGGGTCTGATTGTGGTCCTTCATCACCCGTATCGTCCATTGATGCAACAGTATAATTATATGTACTACCATAAGCGAGACCGGTATCTGTATAGGTAGGATTGGTTCCAGTATAGATTTCTACATCACGATATAATTTGTATTGATCTGCGCCAGTGATCATGGCCCAGTTTAGTGTGATGGAATTTTGGGACACTGTACCAGTCAGATTATCTGGCGGGGGAAGTAGAGCTTTTTCACATACAGAGCTGGAGAGCGATCCTTCAATTTGTAAATTGTTTACAGCGGAAACTTGGTAACAATGAATCGTAGCAGGTAGAACCGTTGTATCAGTATAACTAGCTATATCAGTTTCGGCTAGAAATTCATCATCCCGGTAAATACGAAAAGCATTAGCATCAAACGGTGTTTCCCAGTTTAGAAATAATTCGCTAACACCCTGGACCACAGTCAGATTTTCAATAACTCCAAGGTATAAATTATTTACACTTACAACTATGGATTGGGCACTGGTTTGGTTTTCGTAAAGGTCTGTTGCGGTGGCGCCAATAATATGCTGTGAATCATTTGCATATTCATAGGTGTGCCACTGGTGAACATATGGGCTGTCGTTTAGGGTGATCTCTGGCTCATCATCGATGAATATTGATACGGATCCTATGCCGAAATTATCTTCAGCAAAGATATGGATCTGGATCGAATCACTTACTTCCATTCCGGACACGGGTGATAATATTGCTATAACGGGTGGTGTTGTATCATTGTATGATGTTGTATCATTGTTTACTGTAACAGCGATGGGCTGCAAATTGATAAAGTTCCCTGCAAAATCGGTAATTTTTACAGAAATAAAGTGTTCGTTATCTTCCGCGTAATCCATGGTATCCCATAAATAGACATAAGGCTCACTCGAAAGGGTTTCCACACTGGCTCCATTTATAAATATTTCCACAGAAGCAATGCCAACATTATCAGAAGCCGAGATTAATATCTCCACAGTATCACTAACGGACTGGCCGGCATAGGGCTGGGCTATAAAACCAGTGGGCAAAACATCATCATTATTATCTACGTATACGGCAATAGCCTGGGTTTGTGCTGTTAGACCATTAATATCAAATGCCTTTGCGTACCAGATATGCTCAGAATCATCTGTCTCCTGGGATGTATCCCAGCTATGTTCATAAGGTTCTAGGTTATCTGTTCCAGCTGATTCACTATTGTGAAAAAATTCAACCTGGGCAATTCCCTGATCATCGTTAGCTACAGCTCCCACGGTCACACTACCGCTAACTGTCTGATTGGCTGCCGGATCGGTAAGCACAATAGTGGGGGGTGTTGTATCATCCACTATATTTTCTTCATTATCTACAAATACTGTGACCGGCATTAGGTTTGTTGTGTTGCCGCTTGAGTCTGTCACGGTTGCTGATATAAAATGATCTGCATCTTCCATCACTGTTGTTGTATTCCATGAATAAACATATGGTGATGTTTCATCAATAATAGAAAAACTACCATTAATGATTATGCTTACATGATCTATCTTGTGGTTATCAAATGCTTCTACCTGAATGTCTATTGTGCCTGAGACTGTAGCGGAAGCCGGTGGATAGATTATTGCACCGGTGGGTGGTACATTGTCTGCCTGTATATTTTCTTCGTTATCGATAAAAACGCTTATTGGCCCTAGGATAATATAATTCCCACTGATATCGTTTACTTTTAGACTGATGACATAAAAATAATCGTCATACTCTAATGTTGTATCCCATTCATGTATATAGGGTGCGCTATCTGCTATTCCTACAGAATCTTCATTAATATAAAACACCACAGATTTGATTGAATCATTATCTGTTGCTTCAGCGATTATATTGATCGTTCCGTTCAATGTTTGCCCACTGAACGGATATAAGAGTGTACCAGTAGGCCGAATATTATCTCGGTTGTCAACCATAACGCGGATTGGGCTGGTTTGATTATTATTGCCTTTATTATCGTACGCCTTTGCTTTGAGAAAATGATACTGGTCTTCAGCGTATTCTGCAGTATTCCATAGATATTCATAAGGTATTTCAGTTGAGTCAAACACAAGTGAATCATCAATATACAGCTGAACATTATTTAAACCAGAGTTATCGAAAGCATAGATGGTAACCAGGATTGAATCTGAGAGCACTGCCTGATCAGCTGGATTTGTAATAGCAACTAGTGGAGCAGTGGTGTCTTCATCCAAAGGTATTTCGAATATGGGGCCTTCACAGCTCAGAGCCACTAGTAGAACAAAGAACAGGTATTTTAACTTAATCATTATTAATTGCTGACCGTGACAAGTATGGGCTGAGCAAAGCTGATGTTGCCCGATGTATCTATCGCGAGAGCTGATAAAGCATGCTCATCGCCGTGGTTACCAATTTCTTCATTTGTGGTATCCCAGACATATATATATGGGTCTGATTCATCGTTCCCAATACTGTCTCCATCAATAAAGAATTCTACTTCTGCAATTCCCACGTTATCATCAGCCAGTACAGTAAAATTGACCGTGCCAGATAGAGTTTGTCCAGATATCGGATTGGATATCACCACGATCGGTGGTGTGGTGTCATCTTCCGGGAGATTATTAACAAAGACACTTATTGGCGGTATGTCCGAAGTATTGCCGGAAATGTCTGTGATAACAATTCCGATGGTGTGGTTTATGTCTTCAGTCTCGAGTGTTGTATCCCATTCATACTGAAACGGCTCAGACTCCGTTGAAAATACAGATGAGTTATCAATAAAAATATCAACCATGGCAACACCAGCATCATCCGTCGCGGATACTGTTATTGTTTCAATCCCTGATACAGTTTGTCCAGCATAAGGATAGGTTATTTCCCCGGAAGGGGGGACATTATCAAAATTATCAACGTATACTGTTATAGGTGAACTGGGCCCGGCGTTAGCTGCATTATCGTATCCAATCAGGGAGATTATATAATCCCGATCATCAAGCACAGTTTCTGTATCCCAGTTATAGTTATATGTTGGTCCTGTATTGTCTGTATACACTGTGTCGCCATTAATATAAAATTCAACTCGATCTATTGCTATATTATCTGTAACCATGGCTTCAATAAGAACCAACCCGCTTAGGATTTGACCGGATGCTGGTTCAGTTATTATAACGCTGGGGGGAATTATATCTTCTTCGATATTATCGACAACTACATTGATGGGTGTGAGTAAAC
>ERZ651768.3393-NODE-3393-length-10678-cov-3.366758_pt1 | contig 10678 bp, 8 predicted proteins | sample MGYA00514754_ERZ651768 | MGnify/ENA metagenome assembly ERZ651768 | reverse complement strand
ATAAGAAATCGCCCCACAAGGGCTAAGGGTTCGATAAACTGATCTTCCCCTATTTTAAAATAATATGAAAAAATATAACAACTTTTTTTTATTTTTTTCTGTCCGAAACTATGAGTTTTAACCCTTTACAGCGTTATTCTTTCCTGATTATTCCCATTTTCGGCATAATATTCACCGGCTTTTGCCCAACCACCTATGCCCTGGAAGCAAAATTGGCAAAACCGATAACACTGGGCGAATATAATAACTTCCTCCCTGTAGGAAAAATAACCCGGTTTGCCGGAGAAACCTTATATTTCGACATCAGTTTCCTGTGGTTTAAAAACGCCGCCTCTGCCAAAGTGAGCTTTTTTGCGGAGCGTGGGAAGTATTTTTCGGTCCTGGAAGCTAGCACCAAAGGCTTGGTCGGTTTTTTCACATCCTACCGCAAGCATTTTTACAAGACTGAATTCGAAATCATTGATAACGGCAAAAAACTCCGGCCCAGAACCTTCCTGCGGCAGGTTACTATTGGCAGTCAGGTGGAAACCACCCGGCATAAGTTTGATTATACCAAACGATCGCATACCTGGGAGGTCCGCGTGAATGAAAACAAAGTGGAGACAGGGCAAAGGGAGATTCCAATCAGGAGCGCTTTCAACGATATTCTCACCTCTTTTTACAACATACGGAACAGCGTTTATGGAAAGTTGGAGGAAGGAAGGAAATTCAAAATCAGAACCATTCCCGAAAAGGGACATGATGAAATTTCCGTTCACATCTGGTCGAAGCAGGATCAGGAACGGTTTAGAATTGAAGAGGAACGGGAAAAAAGGGACGAGCTGTTATTCAACATCATTGTGCCAAAAGAAATTTTCAAGACCAAAACCGGAGAACTGAGGGCCTGGATCTCCAAACATTATGTTCCGGTTGAAACCACTGTCAAAGATTATATTTTGCTAGGCGATCTGCACGCCCGTTTCACCCGTAGGGAAGTTCACTAACAGGAACGGAAGCGGTTTTAAACATCAAAAGCCAGAACAGGCGGATCCTGCCAGATATTCACTTCTGTCGTCTCATCCAAAGTGATCGCGCCAAAATGGACCGTATAGGGTTTCTCATTTTCGCAATCATACTCGATGGTAATTTTTTCTATCTCCCATTTGCCGGACTCCGGCCCAACCAGAGTCAAACTATGGGCAAAACTGTTCACATCAAAACTTCCTTCAAAAACCTTTCCGGACTCCGCTGAACCCACAACATTTTCAAAAGGCAATTTATGATTATTGAAATTAAAATGCACGGGCTCAGACATCCCCTGCTGACCGGTTTGCACCTTGATTTTAAACGTATTGACTCTCGGCATGGTTCCCCTCAGGAAAAATATGGATTCAAACCCGCTGTATGGTCGGTTTCATCGAAGATCGCACCCACCATAGGTACGGCCTTTCTGAATGAGGTGTGAATCCCCTGTTTGAGGGTCAAATCGGCGGCACTGCACCCCTGACATCCTCCTCCCATTTGTATGGTGACTGAATTTCCTTTAACGGCAAGTAGTCTGATGTTTCCGCCGTGCCCGGCCACTCCCGGGTTCACCTCGGTATCAATTACTTTTTGAATTCCTTCACGAATATCCTCTTCAGAAGGCAAATTAGAAATGATTTTTTCAGCGATAAGGCCTTTACCCGCCCCCAGTGCATCCCGGATTGCCGTACCGACTTCCTTAGCCAGAGGAACCCAGTCAACCAGGGTTTTATCCTTGCGGGTGACCGTCACGGTGGATTCGCATACTAAAGCGGTTTCCACATCGTCCAGACAAAACAGAGCTTCAGCGAGAGAAGATTCCGTCGCGCTTTCAAAATCCGAGAAATACCAGGAATATCCCTTCATCAAGGGACGGTTAACGGTGAAAAGGCATTGATCCCCCGTTGGAGTAGGTTGCGCCTTGATTAAAACTTCATCGGGATCTTTTAGGAAAACGCCTTCAGAAATAGCCGGGATTTGGAGAACACTGCGTTCTAGGGGAAAATTCGGCGGCGCCTCTGTTTCAGGTTGGGATTCGGGTTCAGGTTGAGAAACTTCAGCTGCAGTAGTTTTTTCAACCGCTTCCGCCGTCACCGATGGTTCCGGCTCCGCTTCCTGCTTCATACCCGTGAAAATACGTTTTATAAAGTTCAAAGGATTGTCTCCTGTAAGGTCAGTTTTGCTACTGATACCACAATAACCCTCTATTCTTCATATAGATGCCAGAAACACAAGAAAGTCGCAAATTCCCCTGCAAAATTTCCTCTACAATAGCGGTTTCCCCCTGCATTCTTGTTTACTATCGGTCTTTTAGCCCCAAAAAATTATTTTTTTTCCGCAGTTTTTCAGACATCTTGGTGTGGGTAATTGGGATAACGGTCAAACCTGAAAAGCGTTTTCAAGCAATTCGATTTGCCAGGAATCAGGGCTTCCAGCATCGGACGTCAAGGCCACCACATCGAACCGCATGGGTTTGTCAAAGATTCTCTTCCGGGCAAGGAAACTATTAGCGGTTTGGATAATCTTTTTCTGTTTAACCGGGGTCAACGCATTTAAGGGGTGGCCAAATTCGTGATTCGCACGCTCCTTGACTTCAATAAAAACGATCACCCCGCCCTGCTCGGCAATGATATCTATTTCACCCACTTTCGAGCGGAAGTTTTTTTCAAGAATCCGGTAACCTTTCTTTTTTAAAAAGGTCAACGCGGCAGACTCGCCTTCACGGCCAAATTGCAATCGTTCCTTAGTCATTTCCGTTCTCCACTCGGCCTACTAGGCGTGGGGCCAGCTAGCAATCACTTTCTCTGGCAAGCAGAGAGTTATCTCGGCTTGTGGTGCTCTTCCTTAGCTTTCATGCCCCGGAGGGGTACAACCAAGCACTTGCCAGTTGCCCCTGCGGCTAGCAGCTAGTGGGCGGTGTTCCAGTTTTTTCCCCACCCCATATCCACTACCAGAGGGACTTTAAGGGGGACCACACCTTCCATTTCCTTTTTAACCAGAGCCCGCATTTCCTGTTCCTCCTCTTCCGGGCATTCAAACACCAACTCATCATGAACTTGCAGGATCATTCGGGATTTTAATTTTTTCTCCCTGATTTTTTGCGCCAATCGAATCATCGCCAGTTTGATCAGGTCCGCCGCACTTCCCTGGACCGGGGAATTGATCGCAACCCTTCCTGCCGCCTCCCGCAGTTGCCGGTTCTGACTGTTAAGGTCTGGCATATAGCGTTTTCGATTCATCAGAGTCTGGGTAAAACCAACTTCCTTTGCCTCGGCCACAGTCTCCTCCATATAAACTTTGACTTTTTTATAAAGCGCGAAATATTGATCGATGAACTTTTTAGCCTCCCTGGGATAAATTTTTAACTGCCGGGAGAGACCAAAAGCACTCAAACCATAAACGATGCCAAAGTTCACCGCTTTGGCCATTCTTCGGGCTTCCGCATCCAGACGATCCGCAGACGTCCCAAAAATTTCGCAAGCGGTACGGGTGTGGATATCTTCACCCATTTGAAACGCTTCAATCAAAGCTTCATCACCGGAAAGGTGGGCGAGAATCCTCAACTCCACTTGGGAGTAATCCGCTGAAAGCAGATGATTATTTCCTTCCGCGATAAACGCTTTACGGATTTCGCGTCCCATTTCGGTACGAATGGGGATGTTCTGTAGGTTCGGGTTACTGCTACTCAACCGCCCGGTAGCGGCTACCGTCTGGTTAAATGAGGTATGAACCCTTCCCGTTTTACTGAATATTTCATCCTGCAACGCATCCACGTAGGTAGACTTGAGTTTACCCAATTGCCGATAGGCCAATACCACTTCAGGAAGATCGTGCTCCTCGGCCAATTGCTCCAATACAGTGACATCGGTCGAATAGCCGCTCTTGGTTTTCTTGATGACCGGCAGTCCCAGTTTTTCAAACAGAATCACCGAAAGCTGTTTTGGGGAATTGATATTAAACTCCTCCCCGGCTATGGAATGAATTTTCTTTATATGATCTTCGATTTTTCCTTCTATTTTCGTGGAAAGATTTTGCAGATGCTTTTGATCCAGTTTCATTCCGTGGATTTCCATCCCTGCCAGGACTTCTAAAAGAGGTAGTTCCAAATCCTGAAAAAGCTGAAGGTCATCGCCTTGTAAAAGAGACGAAAGCTTTTCATAAAGTCGCCAGGTGATATCCGCGTCTTCCGCCGCGTACTCGGTCGCACGCTCGACATCCACTTCATCAAACCCAATCTCTTTGGACGCAGTGCCCACCACATCCTTATATTTGATGGTGGTGTGGCCCAGATAATTCTGAGCCAAAGCGTCCATATTGTGCCTCCTGCCGGAAGGATTCAAAATATAGGAAGCCAGCATGGTATCGAAGGCAATGCCCCGCAGATCAACCCCTTCATTCCTCAACACAATTAAATCGTATTTGATATTCTGGCCAACTTTTTTAATTTGTGGGTCTTCAAGGATAGGTTTGAGTTTCTTGATAACCCAATCGAGGGCCAATTGGTCGGGAACCCCCAAATAGCGATGGCCTAACGGAATGTAGCAGGCCACCCCTTCTTCACAGGAAAACGAAATTCCCACCACCCGAGCCCGGACCGGACGCAAGTTTGTGGTTTCTAGATCCAGCGCGAAAATTTTTGACTTCTTTAATTGTTTGAGCCATCTCTCAAAATCGGCCTCGGTGAGAAGAGTTTCATACTGGCTTGCAATCGCTGGCGAACTCACAACGGGGTCGGAATTATCTTCCAATTCCCCGAGCAATGAGGAAAACTCAAATTCAGAAAACAGTTTTTTCAGTTCCGTAATGTTAGAGGGCTTGAGTTTAAGATCCTCAAGTTTAAATTCCAACTCCATGGACGAATTAATGGTCACCAGTTGACGGCTGAGTAGCGCCATCTCCTTGTCCTGAACAAGTTTTTCTCTGAGTTTTTGCTTGTCCACTTCGTCGATCCGTTCATACAACTCTTCTATCGAACCGAATTTACGTATGAGTTCCGTGGCGGTTTTGGGGCCCACCCCTTTAACTCCGGGAATATGATCGCTGGAATCGCCCATCAAACCCATCACTTCGATCACCCGGTCTGGAGGCACGCCAAACTTTTCCTCCACACCTTCTATGTCAAACCATTTGTTTTTCATGGTATCGAGCATGCGGATATCAGGACCGATCAATTGCATCATATCCTTATCCCCACTGACTATGACTACCTGCAAACCTTCTTGCGCACCTTTTTTAGCCAAGGTTCCCATAATATCGTCGGCTTCATAACCGGGAACCCGGACGCTGTGAATATTAAAGGCATGTACCAGAGGTTCAAAATAGGGGAATTGTTTTGCCAGGTCCTCAGGAGGCGCTTCCCGGTTGGCTTTATAATCAGCGTACATCTCGTGACGAAAAGTCTTTTCCTTACTGTCGAAAGTAACCGCCAGGTAATCCGGCTTTTCGTCTTTTACCACTTTCTGCAACATATTGATGAACCCGTACAGGGCATTGGTGGGAAATCCTTTTGATGTCGACAGAAATTGCCGGATACCATAATAGGCCCGAAAAATGTAAGAAGAACCATCTATCAGATAGAGGGATTTAGGTTTGCTCATAAGTTGCCCTTAAAAATAAAAAATGCTGACCAAGTATAAAGTCGCGGCTTTACCGTGTCTAATTAATTGTGTTATCATAAAACTCCCTTATGGTTATGAACTAATTGAATTAAAAGGCTTAAATGGGAGCTCCACAAAAATGTGCGCCTTGAAAGGCTCATCAGAAAACCAGGATGACCATACCCGGTTGATCATCGAAACCGCCCGCAGAGTTCTGAGCATTGAGAGCCAGGCTGTAGCGGGACTGGAAAGTAGGATTGATTCTCAATTCGTCGAGGTCGTGCGCCACCTGAACCAGTGTAAACACCTGGTTATTACAGGGGTTGGAAAATCCGGGCTGATTGGAAAAAAAATTGCATCCACGTTTGCAAGCATCGGACTGCCCACCCTTTTCCTGCATGGGGCAGAAGCCAGCCATGGAGATCTGGGAATGATTTCTAAAGGGGATACGGTGATTGCCATTTCCAACAGCGGGGAAACGGAAGAGATTGTCAAATTGTTGCCGGTTTTTAATCGAATTCATTGCACTCTGGTGGGGATGACCGGCAACATGCAATCTTCCCTGGCTAAACGAAGCAATTATGTTCTCGACATTAGCGTTAAAGAGGAAGCCTGCTCAATAGATCTGGTTCCCACCGCCAGCACAACAGCGACCTTGGCAATGGGTGACGCACTTGCCATGGCATTCATGGAACTTCGCGGGGTACAGGAAGAGGATTTCGCACTCAACCATCCTGGCGGCAGTCTCGGTCGGAAACTACTCACTCTGGTCGATGACCTGATGCATTTTGGAGAGGATATCCCCAAGGTAAAAGAAAACGCTGACATCTACCAAGTACTCAAGGAGATCACGCAAAAAAGATTGGGAACAACTCTGGTAGTCGGAGATCAGGACCAGCTTCTCGGTATCATTACCGATGGAGATTTAAGACGCCTGATTGAAAAGAAAAAAGACATCTCTCAAACGTGTGCAAAGGATATGATGGCCAGCCATCCCAAAACCATTTTAAGGGAAACCCTGGCGGCTAAAGCCGTTAGAATTATGCAGGACCATTCCATCACCTCCCTGGTAGTGGTCAATGGTGACCAAAATATAGAAGGAATCATTCATCTACACGATATCCTCAAAGCAGGTGTCGTTTAACCCTTTCCCGGATACCTCCCGATTCAAAATATGACCGGCGACGAAATCAGAAAAAAATTCCTGCAATATTTTAAAGACCGGGGGCACACGGTTGTGCCCAGTTGTTCACTGGTTCCCAAAAATGATCCAACTCTTATGTTCACCAACGCGGGAATGGTGCAGTTTAAAGATGTGTTCCTCGGTGAAGAAAAAAGGAATTATGACCGCGCTGTATCGGTGCAAAAATGCGTTCGCGCAGGTGGAAAACACAATGACCTGGAAATGGTCGGGCGCACGGCCCGGCATCACACTTTTTTTGAGATGCTTGGCAATTTTTCGTTTGGGGATTATTTCAAGAAAGAAGCCATTCAGTTTGGCTGGGAATTCTTAACCGATGTGATTGGCCTGCCCCGGGACCGTTTATACATTTCTGTCTTCGAGGATGATGACGAGGCCTTCAACCTGTGGGTCAATGAGGTGAAAATGCCGCGCGAGCGGATATACAAGATGGGAGAAAAGGATAACTTCTGGGCCATGGGTCCCACCGGCCCCTGCGGCCCCTGCTCGGAAATATTTATTGACCAAGGTAAAACGGTAGGTTGTGGACAGCCTTCCTGCGAAGTCGGTTGCGATTGCGACCGATTCCTGGAAATCTGGAATCTGGTTTTCATGCAATACGATCGGAATGAATCCAGCAAACTCACTCCGCTTCCCAATCCCTGTATCGATACGGGGATGGGCTTGGAAAGGCTGGCCGCTGTCGTTCAGGGCCGCACCACCAATTACGACACCGATCTCATGATGTCTATCATCAATGAGGCTGCCCGCATCACAGGTAAAGAATATGGCAAGCAGGATGAGGTGAATGTCTCTCTTCGAGTGCTGACCGACCATGCCCGCGCCTCGGCATTTTTAATCAGCGATGGAGTCATCCCCTCCAACGAGGGCCGGGGTTATGTCTTGCGTAAAATCATGCGGCGGGGTCTGCGACACGGAAAACTTCTCGGCCAGAAAGGCCCCTTCTTTCACCGTATCACCAGCAAGGTAATCGATGACTTTAGAGAAGCGTATCCCGATTTAAACAACAACAAGGACTTCATTCAAAAAGTAGTCATTAACGAAGAAGAAAGTTTCGGCAATACCCTGCATTATGGAACCCAACGCCTGGAAGAAATCCTGGAAAAAGTGCGTAAGGAAAAACTCACCACCATACCCGGAGAAGAAATATTCAAGCTCTACGATACCTACGGTTTCCCCACGGACCTGGTAGAAGAAACCGCCAAGGATGCCGGGTTGGCCCTCGACATGGAGGGATACACCCGAGCCATGAATGACCAGAAGGCCAAAGCCATTGCCTCCTGGAAAGGATCAGGAGAAAAAGAAGTCGCCTCCTTTTATAAAGAATTCTTGCAGTCCTCTTCCCCAACCGTCTTTGAAGGCTATGGAACCACACAGGGCGAGGGCCGGGTATTAGCCATTTTAAAGGACCAGGAACCTGTAGATTCTGCTAGTTCAGGAGACGAGATAGAGTTTCTGACCGACAAGACTCCCTTTTATGGAGAATCCGGAGGACAGGTTGGAGATTCCGGTCGGGCTTTTAATGAAAATATTCAACTGGAACTCAATGACGCGAACAAGCCCCTGCCCGGCTTGATTGTTCATAAAGCAAAAATTGTCCAGGGAACCCTTCATACCGGGGACAACCTGACTCTGGAGGTGAACCGGCATACCCGGGGAGACACCGCGCTCAACCATTCTGCCACCCACCTTTTGCATGCAGCACTCAAGGAAGTTCTAGGCGAACACATCAAACAGGCTGGCTCGTTGGTTGCATCCAATCGATTGCGGTTTGACTACACCCATTTTTCTCCCTTGACGGACAAAGAAAGAATCCGCATTGAATCCCGTGTAAATGAAAAAGTCCGGGAAAACATTCAGGTTTCAACACAGGAAATGGACATTGATAGCGCCATAAAAGAAGGTGCGATGGCATTGTTTGGGGAAAAATATGGCGAGACGGTCCGTGTTGTAAATATCCCCGGTTTCAGCAAGGAATTGTGCGGCGGCACTCATGTTACCGCGACTGGGGATATCGGTTTGTTCCGAATTACTTCCGAAGGGGGCATCGCATCTGGTGTTCGCCGCATCGAAGCCGTAACCGGTGCCACGGCTTATGACACCATCCGGGCCGAGCAGGAATCCTTATCGGCAATTCGCGGACTCTTAAAAGCTCCTTCCCACGAGGAAATTGCAAAGCTGAAAAAGCTGTTGGCAAAAAACCGGCAATTGGAAAAAGAGGTCTCCGCTCTAAAGGAAAAACTGGTCAGCGGTAAAGAATCTACCGGTACCGATGATGTGCAAAAAGTGGGTGAGATTTCGTACCTGATCAAGAAACTGGAAGGTATGGATGCAAAAACCCTGCGCACTTTTATCGACAATGCCAAGAACAAATTAAAATCCGGGGTTGTCGTCGTCGGCTCTGTTGCCAATGGTAAAGTCTCCATGGCGGCAGGCGTCACCAAAGACCTGACCGATAAATACCATGCCGGAAATATTATCAAGCAAATAGCCGCCATCGTGGGAGGAAATGGAGGCGGCAGGCCGGATATGGCACAGGCCGGGGGTTCCAAGATTGATAAACTCGATGAAGCCCTCAAAAAAGCAGAAGAATTGATCCGCTCCACCTAACCCCGCTTTTGAAAGTTTTATAGGGGGTCTCTATTTATTCGGTAATTTTCTCTAAAGCAACCCCTTACAGGGGAGGAAAAGTTGGCGGACTATAGTAAAAAGCGTAATTGCATTCGCTTGCTTTACGAGTATCGACCCTTTGCCCCCGGCGGCTCGCCTGGGGTCAAAAGCAATTTCTAGAGAGTCCTATAGAAATGGTCCCGGAAATCCTGTATCATTTCTTGATCACCCATCAACTGAACCGGTTGAGATTTTCCGGAAAGGATTAGACATGAGTGAAATACTGGGTTCCACGGGTAAGACTTCCCCGATCAATCCCATCAGAAAAAAAGAACTCGATGACAATTGGAAAACCGTCGCGGCTAAAGCGGTCACCGATGACATATTCAAAAAGAGCCTGGCCAAAGACCCCTTTAAAGTCTTGGAAGCGCATGGGTTGAAGGCCGATCCTGAAATCAAAGTCAATTATGATGAAACAAATAAGGAATATAACATGGTCGTTCCCACAAACGCTTCGGAAGAAGTGCAGGCAGAAGCCAAGTGGTGGGCCTGGCGTTTAAAGATAATCAAAGAGTTCGATCAAAACTTGGATCGTAAAGTAGGAACCGTAACCGGGTTTGATGAAGGCAGCCGGCCCAGAGAGATAATTTAAAAAAAAGCGCCCGTAGCTCAGCTGGATAGAGTATCGGTTTCCGGTACCGAGGGTCGGAGGTTCGAATCCTCTCGGGCGTACCATTTTTATCTAGGAGTTTACCCTTTAGATTTAATAACCTCACTATACCTACCTAAAGTTTCTCCAGTATCCAAAGTGTTCCTTAAGGCTCCATGGTACAGCCATGGTACACCAAAGGAGAAACTTTCATGCCTACAGTACAACGTAGAGTCTCACCAAATGGCAAAATCAGTTACAGAGCATTAGTCAGACTAAAAGGCCACAAGTCTAAGACAGCTACCTTCCTTAAGAGAGCAGATGCTGTTGCTTGGGGGTAGGAGATGGAGACCAGGATCAGACAGAGCAAATACTTTCCTGACAGACTGATAGAATCAGAGAAATATACTTTGGGAGACCTATTAGATAGATATAAGTCCGAAGTGCTCCCTAGAAAAAGAGATAAGAAGCAGACAGGATTGATCGAGTGGTGGAAAGTCCAGTTGGGAAACTATAAGATTAAAGACCTTACTCCCTCGCTGATTGCCCAACATAGAGACAAGTTACTTAGCCAAGCAAGTAATAGAACAAGTAAAAAAAGGTCGGCTGCTACTGTTA
>ERZ651768.3392-NODE-3392-length-10679-cov-8.298717_pt1 | contig 10679 bp, 8 predicted proteins | sample MGYA00514754_ERZ651768 | MGnify/ENA metagenome assembly ERZ651768 | reverse complement strand
AGAATTGGAAAGCAAGGTTAATTTGCTAAGCGAAGAAAAAGCTTCTGGGGGTTCATCCGGTGAAAGGAAAGAAGAAGCCAGATCAGCAGCTGTGGACGAGTTTGGGGGCGGACTCGAGGCGTTCCTTTTGACCTATGCCGACATGATCACCTTGCTTCTAGTTATATTCGTGATGATGTATACCGCATCTAATCTTGATGAAGAAAAATTTGCCGAGGCAATGTCCTCTTTCCAAGAGAAAATAGTAAAAATCGAAAGTGTAAATGTACGCTTGACACAAGATGAATTACAAATGCTTAACAAATTACGCGAACTAGTAAAAGACAATATAGACCCCAACGCACTCATTGCAGGTGACACAAAAACTATTACTTTCCAAATACCAAGTTCGGATTTATTTGCACCTGGCACTGCAATCCTGGAAGAGGGTGCGGGAAAACTTATCCTAGAAACTATAGAGGAAGAAATGAGAGATGGAGTTAAGCAGGTAATTGTAGATGGCCACACGGATAATGTCCCCACAAAAACGGCAATGTTCCCGTCAAATTGGGAACTATCATCAGCACGAGCCAGCAGTGTAGCGCAGTACATTGTTAAACAAATGGGATTTAACCCCAAATTTGTGGTTGTTTCGGGCTACGGAGAACACCGCCCCATGAAACCTAATACCAACGATGAGAACAGGGCATCGAATAGGCGCGTAGAAGTCAAAGTTGTAAAAGACAAAACTGTAGCCGCCGCTCAAGCAGCCAAAAAGAAAGCTCAGGAATTGAAAGCTGAAAACGAAGCCGCAGGATATAGTAATTAAAAAAATTCGCTTTAGAAAAAATAAAACAATACAATTAAATGTTTTACAAAAGTGCATTTAATTAAAGGTGTTCATATTAATTGAAATACGTTAGATAGCATATTTTCACAATCAGAGCGCCAATGGAACCAACAAAAGAAAAACAGAATGACGCCGAAACTTTGTTTTACAACCGGCAAGCCTTTAAGAGGTTCAATCAGTTTAAAATCGACCGAACTCTTAGCACATTGTCGGAGATCGATCGACTGATTTTCACAACGGTACCTCGCCTTCTGCATGTCAATCAAGAGGGACTTCCGGGTTACGTTGATGAAAAAAATGTTCCCTGTGGAATCATGAATTTCACAATGGATCATGAATCACTGGTTGCAGCAGAAAAACTTTTTCCTGATATCATCATAAGACGCCAAGCAAATCTCAACCCCGTCATTCACACCGCTTTACTCATGGGTTCTCTTGGATCCATTGCGCAAAGTAAAAAATCTGACCTCGATTACACATTGCTGGTTGACAATAATAGTTTCACCCCCGAGGGCCTGAAACTATTTCAAAAAAAATTAAACCTCATCGAAACATGGACCTGGGATAACTATCATCTAGAAACTCATTTCTTTATAAATGACCACAATGAGGTCCGTAATAATATATTCGGAGAAAGTGACAGTGAGAGTACTGGTTCTGCTCTTGCAAAACTACTTAAGGAGGAGATGTACCGGACTATGATTATAGTTACGGGCAAAATCCCGTATTGGCTGATTGCTCCTGTCGATTGTGATGACAATCGTTATGCTGAATTAATTGAGATGATTCAAAACAATAAAACTCTTCTCAAACGAGAAGAGTACATAGACATGGGAAACGTTGATGACATTTCAGACGGTGAATTTTTTGGTGCCTCCATCTGGGCACTCATTAAATCATTCAAGTCTCCTTTCAAAACCTTGATGAAGATGGGGGTTTTGGAAGACTACATGTTCACAGAAACCAAATCGAACCTGCTATGCCACCAAGTAAAACAAAGAATTTTTGACGGAACTCCTTATGAAAAAATAGACCCTTACCTTCTGATGTTCACACGCGTACAAAAATTTTTTTCAGACACAAAAAATGACCCTGAGGTGGATGCCTTACGCGCAGCATTTTATCTTAAGGTGGGCACGCAAGTTTCAGGGGAAGAGTTAGAACACGGCTCAGAACATTGGAAAAAAATCACCTTAATAAAAATGCTTAAAGATTGGGGTTGGGATGGTTCTAAGGTCGACCACATAAATAAATACTACATTGACTGGCAGATGAATCAAAAGGTTGAACTGGGTGATCGAATCAACAAAATTCTCATGAGCTCGTACAAAAACATTTCTAAGAAAAATAGCACTCTAGACTCAAGTGAAACTTTAATTACGGAAAAAGACACAAATCTACTTGGTCGAAAACTATTTAGTGCTTATCGGACTGCACCCAATAAAGTTGAAAATATTGGAGCCCTTGTTGATGGCAAAACAAACGAGCAGTATCTAACATTTCTTCACGAAAAACCAAAATCTAAAGAAGAAAGTGGCGCCTGGCATCTCATTCGAGGTCAAGCGCCAGCCCATATTGATCAAGTGGACCCAGACTTTATAATCAAAAAAACGACCTTATTACCATCTCTAATAGCCTTTGCGGCAAACAACAGTCTATACAAAAAAAAAGTAGAAAAATACGACGATGAAAATACAGAGGTCTTGCTTCAAGCGGAGGGAGGATCAATAAGGAGTAAAGATTTATTCCATCTACTTGATCAAATTTCTTCATTTATTGCCTCAGTAAATATAGCGGCAATTTCAAATGACGATCTACTAGCGGACGCGCAAATTAAACAACTTTTTATGATCGTGGATTTTGGAAATCCTCCACCTATGCTAGTTACCACTGGCGATATAAAAGCGTGTAAAAACTCTAAAGAACTAAATGAGTTTCTTAATAACCGGCTGGAGAGAATCCAGAGTATCTCAACGATATATATCACCACGTGGGGAGAACTGTTCTGTAAAACGTACTCGGGTCTTAATTGCATGGATCGTACACTTTCCGAATTAAGCCCTCAATTGACCCCTGAACGCGTGGAAGCACCTAATTTTCTAAAGTATTACATCCCTTGCGACCGAAGAGAAGTAATTCAAATACCATGGTTGGATGGTTACATACTCCGTTCGCTTAAAATACGATCAAAGTAATATCTGAAAAATTTTCTGGTTAAAAATTAATTTATGGCTAGTGAAACCGAATCAGAAGGCGGTTTTGATACAGGAACCCTCCTAGGGGTAGCTGCAGGAGTTGGGCTCATCACAGTCGCTATCATTCTCGGCGGTGACCCAGATGTATTCATGAATCTAAATGCCATTTTGATTGTTGCAGGTGGAATGATCTCAACGTGCTTCATTGCTTTCCAATCCAGTAAAATTCTTGAAATGGTTCCTGTGATCGTTAACGCGTTCAAGCCTGATTTAAAAAAACCGGTCGATTACATAGATGAAATTATGAGGTTAGCGTCAAAATATCGCTCGGGCGGCATGAAGGTTTTAGAGAATGCTGAAGCAAAAGTGGAAAACCGTTTTTTAAAAAATGGTATCGCAATGATCGTCGATGGTTATAACGGGCGGGAGATATATGCGGTCCTCGATCATGAAATTAATTCGCTCAACGAACGGCACAATGCCGGACAAAAGATTTTACGTTTCGCAGGCGTGCAAGCACCAGTATTTGGAATGGCGGGCACGCTGATTGGTCTTATTCAAATGCTCATGCATATTGACAACCCATCAACCATTGGACCGGCACTTGCTACCGCATTGATAACAACATTTTATGGTTTGATTCTTGCGAATCTCATTGTAACCCCTATTACCGCAAAACTAGCTATGCGCACCGAAAGTGAATCGAATCTAATTAAAACCATTCGTATTGGCGTTATAGGGATTTTTGAAAAATCAAATCCCGCAAAAATTCAAAAAAACATGAATGCGCTGCTTGCGCCTGATGAACGAAAAGAATAACCATGTCCAATGTTGAAGAAGTTACATCTCTTTTAGCAAAAGAACCCAAACAAGATGGAGCCGACTTCAGTGAATACGACCTTAATGGAGTCAGCATCAATGGTGCCAGCTTTGTCTATGCAACTTTTGATAAAGCAAAACTAGAAAACTCCGAACTCACTGGCATCAATTTCTCTCAGGCGTCCCTTGAAGGTAGCTCCTTAAAAGGTTCTAAACTCACAGATATTGATTTTACGGGGGCAAAATTAACTGAGGTTAATTTTGAGGAAACGGTTTTTGTGAACTGCAATTTCAAAAACGTCACCGCAGAACACAGCGAAATATCAAGTGCCAACTTTAAAAATTGCAAATTGAGAGGCTCCAATTTAAGCCATTCCAATTTTTACTCAGCTATCTTCGACGAATGCGACCTTTCATTTTCAAGGCTTATGTATACCTATATGAAGCAGGTGGAAATAAGCAAATCAAAAATGAAGGGCGCTAACGCAAGGGGATCGGATCTAAGTTTTTCCAAGATCAATGAAACGGACTTATCGGGAGTGATCTTAAAATATTCGGACTTAAGTTCCTGCACGTTTAAAGGAGTAAAATTAAGCAATGCCAACTTAATTGGTGTGGACTTCAAGGATGCTTTTTGTTCTGAAATCCAAATCGATGAGGCTAATTTCGAAGGGGCCGACCTTACCTATGCCAACCTTGAGGGTTCAAACTTACAAAACTCATTTTTTCTTGAGGCCAACTTACACGGCACTAATTTCACCAATGCGAATTTAGCCGATGCTTACTTGGTAGATGCAAATATTGCAAAGGCTATCACCAAGGGCGCTAATCTAGAAAACACGGTACTCGAGTAATCATTTTTTCATATTAACAAATTGAATCCCGTGCCAGAAAGATAATATCCTTAGATTTTCCTTTCGACCAATGTCCGAAATAGTACTTATAGTTCATTTCATGATCGTACTTTTCTTTATCGCTGGATTTTTTATAGGACTCTCCTGGAATCAACCTATGTTTAGGTATATTCATGCCGGTTCTTTGGGAGGAATTACCCTACTCATGATATTAAGAATTCCCTGCCCGCTCACGTTGCTTGAGGAGGCACTGCGTAACCAGTCTTACGAAGGTTCATTTCTAGCCACTTGGCTTAACCGCATCCTTTATCTGGAATGGTTTGACCCCTTACATGTACTAATGGTCAACGTCCTGTTCATGGTCTTGGTGTTATCCAGTTTCTGGTGGCATCCAGTAAAAAAATAAAAGTAATTACTCCAATGAAAATTTACTGGGAAAAGCAACAAGTGTCACGCAGCGAAAGCCAACGTTTTCAAAGTAGTCATTGGGATCGGCTTCCGTTCTAGAAAATGAGTAGCGATAAGCCTCAAGAAAGTAGTGCCCGGCCTTTTGAAAGGCGTTTCCACGTAACACTTTCAGTATTTTCCCGTATCGTAGGTTTTTATAAGTACTACCAGGATAAGCTAAATACCAATCCATGGTCCATTCCATAACGTTACCACCCAGGTCATAAACTTTATATGGGCTAATGTCATCAGGATATGTACCCACCTCAACCAACCCCCTTGCTCCATCAATATCCATATTAGATTTTCCTTTTTCGTAAACATCCCCCCAGGGATATACACGTCCATCCACTCCTCGAGCAGCTTTTTCCCACTGTGCTTCTGTTGGTAGTGTTTTTTGCGCCCAAAGCGCGTAGGTCAATGCCTCTCGCCAAGTAACGTGAGTGACTGGATAACGACCTGTTCCCTCAGCATAGGTCCCATTATCCCAATGTCCGGGTAATTCATCATAACCAGATGAATCAAGAAACTGTTTATATTCTTCATTGGTCACTTCATATTTATCGATATAATAAGAATCAAGAAATATTTTTCTAATGGGATGTTGATCTAAAAATAGTGGTTTGACTGCACCTATTTTAAGGTGGATTTTTTCATCGTCTGTTTTGTTTGTTCCCATAATAAACTCACCTGGTGGAATAAGAACCATCTCTTTCCCATCAATTGGGGAAATTTTTACTAGCGGAAGAGCGGTGTTTTTTGTTTTACGGTCAAAAGAATCACCACAAGCAAAAAGAAATAATGTGGCAATATAAAAAAATAAAAAAGCAAGCTTCGTCCACCAGGTTAAATCCAAACCCTCGTGATAGAATTTAAGACTGTTATGCTTTCTCAATTCACATATTTTCAAAAACAACTCCTCCTTAGATTAATTCCAATTATTTTTTGCCTATTCATTTTTACAATTCTATTCCCTGCTGAAGGAGACCCGTTTGATAAACCGCTAGCCAAAGATTCAAAAGGTGAAAACTCTCCTCACATATTGAAGTCAGACAAGTTCTCATTAAATGCTAGAAATGTAAAGGTTCTTAAATCACAAGGAGACTTCCTCTGGATGGGCACATCCATGGGAGTCATAAAATATGACACAACCTCCATTGAAAATTATGTCGTTTACGATAATCGTAACGCTCTTTTAAGTAATGGCATCTTCAGTATCACAATAGGCCCGAATAACCAGATATGGCTTGGTACTTATGGAGGTGGACTCAGTTTTATAGATAATAAGAAATGGATAAACATAAACACGCCTCAAGGGCTCAACGATGCCTTTGTTTATGACGTAAAATTTAACAATAATGCTATGTGGATCGCCACTTGGAGTGGCGTCAACAAAGTAGAGGGTAATCCACTAACTCGCGATTCCTGGACCAGTTTTACCGTTGAAAATACCAACGGTGGACTAATAGATAACTGGGTGTATGCCATCGAAATTGGTGAGAATAACAATATTTGGTTTGGCACAGAAGGAGGACTTTCGCTTTTTAACGGAAAAAAATGGAAGCACTGGAACCACAAAAATGGTCTAGGTGCCTCTCATGAAATGGTCAAACATGACAACCAATTGGCTACTGACTCATTCACGGGATCTCACCATAGTGATCAAGTTGTCAATCTGCCTAACACAAAGAATGCAACCTATCGACCTAACTATATAGTCTCTATGCATCTAGATCAATCCAACCGGCTATGGATTGGTACCTGGGGAGGTGGTCTGAGCATGTTTGATCCAGAAACACAAGTATTCCGAAACTACACAGTTAAGGACGGACTACCAGGGAACTATATACTGGCGATTAACGAAGGATTCGATGGTAATTTATGGATTGGATCTAACGAGGGCTTATCTAAGTTTGATGGAACTACCTTTCTAAACTATTCACGAACTAATGGACTGATTTCCAATTATGTATTTAGCATCGAATTTGACGACAATGGTTTCTTGTGGGTCGGGGGACACCACGGAATGACTAGGTTAAAATTAGATATAAAATCAGGGCACTTGTCCAGACAGGATTTCAAATAAAATAATACTAATAAGCTGTTAGTTCAGTCATCATCTTCTTCATCGTCGGACATTGCATCATCTACATCTTTTTGTTCAGCCGCATCCATTAATTCTTTGATTTGCTCATAACCACTAGCTAAACGCTGTATATTAATTAAAAGGTTAATAAGCTCTGCGTCTTTGCACTCTCTTATTCCAGCAACAAGAGGTCCTCGCTCGTCTTCTTCATACTTCTCATCCCATTTTTCAAAATTAGAGAGAATTTTATTTTTACAATGAATTAAATCATAAAAAAAACTTTGAATTTCAATACTCGGCATAATTATTCCTGAAAATAAAATTAAATAAATTATTACTTTATCGAAAAGCAATATATAGGTACCACATTTTCATTCTTATGAGAAATCCCTATTTAAATAATAATACACGTATTTCTAAATTTATAATTTCATTTAATTTTTCCCATTTAATTATATTTTTTATGTCGCTATAATCACCGCATTAAATTTATTGAGAAGTAATCCTATGGAAGAATTAGCATACAGGGGAATTGCATTTATTGGATTTTTTATAATTTCCTTCATTGCTTGGATAACAGGAAATAAAGGGCAAATAAATAAAAAAACCATTTCAGGAAGTATTTTGTTGGCTTGGGCTATTGGTGGAATGACCTTTTTGTTCCCTTGGACTCGAAGAGCTCTAGAGTGGATAAATAATGCCCTCATATCCGCATTGCAAGCATCACAGAAAGGGTCAATTTTTCTATTTGGCCCTCTAGCTATTGGCCCGGGCGAGTCATTAGCAGACGGGACGCAATCGATAGGGTTTGTTCTTGCTATGCAAGTCTTGCCCTCTGTAATCTTCTTTTCCGCAATAATAAGTTTATTATATTACCTAAATGTTATACAGGCATGCGTCAATGGATTTGCAAAACTTTTTTACAAGTCAATGGCCCTTTCCGGGGCCGAATCATTTTCAGCTGCTGCTAGTATTTTTTTTGGAATCGAGTCCTCCCTTACTGTCCGTAGTTACCTTGATCGAATGTCACGATCGGAACTTCTGACCTTAATTACCTGCATGATGGCAACTGTTGCCAGCACGGTAATGGTAGTTTATGTGGTCGCTTTAAGAGAAGTTTTTCCTCAAATTGCTGGGCATCTAATTTCCGCTTCGATAATTTCTATCCCTTGTGCTGTTTTAATCAGCAAGCTATCCCTGCCAGAAAATAAAACACCTCAAACATTCGGCTCAGTTTCAAGCGAGTTTACAGAAGGAGCATTTGTAAATGATTCAATAGATTTAAATACCAAAAAACCTACGAATGTGATGGTTGCCTTAATGGAAGGTGGCGCGCTAGGAGTTAAGCTTGCCATTTCCATAGCAACATTACTCATAGTTGTCCTAGGACTTCAAGAAGTGGTTGACCTTGTTCTTAAACTTGTTCCCCAAATAGCAGGACAATCGATTTCCATTAATCGTATTTTAGGGTGGCTTGTCTTGCCTTTCACGTTATTGATTGGGTTAAGACCGGAGGAGTGGGAACTGGGATCTCAGATATTAGGGTCGCGTTTTGTTGAAACAGAAGTAGCTGCTTATTTTCAACTCGCTGGTGTTCAGTCTGCTCAGATACCAGCATTTTCATTGCGGTCATTTACAGCTTTAACTTATTGTCTATGCGGTTTTGTACACCTCGCAAGTCTAGGAATTTTTGTTGGAGGATTGACTGCTATTATCCCATCAAGAGCCAAAGAAGTATCAATACTTGGAATACGTGGACTATGGACAGCATTTTTAGCTACACTACTTACGGGCTGTATAGCAGGAGCATTGGCATAGACACAAATCCATTCTTAATATAGGACCATAATATTTGTTCTCGTGGTAAAAAAACCTGATAACATAATAAAAATATCTTAAAAATCAAACATCAAAAAATTACATGTAATTATGGCCCAACAAGAACGCTTTATTGATAATGGCGATGACACCCTAACCGACACTCGCTACAATGTAATGTGGCTAAAAAAGGACAGTTACCAGGTCAAAGGGAAATGGTGTACCTGGAAAGGTGCCAATAAATTTGTAGAAAAACTTAATGAAGAAAAATTTGCCGGATACAATGACTGGCGACTGCCAAAAAAAACTGAGGCGCGAAATTTATATGAGCATGAGAGCAAAAATACGGACTTCAATGGTGACATAGTGCACATTGATCTAAAATTTCCTGAAGGAGGCGGCTTTACATACTGGTGTAATGAAGAATCTGGTATCAACGCCATGGTTTATAATTTTTATAGTGATCGCGCGTATCTAGTGAGAAGAAAAGCAAAAGATGAAAGTTTTATGTCTTGTAGGCCGGTTCGTTCATCAGGCCCAGAAGTTAAAAAATTTGGTAGAATTTCTGAAACCGGAAGGAGTCGCAGAGAGTGATTTAATAAACAGCTTCTTGCTCCCCCCTAAGACCTTTTATAACCGCTATAATTCGCTAATTCACTTCTCTAATGACCGTAAATAGAGCCACTTTTGCTGAAATCAACCTCGAATCATTTCGAAATAACCTGCATTCTATCAAATCCCTCATAGGCCCTGATGTCGGAACCATGGCAATTATCAAAGCAGACGCATACGGGCACGGAGCAATTCAATGTGCGCGCGCTGCTATCAAAGAACAAGTAGACTATATAGGCGTGGGAATCATCCAGGAAGGGATAGAGCTTCGCGAAAACGGAATCACCTCCCCTATCCTAATTCTGGGGGGTATTTATCCAAATGAAATTGAAGACCTTATCAAGCATGACCTTTCTACAAGTCTTTCCAACTCCGTTATGGCGAACGCTATTTCAAAACAAGCAGAACATGCTAATAAACGTGTTGGTATTCACATAAAAATTGACACCGGTATGGGGCGACTAGGGGTCCAACCAGACGCTTTTACAAACCTAGTAGAGAGTGTCATAACTTGTAAAAACCTAAAAATCGAAGGATTTTTCACACATTTATCCAGCGCCGATGAAGAAGATCCCGAAACAACACACCATCAAATATCTATTTTCTCAAATCTGTTACAGGGGTTACCTGCTACAAATTTTTCTAAAATGATTAGCGCAAACAAACACATACTTTTTCATAGTGCAAACACAGCTGGACTCTTACGTTTTCCTGAAAGTAGGTTTAATTTAGTTCGACCCGGCATCAGCTTATTTGGTTCTTTCCCATCCCCTACTATAGCTTCAGTATTTAATTTATTAGAAAAAGAAAATAAAATCACCAAACTCCGCCCTGTCATGAGCTGGAAAACAAAAATCATACAAATTCAAACATTACGTAAGGGTGCTTCGATAAGTTATGGCGGTCGTTATGTTACAAAAAATGAAGGAACTCGTATTGCAACTATTCCTGTCGGCTATGCTGACGGATTAAGTCGTCAGCTTTCAAATAGCATGGAACTTCTTGTAAAAGAAACACGA
>ERZ651768.3390-NODE-3390-length-10680-cov-7.592851_pt1 | contig 10680 bp, 8 predicted proteins | sample MGYA00514754_ERZ651768 | MGnify/ENA metagenome assembly ERZ651768 | reverse complement strand
TAAGGGGTCGCAGACACGCTCTTCTCCCGGATCCCAAGGACCGAGGGGGCGCCCACTTCCTGCCTCTTCCGTACGCCGATCTGGTTATCCTGATGTCCAGAAGGAGGTTTCCAATCAGTATCTCGGAGCAGCTCTCTGAGCCAGAGGGGAACACCTCCTGGCGAGTCCATGACCAGCTGATATCAGGACTGAGTGAGGAAATACTGGAACGGACGGGGATTCTGGTCAGGCACCGTCATGTCCGCTCGCTGATGAAACAAGCTGAGGAGCACAAGGACATCACCCTCGAGCAGTCGTGCCACGATACCGAGGGAGAGGTACTCGATGACGACATGCGCGTCGAAATCCGACTGGAGATTGTCTCCAAGAACGGCCACAAGACACTTGGTCTCGACCGCATTGTCAGGTATGCCGATTACGAGCACGCTACGATTTCGGTGCTGCGGGACTGGGAGGTTCTGATAAGGGAGGCATCCAGAGAGGTCCCGAAGGACTTCTACACAGACATCGACGCTCCGGCCTACATCGACTTAGTTGAGTAGCGGTCAGTTGTGTTTCACCCTCAACCGCCTTCCCAGCACCTGTGGTGCTGCGCAAGCGATATGACCATTGGATGCTCGAGCGGCCGAGAGGGTGCTGGCTTTGGAGTTCGACAGAGTGCTGCTCGACGGTCTCTACAGGGGGCGTCTTGTGGAGTTGCGAGATCGGGCTGAGGAAGCCGGTCTGAGCAAGAGTGGTTCGGTCGAAGTGGTGCGCGCCAGACTCATTCAACACCACATCCTCAGCGAGGTTGACCTGTCCTGGGAAGGCATCCAATCCATGTCGCACAAGGAGATAGGCGGGGTCCTGAAGATGTTCGGCATCAAGTCATCCGGATCCCACAAGGAAAGGCGCCAGAGGTTGTGGCTGCACCTGAACTTCGACTCACGAAGGCTCACAGTGGAGCATCTGGCAGAGATGGACAGGGACGAGCTTCACGAACTGTGCCAGAGGCTGGAACTGCCGCTGACGGGGAACCGGACGGTGCTGATGGGGCACGTAGCGGGAGTCCTGACGAGCCAGGCCAACGGATGGGGCAGGATCAAGCGCAGTTTGCGGCGAACGGGAATTCCAGAGGCCTCCGTGGCCGAGGCGCCGAGGATTGAGTCCGATGAGCCGGAGGAGTCGGGGGCAGTGGAAGAGGAAGCGGAGTTTGAGGCGCCATCTCCCAATGCGGTGCTCGAGGACGCTAGTGACGCACTGGTTCTCGAGCTCGACAAGGCCGAGCCCCCGGTCCAAGGCGCCCTGCTGACCATCCGAGCGAGGGTGGATGACCTCGAGAGGATGATTGGGACAATCCTCAGGGGGCACGGAGGTAGATGGGGGAGCGACGAGGAAGCCCTCCTCATCAGACTCGCTGAGCGCAGAGGCTGGCCACTGGAGCAAGAGGAGGTGCGTTCCAGAGTGATTGGTGTTGCTACTAACATCGCCGAGATCAAGGGCGCCGAGATAGGCGATGGACCTAGGCAGAGGATTGACGCGGCGGCGACGCTGGAGCGAGTCAGGGAGAGGATGAGGTACGCTGAGACGCTGATCTCAGAGCCTGATGAGGAGTAATCACTCCGGCACCAGTTGGAAGAAGCCGAATCGCGGCTCCATCACCTCGCCCTGATCGCGGGCTTGGTCTATTGCGTCCTCGGCGGACTCTCGCGAGTGGCCGCCGTGAACGAGGGCGGTCACCAGATCGTTGTACTCTACGCCCTCACCGGTATCACGCGAGCGAACCGTCTCGAGGATGAGTTCGATGGCATCGCCGGGCTCAGCCGCGGGCTCACTGCTTTCCGGCGCCTGCGAGGCCGTCTCCTCGAGAGTCGTGGCGGTGGGTTGCGGTGGCTCCATCAGACTGGTCCTGCCGGTCGCCATGGAGAGGGCCTGCAGGACCCCGACGCGGTAGCCCTCGGGGTCGAAGTCGCCATAGTGCCCGCGAGCGAGTATCAGCCCATCCACGAGATCGCGTGGGACCCCGGCCGCCTCGAGGGCAGCGGGAGTCAGGTCTGCCTCTAGGGCGGTGGAGTGAGCGTCAATGCGTCGCAGAGTGGCCTCGGCGGTCTCGACCAGCCAATTGGTGTAACACTCCCTGTCGATGACCGTGAACTCCTCCGCGCGCAGCGAGGTGAACATGCCACCGTCTTCCGTTTCGAACCACCTCGCCTTGCCGACGAGTGCCAGAAGGAAGCGGTCGCCGCTCTCAAAGCGCGCCAACAGTTCCTCGAAGTCGGGATGCAGCTCTGGCTGGAACGAAGCCACGCTGAACAGGTAGCTGCCGGTTGGGTCCCTGACATGACCGGAGTAGTTCGGGCCGCTGTCGCCCTCGCGGCGCTCCATGCGGTCGATGACCCCACATACTAGGGCACGGTTGATCTTGGCGCCTATCTTCGTGATGACGAACGACGGGTCGTACTCCCCGGAGCCCTCCTCGGTCAGCGAGGCATCCCGGTACTCCTGCGCGAACAGCCTCACGGCGCTCTGACGGGCAAAGCGTCGTGCTGGCTCCTGAATCACAGGACCACCCCCCAGCGTTGCATAACCTGATTGGCGGCGTCAGCAGAGGGGGTCTGGTCCTGCTCAGCCTCGTCGGCGAGCAGCATCGCACCTTGATCGTCCACTATCGAGCGTCCCTTGATGTTGAGACGCTGCGCGAGCACGCGCTGACGCAGCGAGACTACGAAACCGTCACGGCCCTCCTTGGAGATCTGTTCTTTCACGGATTCCTGATTGACACCGAGGAACGCCTCGGAGGGGTCCTTCGACATCAGCAGGGAGGCGTTGGACACCCCATCATCAATGACGAACCTGAGTCTCAGGTCCTCCTCGCCACGCTGCGGGCCGTGCTCTGCGCAGGCGCCATCCCTGAGTACGCGCCTGCACTCGGGGCAGCGCTCGACTATGCCTGAATCGGGACGCACCGCGACTATTGTCCCGCTGGTCCGGATGCCGCGACGCGAGCCGCCGCTTAGCATGGAGGTGAGGTCTACGTCGATCCAGTGCTGCTCTGGGTCTATAGGCTCCCACGGAGCATCAGATAGATTCGATACCTGTACGGCCTCGTCGATGACCAGATCGGGCGAGCCCTGCCAGAACTGCACCCTCGCCCCAGTCAGATGCAGGAAGTCCCCGGGCTCGGGATCGACCTCGCACCACGCGGTCAAGCGGCAACGGCCACTCGGATCGATGACGTCCCCGCTGCGGACCACTCGCTCGGTTCCGTCCTCGGAGGTGAAGGAGCGTTGAATCCAGGATTCGACCTGAACGGTGACCTCGATGTCGCGCATGCCGTTGCGCAGGTCCGAAATAGAGACCTTGTTGGCCTTGGACAGGTCATCCATGCTGGCGAAAGCCGAATCGTGGTAGACCTCGATCATAGTGCGGTCGCCGATGTTGACCTCAGGGGTCTCGCGGAACTTCCTAATCGATGCACCGTCGATTTTGAGCAGGGTTCCCGGCTCGTGCTCCAGAGGGACCCATGACAGGAAGCCTATGCTGCCGCTGGCATCACCAAGCCTACCGCGGACGACTTCGAGCTCGCCGCTGCCATCTCGCTTGACTATGACATCCGGCTTGGCCGATATCAGTCGAGCGACTAAGTTGACGTAGCCCTCATTCGCGGAGGCAGTGGCGATGTCTGTGGGCTCACTGCTGACCTGCGCCACCGGGGTACCGCCCTCCCTGAGGACGGTGACCCGGGTAGTCCGGTTGATATTGAGCGAGCGCTTGTCGTTCCACTCATTGACCGAGGCGCCCTCAAGGCGCACCACTGAGCCGGGCGCCAGGTTCTCGCCCTGCTCGCCCCAGTCCTTGAAGTCCCAGCGCTCGCGATTGTCGCTGCCCTCCCAGGGATTGTCCTCGATCCAGCCGAAGGCCACCTGCCGCTCCTCGCCGCGGACCATCTGGATGCGCGGTGTGTAGGTGATCACCGCGACCTCGATGGTGACGTTGCGGTCCTCGGCATCGAGCTCGGAGAAGCGGTTGACCTTCTTCTCGGCCTTAACAGGAGCCGTGATCTTGGTGACCTCCATCCCGGCGGCGGTCTGGAACTTCCGAACAACCGAACGCAGTGCGTCCTCGGGAGGAATCAGGAACTCCTCCTCGTAACGCCTGAACTCCTCGGCTATCTCGCCGTCGTCCGCGTCGGGACATTCCTGTTTGACTACATTCACCTGCGTTGCGTATCTTCCGTCTTCCGTCATTTGCTCACCTGCATCAGTGAATGAGGTCTGAGCCTACATAAACCACTGATGCGGTAGCCTCCAGAGAAGCTTCGGGCAGCGATGCTGGGGCAACGTTCGTTCGTGCGTGTTGGGGTAGACTCAGCACTTCATCACCTCCGGGGCCTCACGTTTGACTCGGCGGTCTTTGAAGATGTGCATTGCCAGTGGTCTCCGGGCGGCGGCTGCGTTTATCCACAGGACCTCTTGTCAAGGGGCGATGGCAGCCGACCAGATGTGCAGGTTCGGAGTACTGACAGCCTCCGACAGAGCCAGTGCCGGCGATTACGAGGATATCAGCGGGCCGGCCATAGAGCAGTTTCTCAGTGAAGCTGTGACATCCCCTTGGGAGGTGGTGCGCTGTCTCGTCCCTGACGAACAGGGTCTGATAGAGGCGTCACTCGAGGAGCTCGTTGACAGCGAGGGCTGTTCGGTGGTGGTCACCACAGGAGGGACCGGTCCGGCCCCTCGTGACGTCACCCCCGAGGCCACCGAGGCGGTGTGCGAGCGTATACTGCCGGGGTTCGGCGAGCAAATGAGGGCAATCTCGCTGCGTCATGTCTCCACTGCCGTGCTGTCGAGGCAGGTCGCGGGTATCCGTGGCTCCTGCTTGATCCTCAACCTGCCCGGCTCCCCGCGCTCGATACGCGAGATACTCGACGAGATCTTCGCCGCTGTACCTTACTGCGTCGACCTCATCGGAGGGCCGTACATCACCACTGACCCGTCCGTCGTGGACGCCTTCCGACCACCACACGCCCGACGCGAATGATTCATGCGGGATTCACTGCTCGCCGAACCATGGCGAAGCTGAAGTCGGGCGATGCGGGCAGTAATCGAGGCGTTGACGAGATGAGGGAGATCGAGGTCGCTCTGGACTTCACTCCCAACGCCCTTGCCTCACTGATGTACCGGCAGGGCGACACCGTGGTGCTGGCCTGCGTGACCAAGGCAGACAGGTTGCCGCGCTGGTTCCCCCGAGACGCCGAACGTGGCTGGGTTCACGCCGAGTACGCCCTACTCCCAGGCTCCACCAACACCAGATTCCGCCGTGAGCGCAACGGTGCCAAGGGCAGAACCCAAGAAATTGAGAGGCTGGTAGCGCGTTCTCTGCGTGGTGCGGTAGACCTCGAGGAGCTCGGGCCTATCGCCCTGACTGTCGATTGCGACGTACTGAATGCCGACGGTGGCACGCGGTGCGCCTCTATTACAGCTGCCTCGCTGGCCCTGAGACTTGCCGTCCGACGCCTAATTTCCTCCGGTGACTGCCTACCTAAGGAAAAGCGCCTGAGCAGAGAGGAAGTCAAGAAGGGAGTCAAGGCGCCCAAACTGAGCGAGGCTGAGAGGTCGGCTCACGAGCTGGCGGTGATGCCTAACGACGTCGCTGCTCTCAGCGTCGGGATGGTCGCAGGAGATGTCAGGACCGACCTCGATTATGTCTTGGACAGCAATGCCGATGTCGACATGAATGTCGTGATGACCAGTGACGGCGGCTTCGTAGAGGTTCAGGGAACCGGTGAGGAGGCGACATACACCCGCGAGGAGCTCGATGCGATGATCGATGCAGCGGCTGCGGGCATATCTGAGTTGCATGTCTTCCAGACCAGCATACTCTCCGATGCGAGTTGATGGTGGGACTGGCCGGACTTGAACCAGCGGCCTCCGCATCTTCAGTGCGGCGCTCTCCCAGCTGAGCTACAGTCCCGTAGCACCCTCGCCACTGTGGTTGCGACTTCAAGCCTTCCGAGGACTCATCCGACTAGAAGACGTCGTCCTAGTCCCCTTTCTCGTCGAAGGACATCATCTTGCCGGGGCTCTTCTTCGCTGCTGCCTTGGCCGCCGGTTTCTTCTTCTTGTCAGCGGCCTTCTCAGCCCCATCGTCCTTGTCGGTCTTGCGCGACTCTGCGACCTCCTTCTCGAGCATCTCGAGCTCCTCGGGCGACATCCCAGCATCGATGGCCAGTTTGATTCGTCGCTCGTCGCGGGCCTGTATCTCCAGCAGCCTCTGTCTGGCCTTGTCGTAGTGCTGGAGCATGTACATCGCGTCGTGCTCGAGCAGCGGCGAATCGGAGATGATGGTGATGTCGAGCCAGTCGCCCTCCTCGGCGAGGAACTCTGCAAATGGCTCGAATTTGAGGTCAGACTTCTTGATCTGGGTATAGTGGAGGGCGTTGCCCATCCTGTGCTCGATGCCGGCGAAGTGACAGTAGAACTTCTTGCCGCCGTACTGCTTGCGGACTTGTTCGAACAACTCGGAGTAGTCCTCGCTGGTCCTCATCCTGCCGTGCCCGCGTGCGTGGATGTGCGCCATGTTGAGCACGGGTACCGTACCTTCTACGTGGTTGCAGACCTCGATGACCTCCTCCACTGTCCCCCACAAATCCTGCCGGCCGGAGGTCTCGATACCGACCAGAGACGGTTTCGCCTTGTGCACCCACGGGAAGGCAGCGTAGTCATCCTCCTCCGAATCGTCTCCCCATATCTGGTGGACCCTTTCGACCACCCCGGAGAAGATGTTGGCGACTTGTTCGTTGGCCTCGGTCCCTGGTTCGTACTCGCCGTAGGGGCCGACATGGTACACTAGATGCCTAGCGTTGACTATCTTGCCGGCCTGCATGCTGGCCTCCATCTTGGTCAGGGTGCGGTTGCGCTCCCTGCGTGAGCCGAGCAGCTCTGCGTAGTACGGCCCGTGGAGGTTCATCTCTAGGTCGGAGTTCCAAGACAGGATGCCAGCCTGCCAGTACTGATCGAAGTTCTTCGGCTGCACGGTCCGGACGGTCTGAATCTCCATCGCATCTAGCCCGAGAGCGGTGATATCGTCCATTCCCTCGACTATTGTGCGCCCCTTGCAGGACAGTGGAACTCCGGCTGGACCTAGTCTCAATGGCATGCTCGCGCCCCCCGCGGGTCGGGCCGAACGGATACCCCTTCAAAAGGGGTTTCAGGTAACGGCGTCAAACAGGAGGCGAATTGGCATTTCCAGCGGCACGGGCTGCGCGTTCGACACCGGCCTGCCCGGGTCCCGAACCAGGGAGTTCACAGATGAACGCAGCCAGCCATCCGTGGGGGCTGGACGAAAGTCCTGCAGGTGCTCTGACAGAGCCGAGGGCGTGCTCTACGAGCGCTTCGCTCTGACCATCTAGGGTGCAGACGTGAGGCACCAGCCCGCGCTGGCGGATCTCATTCAGCAGCTCGGACTCATCGACACCCTCCAACTGTGAGATGGGGCCGAGCGCCGCTGGGTCGATGAAAAGGACGTGGACCTGCCTGATGCGCTCGATGACCGCCCCCCAGCACTCGGCCAGTTGGGAAGGGTCCTCGGGCAGGTCTGCAATCATCACAGTGCGGGCGCCCTCGCGCTCACCGAAGGTCATTCCCGCACCCCATGCGAAGCGTGCCGACTCACCCGCGATAGCAGTCGAGGCAGAGGTCACGAGCCAGTGCGCCCCATCGAGGGCCCTTCCCCAGTCGATAGAGCCGTGGTCCATACTGGAGAATTCCTCGCCCTCGGCGCTGGTGACAAGCCTGGTGCCCGCTCCGAGGGCAGCAGCAGCCGAGAGCACGCGGGACTGAGCGTCATCGCGCTCAGGCCTGCCGAAGCCGACGATGCGGATGTCACTAGCTGTCATGAGTATCGCTGGTGCTCGGCGGTGATGAGTCTGCCTACTCGGTCTTCCAGCGTAGCAGGGCGATTGCCCCGCCGAAGCCGAGCAAGTGCTGGCCCGAGTCATGGTCTACTGAGGCCTGAATGAGGCTGCCGCCCGAGGACTCTACGGCCGAGGCTATCTCGGTCCAGCGCTCACAGGCCTCGCTGTCGGCGCTGCGCAGCATCGAGGCCTCGATGACGAGTGTCTCGACGGCTCCCTGCTCGGCGGCCTCTGCTATTTTGGTCGGACCGTAGGAGACTGCGCCTTCGGTGGAAATCCGCTTCAGACCCTCTTCGATGGCGCGGATCTGCTGGACCAAGGCGTGCTCGCCTAGGACTGAGTCCGCAAGGCCCTCAGCCAGAACCTCGTTGGCCGCTGGTCGACCTCCTATGGAGGTCGCTGCGTTGAGAATCTGGTTCTGAGCCCCCTGGCCCCTGAGGTGGGCTTCGAACTGCTCGCGTGCCATCCCCGGCCCGCACAGCACCAATGGCATCTGATCCTTGAAGACAAGTCGCGTCTCCTTGGCGACGCGCTCGAAGAAGCCCCGGCGCACGCTCGTCGAGTCGTCCGCCTTCTTGCCACCACCGCGCATGCTGAACTGCGAGACGTCGCGGATGCCGTGCGCTGTGACCTCGAAGATCAAGATCTCGTCGGACTCAACGACCACTAGGCCACACTTGGCGCGACGCCCGGCGGACAGAGCCACCCTGAGAAGTGATGCGTCGACCCTTGAGAGCCCTCCCTCGCGAGTCAGCTCGATCTCGGAGCCCGGGCTGATGAGGTGAGTGTGGTGGCTGCCGATGTCAATCTTGGCCTCGGTGATGATGCCATGGATGCGGAGGTTGTCGGTGAACGGCTGGAATGCGGTCTCTTGGACCTCTAGAACTATCCACATCGGCTTGCGCTCTGCGCTCTTCGCCCTGCCCTCAGCCTGAGTACCCGTAGTCGAGTCCCTGCGGTGTGAGAGCATGCCTACACGCGCTCCGGCGCTGCATAGCTGCGCTGCTGCCCACAGGTCGTCCTCGTCCTCGAGCCGCAATCGGACCCCCTCGTCCAAGCGCTTGAGTCTGCGCACGCAATCACAACCTCATCTGAAGACGCCGGTTAGCCTACCTTCGTCGTCCATGTCCATGTCGAGGGCTGCAGGTCTTGTAGGTAGCCCAGGCATCGTCATCATCGAACCGCAGATCGCGACTACGAAGCCGGCACCGGCATTGACCCGTACCTCCCTGATCGGGAGGGTGAATCCTGCGGGGGCGCCGAGCACCTTGGGCTCGTGACTGAAGGAGTACTGCGTCTTGGCCATGCAGACCGGCAGCGAACCCATGCCCCACGCCTCAAGGGTCTTGAGTGACGCCTGAGCCTTATCGCTGAAGTCCACAGTGTGGGCTCCGTACACATTGGTGGCCACCCTCAGAACAGTCTCCTCGATGGTCATGCCGTGCTCGACTACCGGCGTGTAGGGCCGGCCGGCCTCGTCGTGGGCAGCGCAGGCTGCGACCACCGCGTCAGCCAACTCAGCCGCTCCCTCGCCGCCCCTAGCGAAGGCCTCGTTGAGAACGACCTGCTTGGCCCCGGCCTTGATGGCCTCGTCGCGGATGGCCTCAATCTCGGCCTCGGTGTCATGCTCGAAGCGGTTGATTGAGACTATGACAGGGATGCTGGTCTCTGCTAGGTTTCGGACGTGGCGGCGCAGGTTGCTGGCCGCACCTGCTCTGGTCGCCTCGACGTTCTCGGTCTCCAGCTCCTCGGGAGTGGGCCTCCTGCCGCCACCGGAGGCGAAACCCCCTCCATGCATCTTCATTGCTCGTACGGTGGCGTTGAGAATCAGACAGTCGGGCGCCCTGCCGGCTGCTGGCGCCTTGATGTGAAGCGCCTTCTCGGCGCCCATCTCGGCGCCAAAGCCAGCCTCTGTGATGACGTAGTCCGCGCACGAGAGAGCGATCTCGTCGGCGATGACCGATGAGTTCCCATGGGCGATGTTGGCGAACGGGCCGCAGTGGATGAAGGCGGGGTTGCCCTCGAGGGTCTGCACGAGGTTGGGCATCAGGGCCTCCCTGAGCAGGAGGCACATCGCCCCGGCCGCGCCGAGGTCGTCTGTGGTGACCGGCTGGCCCGAGTTCGACTTGGCTATGACGATGCGACCGAGGCGCGCGCGCAGGTCGGAGTAGTCCTTGGCCAGCGCGAGGATGGCCATCACCTCGCTGGCCGCGGTGATGTCGAAGCGGTCGGTGCGGACGACGCCATTGAACGCCCCGCCTAGGCCGATGGTGACCTGCCTGAGGCTGCGGTCGTTCATGTCGATGGTGCGGGGCCAGTAGATGCGGTTGATGTCGATGTCCAGCTCGTTGTCCCGGTGGAGGTGGTTGTCGATAATCGCCGAGCACAGGTTGTGGGCTGAGGTGACCGCGTGCAAGTCACCGGTGAAGTGGAGGTTGATCTGCTCCATCGGCAGCACCTGCGAGTAGCCACCGCCGGCAGCACCCCCCTTGATTCCGAAGACCGGGCCCATCGAGGGCTCGCGAATCACGCAGCACGCGTTGTGCCCGCGCGCGTTGAGACCCTGATTGAGGCCGATGGTGGTCAGCGTCTTGCCCTCTCCGAAGGCGGTCGGGCTGACGCTGGTGACCAGAATCAGGTAGCCTGACTTGCCGTTACGCTTGGCCTTGATCGTCTCCCAGTCGATCTTGGCGATGTGAGGGCCGTGCAGAATCAGGTCACTGCGAGCCAGTCCGAGTTGTTCAGCCACTGCCTCTATGGGGTGCATCGTGGCACTCCGGGCGATATCG
>ERZ651768.3388-NODE-3388-length-10683-cov-5.237790_pt1 | contig 10683 bp, 9 predicted proteins | sample MGYA00514754_ERZ651768 | MGnify/ENA metagenome assembly ERZ651768 | reverse complement strand
TGATATCATAACCACACCATTTGGAACTGCTACGTTAGTTGCGATTGCTCCTGTAACACCTGAACAGTCAGCTCCCATAATAGCCGCTACACCTTGAGCTATCAAATCCTCTGCAACAGTCTGTGCAGCTGCTGAATCAATACAAGTTGAGTCTCCTCTAATAGGTGTAATTGTTTCTCCACCCAATAAAGCACCTGAGTCCGAAACTTCTTTAAAAGCTAATTCGGCTGAAGCTGCCATTGCGGGAGTTAAAGATTCAATGGGACCCGTAAAACCTAATATGACTCCCATTTTAATTTCTGCAAATACATTAGTTGTTAAAATTGACAAGAACATAAATGCAGCGACGAATAATCTTTTCATTTTTACCCCTCTAATTATTAATTTGTAAAAAATGAAAGTATTTACTGTTAATATTTTTTTTTCAATGACTAAATAATGCTATTTTTAAAGGGTCTTTAATAAAAAAGCGATATATATTTGTCTAATTGTTTATATTAATGGGGAAATAATAAAGAATTTTTTTTAATGAAGTCTACAATTATAAAAGCAAAATTTAGAGATAACACTAATTCAAAAATAGGATTAGTTGCTTTATCAAGTGACTTTTCAATAGAAAAAGATTTTAACTCGGTGTTATTAAATTTACCTATTGATCTATTTGTTAATAGATTGCCTTTCTTTAATCCTTTAACACATGAAAATTTAATTAAAATGACTGAAAAGTTAACCGAGGTAACAAAAAATATTCTACCAGATCAAACGTTGGATGTGGTGGCATACGGATGCACGTCAGGGACAATTGCTGCAGGAATAGATAAAATAATTAACAAAATCCAATCAGCAAAACCAAATTGTAAAGTGATAACACCGATTACTTCCGCTGTTAAAGCTTTGAAACACTTAAATTTAAAAAAAATTTCAGTTTTTACTCCTTACTCCCAAGCAATTAACGAAAAGGTTATAAGTTATTTCAAAAATGAAAAATTTGATATTAAATCATTTGCAAGTTTTAATTTAGAGTCAGATTTAGATATTGGAAAAATTGATCCAAATTATTTATTTGAAGTATTGGCAAAAATGGATACAGGGGATTCAGAAGCGCTCTTTATATCTTGTACAGCTTTACCTGCACTTGAAATTATTCAGGAACTAGAAAACAAAATAAAAAAAACAGTTCTTTCCAGCAATCAGACTTTAATTTGGGATTCGATTAGGCAGGTTGGCTATATTTCTTCAATTGAAGGATATGGAAAATTATTTAGTGATAATTAAATGAAGCAAACTTACATTAAATAATGTTTAAGAACCGAATTAATACATTGAGATCAAAACTTAAGGAATCAAACATTGATGTTGCGTTGATTACAGACGACGACAATGTTTACTATTATACGGGTTATTATGATTATCTTCATATGGAATTTGGTCGTCCGACAATATTAATAGTTCCTAAAGAAGATAAAACTATACTAATTACTCCAGCCGTGGACTCAGGTTTGGCAGAAGACGATGCTTTGGTGGATCATATTGAACCATGGAATGATGGAATTGGTAACGAATGGCGTGAAATTATTCCTAATCTTTTAAGAAAAGCAAATTGTATTGCAATTGAATTAAACTATATGCCTGCAATAGTTCGTAACTATATCAATTCTTTAGTGGACCAAAATAAAATAGTTGATGTTACACCAATTACTTCGGATATGCGTATGATTAAGTCTGAAGAAGAACTTAAATTAGCAAGACACACAGGAGAGGTTGGATTAGCAATGATGACCGCTGGTCGTGGAGCTATTAAGGCCGGAGTGCCTGAGTATGAAGTAGCTTTAGCTATCTCTAGTGCAGGAACAAGAAAATCTTCAGAAATACTTAAAAAAAATTATAAAGGAACACGAATGTCTCCGTTGACACATTTTTTACAAATTATGTCATCAGGCAAAGATACTTTGACAGCTCATCATCGTGCTTCCACAAAAATAATAAAACACGGTGACCCTGTATTTCTATGTTTTTGTGGTATGAATAACTTTCATCGTTTTAAACTAGGTTTTGATAGAACATTTTGGGTTGGAGAAATTTTAGAAAAATCACAAGAAAAAGCTTATCAAGTATGTATAGATAGCCAGTCTGTAGCTCTTAAGTTACTTCGAGCAGGTGTTATTGCAGAAGAAATTCATGCAGCTTATGCAGAAGTCATTCAAAAGGCAGGTTACGATTATCCCCGATTCAGATGTGGCCGAGGAACAGGTTTTAGTTTTCTTGAAAAACCAGAATTAGTTGTTGGGGACAAGACAGTTTTAAAAGCCGGAATGGTATTTTCAGTGGATGGCTGTACATATACTAAAGATTTTAGAGCCCAAGTTGGTGACAGCGTTATTATTACTGACGAAGGATATGAACCTATAACCTTTTTTCCTAATTCTGTTGAAGAATCAATTATTAAATAAAATAATTAATGTCGAATTCTGGAAATAAAAAATGATTTTTACAGAAATAGAATACAAAGAAAGATTAACAAAAGTTAAAGATGCAATGCAAAAAAAAGGCATTGATTTAATGATTTCACAAGATCCAGCCAATATGAATTATTTAACAGGATATGATGCGTGGTCTTTTTATTATGCTCAATGTGTTTTAGTCCATATTAACGAAGACGAACCAATTTGCTTTCTAAGACCAATGGATGCAGGGGGAGCATATATAAAAACTTATTTACAAAATAAAAATATAATAACGTATGACGAAAAGTGTATTCATACATGGCCCTCTCATCCTTACGAATATCTTGTTGAAGAAATAAAACGAAGAAAATGGGACAATCAGAGCATTGGTCTTGAAATGGACAGTCATTATTTTACTGCTTTTTGTTATAAAAAAATAAAAACAGGTTTGCCTGATGCAAAGTTGAAAGACTCAGAACGCCTAGTGAATTGGGTAAGATTTGTAAAATCTGATGCAGAAATTGATTTAATGAGAATAGCTTCAAGAATAACCGAGAAAGGAATGAAAACAGCGCGTGAAAATATAAATACTGGTGTAAGACAATGTGATGCTGTTGCTGAAATTCAAAAATCATTAATTGGTGGTACACCGGAATTTGGCGGAGATTATGCCGGTATAGTACCCATGCTACCTACCGGTAAAGGAACTTCGGCATCGCATTTAACTTGGACTGAGGAAAAATTCATAAAAGGTGAAGCAACTATTATAGAATTAGCTGGTGTTTACAAAAAGTACCATTGTCCAATGGCACGAACGATAATACTTGGAGAACCGGATCAAAAAAAAATTGATACAATGAAAGCAACCAATGAAGCTTTAGATGCAGGAATTTCAGAGGTAAAACCTGGAAAAACCTGCGATGAAGTGGCACAAAAGTTTTGGAAAGTTTTAGATAAATATAAAATAAAAAAAAGTTCAAGAACAGGATATTCAATTGGAATTGGTTATCCACCAGATTGGGGTGAACATACCTTAAATATTCAAAAAGGAGATAAAACTATTTTACAACCTAATGTAACATTTCATATGATAGCAGTTATGCAATTTGGAAATTGGGGAGTAGAAAGCAGTGAAGCAATCAGAGTGACTGAAAAAGGTCGTGAATTATTCTGTAAATTTTCAAGAGGATTGCATATTAAAGAATAACTTATATTTTCCTTGAAAAACTTATTAAGTAGTGTTTTAAATTCTTATGTCTGAGACAGATAGCTTCGTAAAGTTTGAAAAAGTCGATAAAAGCTATGACGGTGAAATCTTAGTAGTAAAAGATCTTAATTTAGATGTAGCTCAAGGAGAATTCTTAACGTTATTAGGACCTTCCGGTTCAGGAAAAACAACGATCTTAATGATGCTTGCGGGTTTTGAAACTCCAACTAATGGAGAAATTTATTTGGATGGAGAGGCTATTAGCAATATTCCACCATATAAAAGAAGAATCGGCATGGTGTTTCAAAATTATGCATTATTTCCACATATGACAGTTTACGAAAATTTGTCCTTTCCATTAAAAGTAAGAAAAGTATCTAAAGATGAGACAGATAAAAAAATAAACAAAGCTTTGTCGATGGTTTCTTTAACGGGTTTTGAAACTAGAATGCCAGGTCAACTTTCTGGAGGTCAACAACAACGTGTTGCAGTTGCTCGTGCATTAGTTTTCGATCCAAAATTAGTATTAATGGATGAGCCACTAGGAGCATTAGATAAAAATCTAAGAGAAAGTATGCAGTATGAGTTAAAACATATTCATGAAAGTTTGGGGGTTACTGTAGTATATGTTACCCATGATCAAGGAGAGGCTTTAACTATGTCCAATCGTATTGCAGTATTTAATGAAGGAAAGATTCAACAACTATCTAATCCTGACAAATTATATGAAGAACCAGTTAATTCATTTGTTGCAGAGTTTATCGGTGAAAACAATACTTTCCAGGGAGAAGTATCAGAAATTTCGGGGAATAAATGCAGAGTTAAACTTGGAAGCGGTGATGAGATTTTAGCAAATCCTATTTCTGTAAAACTAAAAGGAGATAAAACAAAAATATCTTTAAGGCCAGAGAGAGCTTTAATAAATCCTGAGGAGAAAATAGAAAATAAGTTTAAGGGAAAAATTGAAGAAGTAATATACCATGGTGACCATACAAGAATACGTATGAATTTACTTGGTAAATCTCAATTTATTTTAAAAATTCCAAATAGTTCAGCCAGAATGGATCTAAAACTTGGAAACGAAATGATTATCGGTTGGCACAGTAAAGACTGTAGGGCATTGGATTTAACTTAACCGTAACTGTAAGATTTCTTAAAAAAAACGACCACATTCAGTGGTTGATTAAATTGAATTAATTTGCTCTAATATTGCAACGATAACTTATAATTTTATAGGGGGAATAATGAAAAATTTTATTAAAGTGTTGCTATCACTGTTTTTTGCTATTTCTGTAACTACATCTTCGTGGGCCGTAGTAATGGTCTCTTGGGGTGGAGCATATACAGAAAGTCAAAAATTAGGTTACGGTGATCCGGCAGCTAAGAAATTAGGTATTCCAGTTGATTGGGTAGACTATTCAGGTGGATTATCAGAAATTAAGGCGCAAATAGCAGCGGGTGCAATTACTTGGGACGTAATTGATGTTTATGCTATGGATACTATTATTGGATGTGACGAAGGTATCTTTGTTGAGTTTGATTTTGATAAAGATTTCCCTCCAGCACCAGACGGTACTCCTGCAAGTGAGGATTTCTTTACTACAATGCCTAGTAAATGTGCTGTAGGAAATATTTTATATTCTTGGACTTATGCTTATCATGACGAAAAAATTGGTAGCAAAAAGCCAAAAAATATAAAAGATTTTTTCAACACTAAAAAATGGCCTGGAAAAAGAGGTATCTATAAAAGCGCTATGCATAATCTAGAAATAGCTTTAGCGGCTGATGGTGTTAAACCTAGAAAAGGTGGAAGTAAACTTTATGAAGTACTTGAAACGGAAGCTGGTCTTGATAGAGCATTTAATAAGATCAAAGAACTTTGTGAAGATCCAAATGGAGGATGTGTATTTTGGTCCGCTGGTGCTAAACCACCTGAACTACTTATGCAGGGTGAAGTTGTTATGGCAACAGGTTGGAATGGAAGATTCTTTAACGCTGAAATAGGGGAAGGTGCTCCACTTAAACAAGTATGGGACGCTCAAGGTCTTGACTATCAATATATGTCTATAGTTAAAGGTGGACCAAACCAAGCTGATGCTATGAAAGCTGTTGCAGAGATGACAAGTACACACGGTTTAGCAGGATCTGCAAAATATATTGCTTATGCACCTTGGAGAAAATCTTCTCTTAAGGTTATAGAAGCAGGTGAGCCTTGGTATAAAGATGGTAAAACAAACATGATGGAACAAATGCCAACTCATCCAAATAACACAAAAAACTACTTCCTAGTTGATCCAATATTTTGGGCTGATAACAGCACAGAGATTGGTGAAAGATGGGAAGCTATGAAAGCAGGTCTGTAATTTTAAGTTACAAAGACTAAAATTGTATATTATATTTAGGGCGGTTATTTAATAACCGCCCTTTTTTTTTATTTATATGAGTAGCGAAACACAAAAAATTTTAACAACTGGCGGCATTCCTCTAGAGGAAAGTCTAAAAAAAGTAGAGAAAAGAAATAAGATAAAAGCTTTTTTACTTGTATCTCCTTTATTATTTTTTTTAATAATTGCGTATATTTCTCCCATAGTAAGTCTGCTTTTTACAAGCATTGATGATCGAATGGTTACCAATATGCTTCCTAAAACTTTTAAAGCAATGAAACAGTGGGATGGAAAAGATCTTCCTTCCGAAGAGGTTTTTGAAGCATTTTACCAAGATTACAAAATCCTAGTTGAAGAGAAAAGACATGGAAAATTATCAACACAAATGAATTATGAAAAAAACGGCTTCAAAAGTATTTTAAAAAAATTAGCAAGAAAAATGAAAAAATTCGAAGAAGGAAATTATAAAGAACAGATTATGGCTGTTCATAAAAGATGGGCTGATGTTGAATATTGGAGAGCACTTAAAAGAAGAGCGCCGACATACACTTATTCAAAATATTTAAAAGGTGTGGATATGTATGAAAATGAAGATGGTAAAATAGTTGAAGTTCCTGAGGAAAGAAGAATTTATAAGATTTTATGGTTAAGAACTTTAGAAATAGCTTTTTTTGTTACACTTTTTTGTTTTTTAATGGCTTATCCAATCGCGCATTTGCTTGCTACTTTGCCAATGAAATATAGCAATTTATTAATGATTTGTGTTCTTTTACCATTCTGGACTTCTTTACTTGTAAGAACTGCAAGTTGGATGATTTTGTTGCAACAACAGGGAATCGTAAATGATGTTTTTGTCTGGACAGGATTGGTAGCTGACGATAACAGACCCGAAATGATGTACAATAAAACTGGTACCTATGTTGCAATGACACAAATTCTTTTACCTTTTATGGTACTGCCATTGTACAGTGTTATGAAAACTATATCACCAAGCTTGATGAGGGCTGGAAAATCACTTGGTGGAACACCATTTATTACTTTTTGGAAAGTATATTTTCCTTTAACAATACCTGGCATTGGTGCAGGGTGCTTGTTAGTTTTTATTATTGCAGTAGGTTATTACATTACCCCAGAGTTAGTTGGAGGAGCTTCAGGAACTCTTATTAGCAACCAAATAGCGTACCAAATGAAAAGCACTCTAGATTGGAGTTTTGCATCAGCGATGGGATTAATGCTATTGACAGGAGTTTTGGTTGTTTATTGGGTTTATAACAAACTAGTTGGAATTGATAATATTAAATTAGGATAGATATGGCTTTACTAAAGTATACAGAACCACATTATAGAATTTGGCATTATTTCTATTTATTTATTTGTGGCTGTGTGTTTTTCTTTTTAATAGCACCATTGTTTGTAATTTTTCCGTTATCATTTAATGCAGAAGAGTTTTTGGTTTTTTCAGAAGGGATGAAGAAACTTGATCCTGATGCATTTTCCTTAAGATGGTATCATGATATGGTTTATGGTACCAAAAATCCTTGGGGACTAGCAGCAAAAAATAGTTTTTTCATTGCAACATTTGCTACATTAGGATCAGTTATTCTTGGAACTGTTGCAGCATTAGGGTTGAGCAGCAGACATATGCCTTACAAAGGAATAATAATGGCAACTTTAATCTCACCGATGATTGTACCACTTATTATCTCAGGAGTTGCTATTTTCTTTTTTATGGCGAAAGTTGGATTAGCAGCTACTCATACTGGTATTATTTTAGCCCATATAATATTAGGAACTCCATTTGTAGTCATTACTGTTACAGCTACATTGTCAGGTTTTGATCATAGCCTAACTAAAGCTGCAGCTAGCCTTGGAAGCAATCCTGTAAATACTTTTATGAAAATAACTTTACCTCTAATTTTACCAGGAGTAATATCTGGTGGCTTATTTGCATTTGTTACTTCTTTCGATGAAGTTGTGATTGTACTGTTCTTAGCTGGATTAGATAACACAACAATACCAATTCAAATGTGGACGGGTTTAAGAGAACAATTAAGTCCAACTATACTGGCTGTTGCTACTTGTTTAATTGTTCTTTCAACATTAGTACTTGTTATTGCAGAACTTCTAAGAAGAAGATCTGAGAGAATAAGAGGCATTAGAAGATAATCTAGTATTAAGTTTCAAAATTTATGAAAATTAAAAAAGATAAAACTCCAATACAACCAGTTAGCGGTACAAAGGTTCCCAGATTTGCTGGACCATCTACTTTTGCAAGATTGCCAGAATTAAGAGATGTCGAAAGTTGTGATGTTGCAATAGTAGGAGTGCCCTTTGATGCAGGAACAAGTTATCGACCAGGTGCAAGATTTGGTCCTCAAGCTATTAGACAAGCTTCAAGACATCTTAGGACAAATTATCATCCTAATTATGATACCGAACCCTTTAAAGACCACCAGTTTGCTGATGCTGGAGATATTACCTGTAACCCCTTTAATATCAAAGAAGCTATTGAACAAATTCAAAAAAGTGCAACAGAATTATTAGCTAAAGTTGGAGGGATAATAAGTATGGGTGGAGATCACACAATAGCTTTACCTTTATTACGTGCCGTTAATCATAAAAATAAAGGACCAGTCGCTTTGGTTCATTTTGATGCTCATCTTGATACTTGGGATACTTATTTTGGTGCGCCCTATACACATGGAACTCCTTTTCGTAGAGCAAGAGAGGAAAAATTGTTTATGGAAGATTCTTCTATGCATGTTGGAATTAGAGGACCTCTTTATAGTAGAAATGATTTAAAAGATGATGCTGAATTCGGTTTTAAAATTATCCACTGCGATGAATTTCAAACAGAAGGAATAGATAAAATTGTTAAACGGATACGTGACAAAGTTGGAAATAATCCTCTGTATCTATCTATCGATATAGATGTGTTGGATCCTTCTCATGCACCGGGAACAGGTACACCAGAAATTGCTGGCATGACTACTCGTGAAATGGTTAACGTTCTTCGAGGTCTTGCAGGGGTGAATTTGTTATCCGCTGATGTTGTTGAGGTATCTCCAGCATATGATCATGCTGAACTCACATCTCTTGCTGCAGCTACAATTATTTATGAATTAACAAATCTTTTTGTAAGGAATCCAGATTAAGCTGCTAGACGTTCTTTGAGATCAACAAGCATTTTTAAACAAAGTTTGAGTTGATCAAATGTTATATATTCATCTACGGTATGTGCTTGTTCAATTGAACCTGGACCACAAACAACGGTACTGATACCAATTTCTTGAAATAAACCTGCCTCTGTACCGAATGAAACGGTACCTCTCGAATTATCTCCTGTTAGATTACAAACGAGATCGACCGCATCAGATTTTTCCTCTTGTTCGAAACCTATAGTTTCTCCAACGACTTCTTTTTTTATATCTGCTTTAGGGTAATTTTTTTTCATTTCAGGTAATAAAGTTTCTTTTACATAAGAATCGATATTTTGAGTTACAAACTTGCCATCATCGTGAGTGATTGGTCTTACTTCCCAATCAACAATACATTGATCAGCAATGACGTTTGTAGCTATTCCTCCTTTGACCCTTCCTATTTGTAAAGTTGAGTAGGGAGGAGAAAAAATTGAATTTTTTGGTTTTCTTTTTTTTAGCTCATTTCTTATTTCCATAAGTTTATTGCTATAGCGAATTGCATATTCAACAGCACTTACACCCTTAGAGGGATTTGATGCATGACCAGCTAAACCAGTAAAATGAGTTATATATTCATAATAACCTTTATGGGCATTAATAGCTTTCATACTGGTGGGTTCTCCAATTATACAAACAGGATATTTAATGTTTCGTTTCTTTATTTCTTTCAACATTACTGGCGCACCTAAACACGAAGTTTCTTCATCATAAGTGTAAGCAAAATGAATGGGTTTTTTTAATTTTTGTGAAGCGAAAAAAGGTGCCATAGCCAAAGTGCAAGCAATAAATCCTTTCATATCACACGATCCCCTGCCATAAATTTTGTTGTCTTTTTCTTTTGCAACATAAGGGTTTGATGACCATTCTTTTGGTGATGCAGGAACAACATCGGTATGACCAGATAAGATAATTCCGCCACCATTTAAATTTTCTTTGCCGTTTATAGTTGAGAATAAATTTGCCTGTAGTTTAGAGTCATGAAAAGTTTTAAACGATATTGCTCCAAGCTTATCTAGTCTTTTTTCGCAATACTCAATTAATTTAAGGTTTGAAGTGCCCGAAACTGTCTGAAAATTTATTAGATCTGACAAAATTTTTAAAGTTTCAGGAAACGCTTGATCAATAATGTCTTTTTGCGTAGCCATTTAAATTAAATAATATTATACATCATTACCATGAAACAAGAAATAACCTTTGAAGATTACAGTAAAGTGGAAATTAGAGTTGGAACTGTTTTAAAAGTTTCAAAAAATGAAAAAGCAAGAAAACCTTCTTTAGTAGTTGAAGTTGACTTTGGAACAGAAACAGGAATAAAGAAATCTTCTGCACAAATCACACATTATTATAATGAAGAAAATTTAGTTGGAAAGCAGGTGATAGGTGTTTGTAATTTTCCTAAAAAAAATATAGCAGGAATAGTTTCAGAAGTTCTTATTCTGGGAGCAATA
>ERZ651768.3387-NODE-3387-length-10688-cov-13.068231_pt1 | contig 10688 bp, 12 predicted proteins | sample MGYA00514754_ERZ651768 | MGnify/ENA metagenome assembly ERZ651768 | reverse complement strand
ATTAGGTATAGGTGTAGGAGTTGCAATTGGTGCAGGTTTGGTTTCTACACAAATGAAGAAGGAAGCTTCTTCAAGCGAAGAAGAGTAGCCCCCACATTCGCGGGGTTTTTTGTTTGTGGGAGGATGGGATACTAAAAAAATGAATACCACCTTATATAATCAAATAATTTATTGGAAATGAATTAAGAGATTAATAGTATTTGGTAGGTATGATTCTGAAAAAAACATTAAGGAGAAAAAAATGAAAATAAAAACAATTTTGGCATCTGTGTTACTTTGTTGTTCTTTTCAGACTGTTAAAGGGCAAACAAATAATATATATGCGGAATTATTGGGAGTAGGATTGCTCGGCTCCATTAATTATGAAAGGATGATTATTCCTGATAAACTTTTTGCTCGTGCTAGTTATGGTGGGATTAGTGTATCGACCACAAGTTCAGACCCTGTCTATGATGATTACGGCTATTATATTGGAACAATAGACTCTGAAGTAGAATTAAGTCTTAATCCTTTGTGTTTAGGTGCACATTATATGTTTGGGAAAAAATGGAAGGCAGAAATTGGAGGTGGAATATCCTATTGGATGATGTCTTTAGATGCTTCTGCTGAAGATGCGACGTCAGACGTTGGCGGTATATCAATTTCAGGAGATGGAGGGTACCTCATGTTTTACACATCTGTAGGTTTTAGGTACCAAAATCCTGAAGGTGGCATTAACGTTAAACTAGGACTGTCTCCTACTCTCTTAAGGTATGAAGGAGAATCAGCACAATTGCCAATGCCACATATAGGGTTGGGATATTCTTTCTAGTTCCATAGTATAATTATTAACCTAAAAGCCCCACATTCGTGGGGTTTTTTGTTTGTAAAAATGATGATGCGTAGATTTGGGTTAGGAGTGATATGAAGACAATTTTTAAAAATATATTAGTTGTTCTTGGAGGATGTCTCTTTGGCATGGCGGTAAATATGGGATTAATCATTACTGGAAATCAGTTAATCCCTTTTGCAGATGGCTTGAATCCCATGGATGCAACCATGTGGGAGATTAAATATTTTTTATTTCCATTTCTAGCACATGCGATTGGGACATTATCAGGAGCATTCATCGCTGCCAGGTTTGCTGCCAGTTATCATATGATATTGGCTATCTGTATAGGTATATTTTTTCTTTTAGGAGGTATATCTATGGTATTCATTATGCCCGCTCCAGTTTGGTTTATTGTAGCCGACCTTTCCTTGGCTTATATACCTATGGGTTGGTTTGGCTGGAAGTTAAGTGGTCAAAAACAATAACCCATCTTAATAGAGCCCCACACTCGTGGGGTTTTTTGTTTGCGGGATGATGGTTAGAATTTCAGAATGTCACAAATGATCTAATAATCTCAAAATCTATAGATACAGTCTAGTTTCCACCGGCCATTACCAGATCAACAAGAACAAACAAGTCCCAATCATTGATAGTGCCGTCTTCAAGCAAATCGACCTGTTGACATTCGTTAGGAGGAAGGCCCGTACCATTAAGCAGATCAGAGAATGCCAGTACATCCGCCACATCAATGATGGGGATATAAGCATCCCCTGATGCATCACCATTGACATTACCTAAAACAAATGCTAGATCATTACAAGGGTCACAAACCCAGCCTATCCCATCACCATCGACATCTAACTGATCGGGATTGTATATGTTGGGACAATTGTCATATACATGATCAAAGCCATCTCCATCAGGGTCTGGATCTAGATTATTGATATTCTGAGATAATGCCTGGAATACTTCATAGGATTCTAAATTTTGAACAATTGCAGTTAAGTAAACATTACTGCTGTCCCATGCATCAGATAGTTGAAATGTTCCACTAAAAGTTTCTGATTCTCCGGCTGATGTTATAGAGATCGGCAACTTAGTATTATCACTTTTGGTAATATATTTTCGTGCAACATAACGGGCATCATGGTACTGATCAATTGTACCCCAGTAAGAATAAATATTATCTTCTGAAACAAATAGTTCTAAATACATATTTGTATTATCCACCGTGGTATCAATACCCGAATCAAGTAATAATTCCACATCGTAGCTTACTTCGGTGTCTCCAGGTTCGTACGCACCACCGATACCTATGGAGTATGGGGTCTGATTTGCTATATAGGTCTCATATAATCCTAAATATGTAGGATAAAGAGACTCCCAATTTCCGTTAGATGAACCGCCAATTTGGGAATGTACGCCATTCCATTCAGTATGCGGTATTCCGGATACATTATACATTGCAGCTCTTATACTATATTCTGTCTCCAGACAAAAATCAGAATCATCAGGCGTATAGTTTGGGCTATGCCACTCAATAATGTACAAAGTATTAGGAAACTGTTTTAATAATGTATCTAATGCGAAACTCGCAGATGGGCAGTAGGGTCATTCGAGACCCGTAAAGTCTTCAACCCAGACAGTCTGCTGAGACCTGGATGCCGTTTCAACAATATTTTTCAATTCATTATATGCAATATCCTGATGATCTAATTGTTGAGCGAGTAAGAATGATCCCAACAAAGTAATAATGGAAACTCTAGAGATTAAGTTAAAATAACGCTGATTCATATCTACCTCATCTAATTGATCAATCACATTCTAATATGAAATGATAAAAAATTTCAATAGGAAATAAATAAACTTCCCGATGATTAATCATAGTGATATTTCATATAAAATGCGATACAATCAAACTCCACAAGCAGCGGGGTTTTTTGTTTGTGAGATGATGGGTAGATTTAATAAGAGACTAATCAGTGGAAAATACTACATGAACAAATTTCGAAAACTTAAAACAGGTGAAAAAGCTGAAGAACTGGATTCTCCTATAAACTTGATAATAAAAACTAAATGCCCTACTAAATGGGTCATTGAAGATTTAGAGACGGGCCAGAGATACCGGGCGAACGGTAATACTGAAGTGGGAAAAATGTTTACCCCAATTTAAATTTTGATATGATTATTTGAAAAAACTTCAAAAATTCTTCCCCTTGTAGAACGCCCGTTATTATAGACCTATGAAATCTTCTTTTCCCATTACTCGAATGTATACCGATGAGAGTGGTCACACTCGCTTTTCCAGAATGCAGCTTCCCTTGGTAGAGAAAACAGGGCTGGGATCCGTCGGCTTATTTTCATCTTTATTTGTAAATCAAAACATATTTGATAATGCCGGTGATGTGAAGGTTCAGTTTGCCGTGACACCAGCGCCAGACAAAAATTATGGAGAAGGGCCAAAATTGGCTCATACAGCACCAAGAAAACAGCTTGTGATAACTATTTCAGGTCATCTTGAGTTTAAAAGCTGTGATGTAGAAGACCATGATGAAGAACATAAGATCATTATAAAACCAGGTGATATCTTACTGGCTGAGGATCTGGAAGGTGCGGGTCATGTATGGAAATTCCTGGAAGATGAGAATGGAAAAATGCAACCCTGGGTGAGATGTTATGTTCATTTGGGTGAAGAATATGAACACCTGATTTCTGAACTTGTTCAAAGGTAATATCTAAATATTAAATTTTTCTAAAAAACCCTGCCAAATACAGGGATTTTATTAAAGACTAAAAACTCGTGTAATATTAAAGCCCAGGAACAGGTTTAGCTCATCAAAAGTCCCAGTGGCATTCTCAATATACTCGCTTTCAAATGAACCCTGCACATTGGTTATCATGAGTTGAAAAACATGTCCTCCTGTTTCAATATCGCAGCCCAGGCCCCAACTCTGCTTAAAGGATTCATCTCTTTCTCCCAGTGGGAAAAATGTATCTGCGTTAATGGAAACACGCCTGGTTACCTTTACCCTGCCCCCGATTCCAAATGATAACAGGTCATTGGACTCTTCAGCGGTCTGCACCAGATTGCGGTGAATAAAAGTCGGCATAACCTGAACTGAAATTGATGGATTGAATTTCCTGGCAGCCAAAACCTGAATATCAAAGGTCAGTTGATCATTCATGGGCAAATTTTGATCGATTGTAGAGATTTCTATTTTTGAAAAAAGCGCCAGGGAAAATGGAAAGGATGAACCACCCGATGTCTGCTTTAAAATCTTTAATTTTGTAAATATATCGTATGTTTTATTCAGGCTGCTCCGGCCCGCACCTAAGGATATCCTATCATTGATCCCATATTTAAGGTCAAAACGGATCGCTGCTTCATCCATACCAAAAAGGTCGTAAAATCCATTGCCCATGGAACCAAACCGGTGCAGAATCATAAACTCCAATGTTTTTGGTCTGGGGAGTTCGATGGACTGTGAATTCACAATCCTGGTAGCCTTGAATGTTGCCTGGACCGGTACAGGACTGACGGTACCTTCATCAATATGCTCCAGAATGTCATCCTGAGCTGTTAGCGAGATGATCAGGCCAGTAAATATTAATAAAAATCGGTTCATTTTTTCTTCAAACTGAGGTCTACGGTTACATCCACAACCTTGGCAATGTTATCCCGGACAATTTTAGGAATTTCTATCTTGTAGTCAGCAACGGTAATCTTAAATGTAGCTGCTCCAATGACCCTATTCTCTTTCATTAAAATATTTCCTGATTCAGCAATATCCTTGCTGACCCCATGGATAGTCATTGTTCCTTTAAGTGAAACAGGTTGGAGCTTTTCAGTAAGAGTTATATCCTTCCAACCCTCAATACTACCCGTAAAACTGGCATTCGGATACGTATCCGACTCTAAATAATTCTCATTAAAATGTTCCTGCATCAGCCCATTTTTAAATATAAAGCCCCGGATGGGGATCCGAAAGGATAGGTCTCCGGTTTCAAGATCCAAAACGCAGGTGGTTTGTTCATTGATTGCCTTTATGTCTTCAATGGGCGTTGATGAGAAAAAGGAAATGGTGCCTGACCGGGTAAAGTATATATCCTCTCCAAACAAGGGAACCGTTAGAACCAGGAAAATGATTTTCCAGATCATTCGCATTCCATTTCAAAGAATGACTGCAGGATGGACAGTTCAGTGTCTGTTAATTTGCTGCCCACCTGAGGCATAAACCCGCTGGATCCTTCTTCACGGTTAACTCGATCCAGCACATCTCCCATTCCTCCACGTACAGATGTGTAATCATCAAGATTGAGTCCTCCTGAAGGAGATGAACCGGAGTGGCAGCCAATACAGTTCTGAGTAAGAATGGGAGACACTGATTCTTCATAATATGCTTCAACAACGGAACATTGGTCCGGATCATCCGCTACATTGTTTTCGCACCCGAAAAAATAAACCAAAGCAACTGGAAGTATACGTATAACTAGTTTTACCATTATTTCTCTACATTTGTGAATAAAACGATTTGCATTTTGGCAGTACTCAAATTTAGTATCAGGCATGACCCGGGCCGAAATGAATTGGAAAATAGTCCGTTCTATAATACCCATTATTGTATTGGCAGTATTCGTCTATTACACCCAATCCTTAAAACCCGATTATACATCCAAGGAACCTATCTTGACAACCGATGCCAATGAACTGGTTTGGCGCTTTCAAATGAACGAAGGCACTGAACTTTTGAATCAGGTAGTCCAGGTGAATGGCAAGGTAACCGGGATTGATTCTTTACTGGTTATCTTAAATCACCGAGTCATCTGTGCCCCAGATCCATCTGCAGGTTTAGTCCCAGCTATCGGCGAGAGCATAACGGTAAAAGGACGGTGTATCGGGTATGATGATCTTTTGAAAGAACTTCGGCTGGATCATGTGGTCCGAATCACGAACTGATCTGGTAAAACGTCTTAAACATAAATGTAATGGTGGATTCAGTATCCAAGTCTCAAATTTACCCATCTACTTTAAAAACAAAACTTTTCTTGTCTCGGTATGTTCACTGGTTTTCATGTGTAAGAAGTAAAAACCGCTTCCCAATAGATTATTCATATGAATGGGGATACTTTGATGACCAGGATGGTACACTTCAAACTGGGTTGTAAAAACGGTCCGGCCTGTAAGAGAGATAAGGTGTATTTCCACCGGGTCATGTACTTTATCCATAGTGAATTCCACCCGTAAAGAAGAATTAAATGGATTCGGATAAAGGCGGTTAATTCGAAAAGCATCTGCAGGTACGGGATCATTCTGGATCATCAGACCAGAATTCGATGCTCCCGGTGAAGGCGTCATATAGATCCACTGATCTTGATCATTGGCTGACCGTCCATAAGACACATCCTGATCCTGAACAGGAAATGTAATTGAATCCAAAATAGTCTGACCATCGGGTAAAACCAGTGCCAGGTATTCACCACCTGATGATAGTTTAAAATTTGTATGGAGACTCCCCTGCTCCTGATCCTCATCGCACCAAATGATTAAAAATTCGCCTGGATCGATCACAACACCGGAGTCTGGGAATTGCCATTTTTCCAGATTATCATTTATATCGGTTAAATAATGTCCCGAAAGATCAACGTGGACATCGGAATAATTCCAAAGTTCGATCCAGTCATCATATTCACCGGCTTCATCCATGTTCGTGGTCTCATTTATTGCAAGCAATTCATTAATCACAACTGGCTGCGCTGCAACCTGATCGATCACTTCAAAAGACATAAAATCATAAACAGGATATCTCTCACTAACTCCTTCGCTGGTTGCAAACAGGTACCAATAATAGTGTCCGGCACTATCGGGGGCAATGTCCGCTGTCCACCGATCATGGTCTTCAATGAGATCACTGAGTGTGTCAGGAGAAAAAATAACCGGTTCCGAATTCCAGCCTGTTGCACCTTCCTTTGCATAAAACATATGAAAATTGGACGGTGAACCAAAAAGTGAAGCAGCCATGCTTACCGTATCCCCTACTACGATAATATTATTTTCAATACCAGCTTCATAAATAACGGTTGATCCATCTTCAAAATTGATCTGGTTATCTAAAGATGTTTCGCGGTGGCTAAAAAATTCCATGATACCCTGTTTCACATGTGCATTTTGAAAATCATATCCGTAGCTGTTTACAAAATCATCCATTGTAAATCCATAATCCAGGGTTCGGTAAATATCTTCTTCCGCAGCGGTGTATAAATAGTCTACAAAAAATTCCATATTTGTTTGAAGTGTATCCAGGTTCATGAACTGGTTTTTATAAAATTGCAGGAAATGTGAGAATAAATTTTTATATCGTGTTTGGGAAAACAGATATTCGGTTAATGGCCGTCCATCATTATCGATCACAGCATAATCGTAGGGATCAATGGTGGACCAGTCAATATCGAACCAGTCGATGCTGAAGGTGTTATCATAATCGTAAGGGATCCAGTGGATCAAATCATCAGACGGATCGTGGTACAGGTAATAATTATTTTTCAAAAAACGATAATCATCCCAACTGCCGGTCAGGATATTCATGGCAAAATATTGGATTGTTTCTTTTATATCCAACACCAGCTCAAGTGAATCCGGCGTCTGGTGTAAAATCCGGATCAGTCTGGCAAGTTTGCTGTAATCATACTCATCCTTATTTGTTTTTAACTCATAGGGCCTTTTATCATCATAATAGGGATGATAATCTTCTGGGTCATCACCCCTGTAGCTCAGGTCCGCCGGCCAGAGACATTTCCACAAATTCCCCGAATCATCGGCGTAATTCCTTGACAGAAAAGAATCGTCAACATGCTCCACAGAAACATACAGACCGAAATAGTCCCCATTGATGAAGACCTTTGCGTGTGCTGCCCTGCTGCCAACCATGCCAATATCCTGAAAAAGATCCCAGCAGACCTTGGAGCGGACAATGGAAGGATCGTTATGCTCCCCGTTCAGGTTCAGTTTTTCGACGTCAAAAAATTCCCGACCGGGGAAAAAATGATTGAAATCAACCTTGAATGATTTTTTCGCAGATGTACGGGATGTGTTACCCCTGAGCCTGAAGCCAATGGAATCAATTGTCTCATCGATATATGCATTCTGAAAATGAATTGTTGCAGGATGGAGAGAATCACTTTCTACATTTTGCCAGTTATACATCCACTCTAGATCATCTGCATCAATAGTAATGTTTATAGTCGCTATCTCCGTATCATCGTATACCTTCCATGAATCATCCGCATATAGCTGGCAGGACAAAACAATCATGAAGAAGACAAGTTTATTCTGCAGCATAAAAAAAGATGGTTGTATGATTTTGTTCGGCAAAAGAGAGAACACTTTTTCAAGCATATCCATAATCTGTAATTTAGTTACTCTGTTTAGGGTGAATTACTACAATCATCCAATAAATATGAAAAATTATACCCTTAACATATCCATTTTATTTCTGTCACTCTTTTTAACTTCCTGCATGCAACCTATAAAAAAACTTGGCCTGAGCTATGGTGCTTTCCTGAGACCGGGAGGCATTGAATTCAGGGTCTATGCACCCTCTTCTGATACAGTAAAACTTGTAATCTTTGAAAAGGTAGATGACGAATCTGGCAATGAATATCCAATGGAAAAATTAGAAAATGGCGATTGGACATATTTTTTAAAGAATGCACCATTGGGCACTCTGTATGGTTACCGGCTCACCGGACCATGGAATGATGACAATGTCATTGTAGCTGATCCTTATTCCAAAGCTGCAGTGACTCAAAACTCCTGGCGGCATGTTGCAAAGTCTCTAGTGGTCGATAATGCATTCGATTGGGAAAACGATACATGGCAACCAACACACGTTCAGGATCTTATTATCTACGAAGCACATGTAAGAGATTTAACGCAGCATGAATCATCGGGCGCAAAATCAAAAGGGTCCTATCTCGGCTTGATTGAAAGAGGACAAAAGGGTGGTGTTGAGCATTTAAAATCAATGGGTGTGAATGCAGTTCAATTTCTTCCGCTTTGGGACTTTGCCAATGTTGAAATTCCCTACAAACAAAAAGCAGATGGCATGTATAACGACTGGAATCCATATGAACGTAATCATTGGGGTTATATGCCCACATTTTTCATGGCTCCGGAAAGTTATTATGCCAGCGATTGGACAGATGAGCGGGGACAATGGAATGGGAGAGATGGTCGCGCTGTTAAAGAAATGAAGGAGATGGTCAAATCTCTTCATAAAGAAGGGATGGCTGTTATTTTAGATGTTGTCATAAATCATGTCTCCAATTATGACTGGCACCCACTTAAATATATTGATCGGTCTGTTTATTTCAAACTGGATGAAAATGATAATTATATAAGCCAATGTTGCGGCAATTTATTAGAAACCGACCATGAAAAGGTTCAGCAGTATGTTATTGAAAGTTTAAAGTACTGGATGACCGAATACCATGTTGATGGTTTTCGTTTTGACCAATGTTTTCTGCTGTCATCCAAAACGGCCACCCTGATTATAAATGAACTAAAGTCCATTAACCCAGATGTAATTATTTATGGTGAAGCCTGGTCTGACCGTGAAGTAGAGTTCTCTAAAATAGGTTGGGGAGCTTTTAATGGAAAATTTAGAGATGTTCTCCGGGGTGATCTGCATAACACGGATATTAAAGGATTTCTCTTTGGTCAGTATCGAAATGGTGAATCTCTTGAAGACCTTAAAACAATTATCATGGGATCTTCTTATGGAAAGAAAAAAATCTATCAATCCACCAGCCATTCAATCAATTTTCTAGAAGTTCACGATGATTATTGCTTTAGTGATTATTTGCGTTTTTCCACCGGGAAAAACTCAAAGGATGATATTATTAATGATCAAATGGAACATATTGCACTTACACCTGAAATTTTCAATATCAATAAACTGGCCGCTGTTATCCTTTTAACAAGCCAGGGTGTTCCTCTCATTCACCAGGGGCAGGAATGGGCCCACACCCAAATTATCGCAGAAACAGACGCTACTGACACTGATATCGGAAAAATGGACCGAAACCCTTATAATAAGGATAATGAAACCAATTGGGTTAATTGGGTCGAAAAGGAACAGAACTCGGAATTGGTGGATTATTACCAGGGATTAATTGCAATACGGAAAGCTCTTCCTGAACTGAGACATGCCAGAATAAATGATTTCAAATTCCAGGGATTATCGGAAACGGCCCTGGGTTACGTCATTAAAAACAGTGTGGCTGTTTACCTGAATGGCAGTAAAGCAGAACCAGTATCAACTGAATTGCCAGAAGGGGAGTGGAAATTATTGGCCAATAAAGAACAAGTAAATCCGGACGGAATTCAAACCATGTCCGGTATGATTACCCTCCCCCACACTTCCGGGATGGTTTTACAAAAAATAAATTAAGATTTGCTGTAACCGTAAATCCGTTCGCCACGTTCTCGGATATTTAACTCTTCCTTTGATCGTTGACCCCGGCTCCGATTTTCTACACTTAAGAATACTTTTTTCCATTCTTCCTTTATAACGCCAGGCCGGAATCCATCCAAGGCGGTGCGGGCATGATTTGCCATGGATGCACGGTCATCAGGATGAGTGTCCCAAAACCGCACAACCGCTTCCTTGAAATTTTCAATATCCTGTTCAAAATCCTTTTCCACATGATATTCGAATACTGAATCCAACACCAATTCACAGATTTCCTTTGGACCGTCGATATCCTGAACAATAGCGGGTACTCTTCTGTCCAGGGTTTCACACATGGTATAGCCAAAAGGTTCATAGACCCCGGTAATGCAATTGGCGCCAACGCTGTTCCAGTAAAAATGGACCGT
>ERZ651768.3386-NODE-3386-length-10689-cov-6.279495_pt1 | contig 10689 bp, 12 predicted proteins | sample MGYA00514754_ERZ651768 | MGnify/ENA metagenome assembly ERZ651768 | reverse complement strand
GATGCAGAATAAATATTGTTCAAGGTCGTCATAATGTAAAACAGACTAGAGTTTAAGAGTCACAAACACTTCAAAAAAGGATGTTGACAAAGGGCAGATGTGATTTACACACAAGCCAGACTGTTGAGAGAGTCAGATATAACCACAAACTTTAACCTGGTTAGGATCAAGGTTGCAGATATCTGTCACCTTCTTTTTACGATCCACTGGGACACGGGCCCAATCTGACCCATAATAGATGAAATGTTTACAAAGTGATTTATAATCCAAATTATTGCTATCAAATATTTATTTTCTACATTACTATGATTTCTATGCAAATTTGTTTTGACTACTATTTAAATTTGAAATTCTTGTGTTGAAGCTTAGACATAGATAGTATTTTGAAGCAAGCTTCTTTAGCCATAATATTTTTCAATTCTGCAATTAAGTAATTCTATGAAAGTGGTTCTAATACGATTCCCCCTAGTTGCACCACTAGGGAGTGTGAACAATGAACCAACCCCTCCATTAGGTTTGGCTTTTTTAGCTTCAAGTCTTAAAAAAGCGGGGTTTGATGTTCAAGGCATTGATGCGACAGGAGAAAATCTTGAGAATATTAAGAAAATACCGAATAAAAAACTTCAGTTTAATGGTTTAGACATAGATTCACTTGTAAAAAGAGTTGATTTAGATGCAAAAGTAATTGGAATTTCTTCTATGTTTACCCACGAATGGACTTATGTTAGGGAATGCATTACAAAACTGAAAAATAATTTTACAAGTATTCTTTAGTATAAATATTATATTGTCTTCTATAAATTGATATAGTATAAATCTAAAAGTATCGAAATAATCTTCACCATCCATATGCTATTCTATAGATATTTACACACAGCATTCAAGATGCATATATTATGTGATTTTAATGCTCAGCTTTTCATAGACACCCGTCCGCCTTTGCACGGGTTTTGCATTTTGTTTTTCCGTTATTTTTCATTTGGGAGGGCATTCTATTTAACCCCAACCCGCACACCTCCCTTATATATACACAAACTTATACCAAACTCCATCTCATGACTGGTGCTTTTTGAATAACATAAGGAGTATCACATGAAGGTTAAAGAAGCAATCTTGCAGGAGATTGAAGACTACATCAATGGCAGGATAGATGAACTCTCAGAACTGGCTAAAGAATTCGCTGAGATTGATAACTATGCGGAGATAGCCAGGATGAAAGAGTTACAGAATGTCCAGAAAATGATGGGGAAGTTCATCAATAGTCGATAGAAGAAAGGGTGAGTTGCTGTAATGGTAGCTCCCCTCTTTTAATAACTAATGTCTATGCAAATAAATTAAAGAATATAAACTATTCCTAAACTGATTCTTGTGTAAGTTAATTTTGCAGTTATGTCTCCATATCCACTACCTATATCGAAAATAGCCTTACCAGAATGGGAAGCAAATAGACCCTCAAAAGATATTTTTGGAGTCATGGAGAATCCACCTCCAAAGGCATACATCATTCCACCTGTAAGTTCCATATCAATTAAAGATGAACCAGTATCAGTGTAATCATCATCACCAGTATAAGAATTATATCCAACCCTGCCAAAACCATACGCTTTTTCATTTAATGAGTATTTACCAAAACCATAAACTGAGTGGAATGAACCATTACCTGTGCCAAAATCTTCAAATCCACGACCTAACATAAATTCACCACCAACACCAAATTTTAGTTCTTCTTGGTCTTGTATTACATAGTCATACCCAATAACTATTCCACTTTCAACATCAGCTGTAAAACTTGTTTGTGCTGTAAACTTAGCCTTTCCATTTATATCAAAGCCCACCCGTATTTGTCCAAATAACAAACAATTTATTGATAATAATGTAAAAATCAGTTTAATCATTTTATGCTCCCTTGTTCTAACCAATGGAGTTTAGCTAGGAAGGAGGGTCCAAGACTAGATTAAATTAGGGTAGCAATAAGGTAGCAGTAATAAGCGCTTTAGAGCGTAAATTCAGCAGAATCTTTAATAATTAACACTGCCTCTATACGTAAGAAAAAATCCTCTACTCACGAAGAGAAATGCTTAATTAAATTATCGTACCCCGGACAGGATTTGAACCTGTGGCCTACAGCTTAGAAGGCTGTTGCTCTATCCAGCTGAGCTACCGGGGCATGCTTTTTTAATCCATTTAAATAGACAGGCCAAAATTACCCTAATTATATAAAAATACCTCAAAATATTATCGTCGGTGCTTCGACGAGAAAAATCTTGACATTTATAAACATCCAGTAGTACACTTCCCGTCGACAAGATAAAAATTTAAATGTTTTTCATTAACTAATAGCTAAAAGGAGTGTCAATTATGGCTGAAGTTGTAAGAAACACAGGAGTTTCAAAAGAAAAAGGATATCTTTATTACCTTGGAAAAGACGGCAATGTGTGGCGTTCAAAAATGGCGCGAGCCGGTAAAGGTGGCGGAAATGCTGAAAAAGTAGCCGATGCAGGAGTAAGTCGTGAATCTGGCTATCTTTATTTTATAGATAAAGGCGGCAATGTTGCGAGGGCAAAGATGGCACGGGGTCGTAAATAATACAGAGCTTTGTTTATAGAGAAAAGGCCTTCATTTTGAAGGCCTTTTTTTTTAAAGTATTTTGGTTTATCAAAACCTGCTTTATCTTTAAATAAGAGTTAAATTAGCTTACTGTGTACTGGGAATGAAGTTTCCATTAATCCAACTCACGCTATCATTATTTTTTCTGGTCACAATTGTCTGCGGACAGGGGCCCTTGGTATCGGAAATTCAGATTATAGGGAATGAAGTAACAAAAAAATATGTCATTCTTCGGGAGATTCAGCATCCCACAGGTGTTCTCCTGGACAGCGCAATTGCAGTTGCAGATCGAGATCGAATCGAAAATCTTGGTATTTACAGTATTGTTGACTGGCAGGCGGTCCCACTTGAAAATGGAACGGTAAGGCTTAAATATAATGTAATTGAATCGAGCCGTTTTTTTCCCGTTTTGGCACCATCATATGTAGAAGACACTGGTTGGTCTATAGTCTTTGGTGGAGTAGTGAAAAACGTAAGAGGACGCAATGAATCATTGAGATTTGGTGGGCTGATTGGTGGTGTGGATTCCTACGGTTTTGATTTTAATAATCCCTGGATTTTTAGTGACCATGTATCCTTAAGCCTCGGAGTAGGCAAAGCATATTTAAACCATAGATTTTTGCCCTATGTACAGCAGACATCCTCTTTTGAAATTAATATGGGGCGCTACTTTGGTTATCAAAAACAAATCAGTGTCGGTTTTGAATATGAAAAAAAGGATTTTGTTGAGGATACCACAACAATTAAATATCATTACTTAGCACCTCAAAGCAGGTTTACCTATGATTCCCGTGATATATATAATGACCCATCAAAAGGGATATATATTTTTCACTTTGCCCGGTATTTCAATTACTTCAATGTTGAGAGCCACTCAATAATGTGGATACAATCTTATAGTGCTTTTGTATCGCCGATTAAAGGAAAACGCAAGACTACCCTTGGAGTAAATATTACATTGCATTCAACTCACGGTGACCTGAACAGGGAAATGTTCATGGTTGGATTGGGTGGTGGGTATTCTGTAAGGGGTTGGCGGATAGAAACACGTGAACTTTTTAAAGATGAAAAACAACCATATAGATTTGGGTTTTACAGCGCCGTTTCCTCATTGGAATTGCGGCAAACTGTTATACCCCGTTTTTCCATTGAACAGCCAACACCCTTTGGTCCTGTAAAATCTGCATTGGGCCTTCAGGCAGTATTATTTATCGATGGTGGTGTTGCCGGTGATAACTGGAATGACTTAACAGAAACAAGCCCAATGTTTGGTGTAGGCCTTGGTGTAAGAATTCCTGTAGCATTGGCAGGGAACATGCGCCTTGATTATGGATGGTCTTTTTACGAAGGTGCAGTGGTAGAATCTGCATTCCACTTAGCTGTGGGACAAAAATTCTAACTTAATTTTTTTTTCTAAATATCATCGCTTTCTCAAAGCGATTTTCTTCTCCAGAGCGCAGCCTTGTGATATTACTCCTATGAGTAAATATGATAAACCAGGGGACTAACAGAGAAAAAACCAGTAACGAAAGAGAGGGCGGTGATATTGATGAAACAACAGGAAGTATTAACAGGAAGACTGGCAGTGATGCAGACGCCAGTATGGACCCGACTGAAACGTATCCTGTTATAATCAGTGTAAGTGCAAATACAAAGAGGCAGAGGGGCAGTGCAATGGGGAATAGTGCTATAAGCATTCCCCCTAAGGTGCCCACGCCTTTACCTCCTTTAAATCCAGCAAAAATGGTGTAGGTATGTCCCAGGACAGATGCAAAGCCGCAAAGGATTTGGATCAATCCTAAGTCAGGAACAGGCATGTAATCAATGAAATGAACTGCAAAAATTGCAGGCGGCAGCCATCCTTTGAACACATCCACAATAATAACCACCAATGCAGGTTTCCATCCCAGCACGCGGAAGACATTTGTACCTCCGGCATTTCCGCTGCCGTGTTCACGGATGTCGATCCTCTTGAACACTTTCCCTACAATGATGCTGGTCGGAGTAGATCCGGTCACATAGCTTAGAAATAAAATAAGGGTGAAAATGATCCAGGAATTAATCATTGAGGGAATCTCTAAGAATTTGGATTGCTATAATCATTGCCCCGGGACCTGCATGAGCACCCAGACCTGGACCAACTTCTGACACAAAAACATTTTCCTTCCCGACTTTTTGTACGAAATCATCCCGGAACTCAAATGCTTTTTCTTCGAAATTAGCATGAGAAATTCCAATTCTTAACGGTTGGTTCCAGTTAATTGTTTTTTCAACATATTTTTTAAATTTTCCCAAAATATTTTTCCGTCCGAACGTTTTTCCCACGGGTTTAATTCCTTTTGAAGTGAACGACAGGATAGGGTTTATCCTCAGCAAGTCAGCAATTTTCTTTACCGATGCGGGAAGCCGTCCTCCTCTGACTACAAAATCAAGTGTTTTCAGCCCGACATAAAGAGTGGTATTTTTAATAGCCTCTTCAGTAATTGTATGAATTTCGTTCATCGTTTTTCCCGCTATTATGGCTTCTGCAATTCGGATAGCGATCAATCCCAGTCCTATGGATCCGCTGTGAGAGTCAATCACAGAGATGGGCATGGAATCCAGTTTTTCAGAAGCAAGCAGGGCTGACTGGTAGGTTCCGCTTAAATTTGCCGGAATGTGTATTGATACAGCCTGTTTATAATGGCTGGACAATAATTGATACTGACGTAAAAAATCTCCTGGTGTGGGTTGCGAGGTTTGAGGATGATGAGGGTTCGTTTCTAATTTTTCCCAAAATTCACCGGAAGTGATGGTCATTTTGTCTACGAAATGTTCTGGACCAAAATTTAATCTTACCGGAATCATATGAATGTTATATTTTCGGAGAATATCTTCTGGAAGATCACAACCTGAATCTACCAGAACAGCAATCTCCTGATGAATTCCGTGGGCATCATGCTGTTGTCTAATCATATCATCCGCCTTTTCATCAGAAACCGTACCAAAGGTCTGACACATATGAATCACTTTTTTTGGTTGATCGGTATGAATATGTATTTTCATCCTGGAATTACTGCCTGCAACCACGATTGAATCACCCCATTCGGTTAATTTTGATTTCAATTTAGACCTGTCCAGATCATTTCCACTGATGAGACATTCAGTACAAAACCTGTATTTTTCATTAAAAGAAATGGATTCTATCACAGAAGGTGTCTCAATGATTGCCTCCGTAGTCCTTTCTTCAACGATTCCGCTGTGAATGAAGTTGTTTATGCCTTCAAGAATATCTACAAATCCCTGGGCACCTGCGTCAACGACTCCGGCTTTTGAAAGGACATCCAGTTTTTTAGGTGTTTCAGAAAGTGATATTAAGGCTTCATTAAGTCCATGGGTTAATAATTTTTTAAAATCCGTTATATTGGAACTAACCTTATGTATGGCATTTATCCAATCGCTGATGACGGTCAAAATCGTCCCTTCCTTTGGTTTCATCAAAGCGTCATAGGAGTACTGTTTTGCTATCTGCAAAGCATGGGAGAATTCTAAAGGTGTAAGTTTATATTTATCCTTTACACCCTCGGAAAAACCGGTAAAAAATTGTGCGAGAATCGCACCGGAATTGCCTCTGGCATTATTGATGGTTAATTCTGAAATTCCTTCAGCAGCCTGAGAGATAGATACATTATCTTCTATATTAAAACTGCTTTCGACAGCAGACATTGTAAATCCCATGTTGGTTCCTGTATCACCGTCAGGAACAGGAAAGACATTGATTTTATTCAGATAATCCTGCCGGGTTAAAAGACGTCTGATTCCAGCAGACAAAGATTGATAAAACCGTTTGCCATCTATGTAATAAATTCCCAAGTGGGTTGTTTTAGCTTATTTTATGATTTCCCGGAGCAAGCATTCCCCCTGAAATAACTGTCTTTAATGCTTCTTCTACATTCATTTCTGCAGGGAGGGTATCTTCTTTTGGTATCATGATAAAAATACCTGACGTGGGGTTTGGTGTGGTAGGAACAAAGAGATGGTAAAATTCCAACTTTTGTTCATTTACGGAAGTCCCGGTGACAAATGCGAGGGTCCAGAGTTTTTTTCGGGGATATTCTAAGTATACAACACCTTGAAAATTCTGGTTGGCAGTTCCAGAAAACGTCCGTGTAATCTGTCTAATAGTTGAGTAGATAGATTTTACAATAGGAATGTTCGTGAGTATTCGTTCACCCCATGAAAACAATTTTTTACCAAGTACATTCGTCACAAATAATCCAAGAAAATAAATGAGAGCCAGAGTTAGGAGAAGGCCTAATCCTGGAATGTCAATATTTACCTTTCTCAGGAATGGGGATGTGAAATTATCCAGGGATTCAAAAGTAATTTTCAGAATCCAGTACGTCAGCGCGATGGGAGCGATTGCAAAGAGACCCGCAAGAATAACCTTTTTAAAGTGTTGCCACATATTTTCCTTTCATTCGTATGGTAAAGTGTTCAAAACATTTGTATGAAACTAATTAAAGATGTTTGAAAATCATATGAAAAGGTGAAGAGGAAAAACATTTGGTTTCTAATCAAATTGCTTCCTCCAGCCTTAACAAAAAATATTTTTTATCCAGATTTCCTCCATATCCGCCCAGAGAACCATCATGAGCGATTACCCGGTGGCAGGGAATGATGATGGGGACCGGGTTTTGTGCATTGGCACTTCCAACTGCCCGAACCGCACCTGGATTTCTGACCCGCTCGGCAATGTCCTTGTATGATGCCGTTTTTCCGTAAGGGATTTTGTGTACTTCCGTGAGTACCTCAGAATAAAAAGGAGGCATTGTGAGGTCAAAGGTCACTTCAAACTGTACCTTCTTTCCGGAAAAGTATTGTTTTAATTGGGAGAGTTCTTTGGTGAATGGATCTGGATTTTGAACTACAGTTTGATTTGGATAAACGGTGGAAAGAGTTTTGTGAAACGGTTTTTCTTCCGGAAATAAAACCCGGCAAATTCCTTTTTGTGTTCTGGCGATTGCCATAGTACCAAAGGGAGAATCAAATTGGGTGTATATTATTGAACGCATTTTGAAGGAAATCTATTTTTTCTGAGATTCATTGTGTCGGGGTTTAAGATTATATGAAGGGGATAGACGCTAGTGTAAAGTTGGTTAATCATCACAAAAAGTACGATAAAGTTAAAAATAAATTGGTAAACTCTAAAGAGTGCAAATTTGGGAATTAGCAAGCGGAAGGAGCAGACTACATGATACAGGTTCAGAATCTTGTCAAAGATTTTAAACTTACTAGAAAAATTAGAAAGGAGATGGGGGAAGGATTTAAGAACAGGAAAACACTTCGGGCTGTTAACAATATCAGTTTCACATGCCAGCCGGGAAGGATCTTTGCATTGTTAGGTCCAAATGGTGCAGGAAAAACAACAACACTCCGTATGATTGCTACTATGCTGAAACCGACTTCAGGAACGATTGAGGTGGGTGGATACGATTGTCAAAAAAATCCACAGAAAATACGCGAAAAGATCGGTTTTATGACAGGACAGACCGCTTTGTATGACCGCCTAACACCATATGAAATGGTGAAATACATTGCAGATCTTCACGGGATAGATTCCTCTGTATTTGAAAGTAGAAAAGATAAAATTTTTGAAATGCTAAAAATACATGAATTTGCCAACAGACGGATTGCCCGTCTCAGTTCCGGGATGAAACAGAAAACATCTATTGCCAGGACTATTATCCATGATCCTGATGTGATGGTTTTTGATGAACCGACTACTGGTTTGGATGTAATGACATCCCGTGCAATTATAAAGTTGATCCGTTCCTGCAAAGATGAAGGAAAAACTGTGATCTTTTCAAGTCACAGAATGGGAGAGGTCAACCAGGTATGTGACGATATGGCTATCATCTATAAGGGGTCGCTTTTTTTTAATGGAGGGCTAGATAAGTTCAAATCTGAAATGACCCATGAGACCTTTGAGGATGAATTCATCCACATGGTAGGAGAGGCGTAATGAGAAAGACAATCACGATCTACAAAAAGGAATTAAAGGATAGCTTACGAGATCGTCGCACTCTGTTTATGATGATTGTTCTTCCCATGATCCTTATACCTGGGATAATATTGTTGATGACAAAAGTACAGATGGCGCAGGCAAAAAAGGCAATGGAAAAGGAAATCAAAGTCGCTTTTATAGGGGGGGATTTTACTCCGGAACTGATTCAGATGTTTGCAGAAAAAGGAAGGATTCAATTCATAAAGGATTGCCCGGTTGACAGTGTAGAAATTCTGGTTAAACGTGGAGAATTGGATGGAGGTGTGGTTATTACTTCAGGTTTCAATCAACTTGTTTCCAATGATGAACAGGGTACGGTACGGGTGATTTTCAAAAAATCTGATGATGCGTTTGGAGTTTTAGAAAAAAGGTTGATATCAACAATTGAGCAATACGACCAACAAATTGTTGATAAACGAATATCACGATTGGGGTTAGATAAAAACTTATTTAATCCAATTGATATCGTCAAAACAGATGTTTCTACCACGCGGGAAAAGTTGGCAGAAACCGCTGGAGGATTTTTACCCTATCTGTTTATCCTGTTTACATTTATGGGTGCCATGTACCCGGGCCTGGATTTAGGGGCCGGAGAAAAAGAACGAGGGACCATGGAAACAATTTTATCTTCCCCTGCAAGCCGTCTAGAGATTGTATTGGGTAAGTTTGGTGTGATTATGACAGCGGGTATCGCTACAGCCCTGATTTCTTTTGCAAGTTTGAATGTTGCCGTTCAATTGTTTCCGGAAATACCCGTTGATATACTTGATATAATTAGTAGTATGCTGGGAGTGAAAATGGTCGCCCTCATCCTGACACTGATTATTCCGATTGCGGTTTTCTTTAGTGCCGCAATTCTCAGCTTGTCTATTTATGCACGGTCATTTAAAGAAGCGCAAAGTATTGTTACACCACTGAATATTGCGATTATTGTTCCGGCGGCAATCGGACTTACGCCTGGGATGGAATTAAATAAAATTACAGCACTGATTCCAATTCTAAATGTGTCACTGGCAACTAAGGAAATGCTTTCCGGCTCAATAAACTGGATTCTTCTCAGCGAAGTTTATGCATCACTTATTGTCCTTGCCGGATTCAGTTTGTGGTTTTGTGTGAAGTGGTTCAACCGGGAAGAGACAATATTTCGTAATTAGAATTTTTGTTTAGCCTGGGAATTTACAGGGGATACAACAAAGCTAACGTAATAATGAGGAAAGGTTTATTTTGTTGGTGTACTAGCGTGGAGTTGAACCACGATTGGACTGGCTACATAAATACTGGAATATGTCCCAACTACAACACCAATTATCATAGCAAATGCAAATCCATGAATTACTTCCCCTCCAAACAGCCAGAGAATCAACACAACTAAAAACGATGTCAATGATGTGATTACAGTCCGACTCAGAGACTGGTTGATGCTGTAATCAACAGTTTCTGCATAAGATTCTCTTTGCCTTTTTTTCACATTTTCGCGGATACGGTCGAAAATAACTATGGTGTCATTCAGTGAATACCCAACGATGGTTAGAAAAGCAGCAATTATAGAAAGAGAAATCTCATATCCTAAGATGGAAAATATTCCTACTGTCACAACAATATCATGAACAAGAGCAGCGATGGCTCCTAGGGCAAATCTGAATTCAAACCGGATGGAAATGTAGAGGAGGATTAACGCAAGAGCGGATATGATAGCCATAATGGCTTTCCCCCGTAATTCAGAGCCGATTTTTGGTCCTACTTTTTCTATAATTAAAATAAAATCCTTAGGCTCTGGAGGTACAAGTTCAGGAAATGTTTTATATATGTGGTTGATAACAGACTGGGCAAAATTGTCAGGTTCATCTTCCTGGTGGGAAATCCGAATTGAAATATTTGACGGATCTCCAAAACTTTTAATTTCTTCCTTGCTGAGATCAAAAGTTTGACCTTCAACAGCCACCAGGGAAAGTGAGGTACGGACTTGTGTGATGTCAACTTCTTCATTGAATGTGACCGCTATCATGGTCCCTCCTTTGAAGTCGATGCTCAGCTTT
>ERZ651768.3383-NODE-3383-length-10697-cov-3.082674_pt1 | contig 10697 bp, 5 predicted proteins | sample MGYA00514754_ERZ651768 | MGnify/ENA metagenome assembly ERZ651768 | reverse complement strand
TGATATACCGATCTTTCCCTGAAGCTTGATTAATTACACGTAAACTTCGGAGCCCATCCTTTCGTTCATTAAGAACCAAGTGATTATCAAAAATCTCTATCCCCAATAGATGAACATCATTCCTATGTGGAATGATTTCTTCCCAGTTGGACATATCTGTTGCATCCTCAGATGTTTCCATGAGCCGGTTATTTGCCGCTTTCCAATTGCTCACTATGTAAAATTTATCTCCATAATGTACAATGGAATATTCGTGCTCGGTTCCCCGGGGAGTAAAATTCACAAAATCACCGTCAGGGTTATCGGCAGACAAAATATGGTAATCATTTACCAGAGTGCTGCTGCTCCAGATAATAATATATTTCCCCGATTTTGAACGGTTCACCCCTATGTAATATTCAATATCATCCTCTTTATAAACCAAAACAGCTTTCGCTGGATCACTGCCGATTTTATGGCGATAGATTCTCTCTGATAAAAGAGTTGTTATATTTTTTGAGGTATAAAAAATAGTTTTATTATCATTAGCCCATGCTGTGCTGCCGGTAGTATTTGGGATAGTTTGCTCCAATATGTTTCCTGTAGAAAGATTTTTAAAATATATCGTATAAAATCGTCTGCTCAAGATATCAATGCCGTAGGCAAGCCAGTTGTTATCCGGACTTACGGACATCCCTCCAACAGCAAAATAATCATAACCTTTAGCCAGTACATTTCCATCCAGCACAATTTCTTCCGGGGCATCAAGGGAGCCCTTCTTTCGGCAATAAATGGCATATTCCTTCTCTTTTTCATACCGTGAATAATAATAATAATCATTTTTAAGATAAGGAACCGTTTCATCATCTTTTTTTATTCGACCTACGATTTCATTAAACAGATCATCCTGAAATTTATTCGTATGGGCTAAACTTTTCTGGGTATACTCGTTTTCAAGATTGATATAATCAACAACTTCCTGAGTATGTTCATCATAGGTCTTGGCAGATTTCTGTTCATCGCTCAATCTCATCCAGTAATAATTATCCACTCGCGTATGGCTGTGGGTTGTCATTTCATAAGGTTTTTTTATCGCATCCGGGGGTGTTAATGGTTGGCTAAAGGCACTCACCAATACGACTCCAATTATAATGAAGGTTTTCACAATATCTTCTCCAGGTTATATATAGATCAGAAATTTAAAATATTCTGATTCGTTATCTTAAAAATTTTCATTAATTAAGAAATATTTGCTTCCATTATCACTCTGGTTTTTAATTTTCTTTGGCTGCGGTACTTTTTTAAACTCCAATAAGTCAGTCTCTGAGTTGTCTTCAAAACCACATCCCGTTAAAAATTCTGTGTTAGAAAAACTCAATTTTCTATCGTTCATTAAATCAATCCCCCCTAGTCATCCCCGGCTTTTATAATTTTATTCCACAATAATTTAAAACTGTTATTATTAGCCAATAGCATCCAATAGTGATCATAATAGAAATTCCAATACTGATGTAAAAATTTAATCCCTGCTTTAATAAAATTGGTAGAGCCACAAATAACGCCAAAGATGGTAAAACAAGCCAAAAAATACTCACAGACAAGTTGCCCACTTTAGTGATGTCTTTAGTATCGATATATAACCAGACCATCGCGAGTAGAGATATTAATGGAATTGAGGCCAACAGAGCACCAACAAATGAACTGCGTTTAGCAATTTCGGATATAACTACAATTAACGATGTTGTAATAAAGATTTTTATGAGATAATAAACCAATTGGAATTCTCCGGTGGAATGGAGTGCTCCCAGTGAAAAATTTGTTTTAAAAAGAAGGTGAAAAATACCGGATTTCTTTCAGGTTTCCGTTTTTGTCATAGAAAAACCACTTGTCCACCATTTTACCGTCTTTGTAATTCCCCTGCATTTCCTTACGGGTTTTATCCGTGTCCCACCAACTGGTCCACATGACGTCTTTTTTACCGTTTTTATAGTGGCCTTCCGTAATACGCCCATCTTCCAACCACGCAATCCATTTTCCATTCTTGATACCGTTTTCGAATTCGCCTTCTTGCGCTTTGCGAGCTTCTTCATCCCAGAATTTCCATAATCCATGGGCATTGCCATTCGAGAGCGTTCCTTCCTTTTCCTTGATGCCGTTGGTGTAGTAGAAAGCCCAGTCCCCATTCATAATGCCCATATCGTAGGTTCCATGAGACTTCACGTGTTCGTTATCGTACCATTCCGTCCACAAGCCGTGTTTTTCCCCATCCTTAAACGCACCTTGTTCTTGCTTGTTGCCGCTCCATGGTACGTCAGGTTCCGGCTCCTGAACGTCCACCAATACCACTTCGGGAACCTCTTTACCGCTTTGGAACCATTTAACCCACATTCCGTCTTTTTTTCCATCTTTGGTGCGCCCAAGAAATTGATATCCCGCGTCGGGATTTTCTTGGGTAATGACGCCTGTAAAGGGTTTATTCTCGTCAAGTTTGTAAAAAAGACCATCACGATTTGAAAGATCTTCAAGAACAATGTGTTCAAGGTTTGCACCAAAATCAAACTCAAAATCCTTTTCACCTTTTACATTCCAATAGGTCCATAGCCCTTCCGGCAATCCTTGTTTGTAATACCCTTCGCGCTGCAAGACCCCGTCGTTATAATAATAACTTGTAAGGCCGTCTTTTTTCCCATCTTGGTGAAAACCCTGTTCCTTAATTTGTTTGCTATTGGGGTGCCAGATGACCCACGGCCCCTCTGGCATATCTGATTTGTAATTGGTCATCATACTGGGGTAAGCGTTTTCCCAAAAGGTACTGGGTCCGTCCAATTGCCCATTTTTATAAAATCTTTCCTCCTGTTTTTCTCCCGGCGACACCCAAACGATGGAACGGCCGTTTAGTTCCCCTTTAACAAATTCTCTTTCCTCGGTAGTATCCTCGCTCGTATTGAAATATGACCACAATCCATCCTGCAAATTTTCTACGTAAGTTCCTTCGGATTTTTTTATGCCGTCTTGGTACCACCAAGTCCATTTCCCGTTTTTCTTTCCATCGATGTAATGACCTTCCTTTTCTTTGTTGTCATTCAAATACCACCACCAGTTCCAAAGTTCTTCTTCGTTTTGAGCTTTGTAGGTACCGCCTTTATAACTCCAAATGCCATTTGTGAAATTCAAGTTGTGATCGTGTTCATACCAATAAGTCCAACGACCATGGGGTTTATCCTTATGGTAGTTTTCCTCTTTTGCGAGATGACCGTTGGGATACCAGTATTTATATGTGCCGTCTACTTTACCCATTTCAAAGTTTCCATATTCTTTCAATGTTCCGTCTTCATACCAGAGCATCCATTCGCCATGCTTTTTCCCGCGATAGTAGACGCCTTGAATTTCTTTTTGACCATTGGGATACCACTGAACCCATTGACCATCGCGTTTTCCTGCGGTGAATCGTCCCAATAGGAGATATTCCTTAATGCCTCCACTTTCAATGACAACACCTACATAAGGTTTGTGTTTCCCTATTTTATAGAAAATTCCATCTCGTTCTTCAAGGTCGGCAATTCGAACACGTTCTAATCCATTACCATAGTCAAATTTGAAATCCTGTATTCCATCAGGATTAAAATAAGTCCAGACACCCTCCGGTTCATTTTCGCGAATGACACCTTCTCGTTCCTTCTTTCCATTGTCATACCACTTGGTTATTTTTCCATTAATTACACCATTGGAATAAGTTTCTTCATAATTTTTAAATTTTGCATTATTCCAAGTAGTCCAAATGCCGTGCTTTACTCCCGCCTTGTATGATCCCTCCTCAGTCTTTACACCTTCTGAGTTCCACTTGATCAACTGCCCATCCATTTTCCCATTTATGTAGTTTTCCTGTCGCTTCAGAGTTCCGTCGTCGTATCTTTTGGTCCATTGTCCGTGCTTTTCACCCTGGTTATATTCCCCTTCAATGACTTTGTAATTCTCTGAATTCCATTCCAGGTATTGACCTTGCATTATCCCTTTTTCCCAGCCCACTTCCTTGGTTTTCTGTCCATTGTCGGCCCAGTAAGTCCATTTTTTATCCATCTTATTGTCAGCATAGTGTCCTGTTTTTTCTTTAACGATGCCAGCATTATACCAGGAAGTCCAGGAACCGTTGAGTTTTCCATTGGCGTATGTGGCTTGTAATTTTTTATTGTTGTAGGGGTTGGGATACCATGATGTCCAAATGCTGTCTCTCTCTCCATTTGTGAATTTTCGTTCAGATTTTTTGGCTCCGTCTTCGAACCATTCTATCCAAAATCCGTCTTGTTGCCCATCAAAAAACCGAGTTTGTTCTTTTTTGATTCCCGTTTCGTAGTACTTTATCCAAATCCCTTCCTGCTTTCCCGATGTGTAGGTTCCCTCTTCGGATTTATTTCCATTATCATGCCAGCGAATCAAAGATCCATTTAATTTTCCATCAGTATAGTTGGCTTCTATTTCTCTCGATGGTTCTTTATCTTCACCATCTTCATCTTTTCGATTTTCCTTCTCATACCAAGATGTCCATAATTCTTCGCGATTACCTGCCACATAGGACCCTTCACGCTGTTTTTGTGGAGGATCAAAAATCCCGTTACCATTGTCGTTAGGAATGGTTTCAGTTGAATCCCAAACACCATTTCCCTCACCTTCGTCTTGGGTGTTTGGCTCTCCGTCCTCTCCAAAATCTTCAAAAACCTCACCATCGTACCACCAGGTCCAGAGTCCGTCTCGGACACCGTTAGCGTAATTGCCTTCAGTTTTGATTGCCCCACTGGGGCGGTGATATGTTTTTACCAGACCATCGTTCTGAGCAAGTGCCAGAGTCGACAGAATGAATGAACTAACCAGTATTTTCCGCATGGTCAAATCCTCATTATCTGAGTATGTAATAAAGGGAGGTATTTCGGATGAAGATATATTTCATCCCCCTCTCGGATACCTTTTGTAATGTAAAATTAAGGCAATAGGACGTTAAAATCAAAAAAATGTGAAAAATATTTTAATCCTCTCTGTTTAAGCGAATCCAAAAGCTTTGGCCGAACTTATCATTAAGGTTAATAAGTCCTTCGTTGGCATTGTTTGTTCCTAAGAAAGATGTTTCAGTTTCAAATTTATTGTTCGTTCGCAAATATCCGCCACCATCGCGGGCATTCCCTAAATAGGTTGTCATTTTACCGAACTGGTTATAGGTCCGGAAATATCCACTGCCAATAAACGTTCCCGTTTCACCTGCTAAATCATAAATCCTCATTTGCCCTGAACTATCCGCGCCGGTTCCAATATACATTGTCTCTTGTCCATCAAAATTATAAGTTTTAAGATACCCTCCGCTGTTGTTTGCATCTGCGCCAAGAGAAAGGGTCCTTTCCCCGAATTTGTTGTATGATTGAAGGAATCCATTACCCAGATATGAAGCGGTTTCGCCATATTGTGTATAAATTCTGAGTTGACCGGAATTGTCGGATCCTGTACCAAGATATGTGGTTTCTTTCCCAGAATTGTTGTAGGTCCGGACATAACCGCCTCCAAGTCGCCCAGTCCCTAGATAGGCAGACTCGTCCCCACTACCATTATAGGTTCTCATCAGGCCGCCTCCGTCTTTACCAGTGCCTATAAATAACGTAGGTTCACTAAATTGGTTATAAGTCTGCATATACCCGTTACCAAGGTATGTCATAATAACGCCACGATCATTTTCGATTGTTAAACTACGAACAGTCAGGTGGCCCAATTCATCCGTATCTGGACGAAACCCAAATGTGGAAATAATCAGCAACGCGCATAGGGCACCAATAACAGCACTTTTTGGATCAATGACCCTCATAGAATCCTCCGATGTTGTTTGTCATTGAATTAAGAATCTGGAATTTACTCATATTCATAGGTCATTACCGTTACTGGGATTTCGCTATTTTCATTTTTACGATGAATCATGTCGTACCGAGTTATTTGAACAATTTGATCATTTTCATCGTAGGAATAAATCTTTTTCCCCATGAGCCCACCATTTCCGTCGAGATGCGCGACAACTAGATGGCGACCTTTATTATCCAATTTTATTTCAGTTTTTTCAATAATCTTCATTGTAGAGTCTGCAGTAAATTTACTGATTTTAAAATCTTTATCATCAAATACAGAGATAATGATTTCGGACAAAACACCGTCCGAATTGAATATTTTTATTCTTTTTATCCGTCCAAGCTCATCATAATTATATTTTTTTGATTCCAGCGATTTCCCCATTCGTTCAACTGTGATTTTGTGGGACAGCAACCCATTGTTGTTGTAAATATATTCTGTTCTAAAAATGACTGAAGGATCAAAATATTCCTGTGTTTTTTTTGGTGTTTTTAATGAATCAATTTGATATGTTGATACTTCAAGAATATAATCATCATAAAATTCCCTTATAGTCTTTATGGAGCCGGTGGAATCGTATTGATAGCTTTCTCCCCATATCATGTCTCCGCTTTCATTCTTTTTGGACATCATTTCGGGATTGATGGCTTTGCTTGGATTGTGCCGGATTCGCTTCTCGAGACGGCCATCCTCATCATACTTAAGGAATTCTTTCCAGTAAAGCGTATCTTCAATTCCATACAGGGATGCACTGAGACGACGTCCATTATCGTCATTTTCGAACCGATATGATAAGACCCTTTCCCGCTCATACTGTCTCCGGAGCCTCAATCCCTCACTGGGTCCAGCAACATAAATGTATTTTTCACTCAATGGTAATGTGTGCGTGAAAATGGAGCTGTCGGTCATCGCTCCATTTTCATCATACTTGAGAATTATGGAGTTTTTCAATTCTGCGGTTTCAATGTCTCCGAGACTGCTGAAAACATGAAAAACTTTAATAGTGGTTGTTTTTCCGCATAAAAAAGAAACGGAAATAAGCGTCAAATAGAAAATTTTTCTCAAAAGCATCATCCGTGGATTTTAGAGGGCTATGGATATTATATCAAATGGTCAATTGCGCTATTTGATTATTTCGTTTTCCTTTTAATTTTGCATTAACATGTTTAATCTTATCGGAAGTTAAAATGCAAACATAGTGTTGTTTGCACGATTTCCTGAGATTGCGTTTTGACTGTTCAAACGTTTTTTCATGGTGAGTTAAGTCAATTATGGCTTAGATGCGGAGTTCTACATGAATAAACTAGTCCTAATATTAGTGACGACAGCCTCTGTCTGTTTCGCGGCGGTTTCTCTTCAAGATATCCAATATAATGTCAAATCAAATGGTATTGTAATCAGTTTGGATTTTTCGGCACCTATTCATGAAAATAGGATTATTGGCTGGAAATCCGATAAAGGCATGTTTTATCTTAGCTTGTCGAATGTGGCCCGATCAAAAAATAAAATTTCAGATTCGATTTTTCAAGAACCGTTGGAACAAATTGTGATCAATGAATTTCCGGAGAACCTGCAACTCGCATTTCATTTAAATTGTCGTATCCAAGGATATAAAATCATCAATTCCTATTCTCTTTCAAGAGCCACTATTATTATTAATACAGGCAATTATTCCTATTCGGAAGCATCATTAAACCGATCTGGTTCGAATTCAGCGATATCTACATTCCATTTGATGGAAAATGTAGGATTTCTGAGTTACACGGGAAAATTCAAAGAAGCCTTTGATATGGCTAGAGAGGAATTGGGCATCAACGCCATTTTCATGCATGGAGATAGATTATATACCACAAACCATCCGACAGATAAGACAAGTAATATGAAATCAGTCCTTTTCACAAAACAAGTCTCATCTGAATTTCCGAAAAAATTTAAGGGTTTTACTGATTCGTTTACAGTTCTGGAAGACAATATACCTAAAAATCCAGACCATAATCTTATGGGCAATGATGGAGATCCGATGGACAATCCTGAGGATAACCAGTCCCTAACGTTTCATTTAATTAATTTGACTCAATATGGCGCCGTGATGATTTCAAAAAATGGAGATGTCAGGTATACGCCAAGTTTGGATCATAATGACAATGTGAGCTCAGATAGTTTTACCTATCGGATTCAGGACAATGGGACTACAAATGGAGAAAACGATTATTTGTTCAGTGATGTAGTTACGGTTGATATAAATATTACCCCCGTTAATGATGAACCTGTATTAATGGAAATTGGAGATCATATTATATCGGAGGATGATTATCTAGATGTTGATATCTTGGCAGATGATGTTGATGTTGTAACGGATGGACAGACACTTGCCTTTTCCGTTGAAGCAAATTCCAATGAAAGTTTAGTTGAAGTGACTGCCGTATCGGGGGATAGCACAGGATTGGGAAAATTAAATTTTAACGTCCAGCCGGATCAACACGGTGTGGCAACGATATTGGTTATGGTTACAGACAGTCAGGGAGCGACGGATTTAGAGATCACAACATTAACTGTCACTGAGGTTAATGACCAGCCAATAGCAAATGTGGATCCACTTATGGTTTTTGAAAACGATACATCCGATGATTCCAATCATAACTTTATGGGTGATGATGAAGATTCCGTGGATAATTTTGATTATCAATTCGACACATTGCAATTAGCTGATATTGCCTCCAACTGGGATAAAATAAGCAGACTCGAGAATAATCCCATTTGGACATCTTCTGACAAAATGGTAACAGCTGATACATCAGGCGGAGAATTTCTTTTACCACTTGAGGAAACAAAACCTCCAAAAAGTAATTATCAAAGCATGAAATATGGAATCGATCCAGAATTTCATTTACACTATTCCGCTGAAATACGAATTAAAACAAATTTGGGTGGTATTCCCATATATTTAGATGGGAAATATGTAGGAGAGACACCCATCAAGGATCTTATCCAGGTAGAGCCTGGATGGCATCAGGTGAGCGGATTTTCACCCGTTTTCATACAATCTGCCGCTGCCGACGAATTTCTTAATGGTGTTTACGATCCTGTCGTTCAAAATAATAAATTGTTTGGTTCAAAAACCGTTTTTGCGGAATCGGGTAAAGTAGCTTTGGCGGAATTGAAATTTAATAAGGTAAACGACTTATCCAATCAATGGATAAGAGAAACCTCAGTCAATTGGTTGGTTAGATTTCCCATGGTGGCCATGATGTTTGGTTTGGTGACTTGGGGATTGATTTAAAAGATTAACTTCTTTCCATTCTTTCATTTCACCAATGATAATTTCCTGCCGTGAATCTTCAGGATAAAATCCGATCTTTCATTCTATCGAATTTTGTTCCATCCGAAGTCCGTACTGTTGGCATGGAAGAGGAATGTTTCATTTATACGACGGATAACCGTCGATTACCCGTGAACCCCTGTGACGAATTTTCCGCATCAGATCTTTTATCTATCATGAATGAAAATGTAGGAAACAATGGAATTTATTCACTGGAACCTGGCGGACAATTGGAATGGTCTAGCCCACCCTATCGCAATTTGTATACGTTATTTTCTGCCTTGGCTAAACATAAACAGGCATTGATGGAAGTGGTGGGAACCAACGATCTGAAGAGCATTAATTATGGCGTAGAACCAAATTTTGCCCCGGATGATATTGACCTGATCGACCAATTGAAATATCAGCTCATGCACGTCAATATGGAACAAAACGGCACCCTTGGAAAATGGATGATGCGCAACACCGCCAGTGTTCAGATCAATTTTGATGTGACAGGTGAACAGGATCTGGAAGATATGACGTTTACAGCTGATTGTCTGCAACCGGTTTGCGCCTATCTTTTTGCCAACAGCCCGTTTCGAAATGGCAAACAAACTGGCACAGAAAACATCCGCAATGTGATCTGGGAAAATACGGATAATCATAGCTGCCGGAATCTTATAGATCATGGCATAGAATCCCCGGAAAAAATAATCGATCGATATATCGACTATATCATGACAGTTCCAGGTATTTTTGAATTAGACGATAATGGCACCATTGTGAGGACAGATCAAACATTGGGTGAAAGATTGATGTCATTGGAAAACACCGGTGCATTACGAACCGAAGATATCCAGGCGGCTTTACATCAGATCTTTACCAACATCCGCTTGAAAGACTTGGTGGAAGTCCGGGGCGCCGACCGACCGCCCATGGGATATGAAATGGCACCGGTGGCTTTTTGGACCGGTGTGCTCACAGCGGAATCGGTCAGGGATGAACTACTGTCTGTTGTGAAAAATTGGACCGTTGAAGAACGACACCAATTCAATAAAGCATCCTTAATACTGAATGATGCACAAATGGGACCAAATGGCAAAACATATCGGGAGTGGAACCAGTGGGCCGGTGATTTGGCATTAGACGGTTTAAAAGAAAGAGATTTAGGCGAAGAAAAGTTTTTTGAAGAATTTTTTGCAATTGTAATGTCAAAGGGGCCTTTTAGTCTACAGGCACAATAAATGAACCAAAAAACAATTCATAATCTTAGTTGGATTCCACTTTTTCTCATTGGACTTGGTGCTGTTGGGTTGGGACTTGGCTGGCTCTTTCATCCGGAGCCGTGGATGCTGGACCAACCGCCTAATGAAGCTCTACTCCAAACATCCTTCAGCAATTTGTTCGCAGCGGATATCAATGCTCATTTACAAGATTATTTACAAGTCATCTACCGTTTCTTTGGTTGGTGGGTTTCATCTATCGGCATCCTAATCATGACCTATGTACAGGTTACAAGAATGGGAACCGCCTTGGCACG
>ERZ651768.3380-NODE-3380-length-10701-cov-2.875471_pt1 | contig 10701 bp, 9 predicted proteins | sample MGYA00514754_ERZ651768 | MGnify/ENA metagenome assembly ERZ651768 | reverse complement strand
TTTTACAGCTGAATAAGTCGGTCTCCAAAACCGAAGGTCGCGGGTTCAATCCCTGCCGCTCCTGCCAAATCTCGTGACTGAATCCGTCTTTTTGTGATTTTCTCAATAAACCCGTTGCAACCAAATTGATTTATTTCATTTGGACAGTGTTGATATTCTGCCTTCCGTTGATGTTATGAGATGAGAGGTATGTGAGAATACAACTAACATGTCAATGCTACACAAGGCGCATGTGCTAGGCAGAAGGTGGAACAGGTCTTCCAAGAGACCGGCACATGCCTAAAAACAGATAAATCGTTATCATGTCTTTATGAATGAAGAACCTCGCAAGCCTGAGCCGAGAGATTACGGGTTAATTGATGAAGACTATGGCGTTGTATTGCGTTGGCTATCATTCGAAACGCGATGGAATCGATTTATGAATCCTCCTGCTTATAAATCTGGTGAATCCAAGTTGTTGGACCGTCAGAACCAGGAGCGCACTCTTTTCAATGGAGCAACTGGTTTGCCTGGTATTGTTCATTTTGGCATACCTATTGCAGTGACAATTTCCCTTTACGCAGCGTACCTATGGTTTCTGCTTGATCAGGGAAAGGCAACCAAATTGTCGATAGCTTTTGGGTTTGGGGGGGCCCTCTTACTCGGACTGGGGGTAGCCTTCGTTGCCATGGACGCGATAAAAATGGCGCTCAATGTATTAATGCAGACGTATCTACGATACATAGTATGCAATTTGCGCGTAATTAAAGGACATCGCCACTATCATTCTGCTCTCGGCAGTTATAATGAGGAAATTTGGAAAGCGAACCATCCAACGGTAGTTGGTGTTAGATTTCGTAGAGAAGAATGTCTTATTTGTGGTGAAACATCTTCTACATAAACAACACCTTACGAACTATTGCGAAGGGAGGTGGGCTTCAGTTTCCATGACCACAATTTGGTCAAAGAAATATGGAGACGACGCGCAATAGAAAGGGGTCCACTTCGGCAGATCGCCCCTTACCCTGCTTCGTTTCAGGCATAAAAAAGGATTGCTCGATATTTTTTAATATGCTTTCTATCCAACTCCACAACCGAAGGTTGCAAGTTCGATCATTGCCGCCCTATTAAATTTCCCGACTAAATCGGCCATGTTAGGACCTCATTAATTAGATGCCTGTAACTTTACCGCGACGCGAAAATATTCTATCGACCCGATAGCGGACTTTATTCTTGGTACTAATTTCACACTTCTTAGAACTATGGAGACTTTAGGCATATTAGATGTTGGAATTGCGAATCCAAAATAAGTTGAAAAGAATTCATTTATTCTTGGCCAGCTAAAAAGTATAGCTTTTGTCGATCATGGTGCTTAACAATTAAACTGATTTTTTCCAAAATACCACCTTCACCAATTTTGATGACTAGTCTAACTGTCGCTGCAGCACTGCTGGGTGATGCTATGTTGTATGTAGTTATGCCCTCTAGGCCAGAACTATGGCACTTAACTATTATCCAAGTAGGAGTATTACTTTCAGCAAATCGACTGGTTAGGCTATTTACCAATCCTTTAAGCTCAGTTTTTATTGAAAAGTTTGGTGTCTATACCCCATTTAGAGTCTCCCTTCTAGCTTCTTTGGGTGTTCTGGTTGCCTATGCATTTTCCAAGAATTTTATTGTGCTTCTCTTTGCCCGACTTTTATGGGGAACATGCTGGTCGGTTTTACGGCTGGTATCTCAATGGGTGGCATCAGAACAAAGTACCAGCGAAAATCTAGGTTTTAATCTTTCCAGCAACGTCTCCGTCATTCGGATTGGATCGATTGGAGGTGCTGTATTTGGCGGAATTCTTTCTGACTATTTAGGGTATGAAGTAGCCTTTACTATTTTTGGGGTTTTTACCCTTATAGGTTTTGCTGCTTGGATCCGTAAGTCCACATACATGGATAAGGAAAAAACAATCACTAGCGGAAGAGACCTATCTGGATTTACTCATGTTTTAAGGGATTCCCGAGTACTAGTTTTGAGTGTGGCGAGCATGTTCGGCGGGCTGGTGTTTTCAGGATTGATCGGGGCAACATTAGGTCATTTTCTGAGACATAGATACGGATTGGAGTTTGATATCGTATCAATAACTTTTGGAGTAGCAACTATTACAGGATTTGCCCTAGGACTCAAAAGTTTTGCTGAAGTATTGGTGGGGCCTTTTGGTGGTTATTTTTCAGACAGATATGGACGTTACAAGAGCCTTATTATTTCAGCCGCATTAACCTCGATCGGCCTTTTTATTCTGGGATTTTCTAGTACTCTTTTGATTACCATCACTGTTCTTTTACTAGTGTTTATCACAGGAGTCATGATGATGATGCAGCTCTTGAGCCTGGTAGGCATGGCTGTAAATGAAGAATCCAGATCACAGGTTTTTTCGGTATTTAATACTTTCCAAGACTTTGGTTCAGCACTTGGACCGCTAATTGGTCTTTCATTAATCTCGGCAAATTTATTACCTGCACTATATTCAATTAGTGGAATTTTGTTATTTATTTTGATAATGGCAGCCTGTTTATTTCTAAGTAAGAATATGGTCAGTACAGATCCCCACTAGTATAGTAACGCGTATTCGAGAGAAACTTGATACAAACTTTTGCAAGCAGCCTCAAATAAAGTCAAATGTCAGTATCAGCTAGAATGAGCTGTTTTCTTACCTATATTAACCAATGCACATGGCTAATCGACAACTCTTAATCAATAATTTCTCGATTAAGATCCGAGCAATGTCATCACCGATTTCGTAAATTACGCCCAATGATTATCATCTTATATGCGAAATAGAGATCAAACTGGATTTCTCCTATAAATCAATGAACATCGTCATATAGTCTACTTTCTTAAGTCACACGGCACTGAACAAAATTCACATTACCCTCTCAATGTTGAAAATAACTTCATGTCATAAAAACTCCCTAGGAAAACCCATCATTTGTTAGGTTAATTTCTTCTGTATAATCCCGGAAGTCTTCAAAAAAGACATATAGGGTGACATTATGTGGCAGGTAAAAGAAGAAGACTTAGCCTCAATATCCATAGGAGCAGGAATCCTCGGAACAGGAGGGGGAGGAAACCCCTATATTGGAATGCTGCGAGCTAGGGAAATGATCAGACGATACGGTCCCGTAGAAGTCTTGTCTTCAGACGAGCTAGGAGAGGATGACAGGATAGTTTGTGTAGGAGGTATCGGCGCTCCTACAGTAGGAATAGAAAAAATTCGAGGTAAGCAATCCTACGATGCTTTGATAGCTTTGGAAAACCATCTTGGCATCAAGGCCACAGCATTAATTTCCAATGAGATTGGAGGCAGTAATTCCTTAGAGCCGTTAATACCGGCATCAATTTCCGGTCTACCAGTAATTGATGCCGATGGCATGGGCCGTGCATTTCCTGAGTTCCACATGAAAACCTTTTTTGTATACGGGGTACCCTACGTTCCTATGGTTCTTGCCGATGAGAAAGGAAACATAGCGGTGATCCCTCAAGCATTGACAGGTAAGTGGGTTGAACGGATAGCTAGAGCAATAACAATACAAATGGGAAGTGTCGCTTGCTACGCACTAGCTCCGATGACCGCCCAACAAGTGCGTAACACAGCAGTTCAAAACTCTTTGACCCTGAGCAAGAAACTGGGAGACTCAGTGCGAAAAGCAAACCAAACAAAGAGCGATCCAGTGCAGGCGATTTTGGAGGTTAATCCAGGCAGGGTTTTGTTTGAGGGAAAAATTTCTGGTATCCAGAGAAAAACGACTCAAGGATTTGCAAGAGGTAACGTAACTATAGATGGCTCTGGTAAATTCTCGGACACCGTCATGGAAATTGAGTTTCAAAATGAGAATTTGATAGCCCGTTTAGATGATGAGATTGTATGCGTTGTACCAGATCTGATCTCCATTGTAGATTCTGAAAAAGGGGATCCAATCACAACGGAACTACTCAGATATGGGTTTAGGGTTACTGTTTTAGGTTTTCCAGCACCAGATCTGTGGAAAACAGCCAAAGGACTCCAGGTGGTAGGCCCTTCATGTTTCGGATACGACGTAGATTACATTCCTCTTGAATTAGGGTGATCTTTGACCCTCTTGAATTTGTAGACCTTTGCTATCAAAACCTTTTCTGAGTTCATGAATTATTGCCTAAGTGGAGTTATTGAATGCGAATAGGTATAGACGTGGGTGGTACAAACACCGATTCAGTCTTAATGGATGGGGCCCGGCTAATTCATAAATTCAAAACCCCAACAACGACAGATATAACTGGAGGCATACAAACTGCCCTTGGCGCATTATTGGCTTCCTCAGCAAAAGGGCTGACTGTAGATGCGGTTATGGTGGGAACAACCCATTTTACCAACGCCCTTTTGCAACAGCGTGATCTAGCTGTTACCGGTATTCTCCGTCTTTGCCTGCCAGCTACCGACATGTTGCCACCCATGGTAGATTGGCCTGAAGAGTTGAGAGCATCTATACAAGGTCATACCTACTTGTTAGAGGGCGGACTCGAGTTCGACGGCCGCGAAATTTCCCCTATTAACGAATCCCAGATACGAGATGTTACCCGTCGTATGGCAAGTGAAGGCGTGCAAGCTGTCGCCATAATTGGAGTTTTTTCTTCTGTCGATCCGACGCAAGAGCAAATTGCTGCGAAAATCATAGAGCAAGAGACTCCTCACATGAGAATATCAATGTCCCATGAGATTGGCCGGGTAGGTTTACTAGAAAGAGAAAACGCGACAATTTTGAATGCCTGTCTATCTAGAGTTTCCGAATCGGCGGTGGGCGCATTCAAACTAGCGATAGAAGACTTAGGTCTGTCTTCATCACTTTTCCTCAGCCAAAATGACGGTACTTTAATGGATGCCGAATTTGCAATTAAATACCCTGTTCTTGCCATATCTTCCGGCCCGACAAACAGCATGAGAGGTGCCTCTTTTCTTACAGGAATTGATGATGCAATAGTGGCCGACATAGGAGGAACCTCAACCGACGTGGGAATCCTAAGGAACGGGTTTCCTCGAGAATCATCCATAGCTGTCGATATAGGAGGGGTCAGAACCAATTTCAGGATGCCTGACGTTTTGTCAATCCCGTTAGGGGGAGGTAGTTTAGTAAAAACTTCCCCTATGGTTATAGGTCCGGATAGTGTGGCTATGCGCCTAACGGACCAGAGTCTGGTGTTTGGCGGCTCCATAATGACGACCACCGATGTTGCTGTTGCGGCCGGTATGGCCGACATAGGTCAAAAGTCTCTGGTCTCCAAAATATCTCGCACTGATGTCAATGAAGCGTTGAAGGTCATGCATGAGATGGTTGAAGAGGCAATCGATAGGTTGAAGTTTAATTCAGATGACATTCCTGTCGTTCTAGTTGGAGGGGGCCATTTCCTCATTAACGATCAAATCACCGGTAGTACCGAAGTGATCAGACCCGAAAACGGAGAAATAGCGAATGCGATTGGCGCTGCAATAGCACAGATCGGGGGCCAGTCGGAAAGTATCTTTTCCCTAAGTGAAATGACTCGCGAAGAAGCGATTTCATCAGCAACGAAAGAGGCCACGACAAGAGCTGTATCCGCTGGAGCCGATCCAGAATCAATTTCTATAGTCGATATAGAAGAGATTCCACTTACATATCTGCCAAGTAACGCTATACGGATCAGGATAAAGGTGGTTGGCAATATTCCCGAAATTACCTAAACCCCGGTTAAGGTATTCTCATATCCAGCTGGCAAGAATAGGCAGATAATTTAAGTCACGCTTACACCGCACACATCTCAACACACTAGTAGAAGGCTAATAGTTATCCATCCTGCCACATTTTCTCTTTTCGTATTGTGGAAACGATTTTTTCTGAAACATCCCACAAACGGTTGGCCATAACCTTATCTTGGGCATGTGCCGAGGGTTGTTCCAGATTACAATCGGAAAAATAATTGCCACTCATTCCTTCTACGTCAGGATGAACACTGACATAGCATTGAGTTGCGGCTCCTTGCTCCACGGTTTTCAGGAAAATTTTATCCACTATTTGCACGCCATATCTAATAACTGGGTTGTAGTGCCTTAACAAATTCGTACGAATTACTCCAGGATGGACCGCGTTGGATATGAAAGTTGTGGACTTAAATCGCCTTGATAGTTCATTACAGAATAAAAGGTTTGCAAGTTTAGAGTGGCCATAGGCTCTGTGGGGATCATAGTTTTGGGCTCCTGAAAAGTTCCGAAATTGAATCCCATCTCTATATGAGAACATTTTATGAGCCGCACTGGACACAACGGTTATACGGCCATATTGGTTTAACGAATCAATCAAGCCTCTCACCAGCATAAAATGCCCTATATGATTTGTAAGAAATTGTAGTTCAACACCGTATTTCTGCTGCAATCTGGGAAGAGCCATTATGCCTGCATTACATATTATTGCGTCGAGGAATACCTTTGAGTTTTTCAAAATTTCTACACAATTAAGTACCGACTGAGGTTCTGATAATTCGCAGGCCATCGGAAAATACGAATTTTTCAATATCGGGGATATCGACTCTGCCTTATTAAGGGTTCTAGCCAACCCTATTACTGTGGCTCCTCTCAAAGATAGCACACGGGCTGTCTCCAAACCTAACCCAGAATTCACTCCCGTAATCAAAACTGTTTTCCCAATTAGGTCTAGCCTTTCTGTAACACCTTCAGCCGTGCTGGAAAAGCCCAGCCCATTAGGGCCTTTCTTTTTCAACATACTAATCAAAGACATAAAGTACACATGTTAAAAAGATTGTCTGTCCTTCGAGTTTTAGGAGTCTAGAGCAACTATCTCCATGGATAAACGATAAGTGTCATTTCTATAAAATGCCTATTGTCTGATTCCGGTGAAAGGTCAGTCTATGGGAATTTGTCTTATCTGACAGAGTTTATCTAATAGCTTATATTTTGGAGAATAGTTATATGTTATATATGATCAACAATGGAGCTGACACATTAAAAGAATTAACACAATAAATTATTCCCCTGATATTTGAATAAGCAGTTGAAACCTCCTTATAACGTAGAGATTCAATCATCATGATAAGTCAACGATTGCAACAACAACTTTTGCCCTGGATAGAGAATTATTCAAGAGCATCACTTTCTTCTTTTGGGGCTAAGAATATGCCCTTGATTGTCCCTATTCACCCATTGGAAGAGCCAACAGAATTACTCGCTGTACAGGTAGGAAGTCAGACAGCCCTAGTACTTAACAACCCAGACATAGCACCGAAATTAGAGGGTTTGTTGGAGGACCTCAGTCCTGACATGATTTTTTCAACATTTGGATTCTACGAACTTTCCAGAGTGACCTTACCTTATGGTATATCCGTGTGGGGACCAAATTGGTTCCTGTTTGGCGAAGAATCTACGATCGGAGATAACATTGATAACAGGGTAGAGAAAATCAACGATAACGATCTTAATGAAGTTGACTACAAGAAATTTTGGCATTGCTATCCTGAAGCTATCGCTGGTTTTGGGATAAAAGAAGACGGAAAGATAGCTGCGCTGGCAACTGTGAAAAATCGTGAGTCTCCTGTATGCGAAATAGGAATGGAGGTTTCACAGGGCTCTCAGGGCAAAGGCATGGGACGGGCAGTGGTAACAGCAGCTGCGAGGTGGATACTGGAAAACGACCAGATACCGTTGGCTGTAGTGGGTCCCTTTAACATCCCTTCTGCTCGAACATTGCGTTCATCAGGTCTAGAGTATTTATTCCAATGCATGGAAGGTAAAAAAGAACTGTTTTATGTCCCTCCACAGACACTTGGATTCCCCAGGCCGGACACGGTTATGTACAACTCGTACCCAAAATGGGCGATGAACAAGGACATAAAAGAGAACCCAGACTTATAGGGTATCCGGCTCTATATTTTCCGAAATCGGTCCTAGCTAAACATTATTTTTCGTCATAGGGCTCCCGCTCATTCATTCACAAAGTCTGAGTCAGAACATATTTTTCAGGAGTCGATATTACATCCTTTTTTCATGCCGGTGAACACGCTGATTTCTTTACTCAATGAGAACAATAGTCAGCGATAAATCGCCTAGTTCTATCTGAGGAGTCAGCTCTGTCAGCATCTCCTACTACAGAGGCAAGGATTTCTGAAACACCTGATGCGAACAATTTATCGAGTTGAGAAGCTGCCTCCTCTTCAGTCCCTGTAATCAGAATCGAGTCAATCATTTCATTGGTCCAACCAGTTCTTTGAGTTATCTCAAATCCGGATTGTTCAAACATGCGCGAGTAAAAATCTATAGATGGGTAAATCCCCAGCTGATCACGTACAGCAGCTCTGGCTGACTCAAGATTATTTGTTATGCAAACAGCTGCCTGTAAAATTAATGGTGGAGTATCCCTACCGCTAGTCCTAGCTCCTTCATTCAAGGAATCTAACGCGGTGGTAATCGCGTAAAAATGCGGACATACCCAACTTATTGCACCATCGGCAATTTCACCGGCAGTTCTGTATGCTCCTGGTCGTAGCGCTGAGATCATGACTGGTATACCCGGCGCCGTTCCTCCCATTGAAGTATTCGCCGAATAATAACGCCCGCTATAAGAAGTCTCACCCTTAGTAAGGAGCTCTTTGATTATCGCAACGTATTCTCTGACATGACCAAGTGGATAATGAAAATCTACCCCGTAAGTACTCTCCATGCTGACCTTATGTCCCGACCCGATTCCTAGACGCAGGCGACCAGGAGCGAGTGATGAGACAGTAAAGGCTTGTTCTGCCATAGAGATAGGATGTCGGGACCAGGTCCGAGCGATGGACGTTCCCAGGAGTATTTCATCCGTGTTTGAGGCCGCAGCCGCGAAAAGTGAAAGAGCATCAGACGATCCTCCACCTGAAGTCACCCAAACGGCGGGGATTCCTAGTTTTTCTGTCTCAATAATAGTGTCCAGTGCTTCTCTTGGTGAATCTGCTCTCAAATCCAATCCAATTAATTTATTCGACCTCATTGGAAAATCCTTTCACATTCAACTTAAAATACTTATCCCTGCCATCATTTCTACTAATTAGTATTACAGAAACTCATCGACTACTTTCCCATTTTTTGGCTTGGTACTGGAAGGCCTGGAACGCTCACCTCTATTCGACCAACAGTGTTCCAGGTAGTAAAAAAAAGAGATTTGCGATCCTCGCCTCCAAATGCAACGTTTGTAGTGGAAGATTCACCGTGATCTATCGTTCCTAGATGCTTACCTTCCTTATTGAGCACCCATATTCCACCTGATCCACCACAATACAAATTGCCTTCAATATCAACTTTCATTCCATCAGGCACGCCAGGCTTATCTCCGCTCAAATCACATAGAACCCGATCAGAAGCCAGGGCTAGCAGCCCATCGGGTTGTATATCAAAGGCTCTTATGTGTTGTCTTCGCGTGTCGTTTATATAAAGTGTACTTTCGTCGGGCGAGAAGGCCAGCCCGTTCGGTGTGACAAAATCTCGAACCAATAACGTAATCGTACCCAGGTCGGGAGAAACACAATATACACCGGAAAAATCCAGATCTAGATTCGGAGAAGGTGCACCCGGATCCGTGAAATATATGGTTCCGTCTGATTTAACAATGGCGTCATTGGGCCGATTTAGACGCGCACCTCTGTATCGACTGGCCACTACCGTAATCTCTCCATCTGAATCTTGCCGGGTAACCCTCCGAGTTCCATGTTCGCAAGCAATAAGACGACTTTTTTGATCAATAGTCAGCCCGTTTGCATAATTTGTACCTTCCTTGAATATCGTGACTCCCTCTTCAGGTTTCCACTTCATTCGTCGATTATTATGAATATCACTGAATAGCAGACATCGGTCATCACATAACCAGACAGGCCCTTCGGCAGGACCAATTTTGCCACCGTAGCCCCTGCCCAACTCCTCGATGTTCTGATCTACCCTAACTATGCGGGCAAATTCTGAGGATAATTGCTCTATAGGCATAAATTTCTTCCTTTATGGATTAATCGGGCATTTACAGAAAGATTATAGCGAGACCGTTGATTAAATCATGGAACATCTTAATTACCGTAAACATGAGACCAAAAGGTATGTCTAGTACATTTAACTTTTTTGCTTACATGAATCGTTTTAGAATTGAATCCTTTGATAATGTGACTTGAGTTAGTAACCTCAATGTGTACACTCAAGCTAGTCAGTAGACCACAGGGGTAACATGAACGAAATCTTATTCGCTTCCGCAAAAAGCATAAAAGAAGCCATACAAAATAAGAAAGTGTCGGCACTAGAAGTTGTAGAGGCACACCTGCGAAGGATAGAGGAAGTAAATCCAAAACTTAACGCGGTAGTGCATTTGGCATCAGATCGTGCTCTTTCTGAAGCTAGAAAAGCTGAACCTATCCAAGCACCCTCAGCACCTAACATAATAGCTTGCTCTACCAATTGTTGTGCTAGCTTTTTAGAATTATTTTCTTGTTCTTTTAAATTAAACATTTTTTTATTCCATCCACTAAATTATTATTTACCACCTACTGTAATTCCATCAATTTTTACTGTAGCTTTATAGCGTCCTTTAGAATCTGTGAGAATTGAACCTGGAGGAATTACTCCTTGTTCAACTAATTCACCAAAAGGAACTTTAGGCAATTCTTTTCTACTTTTAGTTAAATATACTACATCATTCT
>ERZ651768.3379-NODE-3379-length-10701-cov-9.531438_pt1 | contig 10701 bp, 6 predicted proteins | sample MGYA00514754_ERZ651768 | MGnify/ENA metagenome assembly ERZ651768 | reverse complement strand
CCCAAACTTAAGATCATCGCAATGCTCAGAGCAACAACGGACACAACAATCAGGCTAAAAGGACCCCAATCAGACATGGAGGCAGTTCCACAAACCTCAGTTGAGTAATAGCGAGCTATTGAGGAACCAGTAAACGCACCCAATGATCCACCTGCACTAATAAAGCCAAAGTATTTTTTAGCTTCGTGGCTTTGGAAGAAATTAATCATTGTTACCCAAAAAATTGAAACAACAAAAAATGAGTAAACGTTGCACCAGATGTAAAAAACTTTGGCAATCCATGCTCTACCTGACTCGTCCAAGAAATTCCAACCCAGTAGAAAACACAAAAGATTCAGAATAAAAAATAAATAGGTGTAAACAACAATCCTATCCTTCTTTATCTTTGACGCTACCCAGGAATAAATGGGATTCGCTAACAGCATTACTAAAAGGACAATGGAGAGTAAAAAAGGAAGATTTTCCAGCCCAGCTTGCACCGCCATTTCGTTTCTAACAGGCCTTATGACGTACCATGAACACAAGACACTGAAAAAAAAGAAAAATGCCTTTAACAGTGACAAGACTTGGTCTCTAGGTATGTCCAGTTTTGGTTTAATATTGGCGTAGCTCATAGTCTTTATTTGGCGGAGAGAGAGGGATTTAAACCCCTAAATTGATTCTCCCTATGACTCTCCAGCCCTATTCTATATGAGTTTCTAAATACATAAGTGATTATTTGACTATTTACTTATATCGTAGAAAATAAAGAAACCACATCAATGGAGATGAACCAATGAACTTATCGATTAGCAGGTTATGCAAGACGGCAGCTCTTATTCTACTGTTGGTATCTTTTACCACATATGCACAGTGGTCAGACTCACCCTCAGACGAAATCATGATTCGAGGTGGTTGGTTGTTCGATGGCATCAGCAACACACGCAGGCAAAATACGGGCATTGTGATTCGTGGAGGGAAAATCGTTGAAGTCGACGCAGATTTACAGGAAAAGGATCTTACGGCAACCAACGTAGTGGATCTGACCGATTCGGAAACGGTTTTACCCGGTATGATTGATCTGCATGCACACTACAATTTTGATCTCGTCGATGTAGGTCGTGTGGAAGAAGTTGTCTACAACGGCATTGTATTCTTAGCAAACGGAGTAACATCAACCTGGTCGGCGGGTGAGTACTATCCTGAGCGAGTTCTTGGGCAGCGGGACTTGGTAGATAGTGGTGAAGCAACCGGTCCGAGACTTTTCGTGTCGGGTCCTTATTTTGGTGGATTCAGATGCGAATACAGCATTAAAACCGCCGCGGACGATTGCTCTGCCTGGCCAAATGACATTACGGAAGAGGAAATACGCGCAGAAGTCGATAAATGGGCAGAACAGGGGGTCGTCAGCATTAAGATTAAACAGGCAACACCCGGTGAAACCAAGATTCTAATCGAGCAAGCTCACAAACATGGCATGACAACGACAGGACACCTGTCCAATTACGAAGGCGAATACGATGTGCATCCGAGAGACGCGATCCTGATGGGGCTTGATCGTCTTGAGCATCAGATTACATTGGGAAGTGGTGGCCAGGAAAGCGCTGAGATGGGACAGATGATTGATCTGATTCTCAAACACCAGGTGTATTATGACGCCAACTTGCAGATGTACGGTGGAATCAATCTACGAAAAGAACTCGGTGCAGACATGGTTTGGACCAATGAAGCGAAATACTTCACCCCCTATGCCCAAGCATTGCTCGAGAAACGAGGCGAACCGCCACCGGAATCAGACGTGGCTGAATATACACAGCGCGTGCTTGAGTTGAACAAACTTTATGAATCCGGCGGTGAGAATCTTCTTATTGTTGGTACCGATGAACCTGTTTATACGACATTATTACCAGGGTTTGCATATCACCGTGAGCTATTTGCAATGGTACATGCCGGGTTGCCAGAAATTGCAGTATTGAAAGCTGCTACGATCAACGGCGCCAATGCACTGGGTATCGGAGACAAACTTGGATCCATAGAGCTTGGAAAACTAGCTGACCTCGTTGTCATCAAGGGAAATCCTTTTGAAGACATTAAAACTACACGGAATATTCAATTCGTAATGAAAGATGGTGCAATCTATTACCCGGATGCACTGCTAAAGTCAGCGGAAGGCATGATTGGACCCAGTGGAGCAGATGATCATGAGGCATGGGAGCTGCGAATTGAACCCCTGCGACCATCAAAAGTAAATCAGTAATTAATTGCTATTAAAGCCAATCTCAATGCGGGCAAACGTATCTTCAATCCAATAGCTCACAGCAGGTGATTGGGGAGTGTATAAATAAAGCTTCGCTTAAACGTGGCCGTGAAATATGGATTGACCCCAACCTAGGAAAATTCACTTGTTCTTCAAAACATATGACAACACTGTGTATATCAAGAATGCAGTCAAGATCGCATCCGCTGCAGGCACAGATGTCAAAGCTATTTTACCCTCGTTGGCAAATAGACCTACTAGTGAGCCGAGAATCCAAGCGACGAAAGCGACCGGCCTAAATGCTGGCAGTTGTTTCAAATCTTCTGCATCGTATTCCTGCTTGTTCAGAACAAAGTAATCGGAAAGATAGATTCCTGCCAACGGCGGGACAAGAGCTGCAAGGAAGTTCAGAAAATATAAAAAGTTATCGAGGATCGGCAGCAATGCAACCAGTGTACCCAAGATACCAACCACGATGACCAGTTTCCATTTCTGCACTCGCTCGATGATAGTGGCAAACACGAGGGAGCTCGAGTACAGATTGAACGCATTGGTCGTCCAAGTCGCCAAGAGGAGCAATACCAAACCGGGAACACCCAAACCGATGGTCAAGATGACTTTCAGAAAATCCTGCTCACCCGATAAGGTAATCGGGATAGCGGCAAGCAATAGTACAATTGGCACTCCCAAGCCAAAGCTCAACCATGACGCTTGGACGGCGTCTTTTGACGATCGTGCATAGCGGCAAACGTCTGGAAACATTGCCACCGCCACAATGAAAGCGCCAATAGTGGCGGATATGCCTTGGGACAAAGGCATTTCACCAACGGACTGCGCTGGAATTCCAAAGGTGCTGATTGCCGTATAGACAAGCGAACCCAATAGAACCAACATGATCGGCAAAGCCAGCCTAGATAAGCGATCGAGTCCTTTAAACCCAAACAAGGCAATCGCAATCATAAGTATCGACGCAATTATCAGGTAAACGCGATTGTCCATTGGTGTGCCACCCAGATCACGCACTATTGCTACTACCGCACGCGCAAACATCTCAACAGTTGCGCCATACCAACCCAACACGGTAATCCCGATAAATGCACTAACAATCTTTGCGCCCATGTCACCGAACGAATATTTAAGGATGAGCCAAGTTGTCAACCTGGTTTTCGATGCAAGTACGCCAGCAGCCCCTGCGAGACCAGCAAGAAATACACCAGCAACAAAAAACGCTATGATTGCGTTTCTAAGACCCAAACTATGACCGAGTTGTGCGGCTACGAAGAATATTGGCAGAGTTATAACTGCGCCAACCATCACAACAGTGATTCTTAGCCCCGTAACTGTGGCAGAGTCTGGAACTGGTTGCCGAGAGTAGTCCTCGGTGATCTGATCAAATTTTCGCATTGGTTGTCTTCCTTAAAGTTCGAGAACTATTCGTTCAGATCCCGGAACAGCACTGCATAGCAACACCTGTCCTTCAACTGACGGATGGGTTAGGCTGTATTTATAGTGAATTTTTCCTTCTTGCAGTATCGTGCTGCAACTTTGACAAACACCCATGCGGCAGGCGTTATCAGGATCAAGCCCAGCTGCTTCTGCAAGTTCGAGCAAAGTCTTGTCTTCGTCGGACCGCCAAATAACGGATTTTCCCGAGGTGGAGAACACGACCTCAGCTTTCTCGATTGGCACATGTCGTACATCGTCGATGCTGGACTCAAACGACTCGGTGAACAGGCGGTTTTCATTCGCTCCGGCTTCAATTAACGAGTCAACTAGTTGGCTTTGAAAAACTGGTGGACCACAAAGATAGATATCGCTCTCGAACCATGGCATGTCGATGCGTTTACCACCATGGATAATGTGGCAGTCCTGCATGAAAGCCTCTATGTGTTCTAGCGACAGGAAACCCTGTATCTGATAATCGGTACCCAATAGGTCGTCAATTTGCGGCTGGTCATAGACGTGCTGAACATTGACACCTTTATTAGCCGACAACTGATCGAGTTCCTCACGAAAAGGCTGTGCGGCCCGATTCCGGCAGCAGTGTATAAAGTACAATGGCGGTGCTTTCGCGCCGCGCTCAAGGTGTGCCTTTGCCATTGACAACAATGGTGTGATACCAATTCCGCCGGCGATAAGTAAAACCGGTTTGAAACTACTGCGGTCCAGTACGAATCGCCCCATGGGCGGTTTTAGTTTCAATCGCGACCCAACAGTGACGTCCTCATGCATAAATGCCGAGCCACCGGTGCTCTGTGGTTCACGCTTTATGCTCAGGCGATACTGTTCAGGCTCGTTGTCGTAGTCGGACAGGCTCCAGACACGAATTGCAGATTCAATATTTTTGATTGGCAACTGCACAGTGATGAATTGACCTGCCCGGAAAGGTGCGAGTAACTTCGCATCGGTGGGTGTCAGGAAAAAAGACTTAATCTCGTCAGTTTCCTCCACGACATGATCAACGTTGAATTCACGCCAGCCCTGCCACCTGTCTCCGCTGGTGCGTTGCTGGTCCAATATCTGATACAACTTGTTGCGCAACAACAGCGCCGATGTTTCGCTTAGTCCGGGTAACTCCAGAATGTGGCGCAAGGTGTCCTCGTTCATGGTCCGTTTCTCGAATACGTATTCTGAAAGCTCTAATAATCCAACGGTGCCAGTAGCTTTGCTCTCAATTTTAATTTCATCGCCGGCTTTGATGATGCCGGGGCATTCTACATTGAAATAAACGCCGCTCTTACCCGACAGGGCGAACTCGCGGATGAAGGTGTCCGGTTGATCCAGCTGCCAGCACAATTTAAAGCACGGCACCCTGGGCCCAGATACGGAGAGGCGAACCTCATCGCCGATTGACAGCACATCGCCTACATTCAATGCAGTTTCGTCGAGTCCGTCAATCCTCAGATTTTCTGCAAAAAAACCCGGTGCCCAGTCAACGACATCAACGCCAAGCCGCTCAGCCCAGTGTTGATAGTGTTGCAAAGCAATAGCGTAGATGGCATCGGTGTGTACCGCTACTTCATTGCCCTGCAGTCCATCCAGCGTCACTTGCACGGGACCAGACACTGCAGATTTCAAGAACGCAGTCTTTACCGACTGGCCTCGGATATCCAGATGCCTAGTCTTTCCCGTACAGACGGACTCAAGACGCATCGACAACGCTTACTCGAAGCTAAAGCGGGCGCTTAATCCCCATGTCATTGGCGGAATGTAGTTGGCTGCAAGTGTAACCTCACCATTCATCATCTGATCCAAGCTAAGCATGAACGGGCTGGTGTCGTTTAAATAGTTCATTGCACGCTCATCTCTCAGGTTTTTTACCCAGAGGCTGAATTCCCATTGCGAATTCATAGCATATGTAATGCTTGCGTTGATAATGCTGTCCAAATCATTGACGATACCCGGTTCGTTGGCAGGATCCTGGAAATACTCATCCTTGTGCTGAACATCTAGCCGAAACCTCATCTCTCCTCCGTCGGATAAGGCTTTAACATAGGACATGCCAGCCGTATACGCCTTCGGCGGTGTGACCATTTCGTTGCCGGTAAATTGGATACCCGTATACGTACCATCAAAATAACTATAGTTTAGCCATGCGGTAAGATTTTCAGTAAGTGCAGCGTTGATTTCGAGATCGATACCATCAGCTTCCGCTTTACCAGCGTTGGTTTGAACCATTACCGTGCCAACCAACTGCGAAACCTGAAGGTCTGTGTACTCTACGCTGTATGCGGTCAGATTCAGAGAAACCCGATTATCCATCAAGACCGATCGCAATCCAATCTCCATGTTTTTCGCTGTTTCCTGGTTTAGTGGAACCAGGTGATCCTCCGCTGTATCAAGCCCCCAGTGGATGAATCCGCCGCTCTTGAACCCCTCGGAGTACGTAGCATATAGCATCACATCGTCACCGAAATCGGCCTCAAATGTCACTCTCGGTGTGAATTTGCTCCATGAATCCTGAAACGGCAGTGAGAAATCGCCAACGGAGAAGATGAACACATCGCCATACTGGGTGTTTAGACCTTCCTTGTCATCGCTGGTGTAACGACCGCCAAGTGTTAAGCGAAAACGGTCGGACAATGAATAGGTACCCTGAGCGAATGCGGAAATACTGTCACTCTTAACATTCATTAGGGCAGTAAACATCTGGGGAGCATCTGCACCAGGAAAGATGTCGCCTAAATAAGTACCAAGTGGCAGATCGAGTCCAAAAGTGCGATCTCTAGTGTGATCTATTGTCAAATAGTAGGCACCAATCACCCAATCCAATTTGCCGTCTAACGAGTCTTCGCCAGATAGACGAAACTCCTGCGAAAATTGGTCCACTTCGTACCATTGATACTCAACAAATAGATCTTTAAGTGGCGAACCAAACACGTCAGTTGGGGCCAGTTTTGCATCATCCTCAAAGTACGCAGAAATGGATTTGAACTGGCCGAAATCTGTTTTCCGATCGATCACCAATGACGTTCCAAAAGCCGTTCGATCAACACCACCGTCATTGGAATTGTGAGACGTATCAGGATTGGAATCTGGCACATAACCATTGAACTCCGGGGATGATGGTGTGGCTCCGAGGTAGTCCCGATGGAAACCGAAACCCGTATCGCGTAAAAATTCAGTCTGCCACAAAGTCTCACGGTCATCGCTTGGCACAAAACGAAGCTGCACCTTTGCGCTTTGCTTATCTATACTATCGATCTTATTGCCAGTCGTCGGGTTGCGCGTAAACCCCTCCCGGGTCTGGCTAGAGAACGCGATCGACCCGAAAACATCCTCGGCCATCGGCGCACTCACAACTCCCTTAACGTCAATCAGGTTGAAATTACCGGTCCCGGCCTGAACAACGGCGCGAGTATCCTCTGTCGGTTTCTTGGTCACGACATTGATGACACCTCCGACGGCATTTCGTCCGAACAGCGTCCCTTGCGGTCCACGCAACACTTCGATTCTTTCCACATCGAAAAGCGCGAGGTCCCAGTCGGTAACACGGCCCTTAAAGACATCGTCCACAAACATGATTACGGGTTGGTCAAGACCTGGACCATCCTCACCCGAGTGCGCACCACGAATGGAAGGAAGCGACTGAATTCTGGTAAATGACGCTAGATGCATGCCGGGAACATGAGCGATGAGCTGGTTAGCATTGTCAATACGTGCATCTTCGATGTAGCTCTCACTAAACGCATAGACTGACGCAGGAACATCCTGTAGAGATTGCTCGCGTTTCTCGGCTGTCACCATGATTTCCTCTAGTTGACCTTGCTGTGCGTATGCCACATTCTGAACAGCAATCGCCATTACAAAAAGCGCAGCACAAACAGCTATTAGTGGGTTAGTTTTCATTGTTGTCTCTCCTATCCGTTGTCTTTTTTTATGTCACAAAAAACTCTTCTGATAATACAGTAGCGCGAAATGTGCCTTATAATCAATTGTAAATGAACAGTTTATTGTATAAATACAACATAAAGAATATTTTTATCTGTAGTTGATACATCGTTAAAACAACATCTAATAAGTAGTTATATGTCGTCGTGCAGCTGTTCAATCGGTAAGAATTTTTCATCGAGTCCGAATTGCTCCGGGCCAAATACAGCCAGCGCCTCGGCAGTTCTCATTACGGGTGCGGCGCTGGTCCCGATAACTTTCACTCGCTGGCCATACCTTAGAGCCTCAACCGTTATTGGATCTGCAGTCTCACTGTCCACTACACTTATCAAATCCGGCACAACTGCCACGGTTTTACCATTTCGTTTTGCCAAAAGGTTCTCGTTTTGAAATTGAATATGAATGCTATCACTCTCATCATCCATATTTCTTATCTCGCAGTGGCCCATCGCAAAGCCCTTGGTAGTTTCACGCATTACGTCTGTCACTTTTCCATCGAACAAAACTTTGCATCGATTAAAGTATTCGGTGCTTCGTAGGTATGCCAAGAGACTTTCAAAAGGATTGCCTTCGCTACGACCACGGCGAATTGCCCTTCCTATGTTCAGGGCTAAACTCAATGTTCCTTTGACGCCGTAGTCCTTTACTTGCTGTCCATTCAACGGATACCCAGAAAACATGACACTGAGTCCCATCTGAATTGCAGCAACGCGTATTAGGTCCTCAGCACGCTTCGCATCACCACTGGTTTCCACAATGACGGTATCCAGATGCTCGTTGACGATGACGGCAGGCGTCGCCGATACGCCGTAAACATTGAAGGTCACCATTTGAATTTCTGGAAATGCACGCCCCATCCCATCACAATCGACGAGAGGCAGTCCCAGCCTCGCCGCAGCGACGATAGGCAACATTGAGTTAATACCACCAATCTCAATTGGTGTAATGGCGTCGGGTTTTTTGCCGATGATCGTCGCCAGTCGATTGACAGACAAATCGACATCCGAGCCAGAGACTCCTTTCTCAACCATCACGGTAGGAGCACCGACCATAGCGACGGGAAATACATTGGTATCCGCATCAAGATCATCAACACTGATGATCTCGGGCATTCCGAATTCCCGAACAGCGTGTTCGGCCATCAGCCTTCCGATATATGGATCGCCTCCACCGCCTGCACCTAAAAAGGCTGCTCCACGCGCGAGATCTTCAATATCCTCGAAAGCGAGTTGTGTCCTTCCTGCAGGATCTCGAGAAGATTTCAGCATGTTTCCAATTCTCCGGCGGTCTTAATTCGGACCCGCACTGCGCCACCAGGTACGTAAGACAGCGGCACTTCTTCGAAATCAATTGTTTCAACCGTATCTGCCTTTGCACCTGCTGCGATCGCCTCTTCGATCGCCTGCTGAGTCGCGTCCTCAATAGCCGCTTCGCGGCCGATTTCATCGTAAGAGTAGATCTTGTCGACTTCCCCTCCAACTTGTGCGATAGATGCCCCGATCGCATTGGCCACACCGGCATGCTCGGGAACGATGACTTCGGATGCTCCATCTATGTCGCGATCTATGAGAATTGCACCACCACCAACCAGAATGAGTGGGACAGGTTCAGAACTGGTCTTAATTCGATCAATCCCGTCTACCAGCATAGAATGAACCTTGCTGACAGCTGATCGAATGAACTCACCCGAAAGCTCTCGCACGTTCTTCCGCTGTCCGATATCTGCATAGCCGGCGGCCACAGCGATATCCGTTGCCGTCAGCGTGTCACCGCCGAAAACTCTGGCCTTTTCTGTGAGGCGGAATCCAACAGACCTTGGGCCAATAGTGATCGGCTGCGTGGGTGAGACGACACTTCCCCCTCCTAGGCCCAGTGCCAAAATATCTGGCATGCGAAAATTGGTGCGTACTCCACCGATATCTACCGGCACCGCCGACTCACGGGGAAAACCCTTGACGAGCATCCCTATGTCAGTTGTGGTGCCGCCGATGTCGGCCACCAACGCATCCTCCACACTAGACAAATAAGCTGCTCCACGCATGCTATTTGTTGGTCCAGATGCAAAAGTCAGCACCGGATATTTTTCGACAAATGTCGCTTTCATTAGCGTGCCATCATTCTGGCTAATGAAGAAAGGAGCGGTGATGTTTAGCTGAGTCAATGCCTGCTGAAATGACGATATGACCTTCGAAGCAAATGCGTTCAGACTCGCGTTCATTATTCCGGCGTTTTCTCTCTCCAGTAGGCCGATTCGCCCTATTTTAGATGATAGAGTGATGGAGGCATCCGGCAACTCTTGCTGAACAATTTCGGCTGCACGCGCTTCCATGTCTCCGTTCACGGGCGAGAAGACGCCTGAGATCGCAATTGCGTCTATGCCATCTGCGCTGAGTTTCTTGGCAACTCTTGCGATTTCCCTTTCGTCCAAAGGCGAGATACAACGTCCGTCATACTCATACCCACCCTTTATCAGGTGGACTTGGTCACCGATTGTCTCAGCAAAGTCTGCCGGCCAATTCACCATAGGCGGTAATCCACGGGTCGCTGGTAATGCGAGTCTTAGCACGCCCACTCGCGATAACTCCCGGCGCTCGACAAATGCATTGGTGAACTGGGTGGTACCGATCATTACAGCTTCGATTTCGGCTGGCGGTATCTCAGCGCTTGTCAGAACTTCACTGATTGCGTTGACGATCCCACCGCTTATGTTGGCGCTGGTCGGTGCCTTATGGGTAGCCATGACCGTACGGCCTTCCATTAACACTGCATCTGTGTTGGTTCCCCCAACATCCACACCAATTCGCATTAACCCGCACTCCAATAAAAATCAATATAAAGTCAATGTATAATTATCACATTTTCATTTAAGAAACTCGACTTGAACGCTGCTTATCTAAACCGTTCCAAAACAAAAGAAACTCCATCAAGCATCTCTACAGCAGAGTTGATAAATAGATCCGTATCAAAGTCAGATACGCTGCAGTAGGACTCAAATCAAAATCTCTTAATTGTTTAATTATATATATAATATATATATAATATTTATTATATATTTATACTATATATATTAAATG
>ERZ651768.3377-NODE-3377-length-10702-cov-3.695812_pt1 | contig 10702 bp, 12 predicted proteins | sample MGYA00514754_ERZ651768 | MGnify/ENA metagenome assembly ERZ651768 | reverse complement strand
AAGGGGATCACGTAATTCGCCAGGTAGAAAAAGACTCTACTATTTTTATCTTGTTAAAAGGAACTTTGGCTATTACCAAAAATGAAGTACCGGATGCTGAGCTCAATACATTGAAAGCCGGAGCTATGTTTGGCGAAGTTCCGCTGATTACTGGAAAACCCAGGTCCGCTAATGTGATTGCCAAAAATAAGGGGCTTGTCCTGAAAATGGATGGCTATTTGTTAAAGACGCCGGATCCTGCCATCCTGAATAAATTTAAAGACCATCTTATAAAAGTACTTATCAAAAGACTTGATGAAATGAATTCTTCCATGGCGGTTTTTAAAGTCGGATTTGAAAAAATGTACCCTCGCCTGTGAATGTGAATACCATCCGCAATGGCTAACAAAAGATTAGACTATGAGAGGGACCCTATTCCCCAATACAAAGAGCCTCCACGTTTTGAGCCGGAAACCATTGGCTCGAAAATCATGTTTGGCTTCTGCATAGCGGTAGGGTACTTTTTTATAACTCTTGTCTTGATCGGTATCTGGCGATCTTTTAACCATTTTTTAAATTACCTTTCCGGATTGTTTTAATTTTCTCCGCCTATTGATTTTTTGAAAATATCCTGTGAAAAAGAAAAAACACATGATCGTTCCCATATTTGTGTCCCATGAGGGGTGTCCTTACCGTTGCTCATTTTGTAATCAGACCAAAATAACTGGCACAAATACGAAAGCAGATAAGGTCATGCTCGAAGAAACCTTACGCACTCATTTTGATGGTCTAGATTCAAACCACCTGCCTGAGATAAGGGAGGTGGCATTTTTCGGGGGAAGTTTTACCGGCATTTCTTCGGAGCGCCAGGAATATTTGCTTTCTTTGGTTCAGCCATGGATTTTATCAGGACAAATCCAATCGATCCGGGTTTCAACTCACGCCTTGTTCATTGATGAAACCAGACTCTCAATGTTGAGTCAATATAATGTGGAAACGGTGGAATTAGGAATCCAATCTACGGATAATTACGTCTTGAAGTTGGTGGGGCGTGAATGTCCCTTTAATGTTATTTTGTCCGCCGTCTACAAAATTCGCAAGATGGGATTTCGTTTGGGTTTGCAATTAATGCCGGGTCTTCCCGGAGACAGTGAAAAAAAATTCCGAAAATCGGTTAAAGATGTCATAAACCTTAGTCCGGATTTTGTCAGGATTTATCCCACCTTGGTTGTTAAAAATACGGGGCTATTTGATATGTACCGACAGGGAACATTTACTCCCTGGGGTTTGGAAAGAATGATTGAAGTGGTCAAAGAAGCCGTTGTTCAATTTGAAAGGGCCGGTATTCCTGTTATTAGAGTGGGCTTGCATCCAGATCAATCTTTGCTGAAGAATTATGTGGATGGACCTTTTCATCCCTCATTCCGTTATCTGGTTGATAGCCGTATTGCCCGAGATCAGATGATAAATATGATCCGGGCATTGAAACAGATTCCATCATCGGTTACTTTCCGGGTGCCTTCAAAAAAGCTATCTAATTTTGTGGGACATAAAAAGGAGAATCTTTCAATTATTAAAAATATTTTTGGCTTAGAATCTATTAATGTGCAACAGGGCGCCATAATGGAGCACCTGGGGCTTGTTGCCTGATAAAACTTTTAGCAACTATTTTTTGTTTAGAGAGGAGAGCGATATGGTTACTATAGGAATGAACTATAAAATGATTCCAGGAAAAGAAAAGATTTTTGAAGATGCTTTTGTTAATGTCATAAAAGTGATGAATGAAATAGAGGGTCATTCAAAATCGTTTTTATACAAGGATGTGAGCGATCCCCAATCGTATCTGATTGTTTCAGAGTGGAACTCTGAGGACGCATATAATGGTTTTATACAATCTGATAAATTCAAAGGTGTAGTGAATTGGGGTAAGGAAAATATTCTTGCGGCCCGTCCTTCCCATACGGTATATAAGCACTAAAATCCATTATGCGGAATCCTGCTTCGGAGTGTGTTCGTAGTAACCGTCTCGAACACATTTTTGAACCTTTTTGTAGAACAGCTCGGTGTCATGGGGAAGTTGGCCGTCAAGCCGCCAACGTACTTTAACCACCTTTCCGACAGGATGCTCAATGATGGAAATTATCTCTCCGGTGTTTCTGGAAAGCGGTTCATAAAGAATATCGCCAGTTCTTAGCTTCATGATAAAAAGTTGGTTAAAGGTTAATTAATTATACTGTTTAATATCTCAGGAATAAAATTTTTTAATATATATCTCTGTTTTGGAGGAAAACGTTATGGAGGATTATATTGTCATGGCTCCCATGTATAACACCATGACTTCAGGCAAGGTGGATAAATATCTGGTCAAGAAAGGAGATAAAGTTGTGCCGGGTACCCCCGTGGCTGAAATTATTTCTGAGGGATATTTTACCTTGTTATCGGAAGTGGAAGGAAGGGTGAAGGAGTTTTATGTGATGGAAGGGGATTATGTTGAAGTGGATACTGCTTTAATTGAAGTGGAATTGAAAGAAGAGAAATAAACATCTTTACAGGTTTGAAAAAAAGTATGCCGCCGTTGCAAGATAAATTGCCAGTCCAAGAATATCGTTGATGACAGTAATGATCGGACCGGTGCTGATGGCGGGATCAATATTCAGGTTTATAAACAGGATAGGGGTCAATGAGCCCATCAGGGATGCTATGGAAACAGCGAGGATAATTCCCGTCCCAACCACCCAACCTAGCACCGGGTTGGTATGCAAAAGAGATTCGGAAGTAAGGTAGACAAGACCTCCGCACAGCAATCCAAAAATCACACCATTTAATATTCCAACCGAAAGCTCACTTTTGACCACCGTGGCGAGATTATCTTTTTGAACATCTCCCGTCGCCAAACCCCTTACAATGACTGTGGCTCCCTGAATCCCAACATTTCCCGCCAATCCCATTACAAAGGGAATGAAAAATATGACGGCGGCATAATCGGCAAGTGTTGTCTGGTAAGATCCCAATATCCAGGCACTGACCAATCCTCCAATGAAAGTTGTGAACAACCAGGGTGCCCGGGCAATAATTTTGTTATTTATTTTTTTTGCGAAAGGGTCCACCTTAGCGGTTCCAACCATCGTATAAATATCTTCACTTGCGCTGTCCTGCATGATCCGAATTACATCGTCAAAGGTAATGATTCCCTGAATCACATTGTCATTATCCACAACGGGCAAACTACTCAAATGTTCATGTTCCATAATATGAGCCACCTTTTCACAGGGATCATTCAAGTGCACTTTGGGAGTTGTAGGGCGGATGAATTCTTTTGCCATGACTGAGGTTTGAATATTCATCAAGTCCCTCAACTTAAAAAATCCTATTAACTGACTACTTTCGTTTACCACATAGAAATAAGGAGGAATCTCTTTATTGGATTCTCTCCTTGTTTTCGTGAATATATCTCCAGCCCTGTTGTCAAAAGGGATTTTGTTAAAATGCGGAGTCATCAGGCCGCCAGCGGTTTCTTCTTCATAACGGATCAGGTCCTTGATGATCTCAGCGTCCTGAACCTCCATTTTACTCAAGAGTTCTTCCTGGGCTTCGTCAGGAAGTTCTTGAATAATGTCAGTAGCTTCATCTTCCGGCATATCATCCAAAAGAGCGGCTAAATAGTCTCGATCCAGAGTTTCCTGAATTTCCAGGCGGCTATCCATATCTGTTTCATAAATAAGTTCTTGCCTCTTCCCATCATCTTCAAGAAGATGAAAAACCTTTATTTTATGCTCCAGACTCAATTCGTGAAGCCGCCGGGCAATTTCAAAATGATCCAAATCGGAAATTAGCGAACGCAAAGCATCATCCTGATTTCCTGGATCTTTGAAAGCTTCTTTAATTCTTTCTATAGGCATGAAAAATAATTACCAAAGGGGCTAAAAATATCGTATCTTGAGTATTGCTGGATCAATTCTACTATTCTTAACCTTTATTTATGAGGTGATTCATATGGTCATGGCTATGTCCCATGAGGACAAAAAAAAATATAAGAAATCGTTTAGTAAACGGAAAACTCAGGCCCGGAAACGAAGGACCTTAATCCTATCAGATAAAACTAAAAATCTTCTATCAAAAAAATTCGATGATGGTCATCCTGAGGGTAAAAACCAGGACGCTCCCCAAATTGATGATCATGTGAAAATGAATGATAACTACCTTCGTACTGGACCCTATAAACCCAAAAGCAAATAATATGTTCTAAAACACCTGGTAATTATTATCTTCGAATATTTGTAAATAGGCGGGATGGGAAAATTTAGGGGAGGGGATTAATCCTTTTTAACTTCTGCAGGAGCCTTTTCGTGTTTTTTCTGATAGATTTTGTAAACTTCTTTTTCGATGAATAATTCAACCAGATTGGGGTCCAGTTCTCCCCCTTCGACCATGGATCTGAGAATTCGATAGACCGTTTCCAAAGGCATTGCTTTTTTGTAGGGCCTGTCCGATGCGGTCAGGGCTTCAGCAATATCTGTCACGGCCATCAATCTTCCCTCAAAAGAAATTTCGTCCCCCTTCAGGCCCAGAGGATAGCCTTTTCCATTAAGAAATTCATGGTGGGCTCCGGCAAAATCGGGGATGTTCTTCAGTTTTTTGGTAAAGGGGATTTGTTTTAACATTTTTAAGGTCACTGCGGCATGGCCCTGCATCTTTTGTCTTTCTTTTTCTGTTATACTTCCACGCCGGATCGATAGGTTGACCAGCTCATCTGCCGTCAGGAAGGGTTGTTGCTCTCCTGCATCATCAATATAGGTCTTTTCAGATACTTCCTTTAACCTTACCAGGATTTCGTCATCAAGAAATTCTCCAGGCTCATTACACTTGTTAATGAACCTCAGTATTTCTTCTATTTCGATTAATTTCTCCAGAGTTTCTTTTTCAATGGAATTTAATTTTTCTGGAGAAGAACCATTTTGTAATATTTTTATCTTTGCTTCCTGACCTTCTAACTTTATTTTTTGAATAATATAAGCCATTCTTAATCGAACGTATTGGATGCGGTCAAAAATAGTTTGGAGTTTTTTGGCCTTTTCAACAATTTCTACCGGCGACGTAACTTTTCCTATATCGTGCATATAGGCGGCAATTCTTAATTCATACATCTGATCCGGTGAAAACGTTTTATCCTTAAAATGTCCCTCATCTAGGTCATGAATGACCTCGGCCATGGTCAGGGTCAGGTCTGCCACCCTTCGAATATGACCACCAGTAACAGGAGATTTTTCATCGATGGCGGTAGCCATGACTTTAACAAATGCTTCAAACAATTCTGTCATGTTGGCAATCAGTTTGGCGTTAGTGATCGAGACCGCCGCCTGCGAAGCCAATGATTCAGAGAGATTTTCATAATCCTGTGAAAATGCAATGACCTCGTTACTAATAGGATTAGTGGCATTCAATAGTTGCAAAACACCGATTACATCGTTTTCGTGGTTACGCAGGGGAACCACCAGCATGGATTTGGACCGATATCCGGTGGATTGATCAAATTTCTTGGGACCGGTAAAATCAAAAAGGTCGGTATCATAAACATCCGGGATGTTTACGGATATCCCTTTCAGGGCGACAAAAGCGGAAACATTAGTTTCTTTTAACTCAACTGGTGGAAAGGGAATTGTTTCCCCAGATTTACCCCCCATTCTGATTTTCAAACTATCATTTTGAACGATTTGAAAACGGAGGGTGTTGTTTTCAACAATATATAAAGTTCCCGCATCTGCATTGGTAAAATTTCGGGCCTGGTCGACAATCATTTCAAGAAGGGTATTTAGATCTTGAACCCCTGAGAGGGCACGACCAATATCTGACATCTTTTTTATTTGTCCGCCAAGCCGTTCCGCATAATTACTTACCTCATCTATGACACTGTTGAGCAACGTGTTTAGATTTTCATCACTAGAAAACTGATGGGTTCCCACCGCTTCCTTATCTTTTGAAGAATCATTCATATCAATATATTATGACAAAAATTAAACGAGTTATGCCTATCTTACAAATATTGAATCCGAGTGTTATTATGAATATTAAATAAAAATATCCCGAAATCAACCCAAATGAAATATGTTTATAAGGATATATGGTTTAAGTTCTTTATTCAATTGCATAATTGCATTTTCAAAACCGGCAAAAAATGATGGTTAAAGGTAATCCTTGAGGAGTAGAGGTGCATCCGAGAGCCATATCCGTTTACCACAAACGTTAATGAATACCGGCTCCTTGTACTTAAAGAGTTTCAAATGGGCCTGATACAAATCTTCGGCAGTTGTTCTGCAATCACCATAAGCTTCTTTTTCTTCCTTAAAGATCCCTTCTTCAAACTTTTGTATGCCTTCCTTGGAACTCTTTCCTTCAAAATAGGACCGGAGGAGTGGATCCCTCAAGTTTTCTGGATGCTTTGCGGTTTTTCTTAAAAGCAGTTTAATACCACGGGAAGATTGGGATTCAAACAGTCCGGCACGAATGCAGGCATGCCGGGCCTTGCCATTCTGGACTGCCCATTTCTCAATAGCTTCTTTTGAATGGCCCATCGCTCCATAGGTGGCTAGCTGGTGCCGAATAACATAAAAGGTGGAATAGGCAACAATGTTTTTAACATCCAATTCGGATTCCAGTTTTAAGATGGGGTCAAATGAAAGCTTGTTGGATAGAGCTATAGACTCGGGTGTAGCCTCTGAAATGGGTACTCCAACTTCACCAAGAGCAGTGGCATAAAATAAAGTGTCAAACTGGCCATTATTGAATGCTTTAATTTTTTCTAGAACCTGTGGGTCATTGATATCACCAAACAGGGTTTCGTTAACGCCTTCGATGGTGAAACCGGGCTCTTCTTTACCATACCAGTTGGCCATGATATTTGCTGTGTCGCCAAAATTTTCGCGAACGGCTTTAATCGCCGCAGTTCCCATCACACCTGTTCCGCCAATGACAAGAAAATTATTCATTGCGTCCTTTCACGTTTTATAAAAATTTTATTGTTAGGTTATAAGCGCATTAGGTTTAGGAGCCCCCGACGTCTTCATCCCAGTCTGCATGAGGAACCTGGGAATTTTCATAGATGGCCTGAGACATGTAAGGATCGGTTATGAAAAAAGCCTCAATTTGATTTGTCAGGTTTTCTGTTTCTTGAATCACCGAACCAATGTCTTCTTTGCTATTTATTTTTTCAGCAAGCTCAAAATAACCTTTGATAAAAGGTTGTGCTGTCTTAATGGTGTGAAAAATTTTTTGAGAGTCCAGAGCCCGATGCCGATTAGCGACAGCAAATTTTGCAAACTCAAACCATATATCGATTTCTCCCTCACTTTTACCAAGAATGATTAACTCCTTTTTAAATTTTTCAGTTCCTTTTTCTGCAAGGTTTGTTGATACATAGCTAGATAATTCATCAAAAGGAATGCCGTTTATGGTGTTACAAAGATACTCTAAATGAAAAAGAATGGTGTTGATCTTGTTGTCTATTTTGATTCCCTGGACAGAGTTGTCCTGGAAATCAGTTGTTTTTTGAAACAATCCCCAAATTCCATCCAATTCCGCCACCCTTTCCCTTTTAACAAGCAGGGGGGTCACTCGTTTCAGGCAGGCGGATGGTTCTACTCGGTCCGCCCATGCAGGCTGAATCGAAAAACAAAAAAAACATAAAATTAATAGCGCGTATGAGGTGGGTTTCATAAGTTTACTGCCCGCTTAAATGCTCGGATGTAGAAATGGCGCCTGAAACATGAATGTTCTGGGCCCCGCTGACATGCAAATCCGGGTGTAAATCTTGGCCGGTGGGGGAGTTGGGATAAGGCGCGGTGGGTTGTATTTCTACGGGCGATGGCGCCGACTGTTTTGCCACAGGTCTTGGAGTTTGATTCTCGGTATTGTCCCCAGAGCAACCCAGTAAATTCAATAAAGCGATAAAGAAGATAAAGGTGATTCCTGCTTTCATAGGTATTTTTTTATATAAAATTTAATTATGCTGAATTTATATTTCAATATTTTCGAAGTCAACGGGAATTTCTTTGCGGCCTCATTAAGCGAGTTTAAAAAAAGAAAGGTTTTTCAAATTGAAGTCTTGCCCATTTTTAAGAGAACCTGGCTTTCCTTTTTGGTTATGGGCATGACAGATAAACGAGACTGCCTGACCAACGCAATTTCCTGGAGGTCCTTATGAGATTTAATCTCTTCAAGGTTTACAGGGTAAGCGAATGCTTTTAGGGGTTTAAGATCGACCACAACCCAACGCGAATCATCGGTTGTGGGATCCGGATAAGCCTCACGTGTTACTTTAGCAATACCCTTGATCTCCTTTCCGATGACACTGTGGTAAAAGAAAACCAGATCGCCTTTTTTCATGGACTGCAAATTATTGCGGGCCTGATAGTTTCGCACACCGTCCCAATAAGTTTCTCCATCTTTCAAAAAAGTTTCCCAACTATATTTCGAAGGCTCCTGTTTGACAAGCCAAAAAGAATTCTTGATTTCCATGTCTATAAATAATTAAGTTATATGATTTTTTATAATTCAAGGGGCTAGAAATAATATTTGAGGGATATTTATTATAGGCCCATTTTATAAACCCTGTATCATCAGGCCCTGTAAAACTTCTTTGCAATCGTTGCGGGGTATACTATCACAATGCTCTAAATAACTGCATGACTGTAAAAACTATATGTCAAGAAATTCCTTTAATATTTGACCGTAAATTCCCCACACCATTTTTCCAAAATAATTTCAGCTTAATTCTATAATTATTTGTCTAAATCATTGGCCCGTCATTGATTAAATGACACAATGGACGTCTCACCAAAAAAAAGCGTGTCTAACATCTGCTTGAAAATAAGGGGGCCAAGCTTATGTTCAAAGATTTGACAATTCGTTCAAAGTTGACCGGTTCATTTGCTGCGATTCTGATTTTAACCAGTCTGGAGGGTTATTTTGGTTATCAGGGGGTCAACAAACTTGATACTCGTATTGTCAAGGCCGATGACGTCAACCGTCTGGTCTAGGATATCCTTGAAGCCCGGATTGAAGAGAAGAACTACATCCTCCGCGGTGACCCTATTTACGCCAAGAAAGTCGCCGATAAAATCCAGACAATCCGCTCCCAGATTCAAGCCACCCGATCACGCTTCCAGATTAAGGAAGACATTGAACAAATCGAAAAAGTCCAAAATATTGTCAACTAATACGACGATGCCTTTTAATCTTATGTAAGGCTTGAAGACGAGAAAAAATCCGCCTTACTGGAAATGAGAAAGGCCGGCCAGAATGCCTTGAACCAAGCCGAATCCATTCGCTCCCGGCATTACCCAGTCGCAAGGAATTAGATCAATGGTAGATTTTTGTTCCGGATTTTTTAAAGCGGTCTAAGCCTGAATACCATTATTGCATGTGATCAAACTGCGGCAATTTAACTCCTGCCTCAATATTCCCACAACAAACATTTGCATGGTCGAGTCATCTTCGGCGATTAAGACGGTTTTTCCCTTTAACAACGATCTCCTCTAAAATTTCTAGGCTAATATGCTTAAAAATAATGAATTAATAATTAAATACAAACTAAATTGTTTAGGGGATTTTGCTTTTCTTAGATGCTTTCTCGTAAAACCCTCCACTATGACAGATTGATGACAAAACTTGGCCCATAGGCAGAATTTAAAGAAATATTAGAATTCATAAATGAGTTTGAAAGCACCTGAAAAATATACAAAAAAGAGGAACCATATAAAAATCAACAACTTCCCGATATTATCAATTTTGCGTTCTTTAGGGTGTTAAAGAATCAAATAGAAAATATCTGATTGACGCTACCCAACATAAGAAATATAATCATTTGCTCCAATTAGTTGAAATTTTTGGCTAAATTCATTTTTACCGGGGATACATGGATCCCGGTCGGGAGATTTAACAGCATGTACCGAAAAGAAATAAAAGTATTGGATTGCACCATTCGAGATGGTGGCTTGATGAATAATCACTTGTTCAGCGATGATCTGGTCCGCAGGGTTTTTCAAGCGGTTAATAAATCAGGGGTTGACTATATCGAACTAGGATATAAAGCAGATGAAAATCAGTTTAAACGTGGCGAATTTGGCCCCATGAAATTTTGTACCGAACAAGATCTGGGAAAAATTGTCGGGGATACAGATCGAAATTGCAAATTATCTGTTATGGCCGATATTGGACGTTTTGATCCCAAAACTCTGATCCCAAAAGCCGAAAGTTATGTGGATATGATGCGGGTTGCCTCATACGTTAAGGATATTGACAAGGCCATTGATATAGTCAATACGCTTAATGCAAAGGGATATGAAACGACCATCAATATTATGGCGGTATCGCATGCCAGGGAACGTGAATTGGATGAGGCGCTGGAGCAGATTGAAAAGGAAAGTGCCGTTGATGTCGTTTATCTGGTCGATAGTTTCGGGGCTTTGTATTCAGAGCAGATTACTTTTCTCGCTAAAAAATATAAGGCCGCTCTGCCGAGCCGGGAAATTGGCATCCACGCGCATAACAACCAGCAATTGGCCTTTGCCAATACCATTGAATCGATCATCCAGAATATTAATTACCTGGATGGAACCATTTTAGGGATCGGGAGAGCCGCCGGAAACTGTCCTCTGGAATTGTTGTTGGGCTTTTTGAAAAATCCAAAATTTGACATCCGACCTATTCTGGGAGTGTTGGAAAGTGA
>ERZ651768.3376-NODE-3376-length-10706-cov-1.946655_pt1 | contig 10706 bp, 10 predicted proteins | sample MGYA00514754_ERZ651768 | MGnify/ENA metagenome assembly ERZ651768 | reverse complement strand
GGAGCCCGCTGGGGATGGTACTTGGCGGATCAAGGGGCAGAAGATATTTATAACCTACGGCGAACATGACTATGTCGAGAACATCATTCACCTCGTACTGGCACGGACCCCGGGCAGCCCCGACGGAACACGCGGTATCTCTTTGTTTGTAGTGCCAAAATTCCTAGTCAAGGAGGATTTAAGCCCGGGACAGCGTAATGACTTACGCTGCATCAAGTTGGAAGAAAAGCTGGGCATCCACGCCTCTCCAACCGCCGTAATGAGCTATGGTGACAACGAGGGCGCAGTTGGCTACATCCTGGGCGACGAGAACAAGGGCATGCGGTGCATGTTCACGATGATGAACGCTGCCCGCCTGGGCGTCGGGATCGAGGGACTGGCAATCGCAGAGGGGGCCTATCAGCATGCTGTAGCGTATGCCTTGGAACGGCGCCAGGGGAAGTCCATCGGCACCACGGAACCGGGTTCGTCAGTGATCGTAGAGCATGCGGACGTGCGCCGCATGCTGATGACCATGAAGGCGCAGATCGATGCCATGCGCGCGCTTTGTTACGTTAATGGACAGGCTTTGGATCTGGCGCATCATCATGAAGATGAGGATCAGCGTGCTTGGCATAGTCAGTTAGCTGAGTTGCTGACGCCGTTGTCAAAAGCATGGTGCACGGACATAGGCTGTGAAGTCGCCTCCCTTGGCGTGCAAATTCACGGCGGCATGGGTTTTATCGAAGAAACGGGGGCGGCGCAATATTTCCGCGATTCGCGGATCGCCCCGATCTATGAAGGCACCAATGGCATTCAGGCCTTGGACTTGGTCATGCGTAAACTGACCATGTCGGGAGGCGAAGTCGTACGACGTTATCTGACTGAGATGCGTGACCTGGACAAGGAGCTAGCCGAAGGTGGTAACGGCTTCGCCGCCACGCGGGCCAACCTCGCTGCTGCGCTAGATGGCCTGGAGGAAGCCTCCAACTGGCTTTTGAAGATAATGGCGGATGACCCTAATTCGGCAGCTGCGGGCGCCACCCCTTACTTGCGTATGTTCGGCCTGACCGTTGGTGGATACCTGATCGCCAAAGGCGGACTACGCGCCATCAAGCTGGCTGACGAACCCGAGGCTGATGGACCATTTCTGTCAGGACGCACAGCCACAGCGCGGTTCTTCGGAGAGCAATTGTTGCCTCAGGCGCCTGCGCTGCTGCCAGCTATAACAGCGGGCGCGGCGCCATTATATGCGATTGAAGCGGACCAGCTAGTGAATTAGAGGAGCGACACCTAATAACTCTTTCCGAATAGGCACTAATCATCCATGTAAACATGCATTAGGAGGCAATATTTCAACAACATCGTTGGTTTTCCATAGATTTTAAACCTCCTCTAGAATTCTATTTGAGGAAAAATGACTAGGTGCTGGAGATTGTACTATCAGTACGCTTCGCCAAAGCAGTTCACATCGAAAATTGTCAAACAGAGGGTGAAAGGAGCTACCTCGCTCCAAAGCAGTTGGCCAACATCTCTCTGGCAGCATAAGTTTGACGTACACGTTTAGGCTAAGCTAGCATGGCGTTCGGAATTTTTTCATATCATCAGCGATGAGGTAGTGAACGTGGCGATCGCGGGCCGCGATCGATACACGGAAAGACGATTAATGCCAGTAGACATCCACAAAAATCTGGAAGTTCAATACGCCTATACAGAGGCCATTGATTTTGGCAGGCCAACTGAAGTGGCGCCCGACATATTCTGGGTCCGAATGCCTTTAGAACTGACCGGTCTAAACCATATAAATCTTTGGCTACTGCGTGATGGGGCGGGATGGACCATCGTTGATACCGGCATGCGCTCGGACCAAATCCGTGATCTGTGGGAAAGCGTTTTCGCAGATTTCCTGGAAGGCCGGCCAGTGACCAGGGTGATTTGCACCCACTTTCACCCTGACCATATAGGTCAGGCCGGCTGGCTTACCAGGAAGTGGGATTGTCCATTGTGGATGACACACAGAGAATGGCTGCAAGGCCGCGTCGCTGAATTTGACCAGCACGACACCGTGCCGGACTGGCATGTAGCTTATTTCCGAAGGGCCGGACTATCCGAAACTGCCCTATCAGCAATGGCCAAGAGCAGTTATCGTCATTTCAGTAGCGCGGTGACCCCGCTGCCACCACAAGTTCATTCGGTTCAGGAGACTGAAGACATTGTGATCGGAGGCCGAAAATGGCAGGTCATTATCGGCCGAGGTCATTCTCCGGAACATATGTGCCTGTTCAATTCTGATACTAAGGTGCTGATCTCGGGGGATCAGATCCTGCCAAAAATTACGCCGCATATTGGCGTACATGCTTCGGATCCGGACGCTAACCCCTTGCAGCTTTATCTGGATACCCTATCCAATTTTAATCATTTGCCCGAAGACACCCTTGTATTGCCATCGCATGGCCTGCCGTTCTATCGCCTGCATCCACGACTTGCCTTTTTGCGGCAGCACCACGACCATCGTCTCACCGTTCTGGAAGATTTCTGCCGTGAACCAACAAAAGTCCTGTCGACCTTAAAAGTGATGTTCTCGCGACAACTTAATGAATACGAGGCGCTTTTAGGGATGAGCGAAGCCGTCTCGCATCTGCATTTTTTAATGGGCCAAGGGCGTATAATCCGCGAGGCAAACGAAAACGGGGTCTGGCGCTATTGGGCCACCGGCCGGCGGGCGGATGCTGCCTAAAGTTAAATTACTTAGTTTAGACTGGGGTACGACTAGTCTTCGTGGTTACCTCATCGGCTCGGCTGGCGAAATCTTGGCAACACGGGTCGGCCCCTACGGAATTCTACAGATCAATAATGGCCATTTTGCAAAAGCTCTGCGGCAATTCGCCGGTGATTGGTTGAAGGAATTCGCATATTCACCCATTTTGGCGTCGGGCATGATTGGCGCCCGCCAAGGCTGGAACGAGGTGCCCTATGCTGATGTTCCGGCTGGATTAGCAGACCTGCAACCAATCTCCTTCGACGGCTTCGAACAACCATTCTATTTTGTTCCCGGCCTTGTCTTTCACAATCCGGCCGGTGTGCCCGACATCATGCGAGGCGAGGAAACCCAGGTCGTAGGCATCGGCACCGATGGAATTTTCCTTTTACCGGGTAGTCACAGTAAATGGGTCCTCGTCCGGGAGAACAAGATCATCTGGTTTGCCACCTTCATGACAGGGGAACTATTCGCGGTGCTAAAGGACCATACAATCCTGGGCCGTATGATGGCGGGCACGAAACCAGATGACCAGGCATTCAGCCGGGGGGTATCCTGGGGAGAGCAGTCTGGCTCCAGCTTGCAAGCACTATTCAGCGCGCGAACCTTGGCTTTGTTCGGAGACCTGCCGGAATCCGGCGTAGCAGATTATTTGTCAGGTTTGTTAATCGGGGCCGAAATTACTGAGGCACGGGATATGATCGACACTTCAAACACGGACATCACAATTGTTGGCGGACAGGATTTGTCGGATCGTTATGAAAAAGCCCTGGCGATGTGTGGACTACGCAGCCGAGCTGCAGCAAAAGACGCAGCCGCCAGGGGACATTGGCGCATTGCCCTGGCTGCCGGTTTGGTGGCGTCATGACTTTTTTGGCCGGCCAACTAGCGGAACCGCCTCTAATTGCTATTCTGCGCGGCATTCAGCCGGAAGAAGTCCTTGCAATTGGCGACGCGCTTTATGACGCGGGCTTCCGAATTATTGAAATTCCTCTCAACTCTCCACAACCGCTGGAAAGCATTCAAAAATTGGCAGAGGTTTTTCGCGGTCGCGCCCTGATTGGTGCAGGCACGGTGATGGCGCCAGATGACGTGGACCGGATCGCCGCCGCTGGTGGTCGTCTGATCGTCATGCCCCACAGCAACCCCGAAATCATACGCCAAACCAAGACAAAAGACCTATTTTGCCTACCGGGTGTCGCCACGCCGACTGAAGCCTTCACCGCCTTGGCCCATGGGGCAGATGGTCTGAAAATGTTTCCCGGTGAGACCCTGCCGCCAACGGTCGTGAAAGCCTGGCGCGCCGTCTTGCCGCCAGATTGCGGATTGTTCCCGGTGGGCGGCATCACCTCGGTAAAAATGGCGGCCTATATCGCGGCGGGTGCTAGCGGCTTTGGACTGGGATCCAGCTTGTATCAACCGGGCCTATCGGCGTCCCAGGTCGGCGAACGGGCAGCAGAGATTATTGCCGCTTGGAAGGCCATCGGCACAAAACAGCCTTTTCAATGACAGAAAGACTGCTACTGCGCTCTTAAAAAATCGGGCAGGCGCTTGGGCATAAGTTGGGAACGTGACGCCGCCGACCAGACACATTATCTTATTACAAGATTGATATTTTACGGAATCAAACTGTGAGAACCACCCGAAAATGAAACTCTACGATCTCCCTGCCTCTCCAAATGCCCGCCGGGTACGCATATTCATCGCCGAAAAGGACTTGGACATTCCGACCCAACCCGTGGATATGACTAAGGGTGAAAACCGTTGCCCCGAATTTCTTACTAAGAACTCACTAGGCAAGATGCCAGTTCTGGAATTGGACAATGGAACCTGCATCACCGAATCTGCCGCCATCTGCCGCTACTTGGAGGAAATCCATCCCGAACCGCTCCTATTAGGCCGGGACACCCTTGAACGGGCCCAGGTAGAAATGTGGAACCGGCGTATGGAAATCGAAATTCTGATGCCCTTAATGCAGGGTTTCGTTCATACCCACGATATGTGGAAAGGTGTTGTTGCGCAAATCCCAGAATGGGGGGCGGTTTGCCGCAAGAATACATTGGCGAAATTTGAATGGCTGGACGGTGAGATCGCCGACAGAGACTTCGTCGTCAACGACACCTACACTGTTGCCGACATCACACTTCAATGCGCCATCGTTCTGGGCAAGGCTGTGGGGGTGCGTGCGCCCGAGAATTTGGCTAATGTGAACGCGTGGTTTGATCGGGTCGCTGCCCGGCCCACGGCGCGTGCCTAAGTTGGGAGATATTCAAATGTCAAAACCATTGCTGACCGGCTCCTTCGTGGCTCTGATTTCACCGATGAACCAGGATTATTCACTTGACTTTGGCGGCTTCCGCACCTTGATCGAATTCCAGCAGGAGAACGGGTCCTCAGGCGTCCTAATCATGGGCTCTAGTGGCGAGGTGTCCACGCTGACCACGGAGGAACGCCACGCCATCGTGCGCGAAACCATGAAACAAAAGCGGCCGGGCATGGAAATGTGGTACGGTTGCACTGGCCCTACCACCGAGATCACCATCAAATATGTGAAACAGGCCGGTACCGAGGGTGCCGATGGCGCGATGATCGCTGCTCCGTCTTATGTCTGTGCTTCCAACGAAGACATCGTCGACTATTTCTTAGAAGTTGCCGATGCGTCGACTATCCCGTTAGGTATCTACAACAACCCCCCAAGGGTAAAGACCGACCTGAGCGCTGAGGAAGTGCTGAAGATCGCCAAACATTCGAACGTGACGCTGCTAAAGGAATCAACCGGTCGGGTCGCCCAGGTGGCCCAGATAGCCCGTGAACGACCGGAAATGAGCCTAATGTGTTGCTGTTCTCCCAACCTAGGCTTAATCGTGCCGACAATGACTCTGGGCGGCCACGGCACGGCGAACATGACCGGCAACATTATTCCCCGCGAGATGGCGATGATCTCCAAGCCTTGGGAAAAATTCGAGGACGTCGAGAATTTTCAGGCAGCGTACCTGCACAATCTTCCCATGCTTCACTATGCCTATTCCGCCATCAACCCAGTGCCCATGAAGTCCCTCCTGGCGGCTCTGGGCCTGCCCGCCGGACCTCTGCGAAAACCGCAAAGACACCTACGCGGCGCGGCCCTGCAGCGGGGCCTGGATGTTGTCCAGGAATTACGCCTAGTGGACGCTTACGGCCTCTCCCCCATCAACACACTTGCTGCGGCGGAATAGCAAAAACTTGTAAATAATGTAGATAAGCTCATTTTGCTCATATTTCTGCGTCGATCACCACAACTCCCTGGATGCTATCTCCGCTCCCTCGACCATGGCTGCTAGCTTGGCCCAGGCGATATCCGGGTGAACGGCAGGTCTTTCGGCGAAAGTTGCAAAACCGCAATCGGAGCCAGCTATCAACCGTTCCCGCCCCACCTTGCCGGCATAGCGGCCAATCCGCTGAGCGATCAGCTTTGGATGCTCGATAAAATTCGACGTGGAATCGATGACGCCCGGAATCACGATTTTACCATCCGGCAGGGGATGTTCGTCAAATACCTCCCACTCATGCTCATGGCGCGGATTGGCGCCTTCAAGGGCGATGGCATGTGGGCGGGCACCGTAGACCAGATCGAGGATTTCAGACACGGGAATGTCGTGATTATGCGGACCATGATAGTTACCCCAGCAAAGATGAATGCGCATGGACTTCTGAGGAATGTTTGCGGTTGCCGCGTTCAGTACGTCGATATGCCGTGCAGCCACCTTCCGAAATTCTGAAGTTGATTTCTTCCGATGCACAATGTGCCGACCCATGGCCAAGTCCGGACAATCCAGTTGCAGCACGGCGCCTGATGCCACGATCGCCTCATACTCTTCCTTCAAAATGCCCGCCAGAGCCTCCAAATAGGCGTCATCATCTGGATAGTACTGATTTTGAAGAAAGACTGATACGACGCCCGGCGACGAGGCCGTGAGAAAACCTTCCAATGGATGATGCCTTCCAACCGCCGCTTTAAAATTCGCCAAGTCCTTTTGCAGGGGCGCTTCGTCCCGCACGGACAAGGGACCGTCGCAGGCCGGACCCTGCAAGCTGCGTTCGGTTCCGCCTTGCTCCACTAGACGACGGGCATAGTCGATGAACTCCAACAAATCAGCAGCCGCACGATTTTCAGTCGCGGTACCGTCGAAACCGTTCAGGCGGTCCTTCAGATAGGTGGCGTAACTGATCTTGCTCATTTCACCGTCGCTTACCAGATCAATTCCGATCTTCACCTGCCGGGCCACGATATCATCCACGGACTTGGTTACGATGGCGTCAAATTCCGCCTCGTCATAGGGCTCGCCCCGATCTTTTTTATGCAACAAAGCAACCAAGTCGTCCGGCCGGGGCAGGCTGCCCACGTGGGTTGTGAGAATACGATCCGTCGACGTTTTCATCTGATGATCCCCGAATTTCGGGCATTAGCTTACACGGCATACCTCAAACACAACAATGCACGTCCCAACGGCTATTTTTCACTGCAAATTGTCGAGTGATAGGTCTGTTCCTAAATGATTAAGGCTTCGCGGATCCGGACGGCTGGTTTTACCGGTCTCTCCGCTCTACCGCCTCAATTACCAAGTTGTGCACCGGATGTGTAAAAGAGAAGGTGGACAACCTTATTCAAGAGGCGAGGGTGACACGACGCTGGGAAAATCGCATGGCGCTCTATACGGAAGTTGAGAGCATCATCAATCAGGAACTGCCCCTGATCTAAACTCATACAGAGCTCCTGCTGCAAGACGGAGTGCAAATTTTAGCCAGTTATGAACCGGCATTCGCTGGGCCTTTCAGTACAGTGCAGTCAGGGATCCGGACTGCTTACTTCACCGAATAGAACTCAGACTAGATTAAACCTGGTGCCGCAGATATTGATCGTGTTTCCATCCACGGAAATCCCCCTGGTCTCGGCGGCTTCAAGAATAGCGGCGCGGTCGGCGGCCTGAATATCTACGCCGCCTAATCCTTCACCGCGGCCATCCGTAGCCTCGATGAATCGCAAGGTGGCATTGTCCAAGGTTATTTCCGATGTGCCATCGGCACCGCCGCCTACGGATCTGTCGAGAATTTCACCCCATCGCTCTGCCAAGGCGCCGGGGTCGGAGCTTTGCAGCTCGGCGCCGACCATAGCCGCCGTCCGTTCTGTGCGTACGGCGATTTTCCAATCATGGCCAGCAGGATGCCAAGGGCCGTCAGGAGATTGATCGCCATCCATTGTATCCGTCTCCAACATGCAGCCGCCCGTATCGCGTGGATGCAATTGAAGACCGGTGAAATCGTTGTAGTTCAAAGGATTGGCTATGCGGACATTCAAGTCAGCCATGCGGGCGCGGCGCTCTTCCACATTGTCGCATTGCAAAATTACCATATAGCCACCATCACCACCCCTGCGTTCAAGGTACCGGCCGCCAGCGGTATCTTCTTCAATCGGCGCCACCACTTCCAAAAAATTTGTGCCTACCGGCAGCAAGGCATTTTCCAAACCATAAGTGCCCACGGCCGGGTCGTGAAAACAGGTTTCCAGTCCCAATACTTTCGTCAAATCCTCAATCGCCGGGGTTAATTCATAGGCTACTAAACAAATCTGTCTCAAACGCAACATAACCGGTTCCCCTTACTTATTCTCGTTTTTGAGCCATAGGCCGCGTTCCATGAATACGGCTTTTAATAACGCTGTTTCATCACTCATGATACCGTCGACGCCAAGATCCAAGAGGTGGTTTATGGTTGCACGCTCGTTGATCGTCCAAACATGGACCTTCAGTTTCTGTTCGTGGGCCGCCAGAACAAATCGGCGGTCTACAACTGGTATACCATAATGACGTACGGGCACCTGAGCAGCTTTAGCCACGAAAGAGCCAGCCGGTATGCCGAAACTAGTCAGCAGCAAACGAACGACCTCACCGGGACCCATAGAGGTGCAAAGCGCTGGACCCAAAGCGCCGCGAAGGGAGTTTAGACGGCGGCCTGAAAAGCAACCCACACAAACCCTTTCCAAAACGCCTGGACTGCGCAAATTTTTTATTAAGGGCGCGAGGGCACCGTCATCCTTTGGGTCGATGTTGATGCGAAGATCAGGCCAGGTAGACAGCACTTCCTCAAATAAAGGAATGGGTTCCTGACCCTGGACCTTGGCCTGCGACACTTCGTCCCAATCCAGATCAGCAATCCGGCCATTGCGGTCGGTCACCCGGTCCAAACGATCATCATGGAAAGCGACTAGAACGCCGTCGCGCGTAGTATGGACATCTGTCTCAATATAGTCGTAACCAAGGTTCACGGCGTCCTGGAACGCGGCCATCGTATTCTCAGGTTGGCTCGCCGCGCCGCCACGGTGCGCAATAGCCACGGGACCGGGGGCGTCCATATAAGGGTGGGCATTCACACACCAATTATAACACCACCATGGACGTAAGTAGGACTTTCCTGGCAAAGTGCCAAAACCCATGAACGGAGACATTAAGTGAGCTACGAAACAATAGAATTTGAGATGCAGGGCACCGTGGCCCGGGTGACGCTGAACCGGCCTAAGGCTTTCAATGCGTTGAGCCTGACCATGTCCAAGGAATTGTGCGATCTGAGCATCAAGCTGAGTGAAGACAATGCCGTTCGTTGCGTCGTTATAACGGGCAGTGGCGATGCAGCCTTTTGCGCCGGCGGTGATGTGCCGGGCTTTTCACAGCAATTAGAAAACCTACCTGCCTATGTCAAAGAGATGACAACTTATTTGCATATGGCAATCTCCCGCTTCGCCTGGATGCGGGCACCCGTGATCGCGGCGGTCAATGGCGTTGCGGCAGGTGCGGGATTGAGCCTTTGCGCTTGCACCGACCTAGCCGTCGCCATCGAGAGCGCCTCTTTTACCTCCGCATATACCAAAATCGGGCTCTCGCCGGATGGCAGCTCCACCTATTTTCTTCCGCGCCTAATTGGCACGCGTCGCACGGCTGAGCTTTATCTGACCAACCGAGTGTTAAACGCCCAGGAGGCCTTGGATTGGGGCCTGATCAATCAGGTCGCACCGGCCGATCAGTTCAGAACGGAAGTCGACCAGCTGGTCAGTAAAATTACTGAAGGCGCCCCGTTGGCCCATGGTGCCGTGAAGAAACTACTGATGATGTCCCTGAATGACAGCCTGGAATCGCAAATGGAGCGAGAGACCCGCAGCATTGCAACCCTAGGCGGAACGGCCGATGGCCGCGCGGGCATCCAGGCCTTCGTCAACAAAGAGAAACCGGCCTTTACCGGCAATTAAGAACTGGAGTAAACCCAAGACATGATTTCAGCCGATCCCCGCTACGAGCGCAAGCTTATCACCATAAAGGGCCGGCAGATGGCCTATGTGGACGAGGGCCAAGGCGACGCCATCGTCTTCCAGCACGGCAATCCTACATCCTCCTACCTATGGCGCAACATTATGCCCCATTGCGAGGGTCTGGGCCGCCTGATCGCCTGTGATCTCATCGGCATGGGGGAAAGCGAAAAACTCGATAACTCTGGACCCGACCGTTATACCTACGCCGAACAACGGGACTATTTGTTCGCCCTGTGGGACCAGATCGGCGTAGGAGACAATGTGATCTTTGTCATCCATGACTGGGGATCAGCTCTGGGATTTGATTGGTCCAATCAAAATCGAGACCGTGTGCGGGGCCTTGCCTATATGGAGGCAGTGGTGAAAACCTTGAACTGGTCAGATTTTCCAGATCTAGGCCGCAAGGTCTTTCAGGGTTTCCGTTCGGAAGCCGGAGAAAGCATGATCCTGGACAAGAACATGTTCGTCGAGCGTGTCCTGCCCGGCGCCGTGATCCGGGATATGACCGAAGCAGAAATGAACGTATATCGTAAACCCTATCTCGCAAAAGGCGAGGACCGGCGGCCGACGCTGACCTGGCCGCGCCAGATCCCCATCGAGGGCGAACCAGAGAATGTCTGCCGGATAGTCGAT
>ERZ651768.3375-NODE-3375-length-10706-cov-2.594506_pt1 | contig 10706 bp, 9 predicted proteins | sample MGYA00514754_ERZ651768 | MGnify/ENA metagenome assembly ERZ651768 | reverse complement strand
TGGAAGGTCCTCATCACCGTCGCCGAGAAGGGCGCGCTGGACCAGCTGACGCGCCCGGAGACGTATGTGTGGTTGGCATTCAAGTCACAGATTTCAGCTAATGGGTAGGTAATCGAACGGTTCCCACATGGGCAAGCCGACATCAATTCTTCGACACTATCTCAATCACCCCGTGCATCATCTCACTATGAGGCGAACAGATATATGGCTGTCGGCCAGCCTGGTCTGGCGCTTGGATGCGCACGACCGTAGATTCATTAGCGTCGAGAGAAACGGTCTCGATATTCCATCCGTCGATGGCAAGGTTGTGCTTAAATCCACGATCGAGATTGAGGAGGGTTAGCCGCACCTCCTCACCAGCAGCAAGTCGGATCGTCGGATTGGGCGCTGGATCTCCCTCCAGATAAAACGCCATGCCCCTGGTCACTAGAGTGATCTCTCGAGCTGTCGCCCCTGTGCTAGCGGTCATCGGTAGCAAAACCAACAGACCAACCACCACAAAGACCACCACCGCCATAGCCGCCACCGCCACCGCGACCGCCACCGCCTCCTCGCGGCGCCTTCGGCTTGGCTTCATTGACCTTGATTTCTCGGCCTTCGATCGCGGTCCCATTCAGTTCCTGAATGGCTTTCTGAGCCTCGCTGTCGCTGGACATTTCGACGAAGCCAAAGCCCTTACTTTGGCCAGTGTCGCGATCGGTGATTAAATTCACGGAATCCACGGTTCCAATTGCACCGAATGTTTCCTGAAGTGATTGTTCGGTTGCCGAATACGGCAGATTGCCGACGTAAAGTTTCCTACCCATGATACCTCCTAAAGGTTGGCAGCCGCTTAAGAGGATGTAGACAGTATGTCAGCAGACTCGATAAAAGCGATATGAAAGGAGCGCGGAGTATATATTGTGTTTAATTCAGAAAGCAACTGGGTTGTTCTGTTCCAGTGGAGGTTTTGTGGTAACGTTGCCGCTAGTTTTCCATGGAAGGATTTCCCGTCATGGCTAGACCAGGACCAGAAACTCAGGCAAAACGCCGACGCGAGCAGGATAAAAGAGATAAGCGTAGGGCCAAACAAGAGAAAAGGGCCCTGAGAAGGGCGCAGAAAAAAGCCAACTCTGAAATGACCGATTCGGGTGAGACTCCCGCCAGTTGATTCGCACTTCCTGTAGGCGAAAAAAAAGAGAACGGCAAATTTTTCTCTGCTGTTCGAGGTCCTGTCGTCACTCAACGCCGAAGGGCACTAAAACGTAGCTTAGAAATCGAAACTTACCCGAATACCATACGTCCTTGGATCAGGAAGGTCAGCACTTACAGCATTCGTCGAGCTACGAACCTTATTAGGATTGCTATCATATTGTGGATGTGTCCGATCCACACTGCCTGTTTTTGTCGTCGCGCGCTTCACCGTATCGTCGTCTAAAAGGTTGTTGATATAGAACAGGACTTTCCATGTGTCTGCTGCCAAACCGAACCGCAAATTGGCCACGGTATATTCGTCTAAAATACGATAGTTTTCTTGTCCGCCAAACCGTTCACTCTGGTAAATAACGTCGGCCTCAACAAGCAACGCGGCATTACCAGCGGACGGCACCGGTGCCTGGTAAGCAACCTGTGCAACCAGCGCGTTCTCAGGCGCTTTTTCTAGCTTGTTTCCCGAAAGATCAACCTGACAGCTAGTGCTCCCATCTGAAAGAGTCGTTATTGTGCAATTGCCTCCTCGAATAATCCGAGTCTTGCTGTCGGTTATTGCCAGAAAATCCGTATATTCTGTATCCAGATACGTATAACTTAAACCAAAGCCCAGACTTTCGATTGGTTGCCACCAACTTTCTAATTCCACGCCCCAGACTTCTGCTGCGCCGGCATTTTCAATGATGGGAATTGCACTTCCTGCTGGTCCAACCATCGACGTCATCACTTGCTTATTTTTGTAGTCCTGAAAGAATACAGCCACATTAGTTCGCAGTGTATCCGTCCAGATCACCTTGCTTCCTAGTTCATACGACCACATTTCTTCGGCTTCGTAACGACGTTCGTCTAAACTCCCATCATGATCCACGTCGAACCACGCTCCTGCAAGCAGGAGGGTTGTACCGGCCGGTTTCTGCCCTTTGGAGGCCGTTGCATAAAAAAGCATGTCCTCCCGAGGGGCCCACTCCGCGGTAAGCCGAGGCGTCCACCAATCACTACTGGTTGTTGACTTCGCAGGTACGCCGTATACAGCGGCATTTTGAAGCCCCCTTACTATCGAGGAGGGGCCGTGCATTGTTCTGCTAAACGCCGTGATAGGATTGACTGGATCAAAACAACCTGGCACACGTTCTAAGTCGCAATTCAACCCGACCACATCCTCCTCTTCATCGTTATAGCGAGCCTCGGCGGTCAGCTTAAATTGATCGTTTAATTCCCATTCGAGCAAGGCATAAATGGACCAATGATCGACGTCCCGACTGCTGGTGTAAGGCACGATATTAGGGTCTGTCTGTCGAGCAAGTTCCGCAGAAGACTCCGTTACACCGCCAACCAGGTCGTTGCAAACGTCGGTGCTCGTCGTCAGGGATTGACTGCAATTGAAGCTGGTTGTCCGTGCTAATCGTTTGGATCTTTCTGTCCAATACAAACCACCAAAGGACGCCTGAAACGGAGAATCCCAACTAGAGGCAAACCGCAATTCCTGACTAAATTGATTGATGCTTGAATCAAACTCCAGAATCGATCCACGTCTTGATATATCTGTTGAACCGTCAAGATCGGCATCTCCATCTGAGTCTTGACGGGTGCCGCCCTCAACGTCCGTAAGGCTCGTGTATGACGTGATGGTGCCCACACCAATGTCCCAATTGCCGATCAATGACACACGGAATACGTCGCGGTCGGTACCGGGAAACACACCGCCGGTAAGAGGATCTGGGCTACGCACAGGTGACCCCAAGTCGTCGCCGTCTGGAATCTTACCCTTAAAAAGGGCCACTCCTGAACTGGCGAGGATACTTGGATCCTCGGCTTCAATCGCCATGAGAAGTGGGTCATTGGCATAACTTAATTTGCCGGTATTGGCGCGTACCAGGTAGTCGGCCTGTTGGTCGTACTCAGCGTGTGTGTATTCAGCCCGAGCTTTGAACGACAAAGCCTCCGACGCAATCAATTTTGCCGTCAAGGCTAAACCGCCGCCCTCAGATCCGCCTAAAGGAGTGCCAGTAGCAGTGTCTTCATAAAACCCTTCTTCGGACCAATAATTGGCATTGAGACGAAAGCCTAAGCGGTCGCGGTAATTGCCGGGAACGGGACCGCTTAAACTGCCTCCGACATCATAGCGGCCGTGATTACCGATACTGACCGAAACATTGCTTTCAGCCTCTTCTGATGGATCCTTGGTGACGTACTGAATAGCGCCGGCAAACGCACTGCGGCCGAAAAGAGCGCTTTGCGGGCCCCTCACAACTTCAATGCGTTCAATATCTGTGATGCGTGAATTCAAAATCGCGCCGCCACCGGCACCCCCAATGGCTTCTGTCCCTACATCGATTCCGTCAACCAATATAGCCACGTTCTGCCGGCCGCGAGTCGGATGCAAACCTCGAATAGCGATGCGGGTGGTTGTAGGGTCCGCTCCATAGTCAAAGATGACCGATGGCGAGTATTCCGCTACATCGCTGACATTGGCAATGCCAAGACGACTGATATCTGACGCTGAAAATGCCTGAACACTGACGGGAATCTCTTGTAAATTGTCTTCACGCTTACGCGCCGTGACAATTATTTGCTCGAGAACTTTATTGCCGAATGGAGTAACTATTTTTTCGCCGTCGGCTGCTTCCACCGGTATCGCCGCAAGCGCAGCAAGGCTGGCTAAGCTAATGGAAATTTTTACAGCCTTTCTAATCTCTAGAACCATGATTTGACCCTCTCCAATTTACGGCGCGTGACACGTTGTGCTTTTTATCGCACTAACGCGGTTTCAATTTCCGTCGTGTTACTCAATCCGTTTTTACCGTTTAAAATAATCTTTCGACAAAAGCCAATTTTCGCAAGAGCAATGACAATCAATAAGTTAACTATAAGCGGATTATATTGTAAGTATAAGATAATAAGATAACCATAAGATTATAGGCGAATTTTCAAAGACTTCCAGCAATTGTTCACAAGAAATCCGATGTAATTTTCTGAGCTAATCAGCCTTTTTTCAATCGTAACTATGCCATGTCAGTGCGCTGTCTACTAGGGTCGGTTTCCGGCGCATCAAGGGGAGAGGCATCCCGAGAAGATGCCTTGTCCGTCATAGATATGCGGCGCGGGTAGACTATGATCGTTGCGGCAAGTAACACCAGCAATGGGACCAATACACGGCCGATTAGATTGCCAATGTTCTCGTGGTGATATTTGAACGTGGGGAACTGACCATACATTGAAGAGGTTAGTACCTGTCGGTTTATGTACTGCGGCAAAAAATAGTCTTTTCGTGCCGCGTGGAAAGCATAGGCCTGTCTCAGGTAATCTGAGAAACGCGCGGACCCGGTACCGGAAATGTCGTTGAGAGTCAGTTGCACGACGATAGCCGGCGATGCATATTGAAATGTGCTGACCAGGCTTTCCTGGCTTTCTTTCTGTTGCTCAAATCGCTGGTAGACTGGCTCGACAGCTTTTTCCATCGCTTCTTGGCGGGCCAGAAAACTCAGAGTGTACCCCGGTATATCCTCTTCGGGGACCATCTCCGCATGGTCGATATAGAATTTTTTCTTCGTGTCGTCGAGATTGGCTTCCGCTTCTGCAAACGCCGCCCGCTGGGCTATCTTGAAACTCATATGGGAAGGCGCTGGATATAGGCTCGTGGCGGTCAGGCTAACCAAGGTGGGAATAATGACGACCAGACACAGCCAGGCGCAGGAAAGAATGGTGGCGTTGGTTTCCGAACTCTTTCCGAACGTGTTGACCCTGACTGCGAGCGCAAACCAAAACAGGCTATAAACCAATACGGCAGCAAACCAGAGCGCGAGACGCACCCCGGCGTCCGTCATGCCCAGCCCGACCGGGCCAGTAGCGCAATATGCGAAAGCGGCTAGACCGGCCATCACGATCACAGCCAGAAATATTGTTGCGCGCGAACACATTTTTGCTGCAGCGAAAACGCGCATGGATACCTGCTGAGTCTGGATTAGTGCCAGTGTGCCGGCTTCGCGTTCACCCGAGAAAAGATCATATGTAAGGGCGAGAATGAATATCGGCAGCAAGAACAGCACGACGAAAGAAATATCGAATGTTCCCGTGGATAGATTGACTGGATTTTCAATCTCGTAATTGTCAGACATGGAGAACTTGCTCTTGACATTCACCAGTGAATAACCGCGCTGCAAGTCAAGTTGTCCGATCGAAAATGCGGCCAATCCCGTAGGCGGCAAAACGGCGACGTCGTCGAGTTTCTCGCCCACGGTCCCTGCGTTGTTGCCAAGAGCTGGCTGCCCGTATGGCGCTGGTCTGTTCGCCGTCGGCGCGATCTGTGTGGGAACCTTGTGTTCAGCTGCGTAGTTTTCATAAGCTATCAGATCATTCAACCACGATTGCTTTTTCTCCATCTGCTGATTGACGACGAACTGCGAGGCATTGATATGCTTCTCAACGGCACGATCGCCGTTCCATATTGCGAAGCAAAAACTTGCCGCTAAGAGAATAAACAGTGTGACGGTCGGCTTGGACTTACGGAGTTGATGCAGCTCATGCCGAAATATGATGGAGAACATCATTATGCCTTCACAAAACTGCCATGCGGCGGGTTGCAGTCAGCGCAAATAGCCAAGCAAGACAGAACCAGAGCACCGATATCACGATGTTATGTTTCAGTGGGGCCAGTGACTCCCTCATGCTAGGAGCCGTATACCGGTAGGGTTCCACTATCGAGAACGTGTCGGAACCCGCTATATAGAGGGCATCGCCCATGGTGGCGTTGTTTATCAGCTCGGTATTCATGTCGCGGATCATGTTGATCCTATATTGGTGTGCCGACCTGATGAACTCCTCCTGGTCCACGAGGCTGGTGCCTGCCAGAGCCATGGAAACGGAACGCAGCGCCAATACCGGCGACAAGAAGCCAACGATGTCGCGCTGACGGTGCTGAATCTGGAATGACTGACGTAGTTTCTCCATGAGCTGATCGTTGATGATGTAGTCGCGTTCCTCGATTGTTTGCATCGAGACGGCTGTCCAGTACACCGGCAGGTCCTCGACGGAATCCACGTCGTATTGATCGAATAGTGATTGGCGAACCTTGGCCAAATGCGCACGGCTGGGCAGCGCGACGTCACCCTCTTCACCCTTCAAGCCGCTCAGACTTGTGTCTTTGACGCTCTTATAGAACTGGGCGTATCCCGGTGTGGGTGTCAGAACCTTCGAAATATCCGTGGCCGCTCTAGGAATGATGAAACTGGCAAATGCCCAGAATCCAACAAGTATCACCAGAGCCGACTTAGCGGTTCTTGCGGCGGCTGAAACACCCATTATTAGGAACATATACGTCAGGGAGTACAGCGAATAGGCAAGGCACAGCAACCATCCGCGCATGCCCAGTTCAACCGAACCAGCACCTTCGACGAAGGTTAGTACGAAGCCGCAGATCACAATATACGGCACGAGAATCAGAGACACTGTGACTAACACGCCGAGCAGTTTGCCCCACAGCAGGGTGTTACCGCCTACCCCTAGGCTCACCAGTTGACGCAGAGTACCGGCGTCACGTTCACCGGCAAAGGCCGAGAAACCCAGCAGAATAAGCATCAGTGGCATCAACAACTGCAGGGTCATCGCCGGCGTCAATTCGCCAAATCGCGATAGACCGCCATTGTCCTGTGCGGGTCTATTCTTGGCGAAATTGGTTTTGTGCGCCTCGAGCCAGATGGTGCTGCCAACGAAATTCGAAATTCCATTGTCGAAAAAAGACAGCGGCCCGGGAGACTTGAACGCGTAATTGCCGAAGTGTGCAGCAGTGTGCGGATTTTTGTCGTCCTGATTAACCCATTGCTCTTCCGTCGTGGTCTGAGCAGACAGCTGAGTATCGTTCATAGATTGATAGCGGCTGTAGCCGACCCACAGGGACGTCAGCAACAAAAAAATCATGATGGCTGCGCACCACCTGAAACGTCCGTCGCGAATCAAGCCCACGAATTCTTTCTTTGCAATAGTGGTAATCATTTTGAAGTAGCTTAGTATTTCACCTCTTCTAGATCCATTTGCTCAACATTGACAGATGTCATATTGTAATGGTCACATAAACAGTTCAGACCTGCACAGCATTTTTGCTTTTGGAAGAGACGCCGGTGGATTGCGAAGCTACGGAAAATCATCAGGGAGTCTAGCCAAGCAGAATTTGTTGTGGCTAGGCTGATTCTGAACGCTGAAGGGTGGTGCGCATGTTCGGGTATATGCTGCGGCGTTTAGCCTTTGCGGTGCCGACGTTATTCGTCATCATCCTGGCGTCGTTTCTGCTCATGCATTTGGCGCCCGGTGGCCCATTCGACGAGTTGGTAGATGTTGATCCCGCGGTGCTCGAAAATCTCCGGGCGGCCTACAAGCTCGATGACCCGGTCTGGTCGCAGTTCCTGCATTACCTGGCCGGCCTGTTTCGCGGGGACTTTGGTCCGTCCCTCGTGTATCGCGAACTCAAAGTTGGGCAGATCGTGGCGACTGGTCTGCCCGTGAGCGTAACCCTCGGACTCAGCGCCATGACCATCGGACTGGTGCTGGGGATATGCTGCGGAATTATCGCGGCCTTGCGCCAGAATTCGTTCTTAGACTATAGCGTCATGACGGTGGCGATGACCGGTGTAGCCGTACTGACCTTCGTGACCGCGCCCATTCTCATCATGGTTTTTGGCGTTTACCTGGGATGGCTGCCGATCTCGGGATGGAATGGTGGTGATCTTCGGCACCTTATTCTGCCCGTTTTCGCTTTGGCGCTGCCCAAAATCGCTGCCCTTGCGCGCATCACGCGAGGCGCGATGCTCGAGGCCCTGACCACCGACTACGTTCGGACCGCGCGTGCCAAGGGACTGCGGGAAAGAAAAGTCATTATCCGTCATGTCCTCAGACCGGTGTTTATACCGGTCGTGAGTTACCTGGGTCCGGCAATCGCGGCGGTCATGACCGGGTCCGTGGTTATCGAGAAGATCTTCGGTTTGCCAGGTATCGGGCGGGCGTTCGTCGACGGCGCGCTTAATCGAGACTACCCGGTCGTCATGGGCATTGTGATCGTATACGCGGTGTTCATTCTCATTCTGAACCTGCTGACTGATCTGGTATACGGATACCTGGACCCGAGAATACGACAGCAATGAGCAGCGTCGATCTCAACCATCCAGATACGGCAACACGAAGCGATTCAGTGTCAGCGGATAACCGCGAGAGATCCCTGTGGCGAGATGCTGCTTATCGTTTCGCTCGCAGTCGCGCTGCGATGGTCAGCACCGGCATTATTCTGGTCATCGCTTTTCTGGCGATCGTCGTGCCGATCTGGGGGCCTCACCCTATCGACGTGGTTTATTGGGACCGCTTGCTTTCGTCGCCCACACTCGTTGACAGTCACTGGTTTGGTACCGACGTGAACGGGCGGGACATGTTCGCGCGGATTTTTTACGGCGCGCGCATTTCACTCACAATTGGTGTGTTGACAACACTGATCGCGCTCATCATCGGCGTCGTTTACGGCGCCGTTGCCGGGTATTTCGGTGGACGCCTGGGTGCTGTCATGATGCGCTTCGTCGACATTCTGTATGCCGTACCAGCACTATTCCTGATCATCATCCTCGTCAGTACATTTGGAAATAACTTCGTTTTGGTGTTTGTCAGCATCGGGGCGGTGGAATGGCTTACGTTGGCGCGAATCGTTCGCGCCCAGACGTTGTCAGTCAGGGAAAAAGATTACCTGGAGTCCGCCCGCGCTTTGGGCTTACCGTCTTCGACAATACTGTTTCGTTACATCATTCCGAATGTTATCGGACCGGTTATTGTGTACGTGACCCTCCTGATTCCGATCAATATCCTCGTGGAGAGCTACCTGAGTTTCCTGGGGCTCGGGGTTCAGGAGCCATTTACGAGCCTGGGACGCCTGGTCTCCCAAGGTGCTAAGGAAATCGAGACGGGTCCCTGGCTCCTGCTGGTCCCGGCCGCTTTCTTGGTCATCATCATGTTTTGCTTCAATTTCATCGGCGATGGGTTGAGGGACTCGCTGGATCCCAAGTACCCATGACCAGATCGCTTCTCCAATGCAGGGATCTGAGCGTCCGGTTCCGGGTAATGAACGGAATAGTTCATGCTGTGAACGATGTCAGTCTTTCGATTGGCCACGGCGAATGCTTGGGCGTTGTCGGGGAATCGGGCTCGGGAAAGTCACAATGTTTTCTGTCGATCATGGGATTGCTGCCGCGAAATGCGTCCGCGACCGGCAGCGTGAGTTTCGATGGCCAGGAAATTCTCAACGCGCCGCGCAATGTCATGGATCGAGTCAGAGGTGGATTAATCAGCATGATATTCCAAGATACCTTGGCGGGGCTGACTCCGTTCATGCGCATTGGCGAGCAGCTCACGGAGATGCTCGTCGAACACCAGGGGTTGAGTAAGGTTGCGGCGCGACAACGATCTTTGGAAGTGCTGGAGATCGTGCAGTTTCCCCAGCCACGGCGGCGCCTCAGGATGTACCCCCACGAGCTATCCGGTGGCATGCGGCAGCGGGTCATGATTGCTCTGGCACTGCTCTGCAAACCCAGACTGATCATCGCGGATGAACCCACGACGGCACTCGACATCACTATTCAGGCCCAGATACTGGATTTCCTGGGGGGACTGAAACGCCGCACTGACACATCCATCGTCTTGATCACCCACGATTTGGGGGTTGCGGCGGAGCTATGTGACCGGGTTGTCGTCATGTATGCGGGGCGCATCGTCGAATCGGGCGCCATCGACGACATTTTTTCGCGTCCGCAGCATCCTTACACCCAGGCCCTGTTGAGAGCGATACCCTCGTTGGACGGAGATCCCAACCACGATCTTCCCCTGATACCTGGCTGGCCGCCGGATATGCGGCGCTTGCCCGCGGGGTGCGCGTTCGCGCCGCGTTGTGAACAGGTCTTTGATTGCTGTCACCAGGACCGGCCGGCACTGCAGGCTCGCTTCAATAACCACTTAGCAGCCTGTCACCTGGAGCAGCGGCAATGAACGGCCCGTTGTTGAAAGTGGAGAACCTCAAGGTTCACTACCCGGTGAGCCAGAAAAGCTCACTTTTCAGATCGGCAATTGCCAATCTCCGGGCCGTGGACGGCGTCAGCTTCGGGGTTCACCAGAGCGAGGCCGTCGGGGTAGTGGGTGAATCCGGCTGCGGAAAATCCACGCTGTCCAGGGCAATTCTCCAACTGATAGAACCCACCGCTGGGCGAGTCCTCTGGCTGGGCGAAGATCTTGGCGCGCTCAGCAAGCCGGAGATGGACCGGAAACGAAAAGACCTGCAGATTATTTTTCAGGACCCGCTGTCCAGCCTGAATCCCCGCATGACCATCGGCAATATCATCGCGGAACCCCTGAAAGCTTTCCATCCTGAGCTCGACGGCAAAAGTCGGTTGGCTGCAGTTCGGGAGATGATGGGTCAGGTCGGTCTGGAGCCCGAGCTCATCAACCGCTACCCCCACCAATTCAGCGGCGGACAGTGTCAAAGGGTCGGGATTGCCAGG
>ERZ651768.3374-NODE-3374-length-10707-cov-2.453057_pt1 | contig 10707 bp, 14 predicted proteins | sample MGYA00514754_ERZ651768 | MGnify/ENA metagenome assembly ERZ651768 | reverse complement strand
AACCCGACGTAGCCCAGATAGAGAAATGGTGGATGAAATGCAAGACCAGGATCCTGAAGTAACGGATTAAGGCCGTTGCCATCCAACGGCGCCGGGAACACGCGTTCGAATGGATTTGAAGTAAACAAGCTAAAAGAAAGAAACCCAACAGCGATCAACGCTTGCACTGATAATACCCTAGCCCGCAGGGCAGGCGGTAAATTACCACCAAACAGCACGATGGCGCCGCCAAATGTAGCCAGAATCAGTACCCACAACACGAGTGAACCCTCGTGATTGCCCCACACACCAGCTATTTTATAAAGCATGGGTTTGGCGGAATGAGAATTGCTGGCCACGTTAAAAACTGAAAAATCTGAGGTAACGTAAGCATTCATCAGCGACAAAAAGGCAATTACAATGAACAGCCATTGGGCACCCGCTGCGGTACTAGCGACAGCCATTAACCGCCCATCCCCTCGCGCCGCACCAATCATGGGAACGGTTGCCTGAACCAAAGCAACGGCAAGTGCCATTATTAATGCGATATGACCGATTTCGACGATCATTCGTTATCGCCCTTCCACTGACCCGATTTCTTTAACGCTTCCGCGACTTCAGGCGGCATATAATTTTCATCATGCTTGGCCATCACTTCATCGGCAATGAAATGAGTGGGCTGATCCAAACGCCCCTGGACAATAACGCCCTGACCCTCACGGAACAGACTCGGCAGAATGCCGCGATAGGTCACCATAATGGTATGACTTAGGTCCGTTACACGGAAATGCACCGTGAGGCCATCAGCATCGCGGATAACACTATCCTCTTCAACCAGTCCTCCCATGCGAATACGTTGCCCCGCCTCGATCCCCTTCTCAGCAACTTCAGTTGGACTGAAAAAGAAAACCAGGTTGTCGCGAAAGGCGCCAATCACAAGGGCAGTCGCCGCACTGAGAAGCACCATCGCACCTATCAGTGTATATAGGCGTCGTTTCTTACGTGTCATTACTATGGATTGCCATCATCCGAACGAGGCGTGCCACCATCAAGTTCCTGTAACACATTAAATTTGGAACGCCGTGCTCGATAGCTCCATACAGACGCGACAGCGAGCCCGATCAGAACCAGCGCAGCAACCGCGTAGGCAGACCATATGAAACGACCATCTCCCCCCATCGCAAAATATTCCTCGAACCCGTTCATGGGCGTTCAGGAACGATGGCAGACTTAGGTGCACGCTGCGCCTGCATCATCCGCAAGGAGCGCACTCGAGCAGCTAGGATCGCCGATCGCATCCGGACAAGCAGCACTGAAATAAAATAAGCTGAGTAAGCTAATGCCATGATCATCAAAGGCCATAACATTGATTCATGTACAGATGGTCCTGACAATTTCGACACACTGGCTCCTTGATGCAAAGTGCGGAGCTCAAGTATGTCCACGGAGAATTTAATTATAGGTACAAATACAAATCCGACTATGGCCAAAATCCCGGCCGCACGCGCACCCTTGGTCGGATCATCAAACGCATCAAAGAGAACCATATAGCCGACAAATAAAAAGAACAAAATCAAGACCGAAGTAAGACGTGCGTCCCAAACCCACCAAGTACCCCATGTTGGTTGACCCCATAACGATCCAGTGATCAAGCAAATAAGGGTGAAGCAAGCGCCAACCGGTGCAATCGACTTAGCTGCCAAATCTGCCAGCGGGTGCCGCCATATCAAAGCCACAGCACTTGAAGCAGCCATACAAGTATAACTAAACAGCGCCATCCAGGCAGCCGGCACGTGGATATACATGATCCGGACAGTCTCACGCTGCTCATAATCAGGCGGCGAACCGATCAACGCCAGATATAATCCGGCGGGAAAGGTAAGAATAGCAACCACTGACGCCCAAGGCAAAATAAGACCCGATAGGCGCATAAAACGGTTAGGATTCGCAAATCGATGCAGGTTTACCATAACGGAAGCACCTAACGTTATTCGGTAGCCAGACGTAAGCCAGCAGCAGCAGCCCAAGGACATAATAACACCGCTACCAATAACATAGCGCCGAGCAACATTAACAAGGGGGTGGCATTTAGCCCTGTCAAAGCCAAATCAACGGCACTCGCCCCCAAAATCAATACTGGTGTAAGTAGAGGCAACACCAGAAGAGAAACCAGCACGCCGCCGCGGCGCGCACCAACCGTCAGAGCAGCCCCTACCGCGCCTATTAAGCTCAATGTGGGCGTAGCCAACGCCATCGCAAGGATCATGACCAGGCATCCGCCACCACCCATGTTAAGGAGAATAGATAAGATAGGAGCCGATAAGATTAAAGGCACCCCAGTCACTAACCAATGCGCCAAGCATTTTGCCAATACAACGGCTTCCAACGGCAAAGGCGCCAGAACAAGCAGATCTAAGCCCCCTTCATCGGCATCGACCTGGAACAATCGATCAAGCGACAACATTGCTGCTAACAATGCTACTACCCAGATCGTGCCCGCAGCGATTCGCGCTAGCACGTTAGGCTCCGGACCAATGCCTAGTGGAAATAACACAATCGCAAGAACAAAAAACAACACTACCGACACCGTGTCGCTGAGGCGGCGCAATGCGAGCGTTACGTCACGACGTACGATAGCGATAAATGCATTCATGAGTGCGTCTCTTGGAGTGTCAATATCCGCGCGTTGTCAAGTACCAAATCCCCGTGGCTAGCCGCCACTACCACACCACCACCGGAACGATGCTGGCGAATTGCTTCAAGAAGCGCGGCAACTGACTGTGCATCTAATCCTACTGCAGGCTCATCTAATAGCCACAGCTTCCCAGGCGCTGCCAGAAGGCGCGCCAGCCCTACCCGCCGCCTTTGTCCAGCAGAAAGAAAGCGGGCAGGTAAATCGGAGATCTCTCTGAGTCCGAAGTGGTCAAGCGCGCTCACCGTCGTTTTACTGCCCCGTAAATTAGACCAAAAATCAATGTTCTCAGCAACTGTGAGTAACGGTTTCACCGCATCAAGATGGCCGACGTAGTGAAGATCGTGATGAAAGAAGTCATGCTCCGATATCGACGTACCGTGCCAAAGCACAACACCAGAAGTTGGACGGATAAGCCCTGCGATTAGCCGTAAAAGGCTCGTTTTTCCGCTACCATTTGGACCACTAAGCAATAAAGCTTCACTCGCACCCAAGGAAAATCCAAGCCCTTGGAAGAGAAATCGCTCGCCCCTCCACAATGCCAGATCTCGCCCCTCCAGGATCGTATCACTCACCCGCGGTACCATTGGATTATTCTATGCCATACTTGCATGGTGCTCGCTTAGCATAGCGGGTCGCGTCGGACTAGATGAGAACAAAGAAAGGATCAAATAATGAATGAAGAATCTTTCAATATGAACTTGCGAAAATTTCTTAAGAAGCTGGGAATCACGGGTCAACGAGAAATAGAACACACTGTCTCGGAAGGAATTGCGAACGGCCAACTCAAAGGCAATGAAATCCTCAACGTCAAAGCCAGGATCACTTTGGAAGGGACTACACTGGACCTTACCGTCGACGGTCAAATCGCTTTGGAATAGACAGACATTAAGTGTTCGATGATTAGTTGGACTCGCGTAAGGCTCTGATACCAGCACTAAGTGAATCACCAAGCAACGCTATATCCATGGAATATGAAATCATTCGAAATCCGCGTTCCATCCAGTTGCGTCCCCAGGTCACATCCGGAACCGCACAGCCGGCGGCTTTGCCGTTGTCCTTACAAGCACGGAGTACACTATCAGTGGCAGACTTAAACTCAGGATGACCAAACTGTGCAGGCCTTCCCATAGTGAGCGAGAGATCAAAATGTCCTACGTGGCCAACGTCAACACCATCAACAGCCATGATGTCCGCTGCCCTTTCGACGCCACGCGGAGTCTCAATCAGCGCCATAACCAAAGTCCGTTGATTGGCCAGGCGCATTTTCTCAACCACATCACCGCTCGTGTAGTCGTCGTGGGCGCCGCTGAACATCGCACCCCGCACACCGTCTGGCGGATAGCGTGTCCAGGAGACAAATTCGCGAACCTCTTCGACGGACTCTACCATTTGGAACAAGAAACCCATGGCACCAAGATCAAGAAGCCGCGCCACAGTGGCATAATTTTTGACCGCAGGACGGACCAAAGGAACTAAACCAAGCCCTCTACAATACGCGAATTGGCGTTTAATCTCGTCCTCGGTCAGACCACTGTGCTCCATATCGTACGTTACGTATTGGCAGCCAGCATTGACGAGTATTTGCGGCACCCCTGGGCTAGCAAATTCAAACACCATGGTGCCGAAACTGCGCCCCCCGGCTGCGAGTTCAGCCTTGACCGGATTTTTACGCATGATCCCCCCCCTCCTGAAGCCTAGCTCTAGTGTGTTAGCAGAGCGTAAAGCATTTCCCCAAACAACGGAATTGGCCAGCGAGGCAACAGTTACACATCTAGGTTATAATCCCACTTCAGTATCGGAACTTCGTAAGGGATAAAATAGGAGTAACCAATCATGACTGCAGCGATGATCACTCTGCCAAAATTAATGATGATTGGAGCGGATGCGCACAGGGAAATTTCAACCGCGCTCGAAAAACTTGGAGTGGCGAAACCCTTAATCGTGACCGATAGCTTTATGCAAGAATCTGGAACGTTGACCAAAATCACGTCGATACTGGATGCAGCAGACATACCTTGGACTGCCTTCACCAACACCGTCCCCGACCCTACTACTGAAGTAATATCGACGGGTGTTGACATCCTTAAAAACGGTGATTTTGACTGTCTGATTGCGGTCGGTGGCGGTAGCCCAATTGATACCGCTAAGGCGATGGCAGTGTTGGCAACGCATGGAGGTACCATGCGAGATTACAAGGTTCCTAATCAAGTAGATCGATGTGATTATCAAATAATCGCCATCCCAACCACTGCGGGTACAGGCTCAGAAGCTACTCGTTTCACTGTAATCACCGATACGGACACGGACGAAAAAATGCTGTGCATGGGGCTTGCCTACGTGCCACAAGCCGCGTTAGTCGATTACACCCTTACCGTAACAATGCCGTGGAGGCTAACCGCAGATACCGGGATTGATACTTTGACCCATGCGATCGAGGCATACGTTAGCAAAAGACGGAATCCGTTCAGTGACAACATGGCCAAATCATGTATGGCCCTAGTCTCCCGTCACCTCCGAACTGCCTGCAACCAACCCGACAATCCCCCTGCCCGCGAAGCAATGATGCTAGCCGCAACGCAGGGTGGGATGGCTTTTTCGAACGCGTCAGTATGCTTGGTCCACGGTATGAGCCGCCCAATCGGGGCTCATTTCCACGTGCCCCATGGACTCTCCAATGCCATGCTTTTGCCAGCAGTCACCGCTTTCTCCGCACCCGAAGCCATGACTCGTTATGCAGACTGTGCGCGAGCGATGGGAACTGCCGGTGAACTAGATACAAATGATGTCGCTGTAGAAAAATTGATCGATGAGCTGTCGAGCCTTAATCACGATCTTAAAGTTCCAAGCCCAAAAGCGTACGGCATCGGAGACAACAAATATTTTAGCCTACTCGAGACCATGGCTGAGCAAGCGCTTGCGTCAGGGTCACCAGCCAATAACCCTCGCGTACCGAATGTCGAAGAGATCGTTGCAATATATGAGGAAATTTGGGCATAAGTTAATGATTTGCCCATTGTTGACAACATATGACGGTGGGTGTTAGCCAACGCAACCTTTGTTTGACGAGTTTTTGGCGACTGATCAACCTCGGCAGCTACAATGCAAAGTTATGATGACAACAATGGAGTGATCTGGTTTGACGGAGCAATGGTGCCCTGGCGGGACACTAAAATTCATGTCCTTACTCACGGACTTCATTACGCTAGCGCAGTATTTGAAGGACAGCGTTCCTACAACGGTAGAATCTTTAGGCTCGAGGAACACACTGAGCGTCTTATCCACTCGGCCACTACTCTTGGATTCGAGCTGCCTTTTTCTGCCGCAGAAATTAACTCCGCCAATTATACGGTGTTGGAAGCCAACAACATCTCAGATGGATATTTGCGCCCGGTTGCCTGGCGCGGCAGTGAAATGATGGGCGTCTCCGCACAGAAATGTGCAATTCACGTCGCCATCGCTGCATGGGAGTGGCCTTCCTACTTTACACCGGAGGCACGTTTAAAGGGGATACGGCTCCAATGGTCGAAATGGAAACGACCGTCACCCGAAACAATACCTGCTAAGACCAAAGCAGCTGGCCTTTACATGATCTGTACGCTTAGCAAACACGATGCCGAGGCGAATGGCTTTGACGACGCGTTGATGCTGGACTGGCGTGGTCGTGTTGCGGAGGCAACAGGAGCTAACATCTTTTTGGTCATTGATGGCGTTCTCCACACCCCCACTGCAGACTGTTTCCTTGATGGAATAACTCGGCGCACCGTAATCAGCCTAGCTCAGATCCGCGGCATAAAGACCGTGGAGCGGATCATTATGCCGGAAGAACTCACCAACGCTAACGAGGTATTTGTTACAGGCACTGCTGCTGAGGTCACGCCTGTGAGTCAAATCGGAGATGATTTGCAGTTCCAAGTAGGCCCAATCAGCCGGCAGTTGATCGACGACTACACTGCACTTATCAATGGTGGCGCCGAGGGGCCTTTTTCCGCCCAAGCTGGCGCCAACTGAAAAACACTGATCCTATCAGCTGGCGGTCGGACGCAGCACACTATACTACTCAGCGATGTCCGCATCCGCCGTGTCCCAATGCGCAGTAGCTAATTCATCGCTTAGTCTAGCATCAACCCATTTTCCGCCGTCGGTGGTTTCCTCGAATTTCCAGAACGGCGCCTGAGTCTTTAACCAGTCAATCAAAAACTGGCATCCCTCCAGGGCTGCTGCTCGATGCGCCGAAGCGGTAACAACGAGCACTATCTGATCACCGGGCTCAAGGCGACCATAGCGGTGAACGATCAAGACAGCATCTAATGGCCAACGCGCCAATGCTTCAGTTTCAATTTCAGCTAGTTTTCGTTCAGTCATACCGGGATAGTGTTCTAGGGTCATTGCACCGACACCACCATCGATTCCAATATCTCGAACCACGCCTACGAAGCTGGCAATACCGCCGATGTTATGGTTTCCACGGCTAAGTGCTGACAGCTCCGCGCCTACATCAAACTCCTCTCGCTGAACCTTAATCATGGGCATCTCCGCTTCCACCTGTCACAGGCGGGAACAATGCCACTTCATCTTCAGGCGAAAGCGGATGATCAAACCCAACATACTCTTGGTTGACCGCCACTCGAACAACCGACCGATCAGCTAGTGCCTCCGCATAACCCTCACCTCGATCGCTCAGCCAATCCAAGAGATCGGTCACAGTGGCGACTTCAGACGGTGGCTCAAGCTGTTCCTCACCTGTACCAATTTTTGTGCGCAACCAGGCAAAATACAAAAGCTGCATAAGTTTTTAACATGCTCCAGTTGGTGATAATTTACTCGACCTCATCGAAAGGCATAAAATCAACTGTCGAGCCATATTTAAGATACTTCATATCCTCAGGCAATTCGACTAGCCCATCGGCTGACGACACCGCCGACAAGATGCCAGCGCCTTGACGTCCCGCTTTTTTTGCAACAAATCCACCATTGGTATCGGCACTGAGCACACACCGCACGTATTCTCGGCGCTGTTTCTTTTTCTTATGAGAGAACCCGGCACGCACAGGGTAAAGTCTTGGCGGGGGCTCCTTCGCGCCAGCAAGACACAAAATTAGTGGACGCGCAAATTTCAAAAAAGTGACTATCACGGCTGCTGGATTGCCCGGCAACCCGAGATAAGGAACCGGGCAGATATCTGTTCGCACCATCCCGAGAATTAAGGGCCGTCCCGGCTTGATCGCTAGCCGCCATATGTCGATCCTTCCCTGTCCCTCCACAACATCACGTACATGATCTTCCTCACCCACGGATACGCCACCTGAACTGATTAATAGGTCGTGGGTTCTCGCAGACTCGGTGATGGCAACAGCAGTCTTCTTAGGATCGTCAGCCAAAATACCTAAATCACTCACCACGCATCCGAGTGACGTCAACAGCGCTCGGAGCGCAACGCGATTTGAATCATAAATTTGACCAGGCGCTAGCGAGGCACCCGGTTCCCGTACTTCATCGCCCGTTGAGAAAAGAGCTACTCGCAATCGGTTGCGAACCACCAATTCTGTGTGACCCATGGCCGCCGCTAAAGCTAGATCTGCAGCACGCAGCCGACGCCCACCAGCGAGCACCATGTCACCAATCGCAACATCCTCTCCTGCTAGCCGCCGGTTGGCACCGCGATCGATTCCACTCGGAAAAGTCACCCTAGTGCCATCGAGTTGGCAGTCCTCCTGCATAAACACTGTGTCGGGTGCGTCGTCGCCTTCTCCGACCGGCATCATTGCACCGGTAAAAATGCGCACTGCCTCGCCTCTCCGGACAGGACGATGAAAGGGTTGGCCTGCGGCAATACGGCCGATTAAGGGCAATACAGTATCCCGGACAGGCGATAAATCGTCGTAGTACACAGCGTAACCATCAACCGCAGAATTCGCATGTGGTGGCACATTTTTTGATGCAATCATGTCGGGTGCAAGGATCCGACCACAGGCGGAAAATAATGGGATAGTCTCAAAACCCGAAATTGGCGAAACACGTTTTTCAATCAAAGCCAGCGCCTCATCGAGAGGCATCAGGGCGCCACCGTGGGCAAAACAATCTTCGCTAAGCTGAGTCATTTTTTGATGTCGCCAAATCACAATGAGCAATAACGAACTCACCAATTCCCATTATGTCATGCGAGTTAAATATTGGACGATCCATATCAGTCAAAGGGGTATCACTGACGATTGCAATTACGTTAGGATCATCAGGATACAATGGTGTGTCACTATATCCATCCCGATACACTTCAATTTTATCGTGATCCCCAAACTTAAAACCCTCAACCAAAACAATGTCGACCGGGGCCATATTTTGTAATAATTCATTTAGAGTAAGTTCAGGACAAGTACGCAATTCGTGAGTCAACACCCACCGGGTGCGCGAGCCAACCATCACTTCGCGGGCCCCAGCATCCCGATGTTTATAGGAATCCTTCCCCGGCTGATCGATGTCAAAAGCATGATGAGCGTGCTTTATTGTCGAGACTGAAACACCGCGCGCAACCAACTCGAGAATTAACTGCGTCACCAGCGTAGTTTTCCCACTGCCGCTCCAACCCGCAATACCGAGCACCTTCACGGACAAACACCTTGGTCTTCGCCAGCGACTATATGGCGATACGCTATTTTCCAATAACCATAACCAGTAATCACAGTTAGTACTGCAGCTATCCATATAAGGGCCGCGCCCATCTCGGATACACTCCAAGAAACCACCTTCGACCAGTGGATTGCTTCACCAGCCAATAACATCCCTAATGCGGAAAATTGGGCAGCAGTCTTCCATTTTGCTAGCGGGCTTACCGGAATCTTTATCTCACGGTTGGCCACATACTCTCGGAGGCCTGAAACTAGAATTTCGCGACAAATTATTGTCACAGCTGGCACTAAAGGCATATTCCCAACTGACAACAGCACAGCGATAGCAGCAACAGCCAACAACTTATCTGCGATGGGATCTAGGATACGTCCAAAATTCGTGGTCGCCCCCAGTCGCCGTGCCAGTAGCCCATCGAAATAATCGGTTGCGCCCGCAGCCACAAAAATAAACAAGGCCGCCCAATTGGACCACGCCCCCGGAAGTTGGAAAACCAGTACCAAAAGCGGAATTGATATTATCCGCAACATTGTCAGAGCGTTCGGAAGGTAATGGATCATGGTTGTACGCTCGAGCACGTCACTAAAAGCAACTGTTCACTTGGTAAAGGGTGAAGCGCCAATTTACTTTAGTCATCGTTGTGAAAATGACGGTAAATGAGCAGTGCGATCTTTCGGTTAATTCCACCCACCTCCTGAAGATCATTGAGACCGGCGTCAGCAACCGCCCGGGTCGAACCAAAACGATACAAAAGCGCGTGTTTTCTTTTGGCCCCAACGCCCGGTATTTCGTCCAGTTCGGAGCGACGGATATCACGCGAGCGGCGCGCTCGGTGTGTGCCTATTGCAAACCGATGCGCCTCATCTCTCAAACGTTGGACAAAGTAAAGTACGGGATCTGAAGGCGCGAGCATTATTGGGGCACTGCCAGGCAGGTAAATACGTTCGCGCCCAGATTCACGTTCGGGTCCTTTGGCCACGGCAGCAAGCGCAACGTCGCCAACACCTAGATCCGCAAACACATCGCCCACAACCGAAAGGTGCCCGGCACCACCGTCAATCAGCACTAAGTCGGGCCACTGCTCGTCAACATGATCAGGGTCTTCCTTTTGCAATCGTGTGAACCTCCTCGTGAGCACCTGGCGCATCATGCCATAATCGTCACCAGGGGTGATGTCGGCATTACTCCCAAGTTTGCCGTCAACCCGGATATTAAATTTTCGGTACGCTTTTTTGCTGAGTCCATCCGGTCCAGCGACAATCATAGCTCCCACAGCCTGTGAACCTGCGATGTGGCTATTGTCGTATACCTCTATACGATGTGGTGGCACATCGAGTCCTAACGTTTCCGCTAGACCTTCCAACAAGCGTCGCTGGGATGCACTTTCCGCGAGCCTACGACCAAGAGCGTCG
>ERZ651768.3373-NODE-3373-length-10708-cov-2.614900_pt1 | contig 10708 bp, 15 predicted proteins | sample MGYA00514754_ERZ651768 | MGnify/ENA metagenome assembly ERZ651768 | reverse complement strand
CGATATGTGGGCGGTCAAGAACAACCACGTTTCCATCACCCCGCTCCACATCGGCTTGGGTAACTCGGATCAGATACCCGACGTGGAGAGCCTGCTTGACGGCATCCCCGGCCAGTTATTAAGCCACAAAGATTAATGGAAATAGGCGGGAGGAGTGTTTAAGCCTTCGTCATCGACATCCGGGGAGGCAACCCTAGGCCGTGCTCCACCGTCGTTCCGGCCCTTCCGCGGAAGGGGGACCCAGAAGCCTTCGCGTCACCTTCGCACCTAGACCCTGGGCATTGCGCCGGGTTGACGAGGGTTTATTATCACCGATTTCCACGGAATCGGTAATACCTGGAAGGGTGTGCCCGGCGCCCGATCTAGCTGGCAGCTATGCCTTCGGGAACATGCGGGTTGGTGACGCCAATCATGCTGTCTCGGCTGACCAGCTTCGCCAACTCAGCCTCAGATAGGTTATCCGTGCCGTCGGGCCGACGGGGAAGAACCAGATAGCGCAGGTCCGCGGTGCTGTCCAGGACCTGTACTTCGACACTATTGGATAATTCCAAGCCGAACTCGCGCATCACGCCCCGGGGGTCCACCACCGCCCTGGAACGGTAGGAAAAGCTCTTGTACCAATCGGGCGGCCTGCCCAGGAGAGCTCGGGGATAACAAGAGCACAGGGTACATACGACCATATGGTGGACCTGTTCGGTATTCTCCACAACGGCCAACTTGGGCGTAGTGTCCGGCAGAGAGTAGCCTATCTCTGCTAGGGCCGACTGTGGATCGGCGAGTAACCTGGCTTTGAACTCTGGATCGGTCCAAGCGTGGGCGACCACTTTGGCTCCATCGGAGGGCGACCTGGACTCCACCAAGTTCATCATCTGGTCTACCTCGGCGGTCGAACACACGCTTTTTTCCACTAGCAAGGCTTCGATCGCCTGGGCGCGGCGGGCGTAGAGGCTTAGATCTTCCCCAGATTCGGGATGAACATGTTCCCCGTCGTGACTCTCGCTCATCGCTGACTCCTAAACGCTAACTGGGTCTAGCCAATGTTCGTAGATATCTACCAAGATCTTATCGCCGCTGGGGCCTTGGTAGCGGCCCCAAACTGAATCTTGGGCAAACGCGACCCGGTAAAGGGGCTGCTCCGGAAATCCGTCGCCACCATGGCCAAGGGACTCAGGATTGCGGAACCGCCCACAGATTGATACCACCACCCCGGTTTTGCCCTGGATATAAGTGGGCGTCCGATAGTGGTGATTTGGTGAGTCTACCCGCACCCTAACCTGATCGCCGTTTCTATATTTGTTTGCTTGAGGCATCGGGTCGTTAATGTGTCCCTTGGGCTAGCTGGGTGACCTTGTTGTCGATCTCCTCAGAGGTGAGGAAGCCTTTCTCAACCATCAATATTTCCAACGCCGCAGTCCAGCGTTCGTAGTAGCTGAGAAATCGATACAAGTCCGTCTCCAGGCTTTCCATGGCCCGGCGCATCTCATCGGTCCTACGGATGCCTTTTTGTCCCAGGACTTGGTGCAGGGCATCCACTCGCATCTCCCAGTCCATTTTTTGGTGGTCGGACTGGTCGATAGGCTCGTCGTTGGGCTCACCGCCCATATCATGGGGTTTGGGCATCTCTGCGCCTCCTGACAGCCGGTTTCAAGGATCTGGAGGGAGAATTTAATCGAGCGGTGTCTAGCCCGGAAGCAATCCCTCTCCCACGAATAGCACCTGGGCTTCCTCCAGCGTGAGATCGGATTCGGGCAGGATAAGGTCCGACTCGACTATCTCATCGACAGGTAATGGTGAGCCTTCGGTTCTTACCAGGTCCAACATTTTCTTTAGCAGAGTGTCGTAACTGCTTCGGTCGGCGGCTTCCACCGCCTCCACCAATTCGTTGTCGATCTCGTTCAACCGGTCGACGAAGGAGCCTGGAAGATTGAACTGGCCCTCGCTGGTGATGCGTATAATCATAATCAGGCTCCCGGAAGTTGCTTTCGCTCTGCCGATGGCAGTCCGGCCTTCAGGGCGGCAAGTTCGTCTTCCACGCCTTGGGCTGAGGTGATAGCCTCTAGTTCCTTGCTGAGAGGGTCTTGTGATCCGGAGAAGTCGTCCAGCACTCCGAGTTGGGCCAACTCGTCGATGGCCCCAGCCCGGGAGCGTAGAGTTTCTGTTTTGGTTTCCGCCCGCTCCACAGCCAAGCTAACATCTCCCATCTCTTCGGAGAGACCGGACAAGGCGGAGCCGATGCGGACCTGAGCTTGTGCGGCGGTGTATTGGGCTTTGATAATCTCTTTCTTGGTGCGGAACGCCGTGACCTTGGCCGATAGCCGCTGCTCCGCCGCCGTCAGCTTCTCCTGCTCCAACTCCATCCCGGCGATCTGCTCGTCCAGCCCCTGGAGTTCAATCATCGCGGCTTGCTTGCGTTGGAGGGCCAACCGCGCAAGGTCTTCTCGCCCTGCGTTTAATGCCTGGCCAGCCTGTTCGCCCAGGCGCTCGACGTTTGCCTGGACGGTGCTTGCCTGCTGCTGTATGCGGCGTTTGGCGGCCACCATGTCAACAACGCCGCGCTTGACGCCGCGCAGCATCTCCAACTGTTTCTCGTAAGCAAAGTCCAGGGTTTCGTTAGGATCTTCCGCCGAGTCCAAGATACGGTTCATCTTCGACTTGACGATGGTAGACATACGCGAAAGCATTCCCATTTCTAATCTCCTTCCAGTTCAGACCAGGGGGTTGGTGGTCCAAGCCGGATATTTAGTTCTTCTTGCCGGTGACGAGGCCCACCACGCCGACAACTAGGGCAACTATCCCAGCGACAACCATAAGCCAGCCTATCACTTCTAAGAGCCCGGAAATCAAGTCAGACTTGATCAGAAGTCCTACGACCAACAAAAACAACCCAATAACGACCCAACCGCTCTTTCCTAAGAATCCCATCAGCTGCTCCTTGATCCGGCCGGACTCATTCTTGCCGATCCGCCATATATTCTACTATTAACGCAGGGGAGATGTCTCATCTATACGATGGCCTTTAGTGTCATTCCGAGTCCTTCCGCAGAGGGGCGAGGAATCTCATGAAGGCTGCACAGTAACAGTTAGGCTAATGGATATACCTCACCCCAGCACTTCTCGAATACCTTGGATGACGTTGTCCTTGTCGGGCAGGCAGAACTGCTCCATGACGGGACTGTAGGGGATGGGCACGTTGGGGGCGCAGACCCTCTTGGGGGGCGCTTTCAAAGCCCGAAAGGTGGCTGGGTCTTCGGTGAGAAGGGCGTTAATTTCGGCGGCGGCGCTACCGGTCAGGCAGGCTTCGTCCACAATCACGACCCGGCCCGTCTTCTGCACCGAGGCGCGCAGAGCGGGGGTGTCCATGGGAACTAGGGTCCGGGGGTCCACCACTTCAACGTCGATGCCCTGGCCCGCCAACTCCTCGGCGGCGGCCAGCGCGTGGGACACCATCTTGGATATGGCAATCACGGTGACGTCTTTACCCTGGCGCTTCACGTCGGCGACTCCCAAGGACACGGTGTACTCCTCGTCGGGAATCTCTTGCTTGGTGGTCATGGCGGCCAGCATCTGGTCCTCAAAGAACACCACCGGGTTATTGTCCCGGATCGCGCTCTTCATCAAGCCTTTGGCGTCGTAGGGCGTGGCAGGCATCACCAGTTTAAGTCCGGCCAGGTTCATGAACATGGGATGGGGGCTTTGGGAGTGCTGGGCCGCAGCGGAGCGGCCACCGCCGGTGGAGGCCCGGAATACCAAAGGGAAGTGGACTTGGCCGCCGAACATGTAGTGAATCTTGGCCATCTGGTTCACTATCTGGTCCATGGCGGTGAAAGCGAAGGTCATCATGCCGGGGCTGATTATCGGGCGGAAACCGCTGCCCGCCGCGCCGATGCCTGCGCCAACGTAGGCTTCCTCCGATATCGGGCAAGCCCGCACTCGCGCCTCGCCGAACTCGGGGATAAGGGCGGCCAAGGCTCCGTGATTTCCACATATATGGAAGACTTTGGAGTCCCGGCGCATCTCCTCGAAGAATGCTTCCATCAAGGCTTCGCCGTAAGTTAACTCTTTCATGTTTTCTGATTCCTATCCAGAGTTGGGCCGGGGTTACGGAGCGAATACGTCGGTTAGGGCATCCTCGGGCCGGGGCAGCGGACTGGCTTTGGCGAAGTCGATAGCCTCGTCGACCGCCGCCGCGACCTCATCGCATATCTGTTTCAATACTTCGGGTGTGGCCACACCCTGTTGCGTCATGTGGCTGACAAAGGTAGCTATGGGGTCATGCTGAGGCCCCATCTCGATTTCCTCTTGAGGACGCGGGTCCGCCGGGTCGTTGCGTTGCTCGGCGTGGAGACGCCAGCGGAAGGTTTTGCATTCGATCAAAGTGGGACCCTCGCCGTTCCTGGCTCGCTGTACTGCCATCTCAGCGGTCTCGTACACCGCCAGGACATCCGTTCCATCTATGGTGACTCCCGGCAGGTTGTAACTGACCGACCGTACGGATATGTCCTCTACGGAATTAGTGGTGGCGGCGGAGTTCCCGGAAGCCCACCGGTTGTTTTCACATACGAATAGCACGGGGAGTTTCCAGATGGATGCTAGGTTCAATGAGCCGTGGAACGATCCTTCGTTGGAAGCGCCGTCTCCGAAGAAAGAAACGGCCACTCCGCCAACGCCTTCCAACTGGGCCGCCAAGGCCGCACCCGTGGCCAGGGGTAGTCCCGCGCCAACGATGCCGTTCGCTCCCAGCATCCCCACGCTGAAGTCGGCGATGTGCATGGAGCCGCCCTTGCCGTGACAGTATCCGTTGCTGCGTCCGAATAACTCGCACATCATGAATCTGATGTCGGCTCCCTTGGCGATGGTGTGGCCGTGGCCCCGGTGGGTGCTGGTAATCTTGTCTTCCCGCTTCAAGGCCGAACAGATCCCGACCGCCACCGCTTCCTGGCCGATGTAGGAGTGGACCGCCCCCGGGATGTTGCCGGCGTGCAGCTCATCGGCGGCCCGCTCGTCAAAGGTTCGGATGGTTACCATCCTTCGGTACATATCTAACAGTTGATCCGGTTCCAAAGCCATGGTATTTCACCTGATACAGGTTGAGGATAGTCGGTATTTGGTGGGATTGTACTCTTCAGCTTTCAGGACTGCTACAACCGCTGTCATTCCCGCGTATGCGGGACTCCGAGTGTTGGTGGGAAATAGCGTATGACCCGGCGAACTATTCTGGGTTCCGGCGCAGGCCGGAACGACGGGCGGCTTCCACGAGTCCTAGCTGGTTAGGTTCAGGGGTCTAAGCGACACTCCCGGCGTCGCCCAAAATCCAAAGGTCGGGAAGGTAACGATGTTCTTGATCCAGGTCCATACCGTAACCGACAACGAACTTGTTGGGTGCGACGATTCCCAGATAGTCGACCTTGACTGGGACATCCCGGCGGTACGGTTTGTCCAAGAAAGAGCAGAGCTTTAAGGATGCCGGGTTCTCCTCCTGGAACAGCGTCATCAAGTCGGAGATTGTAGTGCCGGTATCGACGATGTCCTCGACGATAAGGACGTGGCGGTCCTGAAGTCCGCTCAGAGGACCAGACGCGATGCTCACTTGACCGGTGGACTCGGTGGAGACGTAGCTCTGGGCTTGAACGAAGTCTACTGTGAGAGGTATGCCAATCTCTCTGACCAGGTCTGACATGAAGATAAAAGAGCCTTTAAGGACGCCCACCAGGAGCGGGGACTTGCCCTCATAATCTCTCCTAATCTCCCGGCCCATCCTTTGTATCGTTCGGGAAATCTCTCCACGGGTCATGAACAGCGTGCGGGAGTTTTGAATCATTCTCACCTCTGAATTGTCAAAAGATAAGGCCAGGTCCCTTTAATTTCAAGGGGCCTGGCCGTTCTTGCTTGTTGGCGACGCCATCAGCCTCGCGTTTATCTCGATCTATACGATCTTATCTGCCGGCCACTCTGCCGTTTACATCTTCTTGACCAACCCGCCCGTTGGCAGTTGATGGGATAGGCGCGGGCATCGGCTATCTGAATTGTCGCGTGACTTCCGGCTTTCCTATAACCCCGCCGCTCCTGAAACGGTCCTTGTATCTCCCGAACAAGGTTCGGCGGGGGTGGTACTAGGGTATTTCCGCGTATGGTTCAAAACCCATTTGGAAACCATACCCACCTCCTGGTTTTGCGTTGATTGGTTCGGGAGAGAGGCGCCGCGTCCGAAATGACTCTGCTTGATTCGGTATCGGTCCGGGAACCCCTCTACACCGGTAGCTTATTACATGGGCGGGCGACCAAATAGGGCCGAATGGACCCCTGACTTGTAACAAGTGCCACATATTCAAAATATGGTGCAGCATGATAAATATTAGGCGTAGAACGCCTAAATAAAACTGAATAATTGGAAGATGTAAACGTCTTGGTAGAGCAACCTGGCATTGGGGGTGGACAAATCGTTTTTATGCTAATATGTCCTTAGATACATCCGTATTGGTTCTATTTACCCTACCCAAAATCTTTACGAGGTGGTCCTAGAAATGGTTCAAGCAGAGAAAAAGACTAGATTCACGGCAGGTCCCTTGACGTTCATCGTCAGGCATGAACTGTGGGACGGCAACATTCAAGACCATGCCGACCAAGGGATCGCGATTACGGTCGTGAGTGATGTCAACGGTAAGCAGACGATTCTTCTACGTTTCAACTGCTTCGACATTGAGAAGAGCTACATCTACGGTCCCGAAAACCCCGATTTCAAGGCGACCGGGCCACAGATGCTTGGCGACGAAGTGGACGGGCTGCCGCGATCAGGTAACCTGTTCCGGATGGACCCGATAGCCGATGGAAACCCTATCGGTTGGACAATCAAGACTCTTCGAACGAAGCTCCCGGTCATGCTGGAGAGAGCGGGATACCCTGAGATTGCCGCGAAGGTTGATCTTGAAGAAGTATCCCTGATTCTTCCCCAACTAGACGACTGCGCCAGGGAACTTTTCGCTTCCAAGCGGAATACGGTCAAGCACAATCGTGGCACGGATGTCTACGATGCTGGGAACATCAAGTTCGGACTGGAGATGCGGCGTCTACCCGTCGGCGACGGCGGTCTAGCGGTCCACGTCCTGGCTGACATTGGTGGGTCTACGGATAAGTCCTTTAAGGAAGAGACTGAACTCATGGCCTTCGATATCTTCTGGGACGGCCCCCACTACCACTATGGTCCCAGAAACAAGAACCACCGGATCTATTGGGACCGGACCTTGGTCGAAGATCCCCTCGGTTGGGTTTTCGATGCCTTCGATGGCAAAAACCTGGGTGCGATGCTAGAGCGTGCCGGATACCCCGGTATCGCCGCCGATCTGGACGTAAACAAGGTTGAGGAAGTTCTGGTTAACGTCAAGAAGCGGGCTCGGGAGATGCAGGAAGAAGGAATGGCGCTGACCGGACACCCCGGTTTGCCCGTTGACCCGACTCCTAACCTGGTCACAGACTAAGCTCACCAACGTCTGAGTTAAAACGCTCAAAAAGAAAGCCCGGCCACTTAGTGGCCGGGCTTTCTTTTTGCTGGATATACCGGCGGAAAATTCGGTCTGGGGTTAGCCGCCGTAGTTCAGGTTATGGTCCCGCATCAGGATGGCTTGGTCCTCCGACCTGACTCCGGCTTCCACGACTTCGCCGACGAACATGGTGTGGTCGCCTTCAGCCACCTCACCTACTACCTTGCATTCCCACCAGGCCGGAGAGTTCAGCAACAGAGGGCAACCGGTTTCCTTGCCGGCCTCGAACTGCTGCCCGCCGATGGAGTCGCCCTCCCTCTCGTGGGTCTTGAAGAAGTTGAACGCCAGGTCCAATTGGTCTTTCCCTAGAATGTTGACCGCAAAGACACCGGTGTCTCTGATGTGGTGGTGGTTGGTGGAGTCGGCTTTAACTCCCACCGCTACCAGCGGAGGAGAGAAGGAGGTCTGGGTGATCCAGTTGATGGTGGCCGCTCCCACTTCCTGACCATCTTTGGCCTTGGAGGTCAAGACGACCATGCCGTAGGGAATCATCCGTAGTGCTGTCTTCTTCGCATCTTCGTCCATGGTGTAATCTCCTGTCTAAAATTGGGTCCCGGGCATCCCGCGGTTCCAGTTGGGATAATTATCGGCCAATCTAATTGGGAAGACAAGATGGGAAGGGAGCATAGGGGTTCCCCGCCGAGTGTAACCTTTGGAACAAGCCATACCGGACACAACTGAACTTTGGCCGTGCTGAGTGCGGCATTCTCCCAGGTCGGCTATTATCGAATCGAGGATTTATCGATGACCTCTGGACCGGCAAATCACCCCGAACTATCTAGCAGGGCTCCCTCTCAGCCTTATGAGTGGCGGCAGTACGAAGCCATAGAGGTGCTGACCTCGGAGCTTTCCCTGGAGTTGGTACTTCAAACAGTCACCGACTTGAGCCGCGACTTGGCCCAATCTTCCTACAGTGCACTGGTGTTTTGGGAGGCAACGGCAACTTAACCCAGTTCCTGACATCGGACATCAGCCAAGAGGAACGTGACCGTATCGGGGGCTTGCTGGTCGGAAAAGGTGTTCTTGGGTTGTTGAGGACAGACCACAATCCCATCCGCTTGCCGGACTTGTCCGAACATCCCCAGTCGGTGGGATTTCCGCCGAATCATCCCCAGATGAAGAGCTTCCTGGGCGTGCCAATCGTCTATAAATGCCGTGTCCTGGGCAACATTTATCTGGCCAATAAGATTGGCGCCGAAGAGTTCTCCGAAGACGACGAGGCCTTGCTGTCCATTTTCGCGGCCCAGTCGGCTGTCGCCATCGAGAATGCTCGGTTATTTGAGAACGAGTCCAGGCGATCGACCCAGGTGGACGTTTCGAACCGTGCTGGCCGGGAATTAGCCCTGATTCCCAACCTGGGTGAATTGTTGCAGGCGGTGGCCGACCTCCTGAAGGAAGGCTTCAGTTATGAAAATGTCCAGGTTTTCTGGGTGGACCAAGCCAACAGCACACTGCAGTTACGAGCGCTGGTAGGAATAATTGAAGAGAAGGCCCCTCTTGGCGGAATCAGGCCGACGGATCAGGGAATCTCCGGATGGGCTGCCAAGCATGGGCAGAAGGTGGTGGCGAACGACGTTGCCAAAGATTCCCGTTATTATTCTCTGGTGGATGGGGATGCCGCCTACTCCAACCTGGCCGTGCCAGTCACGGTGAGCGAGCAAGTCGTTGCCGTTATAAACGTCGAAGGGATGGAACCTGACGCCTTTGACGACAGCGATGTAAAGACCTTGGAAACCCTGGCCGACCAGTTGCCGGTGGCAGTTGAAAACATTCAACTCCACCGGCGGCAGCGCGACCAATCCAGAAGCCTGGCGGTCGCGTTCTTCCGCGACCGCATCGGCAGAGACCTGCACGACGGTGTTATCCAGTCTATCTACGCCTCCGGACTGACCCTTGAGGATATCGCCAACCGGGCCGACAAGGAGTAGCAGGAAGTTAGACCGCGTATCGACTCGGTTGTCGGCGACCTGAATCAGTCCATCGCTGACATCCGGTCCTACATCATGGACCTGAGACCCCGGGAGCTTCAGGGCAGAAGACTTGATGAGGCGCTGGCGTCACTGGTTCAATATCTGGAGGACCGCAGCGGCGTAAAGGTTAAGATAGATGTGCCGGTGGATATGTCCGTCCTATCCGAACAATATGCGGTTAACCTGTGGCACATCTTCCAGGAGTCATTTTCCAACATAGAGAAATACGCGAATGCAAAGACCGTTACACTTTCGGTGTCCATATCCGATGACACACTGACGCTGGACATCGCCGACGATGGGGATGGGTTCGATCTGGAAACGGCCGAATTGGGACGGGGCTACGGCTTACCCAACATCAAAGACCGGGCGGAACGCTTAGGATGGATGCTCCTCATCGAAAGCGCTGTGGGTCAAGGTACCCGGCTCAAGGTTTTGGTTCCCATGGGCTACCAGGCGACCCGCCCTTGACCGTTGGACGCTAGTAATAACTTGGCAGAAGGATAACAGATGCCATCCGATACACCGACCAAAGTTCTGATAGTTGACGACCACGAGATCGTCCGCAAAGGGGCTTGTCATGCTAATCTCCCGCCAGGAAGATCTAGTGGTGGCTCGAGAGGCCGGAGCGGCGGCGGAAGCGGTGCAAAAGGCCCGTGAGCTTTCTCCGGATGTGGTGGTGCTGGACATCCGTATGCCGGACGGGTCCGGGGTAGAGGCTTGCCGCGATATCCGGGCCGAAAATCCCGACGTCAAGGTTTTGATGCTCACCTCCTACAGTGATTAGGAAGCGGTTATGGGCTCCATCATGGCCGGGGCGTCCGGGTACCTGCTGAAGGAGATTCGATCCGAGGAGATTGTTGACGCCATCAAAAGAGTCGGAGCTGGTCAGTCGCTCTTAGATCCAATGGTCACCGCCAGCGTCTTGGATCGGATCCGCAACGGCAACGACGCGGATGATGGCTGGAACCAGCTAAACAGCCAGGTACAGCGGATATTGGAGTCCATAGCCGAAGGGAAAACCAACCGGGAGATTGCTCAAGAGATTCATCTAAGCGATAAAACAGTGAAGAACTACGTCAGCAACATCCTGGGCAAACTGGAGGTGTCCCGCTGGCCCCAAGCCGCCGCTTATCTGGTGGAACGCCACGCCAGAAGGGAGTTCTCATAAACGACGGCGAGTAGTAGACTCTATGTGGCTAC